>FLNX01000067.1_pt1 | contig 116944 bp, 98 predicted proteins | sample 1140341 | NCBI WGS metagenome assembly FLNX01 (sample SAMEA3878208, study PRJEB12797) | bioreactor metagenome | biome: Moose rumen | place: Sweden | collected 2011-10
GGGGGGGGGGGTAAACCTTAATCTCAAAATAAACACCTCTCGTAAAATTATTTTCTTACATGGGTATGCTACACCTTACTTGAAAAAATTCAATTAAAAACTTTTGGGTTATAGCTAAAGCAGTTGACAAGCCCCGCAAAATCGCTGCAAGGTTTATAATTGCTAACAGGACTTGGCCATTTGACATCACAACTTCGTCCGGCCATGAAGAAAATTATAAATCGCGTTCAAAGGAGATAGAAAATTTTATGGGAGTATTGAAGCATTATAGAGAGCTATTACCAATCACAGACGCAACACCAAACGTAAATCTTGAAGAAGGTTCAACGCCGTTAATCTATTTGCCGCGAGTAAGTGAAAGGCTCGGAATAAAGCTTTACGGAAAATTTGAGGGCTGTAACCCGTCTGGCTCGTTCAAAGATCGTGGAATGGTCTTAGCGGTGGCCAAGGCTCTTGAAGAAGGAAAACGCGCGATTATCTGTGCATCAACTGGCAATACTTCAGCATCAGCAGCAGCTTATGCAGCATCACAAGGCATTCCTTGTTTCGTGTTGTTACCGGCCGGAAAAGTTGCGTTAGGAAAGTTAGCACAAGCTTTGATGTACGGGGCAAAAGTTATCGCGGTCAATGGAAATTTCGATAGAGCTTTAGAGCTTGCTAGAGAAGGAGCAGAGAAAACCGGCTGTGCTATGGTCAACTCCGTCAACCCTTATAGACTCATTGGGCAACGTTCAGGCGCTTGGGAGATCTGCGACGTATTGGGAAAGGCTCCGGATTGGCACGCTATACCCGTCGGAAACGCTGGCAACATTAGCGCATATTGGGCAGGCTACAACGAATATCACAAGCTCGGCAAAATCAACAAGCTTCCTCGTATGATGGGCTTCCAGGCTGAAGGGGCTGCACCGCTCGTAACTAATAAACCTTGCCCGAACCCTGAAACCATAGCTACGGCAATAAGAATCGGTAATCCAGTCAGCGCACACTTGGCCCGCGCCGCTGTAAGTGAATCAAATGGCGAGTTCAATTCCGTGACCGATGAAGAGATTCTCAACGCTCAAAAGATTCTTGCTTCAGAAGGAGGAGTTTTCGCAGAGCCAGCCTCATGTGCCCCTTTAGCAGGGTTAATCAAGCTCAAGGGGTTAGGAAAATTGCCAGAGGGCATAACAGTAACAATGATTCTCACGGGAAACGGCCTCAAGGATCCTGATACAGCTATGTCTCAAGTTGGTAAGCCGATTGAGATTAATGACACGCTTGAAGATTTAATGAGAGTGTTGGAATGCCGTTAATACAGTTAAAAGTCCCCGCAACTACCGCGAATTTAGGTTCAGGCTTTGACACGTTGGGAATGGCTTTGAGCCTCTACAACATTTTCACAGTTACAGAGCTTTTGCCCGAAGGCGAATACACTTGCAAAATTTCTGGTGAAGGCGTTGACGAATTGAAAGACGCTCGCAAGAACATGTTAGTAACGAGCTACATTAAGGCTTGTGAAGAATGGGGGGTGCCCGTGAAAGGTTTTGCCTTTGAGAGTTGCAACGCTGTACCGTTAAACCGAGGCTTGGGAAGTTCATCAACTGCTGTAGTAGCTGGAGTAGTTATCGCGAATTTATTATCAGGCTCAAAATTTCCGGAGGCAGAATTACTGCGCGTAATGACGAAAATCGAAGGCCACCCCGATAATGTTGTGCCGTGTTACATTGGCGGAATGACAGTATCATGTTGGGACGGTGAAAGCCTGCGCTATGTTAGACTCCCTGCGTTACCTGAAGACTTGAACGTTATAGCCGCTGTGCCAGATTTTGAAGTTCACACTGAGGACGCAAGAAAGATTTTGCCTGAAAGTGTTCCGTTTCGTGATGCGGTGTTCAATGTGAGTCACGCTAGTATATTATGCGCGGCTTGGGCAATGGGACGCTGGGATTTATTGCGGGTAGGAATGGAAGATAGACTTCATCAACCACATAGAGCAAAATTATTTCCTGGTACAACTGGCGAAAAGTTTTTAAGCGAGATAGCCAACCACCCTGACTGTATAGCGACTGCAATTTCTGGATCAGGGCCGACAATGATAGCGATAGTTCACGGTAAAGCCGGAGGATTATCTCGTGCAATGTGCAAAATCTTCACGGACGGCGGAGCCGCTTCACACTTCTTTGTGCTAAATTGTGCTTCGTCAGGAACTGTAGCAGAGTAAAAACATTTCCCCCTTATAGCTTCATGAGGGGGCCTATTTTGTCAACTGCATGAACAAATCTTTACATATAACACGCAACGACGTTTCCGCAACTTCCATCATGATTGTTATCATATCTTCTTCCTGCCATTGTTTGCCGTTCCCTTGTGTATATATCGAAGCAGCTTGTAGCATTATGTTAAGGCCATTACCTGATACAAATTTATTTTCGCAAAGGTTGGTATTTATCGGCATTCCATAATTAGCTGCGGTCAATCTGTCAAGTCTGTTCAGAGTTCCATCGTCATATGCTATTGTATAAGTACTACCGTCTGGACGTTTAACAGTAATATTTTGTGTCAGAAAATTTGAGCCTTCAAGAAATAATATGTACGGAAAATGATGTTCTATCAACATAAAGTTAGCAATCTCGCATATGTTTTTGTAGGCACGTTCTATAGCATTACCAGCTGCCATAAAAATTTGGTCATTATTTTTCCCGACAAGCTTTCCTTCACGAATATTTTCGATGTCTTTGCCTTGATATTTTGCTTCCGATACAAGAATTATGCGCCAGTTTCCTTTATCATCCTTTACTTCAATAATACCTCCGTCAGGTTTTATCCTTGAATTTGCTACAAACAAGGTTTGCCCTAGATTACTATCTACCTTTCTTAAAGCTTCATTGATTTCTTGTTTTGACAATTCATTCCTGTATCTAAACTCAAGCTTTGGAAATTTATTCTGAAGTCTTGTCATAACGATTTTAGAGGTAATTGATACTTCCTTGTCATGTTGCTGTGCGTTATCGTCAAATATTCCTGTTACACCGTCTAATGCTTTTTGTTGTGTCGTAAGCCTAGCAGATTGTTGTTTACCCTTTTGACTCATGATTATTGCTCTCCTTATAATTTAGTGAAGAAATCCACGGGCGTTTCTACCTTATCATAGTTCCAATAGGTGAGATCAAGATGTTTATCGAAATATTCAATCGTAGCTTCATCACTGTCGCACATCAAACAGTGCCTTCCCTCAGCAATACATACACGTCCGACAGTACCGCTTCCTGCAAAAAAATCTAGTACAATAGAACCAGGATATGAAAGTGCCTTCACTAAACGTTCAATAATCTCAATAGGTTTTTGTGTCGGGTGTCCCACACGTTCTTTGCTATTACCGTTTAATCTGTTTATTTCCCATACATTAGTTGGATTCTTGCCCTTAAGAGTGTTTTCAGGATTTAGACGTTTATCTTTCAAAGCCGCCTGTAAGTCCTTTTCTGAATAAGGTTCTCTCACTGAATCTAAGTCAAAATAATAGTCATCTGTCTTGGCGAGCCAAATTATTTCCTCGTGTCTGTTTGCAAAATATCTGTGTGCGGACATACCGTTCTTATAGTGCCATATAATTGTGTTTATGAGCTTAAAATTTGTGTTATGTCTAACGTGGTGAATTATGTCAATCAAATCTCCTGATTTAGCGTCTCTGAATTGTATGCCGCCGAAAATAACCATGTTCCCATTTTGGGAGAGGACTCTATATGATTCACTAAGCCATTGTGCTGCCCATTCAATGTAATTCTCGTAAATATCCCAGTAAGCAAGTTCAAGATTATATGGTGGATCTATACAAATTAACTGGACAGATTCGTCAGGAATCAATTTCAGGAAATCGCGGCAATCCGTGATATTAAGACACAGTAAAGGTTTATTAGGCGTGATGAAATCTGAAGCTGTTTTGTACTTAATAGTGTTATCTCTGCGATTTTTGTTCAGAGACATTAAGGCATGATTATAGTGTGATTTGTTATGTATTGCCATCTTCAAGTTTGAAAGTAACGACCTCCTCTACGTAAGGGGAGGCCATGATTAAGTTATCTTCCTGATTCGCCAGCCTCAAACATTTTATTCACGCCATTCAAATACGCCTGCAATGACGCTTCTACAATGTCCGTGCTGATTCCGGAGCCTGTATACGTTTCGCCGCTAGCAGTGCTGGAGATTTTCACGACCGCTTCCCCGATCGAGTCCTCGCCTTCTGTTACTGCTCTTACGCTGAAATCTTCAAGCCTTGCATCAATCCCGAGCATTTTGTTCACAGCCTTGAAGGCCGCATCAAGTGGCCCCGCTCCATATTCAACGTCCTCCATGATTTTATCTTCACGCTTGATTTTCACGTATGAGATTTTCGGAATGTCGCTACCTGAAGTTATTGAGTGGCTCACAAGCTGACACATTGGTGCAGTATTCTCTGACTCTGTGCGAGTGATTCGTGAGCGGTGTAATGTCAACGCCTCTAAATCTGAACTCGTGATAACTTTTTTAGCGTCGGCCAACTTCTTGAATCTCGTGAAGATGTCTTCAAGTTCCTCATCGGGAATTTCGTAGCCCATTGACTCGAGTCTTTCGCGTAAAGCGTGTTTGCCCGAATGTTTACCAAGCACTAAAGCTCTATGAGGTATTCCGATCTCGTCTGGATCCATGATTTCGTAGGTCTGTGCATTCGTTATCATTCCGTGCTGATGGATTCCTGCTTCATGTGCAAAGGCGTTTGCTCCCACTATAGGCTTCGTCGGGGCAATTGGGACTCCGGTTATGTTGCTAAGCAGACGGCTTGATTTATAAATCTCGCGCGTGTTGATATTCGTATCAGCGTCGTAAAAATCTCGTCTCGTTCTCAACGCCATTACGATCTCTTCAAGGCTTGCGTTTCCTGCACGTTCTCCAATTCCGTTTACTGTACACTCTACTTGAGTAGCTCCAGCTTTTACACATGCCAGCGAGTTCGCTACTCCCATTCCCAAATCATTATGGCAATGAACAGAAATATCTACGCTTTCGATTCCTTCAACGTGTTCGCGCAGATAATTTATAAGCTCTCCCATTTCCTGCGGAGTCGAATAACCAACTGTATCAGGTACGTTGATCGTAGTTGCTCCGGCGGCGATTGCGTTACTAAAAGCCTTGGCCAAGAACTCACGGTCAGACCTTGACGCGTCTTCAGCGGAAAATTCTATATCAGCACATTTTGATTTCGCGTAACTTGTCATTTCTGTGATCGTCTGCAAAACTTGTTCGGGGGTCATGCGCAATTTATATTTCATGTGTACATCACTAGTAGCTATGAAAACGTGAATGCGGGGTTTCTTTGCGTCCTTCACTGCGTCCCAAGCTGCGTCAATGTCGATTTTGTTGCAACGGGCTAAACTCGCGATCGTGCAATTCGGGGCTGATTGTGCGATTGCCTGAATGCTCTTGAAGTCCATTGGTGAAGCTATTGCGAATCCAGCCTCGATAATATCCACTCCCAACTTCTCAAGCTGACGAGCCATTACGATTTTCTCGCTTAAGTTCATGCTGCAACCTGGTGATTGTTCTCCGTCGCGTAACGTTGTGTCAAAAATTTTCACTCTGTTCATAAAGTTATTGCCTCCTCATAATAAAACCGGGACCCGATTCTTATTCATCAGATCCCGGCGTTGATTCCTGTTGTTAATCTTAATGCGCGTACTATATTGACGCACTCCGGAGACCCGCAGTACTCGTTAATAGTAGTGCTAGTGATAGTGCATTTATGTTAATCATACTTACGGATTCCCCTTTCTTAATTGTCTAAATTTTCAAAGCGCAAATATTTTACATGCAACTATAATTTGTGTCAAAAAATTTATCGTGGAGATTTACGGCGACTCTTTGGCAAAACGTCCGGGGAAGTCTCGTCCCATACCGTGTAGAATCCGTACTCGTCAGCTTCACTTCCTGCGCCCAAAAAATCTAGTACAGCTTGGCCGATCGTTTGAGTGCTGCGTAATTGAGTCTTGCTCACGCCTTCAAAATCAAGTTTGCCGATCGTGTTCTCGTCAGTGCCCGCGTAAGTCACCCATGTACGCTTTGAACCGGGGGCTATCACGTACAAAGGAGCAATGGAGATTTTTGCGAGCCTCGTAACTCCTTCATCGTCCTTCACAAATTCAGCGGCTAATATGCAAGTTCTTTCGCGCGGTAAAGTTCTCTGGAATGATACGAAATTTCCCAACGACCATGCTATGGCCTTGACGCTGTTATCTTCGCTGCTGACTCTAATTTCAATCGGCTGTAACACATGCGGGTGAGTGCCTATGATTAAATCAGCTCCGTTGTTGAAAGTTATATCGGCTGCATTTTTTTGGTGAATGCTTGGTGAAAATTGATACTCGTTGCCCCAATGAAAACACGCGATAATTATGTCCGGGCTTAATGCTCTTGCTCGTGTTAGGCTCTGTGTTAAATCGGCTTCGTTGATTACATTCAAGTGAACGTCGTTTGATTTTGGCCATAAGTTGCTCCCGTAAGAGTGATTTATGAAAGCTGCTTTGATCCCGTTGTTTTCAAGCATGATCGAAGCGTTTGATACAACGTCCCCGACTCCTAATCCGATCCATTTTAAGTCCGCCGAGTCTAATACTTCAGTTGTACGTCGCGCGCCGGCAGCTCCTCGGTCAAAAATGTGATTGTTAGCAAGTGTCAGGAGGTCAACGCCTAAATCTTTAAGCGAGTAAGTAAGAGAGTCAGGAGTATTGAACATGGGATAACCAGAATAATTTAATTTCTTAGCCGTGCCCGCAAAAACTGTTTCGAGATTTCCAACCAAGAACTCATTTTCAAGAAGGGGTTTCACGCGCTTAAACTGTGGGGAAAAATCAAATGAGCCAGATTTATTTCGTGCCGCGTCAAGTTGTTGTTGGTGGGCCATAATATCACCTATGAATAAGAATCTCGCACGAGTCTCCGCTCCTGTTTTATTAGAGTCCGTAGAAAACATTAACAATAACAAACACAACAAAAATTTTCGCATCGAATACACCTCCAAATAAATTTTCCCATAAAACTTTCAAGCCTTCCACAAAAAATATGATAAACAATATTTCATTATTTGAGATAAATTGACAAAATAGTTTATTAACCTGTACAATACGCGGGCATTAAATTTTAGGAGCAATGAGAATTTATGACAATGACAAAAATTTTTATCGATGGCAGTGCAGGGACAACAGGTTTACAGATTCACGAGCGCTTAAAGATTCGTAAGGACATTGAGCTACTGACGATTGACGACGATAAACGCAAAGATAATGACACAAGGCGCAAATTATTTAACGAGGCCGATATAGTTTTCTTGTGTTTGCCGGACGCTGCGGCGATTGAAGCAGTGAGTCTCATTGATAATAATCATACCGTTGTGATTGATACGTCTACTGCTCACAGAGTCTCTGAAGGTTGGGCGTATGGTATGCCGGAATTAACAGGAGCGCGCGAACTCATTAAAGCCTCAAAGAGAATCGCTAACCCTGGTTGTCATGCAAGCGGCTTTGTTGCTTTAGTTGCTCCGTTGGTTGAGAATGGAATTATAAGTCCTGACACAAAATTAACTTGCTTCTCATTAACAGGTTATTCAGGCGGCGGGAAAAAAATGATCGTTGAATACGAGAGAGAAAACAGAAATATTTTGCTCAATGCTCCACGACAATACGGCCTCTCACAAACTCACAAGCATATTCCCGAAATGATGAAAGTATGCAAATTGAATCATGCGCCAGTGTTTTGTCCGATCGTTGCGGATTATTATTCAGGTATGGAAGTTAGCGTGCCTCTTCATAGAAGCGATATTAACGCCGGACTTGAAGCTATACGGGAAATTTACAAACACTATTACATAGCCGGAGTTATTCGTTATGTTGAGAATGACGACGAGAACGGATTCTTATCGGCGGGAAAATTTTCAGGGCTTGATAACATGGATATAAGCGTATCGGGTAACGACGAGCGAATTTTACTCACAGCACGTTTCGATAATCTAGGCAAAGGAGCATCGGGCGCAGCTGTCCAGAACATGAATCTAGTTATGGGTGTAAATGAATTTGAAGGTTTGAATCTATAAACAGGAAAGGAAAGATCACATGAGCTTTAACGAAATAATAGGCGGTGTATGTGCGCCCAAGGGCTTTAAGGCGTCGGGCATTCACTGCGGAATACGTAAGAACAGGACGAAAAACGATCTTGCGTTAATTTATAGTGAAGTACCAGCTTCATCAGCGGCAGTCTACACTACAAATCTTGTTAAAGGTGCGCCACTCACAGTCACGAAAAATAATCTTGCCTCATCGGGTGGAATTGCTCAAGCAGTTATCTGCAACAGTGGAAACGCTAACACATGCAACGCTAACGGAGTCGAAATTGCTCAAGCTATGTGTGAATTAACGGGCCAAGCTCTAAATATTAAGCCGGAAAATGTTTTAGTGGGATCAACTGGCGTTATCGGTCAGCCTCTTGACATTGAGCCAATAAAAAACGGAATCCCAGAACTTGTTAGCAAACTCACAAGCGATTTTTCTGGTAGCAACTTGGCCTGCGAAGGAATAATGACAACTGACACGGTGAAGAAAGAAGTTGCGGTTGAGTTCGTTTTAGGCGGTAAATCATGCAAGATCGGAGCTATTGCTAAAGGTAGCGGAATGATTCACCCGAATATGGCTACAATGTTGATATTTATAACTACAGACGCGGCTATCTCGTCGGAATGTTTACAGGCGGCACTCTCTGAAAACGTTCAGGACACTTTCAACATGATAAGCATTGATGGCGATACTTCCACTAACGATATGACAGTGATACTTGCTAACGGAATGGCGGGCAACGAAAAAATTACATCGCGTGATGAAAATTTTGAAGTGTTCAAATCTGCTTTGAAGTTCATAAGTGTGAAGTTATGCAGAATGTTAGCTAAAGACGGGGAAGGCGCAACGAAATTACTTGAGTGTAAAGTTACAGGAGCTAGCGATATTCCGACGGCCAAGACTGTAGCAAAGAGCGTAATCTGTTCGAGCTTGTTCAAGGCGGCAATGTTCGGAGCTGATGCAAACTGGGGAAGAGTTTTATGTGCAATTGGTTACAGCGGCGCAAAAGTTGACGTAACGAAAATTGATGTTGCGTTTGAGAGTGAAGCCGGAAAAATTGACGTATGCAAGGACGGAGCAGGAATTGATTTCTCTGAAGAGGTCGCGAAAAATATTTTACTCAAACCTGAAATCAACATACTAATCTCACTCAACAGCGGCAATAACGAAGCTACAGCTTGGGGCTGCGACTTAACATATGACTACGTGAAAATCAACGGGGATTACAGGACTTAATACTATGCAGAATTTTACTAACTCTGAACGCGCTGAAGTCCTCGTGCAGGCTCTACCGTACATACAGAAATACACCGGCCGTACTGTCGTAATAAAGTATGGTGGAAACGCTATGACTAACCCAACGTTAAAGCAGCAAGTTATGGAAGATATAGTGTTGCTTCAGCTTGTGGGCGTGAAGGTCGTGTTAGTTCATGGTGGCGGGCCCGAAATAAACGACATGATGAATCGTTTGGGCAAGAAACCTGAATTTGTTGACGGCTTACGAGTTACTGACCTAGAAACGGTTGAAATTGTGCAAATGATCTTGGCCGGAAAGATTAATAAATCGCTGGTGGGATTACTCGAACAAAAAGGCGGGCGTGCTGTGGGACTCTCTGGAATTGACGATAGATTAATCGAGGCTACTTGCAAGAATCCTGCGTTAGGTTTTGTAGGGGAAGTAACGAAAATCAACACTGCGATAATAACTGACTTGCTTGAACGTCATTATATCCCTGTAATCTCAACTGTAGGGAGCGGGGCAAACGGTGAAGTCTATAACATCAACGGCGACATAGCGGCCTCGTGTATAGCCGGAGCATTGAGAGCAGAACGCCTTATAATCTTGACTGACATTGCGGGAATTTTGCGCGACCCTTCTGACATTTCAACACTTATTCCAGAAATTACAGTTGATGAAGCAGAAAGACTCAAGGCTGAAGGAGTTATATCGGGCGGAATGATCCCCAAGGCTGATTGTTGCATACGGGCTATTAATGAGGGAGTCAGAAAAGTTATAATCATGGACGGAAGAATTTCACACTCAATCTTGATGGAACTCTTCACGGACGAAGGAGCAGGCACAATGTTTTTGAAGGGAGAGAAATTATAGCTTATGAATATATTTGAGGAAGACAAAGAATTTATAGCGGGCACGTACAAAAGATTTCCGGTTGCGATAGTTTCTGGTAAAGGGTCATTGTTGACTGACGAGGCCGGGAAAAATTATATCGACATGGGAACGGGAATAGCCGTTAATTCGTTCGGGGCTGCTGATGAGAAATGGCAAGAGGCAGTTATTGAACAAATTAAAAAAGTCCAACACACAAGCAATCTCTATTACTCTGAACCGTGCGCGAAACTTGCTCACATGTTATGCGATAGAACGGGAATGAAGAAAGTGTTCTTCTCAAACTCTGGAGCAGAAGCCAATGAATGTGCGTTCAAGGTTGCCCGTAAATATGCTGCCGACAAGAAAGGCCCGGAGTACTTCAACATTATCACGCTTGTTAATAGCTTTCACGGAAGGACTTTGACTTGTTTATCAGCGACTGGTCAAGAACATTATCACGAACTCTTTCAGCCATTGACACCGGGATTCTTACACGCTGAAGCAAATAACTTTGGCGACGTGAAAAATTTAATCGAGAACAACAAAACCGCCGCTGTTATGATTGAATGCGTACAAGGAGAAGGAGGAGTCATAGCTCTTGATAAAGATTACGTGTGCAAACTCGCTGAATACGTGAAGGAAAAAGATATATTACTGGTCGTTGATGAAGTTCAGACAGGCAACGGAAGAAGCGGACAACTTTACAGCTACATGAACTACGGGATTCAGCCTGATGTTGTAACAACTGCCAAAGGACTCGCGGGAGGACTTCCAATCGGAGCTACTCTACTCGGCGAAAAAGTTCAAAACGTTTTAGGGCCTGGCGACAATGGTTCAACGTTCGGCGGAAATCTCGTGAGCTGTGCAGCAGGTGTGAGCATTCTTGAACGCATTGACGAAAAATTATTAGCTGAAGTCAGGGAGAAGAGCAAATATTTATTTGACACATTCACAGGAGCAGAAGGCATTGAAAAAGTTAGCGGCATGGGATTAATGATTGGCCTAAAAACTACAAAGCCAGCCTCCGAAGTTGTGAATGCTTGCATCGAAAAGGGCGTGTTATGCCTCACAGCAAAGGATAGAATCAGACTCTTACCGGCGTTGAATATTTCCATGGATTTATTACAGAAAGCGGCTGACACTATCAAAGAATGTTGTAAATAGAATGACCTTATCAACAAACGCCGTAATACCCCTAGCTTCAGCTGTGGGGATATAAGGCGCAGTGTAGTATAATACTTCAGCTATCTAAGTAGGGGCAAAATCCGCTAGATAGTGTGACAAACTAAAAAAAGAATGGTCGGGACATCGTACCATTAGAGGAGACGCAGTAAGACCGGAGCAATCCGGCAGCGTTGTTGATGCTAGAATCCCCGGCCTTTAGGCATGGGGAGTATGTCAATAAGCTGCCTGATTCATTTTGGGAGCAGGTAGCTTTTGTGGTAATATATCCCCCAACTACGAAATCCACATATTTCCAAATGAAGGGAGTTATTACAGTGAAAAAGTTTCCTGTTATTTTTTTGTGTGTGCTGATGATTATCGGCATTTGTTCTAGCGCTCGGGGGGGGTAACAATTGATGAGGAACACTTTCCAGATGAATCTTTTCGAAATTTCATTACTGCTCAACTTGATGTAAATAGCAATAACATCTTAGATGATGACGAATTGGGAGATACGCTACTCTCAATTACAGTTAAGGGGGCCGGCATTAAATCCCTGAAGGGTATCGAGTACGTAACAACTTTGGGAGAATTAGATTGTTCTGGCAATGAGCTTACGGAACTGGATCTAAGTCAAAATCGCTATCTAGGAGTCCTTGATTGCAGTAATAACAAGCTCACCACGCTAGACGTTACTAGGCAGCCTTTTCTAACAACTTTGTTCTGTCAGGACAACCAATTAACGACGCTTTCTCTTGGATCGAAAAACGCGCATGTGCTTTTTGAGGACGACAGCTATAAACTCATGCTAGATTGCTCAAATAATAAGCTTACGACTATCGATCTTAGCAAATGTACTTCTTTATCAGCGCTTGATTGTTCCCATAATGAAATATCCGAGCTCGATGTTACTAATAATCCAGTTTTAGACAGTTTATATTGTACTGATAACAAACTACTGACGCTCGATTTGAGTATGTGTCCAGATTTGTTCCTTCTCGAATGTTCTGGCAACGAAATATCCGAGCTTGAACTCACAAATAACGCCTACTTATACAGCTTGAACTGTAATAGAAACAAGCTTGTAAGTCTCGACATCAGCAACAACCAATATTTGAGTTACCTAAACTGTTCACTCAATAACATAAGTACTCTCACGCTGAATAACTTTTTCTTGAGCGACTTAATATGCATTAGCAACGACTTGAAAGAAATTGACATTACAAGTTGTACCAGCTTAAGTGCTTTTTACTGTGCCTATAATCAACTATCAACAATTGACACAAGCGAAAACACACAGCTTACAAGCTTTGACTGTACCTTCAATGCTCTCAACACACTTACAGTGAATAATCCATCTTTACGCATTCTTATGTGCAATGACAATAACATGACCGCCCTTGACATAAGCAAAAGTGTGAACTTAGAGGAGCTCTACTGTTACAATAATCAGCTATCGACGCTCGATATAAGTGCTAATACGAAGCTTAGTGGTATCTACTGCGGCAATAACTCTTTGACCAACTTAGATGTATCAAGCAATAGCGATCTCGTAAATCTTGGCTGCTCTGAGAACGATTTACATAAGTTGGACGTAAGCAAAAACTTGGCTTTAGTAAATCTCGATTGTGGCAGTAATGATCACATTGGCGAACTTGACCTTAGTAACAACACCGAGTTGGAAGAACTTACTGCACATAGTACAGGCCTGTCGGAACTCGACGTTAGCAAGAATACCAAGCTGACATATTTATCATGTGAGGGTAGTTTCCTTGTGAGTATCGATGTCAGTATGCTGAAAGATCTGGAAATTTTAGGCGTGTCAGGTTGTCTCTTAAAAAGTATTGACGTTAGCAATAACACTAAGTTACGTCACTTCAATTGTACTTACAACGAACTTGTGGAACTTGACTTAAGCAACAACAAAGATTTGGAAACTCTTGCGTGTTACGACAATAAGAGAATTAATCTTAAAGCTGAAGCTAGAGACAACAGCGAATATCCGTGGCAGGTAAACTTAAAAGACTACGTTGGAGATAATCTTGAAAACGTATCTAATCTCAAGGGTTATGATAGCGGAAATAGAGAGATCAATTCTTCATTTGACGAGGCTGCTGGGATAGCTCTCTTTGCTGGAGGATTTCATCACCTTGAGTACGATTATGATCTAGGCTATACAGGTTCGGCTGATTTAACGGAAGTTCCTCGTACAATGAAAGTAACGCTCTCTATTAACTCAAAAATATTGCTTCTTCCGGAATATGATAAGACTAAATATGAACTTGACATTAGTCTGACATCAGACCTTATAAAAACCATGACAGAAGCAATTCCGGGCATAATGGCTTCGGACGTATATACGTTGGGATCAATAGCCACTGGCACAACTTGGGAACCTAGCACAGACGATACCGACGCTATTAAAGAAAGCGGTTGGACGTTGTTATATGCGCTTCCTGAAGTGAAGGCTACGGCTAATGGTGCTTACGTTATGACATGCAAATTTGGCGATGATGTGAAATCTGGAGATAAAATCTCTCTGTACGATTGCAGTGATTATGTCGTAACAAGTGCTACAACTCCGGTTGAGTATTCCTTCATTGGGGACGATAACAAGGAAACTGAAACTGTGCCTCCGAGCAAACAAGCCAATCTTGCAATAAAACTTTCAAGCGGCCAAACCTTTAAGGGTGCTGTCATAACAAATTCGTCTTCTTCGACAACGCCTTCACCAACACAGAACGAAATTAGCGATGGTAGTAGCAGTGGTTGTAATGCTGGGTTGAGTTCTGTATTGATTTTAGTCGCGATAAGCTTAATTGCTAGGAGAAAAATTTATGATTAAGCAAAAGTTTTTTGTTCTGCTTAGTTTCTTTGTTGCAATATGTTCGCCGGCTTTTGCCGACTACGCACTGCCAATAGACGGACGCTATGAAGAGTAAGATCGCTTCAGAATGGCCTCAGGCAGGTTTGACTGTCGATCAAATTCATTCATTTGCCGATATTGCGTTAGAGGAGACCTGGACTGTCAGAAACCTAGATTTCTGGAATTTGGCTAACTGGGGACTTCATGGAGTAACAAAATTACCGTTGACTGAATCTGGCACGGGGGACGATGTTTATGTAGTGCAATGTTATTTCGGCGATGATGTTTCTGAAGGTGAGCGCATTGATGTTGATGGCTTCAAAGTAGATATATCTACACTGGAAAGTAATTTTGAACAAGATGAGCATTCTGGATGTATTTACGTGATGCTTGACGAATCGTTTAATCGTATATTCAGAGTGCCGGCTAGTAAAACTTGTTTCCTTGCAGTGAAATTATTTCCTTCTAATGTTAACACTGGGATATTGTCAGTCATAAGAGGCGAATATATTGCTGAAGATGATCCGAACGATAGGTTAGATGCCACGTTTGCCCAAAATATTGCCGATGAACTTGGTATTGATATTACAGAACTAAAATACTTAAGCCAGATTTATATAGGCAAGCCAGTTCCTCCTACTGAAGCAATGAAAGAATACGTTAAGAATGACAATCACGAAATAATTGCAAATCTTCCGACGTTAAGCGCAGACAAAGACGGTTACTATGTAGTTCGCGTTACCCTGGACGATGACGTATTTGAAAGTGTTAAGGACAAGGATACGAAGGACTATAAGCTTTACGGGTTGAATGATGATGAATTAGGTGATAAACAATTTCAACCTGCTTTCATTCTTGGACTTATCAACACGTGGGAATTACTCACACTTCAGGGCAAGAAGATGAATAAATTTGGGGCCAAAGAGTTCTTAATGGTGGGATTTCTTAACTCGGGAAAACCTTTTAGCTTTTATCTCGGGAAAATTTTGCTTTCACTCTTGTTAGGGGGCATGGGCTGTGATACAAATTTTGCGCCATATATGATCGTTGCAGTGACGTTTGTAACTATTGCACTGTATCGTAGAAAGATTCGTTGATAACATACTACAGGGCAGAGTTATTATAGCTTTGCCCTTTTGATTTTCAGTAAAGTACATTCCCCTCAAGTAATTTCCCCTCACTCATCGTGTAAACGCTCTTGCCATATTTCAGACTCTCAAGATCATGCGAAACTATCAACAACGTAACGCCTTCAGAATTTAACGCCGCAAAAATTTCCATGACATCACGAGCAGAATTTATATCAAGGTCAGAAACCGGTTCATCAGCGATAATTATTTCAGGGTGATTTATCAACGCACGAGCTATTAACGCACGACGCAATTCACCTCCCGACAAATCAGCCGGATAAGCTTCAGCAAGGTCAGATATTCCGAATCTATCAAGCAAGTAACGCGCATAACCTTCGCCATCGCCACTATGATTGTACAAGTAAAACGGCAGCAAAATATTTTCGATAACATTCAGACTTGGAAGCCCGGAAGCTCCTTGAGGGATAAAGCCAATTTTTCCGTTGCGTATTCGTGATAATTCTGCGTCTTTCATTTGCGTTAAACATTCTGACTTAAGGACAATTTGTCCAGAAGTTGGAGTCAACATTCCCGCAATGATATTCAACAGCGTAGATTTTCCAGAGCCCGAACGCCCGATTATGTTCACGAAATCCCCGGAATTTACGTCAAGGTTTACGTTATTAAGCGCCCAAAATTTCCTGTCGCCCCGAATGTATTCTTTGCATAAATCTTTCAAGCTCAATAACATTCCTTACGCCCCCTTAGTCATTTCCTGAATATCATAACGCCCGGCCTTAAACGCTGACCACGCACCGGAGACTAAGCCCGTAATAATTGATAGAGCCATTGATATAGCAGCCAGCAAAATTAATTTCTCAACGTCAGGCAACAAGAACGGCAACTTCAACGCTTCAATCACGTAAGGACGAACGACAGCGATTATCACGCCTCCCAATACAACTCCGATTAACGCGCCATAAGAACTCGTCATGAAAATTTCGGCCAAGCACAAACGAATCAATTTGCCTCGCGTCGCACCTATTGTACGCAAGACTCCGAACTCCTTCCTACGCTCTGAAACAGTCATTGCGAAAATCAATGCCGCTATTATCACTGCCATAACCCAGAAGATTATTAACACATAGCGTATTGAGTTAGATACATTGTTGAGACTTTCACTTATAGAGTTCACAAATTTTTTGCTGAATAAAGCGTAAATGCCTTTCTCGTTCAATAACCTATTGATTTCTCGTGATGACGTTACGGAATTATAGCCCGGCTTCAACTTCAACATTATTACGGACGTTAAGCTGCCATCATTCGTCAAAGGTCGTTCGCGGATTCGTTCTGCTTCCTTCGATAAAATTGCAAGCGTTGCTCTGTTCATGAAGATCATAGAGTCAAAGCCCATTCCTGTTTGTTCAAGTCGTCCTGCTATGGATAAATTCTTGCTGAAGAACGTGAGAGTCTCCCCTGCTTCTCCTGTAACATGATGGCCAACGATAATTTCCCCATCGCGTAATTCATGGTGTAAAGTGTTTGTAAGCCACGGCTTCACGATGAAGTCAGAGTCATAATCAATCCCAACAAGTTGCACAGGATAAGCACAGCATGAGGCTCTTAGAGTCGCAAGAAAACTTTGAGGCGAAATTTCCAGAATCCCAACGTCGTCTTTGATTCGTACAAGCTCGTTCATTGCATTAGCTGGAAGATAGAATGTTGAGGGCTTCCCCGATAACAATATGCTGTCAATGTGAGGATCGAACCCGGCCGGGACAACCATAATATCAGCGCCGAGTCTGTTGGCCATGCTCTTAGCTCCATTAGCGAGACTGAATGATAACACTGACCCAACGAACAATAGCAACGAGAATAACATTATGATTAACACGAGGCAAAAGCTCCTGAAAGGTGTACGACGAAAATTTCTCTTAGCTATTTCAAAAGTTGAGAGCTTCATAATTATTTACCGCCTTTAACAAAATTCATGATTAACTCAACAACATTCACGATGACAACCAAAATTATCAGCACTCCTACCGCAGGCATCATTACAGCTTGACAATCGTGGCTCAAGTCAGCGCACAGACCGATAATTTCATGAGGTACAAGCCAGCACGCAACAGCCGCACCAGCCGCTAGAACGTCAGCAATAAATCGCCACTTCACAAACGATAACGCCGCTATGATTATTCCCATTGACGTTATGAATATTCCAGAGTACCAGCAACCCATATGTGAGCCATCAGACTTCAACATGTTGCATACAGGAAACAGAATGAACGGGGACAAAGCTAACACGATCCCCAGAATGATATTAACTAGTGTAAAAATTTTTCGTGACTTCATAAATAAATTAGCCTCCTCAAACTTATATGTGAATTATAAATTATCCGGAGACTTTTCGGTGAGTTATTTACCTACGCAGAAACGGCTGAACATGTTATTGAGTAATTCGTCGCCAGCGTCTATTCCAAGCACGTTAAGTAATGAGACTCGCGCAGAATTTAACAGGCCGGCCGTAATATCATCGTCGGGAGAATTTATCGCGTCTGTCAAAGAGTTGAGAGTCTCACGTAATGATTCAAGTTGTCCTGATGAAACGTTCAATCCCTCAACTAGACTCGAATTTCTCGTAGCTTGTTCGTAAATTGCGGCTTTAATTTTGTCAATCCCGATATTATTCTTGGCCGAAACATTGATTTTTCTGAAGGGTGTGTTGATTTTTGCTCGTTGCTCTAAATCCGACTTATTAATCACAACGATAACATTAGCTACGTCCGGTAAAGCCTCGTGAAACTCTTCAGCCCCGTCAATTACGTACAGGCATATATCGCTATCATTCATCGCGTCAAGAGCAAGTTTTACACCTTGAGCTTCGATTATGTTATCAGTGTCGCGAAGTCCAGCTGTGTCGGAGAGATTTACGGGTAAGCCATTAATGATTAAGTTCTCGCTGATAATATCTCGTGTTGTGCCAGGAATTTCTGTAACTATTGCGCGATTTCTCCCGAGTAAAGCATTCAAGAGCGACGATTTGCCTGCGTTTGGTTTGCCAGCAATTACGACTCTTACGCCGTGATTCAAGAGCATTCCAGCTTCACAACGTGCGATTAATTCCTCAAGGTCATTGATGATTTTGCTTAACGAGTCAAAATTTACGTCAAAGCTATCTCCTTCGGGGAAGTCAAGATCAATTTCAACACCGGCTTGCAGATTCAAAATTTCGTCGTGAAGTTCATGAACTTTGCTTGATAGTTCACCAGTAAGAGTTCTTGCGCTTGCCTTGAGTGCTTCAACGCTTCGTGACTTTATTATGCCCAAGACTCCTTCAGCCTGCGATAAATCAATCTTCCCGTTAATAAATGCTCGTCGCGTAAATTCCCCTGGTTCAGCCAACAAAGCTCCGTTTGAGATTAATAGCTTGAGACATAATTGAGCGATCAATATCCCGCCGTGAGTATGAATCTCTACGATCTCTTCGCCAGTGTAAGAATTAGGGGCACGAAAGTTTACTGCCAAGACTTTATCAATCACATTGCCTTCTGAATCAAGCAGACTTGTTAAATATAATTTGCCGGGTGTATCAAAATTTTTGCGCGTGAGAATTTTTGTGGAGATAACAACGGCATCAGGCCCCGACGTCCTTATGATAGCTATTCCGCCTTCACCTAATGCCGTAGAAATTGCTGCTATTGTGCTTTGAGCCAAGCTTCTGCTCCTGAACGACTGCTTACTTTTCCTGTACCAACCGCCATATCAAGACCATCAAGTAATTCTCCGACTCGCCTGCCTGGTTTCATGTTCAACAACGCCATTACTTCACGGCCAGTCATGTAACGAGTTGCGCCTTCAGTCTGATACTTAACGTTATCGAATCTGCGTAGGACCTGCTGTAAATTCCAAGTGTTATCGTCAAGAATTTCGCTGTATCGCTCCCTGAAGCCTTCAGCGTCAGCTATACACTTTGCAAACTCCAACGCCACTTCAATAGCCTCACGAGAATTTTTCAGGACATATTCGCAGAATTGAACCTCGCCAACGGGGTTATAGAATTTGTTGTAAGTGTTAATTATCGCGATTACCTCGTCAATAGTCTCTGATGGAACGTTCCAACGCGTCAAGTAATCATTCACGAGTCTATCGGCGTATTTGTTCCTGTCGCTTCCGTCAAGCTTATTAGTGCCCGCCAAGCTGAATAATCCGGCCAAGACAAACGCATCACTCTGCATCAACTTATTGACGTCAAGTCTTTGCTCAATGACTTTCAGGAGGCCAAGCACATGTTCGTATAAATCATTATGCTTGAGATCGTCAAGTTCTTTCAGGAAATATTTGATCAAATTGAAATCGTCGCAGAGACTTATAAATGTATACGGCCTCTTTGTGATTCCCTTCATTATTTCACGGCCCCAACGTTCTGATGGAATTTCCTCCATACGTTCAGCATGAGCCTCAAGGAACGCTCTTACGTCGCTGGTAGTTTTCCAGAACATATCCATTTCTAGTTCCGCAGCGAATCTCAACATACGCAAAATTCTCAAAGGGTCAGCACTGATTAAGTCAACGTTATCGCCCGTGAGTCTTATTACTCTGTTACGAATGTCAAAGCGTCCTCCAAATGGGTCAACATAACCGCCATCGCTTCTTATAGCAATAGCTTCAATGCTCAAATCTGCCGAATATTTTTGCTCTTGATTTATACAGGGATTACAGGTGCCCGGCTTTCACACAATATGCTAGGAAGTTATTTGACCGCGAAAAACGCATAGCCTTGGCCGCAAGTCGTTTCACAGTGAATCAGGAACGTGAGGCTAAAATCTGTTACAACATGCTCGATAACGCGGGGTTCATGCCTATGCCATATTGGGCCGACGCTTCAGTACGAGATACTTACGCAATGATGTCCGAAGAAATTGAAAGCTTTGAGGGCGAAAAAGCAGGCGTAGTAATTTCGTTCATGGGTAGCATGGGAGCACGTGAGATTTGGCGAAATTTCATGAGGCTGAAAACTTCCTGGCAGTTATGGAATTGCGCTGAACCCGATAAAGCTTATCTCTCGTGCCGAGGAATGATCTTTGCGGATCAAAATATTATGCTTGCAAAATTAGGAGGCTTCATAGAGACGAAGAGGCTTTTATGGAGAACTAGAGCAACAGCAATTGAAGACAATGTAGCCGCCGGACGTGCCGTAGCTTTGTACGAATGGTTTAAGCGCGCCGTAGATTTAATGCCTCAACCAGTTGACAACATGCCGCGAAATTTATTGCTGCAAAATTTATCACGAGTTCAGGGAATCCCGTTCGGGAATCAAATTCTCAATATCAATCCTTCACTTCACAGGCCTGAAGCAAGAAACGTTTTCATAGTGGAAGTTCGCAATCGCGAATTTTGGGATCTTGACGTTGTTGCTACACGTGGGCTTGCATACGTACCGAGTTATTAACTATTAATCATAAGCCGGTTTAGTGCTATTATATTCGCTATTCCAAAATTTTTCGTAACCACAATTTCAGGAAGGAGAATATATTTCACTATGGAGAAGAAATTCAAGCGTATTGGCGTTCTCACAAGCGGCGGAGACTCCCCGGGTATGAATGCAGTAGTTCGTGCGGTGGCTCGTACAGCTATGTATTATGGCATTGAGTGTATAGGCATCAAACGAGGTTATGCGGGACTCATCAACAGCGATTTCGTTGTGCTTAATGCTGATTCAGTCAGACACATTGTCGGACGCGGCGGAACTATTTTGTACACTGCCAGAAGCGACGAGTTCATGACCGAAAAAGGACGCGAGAAGGCCGTAGCTACGTGCAAGATGTTGGGGCTTGATGGCATTGTTGCTGTTGGAGGCGACGGAACTTTCAAGGGTGCGTTAGAGCTTTCAAGACTCGGTGTGCCAGTTATGGGAATCCCTGCCACGATTGATAACGATATAGGCTGCTCAAATTACACGATAGGCTTTGACTCGGCTTGTAACACTGCCATTGATTGTGTGGACAAATTGCGCGACACAATGCAATCTCATGAACGTTGCTCCGTTGTTGAGGTTATGGGACGTCATGCGGGGTTCTTGGCCTTGTACGTTGGTATAGCTGTCGGTGCTACGGCTGTGTTAATTCCTGAACGCGAACTTGATTTTGATAAGGACGTCATAGAACGAATCCAGAACTCAAGGCTCGCAGGACAAACTCACTTCATGATAATCGTAGCTGAGGGTGTAGGAAGCGCAATAACGATCGGCGAAAGAATCAAGGAAGCAATCGGAATCGATCCACGCGTTACAGTTTTGGGCCACATTCAAAGAGGCGGCGCACCGACTGGACGAGACAGAGAGACAGCAACACGTATGGGCTACATGGCCGTGAAAGCGTTCTACGAGGGACGTTCAGGGAGTGTTATCTGCACGAGAGAAGGCGGAATTGTCGAGATACCAATAGAGGAAGCCTTGGCAATGAAGAAACATTTACAAATGGACCGCTACGAAATACTCGAGGCAATAGCAGCGTCAGGAGCGCAAGTGAAGTAAACCAGTAACGAAAGAGTCCCCGCTTAACTGTGGGGGCTAATTCATATTTTGTTTAGGAGTTCCAGCCACATTCTTTTCACGTTCTCTAGTTCATAATGTTCTGCTTTCTCGAATGACGCCAAGCCCATAGCGTTTTGAAGCTCTGAATCTTTTGCTATCGTTATGATTTTTTCCGCAAGGCCCTGAATGTCTCCTACATCAACCAAAAATCCGTTCACACCATTTTGAATCAAGTCTGACGGTCCATAATTGCAGTCAAAGCTCACGATCGGAAGTCCGCAAGCTGCGCCCTCAATCAAAATCATCGGTAAGCCCTCATAAATTGAAGTCGCCGCCAAAATTCCAGAAGCTAAATATTCGCGTTTAATGTCGTGTACAGGTTTGTGAATCGTGACGTAATCTTCAAGGCGTTCAGCCGCTATCATGTTGATTAATTTCTCCTCGTCCTCACCTTGGCCGAATATGTCTATATGCCACTCTGTAAGCGAAGGTTTTATCAGTGCAGCCGCCTCGATTAATGCCTGAAAGTTTTTCTGCGCAGTCAATCTCCCCACAGCTATAACTCTCTTAACGCTTAAATCTGAACGTGCGTGTCTCTCAAAGGGCAACGAGTTTGGTATAACGTGAACTTTTTCCGGTCTCATGAAGCTCAAATAATTTCCTGCGTCCCCTTTCGTTAAGCATACAACAGCGTCAAGTTTTGGGTAAATGAATTTGCGTACAACGTTGCTGTATTTCGGGCATATCTGATAATTCAAGTGCTCGCATGCAATTTTTTTAATGCCTCGGCCAAGTATATACATCATGCAATTATATTGGTGGCCTGTTCCCATTAGGACGTTGATATTATTTTCGCGCAAATATTTCCGGGTTCGGCTGATGAATTTCACGTAATGAAGGACTCTTTGAGGAATGCTAGCAGGATTTAATCCAACATGAAAGACTTTGACTCGCTCATGAATTTCGTACGGGCATTTATCGCTTTCAGACGAGTTCATGCTGATTATATGGATGTTGAAGCCTTCGGACGCTAGTATGTTTGCAAGATTAACAACAGCCCTTTCTGTTCCCGACCACACTGTTAGATTCTTGATCATAATCGCTACATTTTTGCTTGAAGCCACGAGATCACCTTCCTGAAAATTTTTACCGTTAGTGTATCATATTGCGATATCAAATTAAGGAGGCTAAATCATGCCTGTAAATTTACATGGTAGAAGTTTTTTGACGTTAATGGATTTTACCTCGGACGAGATAAATTATTTGTTGGACTTGGCCGCGGATCTCAAAGCCAAAAAACGTGCTGGTATTCGTGGAAATTCTTTGGCTGGTAAAAATATTGCGTTGCTGTTCGAGAAATCATCAACAAGGACTCGTTGTGCATTCACTGTAGCCTGCAATGATGAAGGAGCTTTCCCGGAATATCTCAACAAGAACGATATACAGTTAGGCGCCAAAGAAGACGTTAAGGACACCGCACGTGTATTGGGGAGAATGTTTGACGGCATAGAGTTCAGAGGCTTTAAGCAGGAAACGGTAGAGGCACTCGCAAAATATTCCGGTGTACCTGTATGGAATGGCTTGACCGATATTGACCACCCAACACAAGTTCTTGCGGACTTCTTGACTCTGCGTGAGAATTTCGGGAGACTCAAAGGCTTGAAACTCGTTTACGTTGGTGACGGCCGTAACAACATGTCTAACGCGTTAATGATTGGCTGTGCGAAAATGGGCGTGAATTACGTCGTGAGTTCTCCAAAAGAGCTTGAGCCAGATAAGGACCTGTTAGCAAAATGCCGTGCGATCGCAAAACATTCAACTATCGAAGTAATTAATAACCCTCATGAAGCAGTCAAGGGAGCCGACGCAATTTATACTGACGTTTGGGTCTCAATGGGAGAGGAAGCACTCAAAGAGGAACGCTATAAACTTTTAGGCCCGTGGCAAGTAAATCAAGAATTAATCAATGCAATAGGCAACGAGGAGGCAATATTCCTACATTGTTTACCAGCGGTTAAGGGCAGCGAAGTTACTGAAGAAGTATTCGAGTCAGAACGCTCAAAAGTTTTTGACGAGGCAGAAAACCGTATGCACACGATCAAGGCCGTAATGGTCGCAACGTTGGGAAATTAATTTATGAAAACTAGCCTACGCTTTGAATTACGGGGCAAACTCGATAAACTCAACGCTCAAATAATTTTATTGCAGGCACATTCACAGAATCAAAGCTACGTTGACGATTTAGAAGGAGTACGTGAAGTTGTAAGACGCTTGCAAAGATGTGAGGCATGTGGAGAGAAGTTTGAAGGCAAAATGATTCTGTGGGGGCTTGACGAGGACGAAATACATACACGCTCACATAACCCTGGGAAATTTTATGGACTTGGCCACATTCTCCCACATAGCAGCATGAAACAGGAAGCAGCCGAATTAAATTTTTTGCGTACAGTCATTCGTGAAGTTGAGTTATGCGCCTGTAAAACTTTCCCTGAAGATTCATTAATGATTGCTCATGTGCTAAATAGATTGAGTAGTGCGTTATATATCCTGACATACAAATATTTACCCAAGGAATATAATATGGTGATAAATTTTCACGAAAGGCAATGATGAATTAATGCAGGAATACAAATTCGAGACTTTGCAACTTCATGCAGGCCAAGAACAACCAGATCCTACGACTGATGCCCGAGCAGTTCCTATTTATGCCACTACTTCCTACGTTTTCAAGGACTCTAAAACAGCGGCAGGCCGATTCGCTTTGACCGAATCCGGGAATATTTACACTCGTTTGATGAATCCGACTAATGACGTTTTCGAAAAGAGAGTGGCAGCCCTTGAGTCAGGCGCAGCAGCTTTGGCCACGGCTTCAGGGTCAGCAGCAATAACTTATGCCGTACAAAATATCGCAACGGTTGGAGATCACATAGTTTCATCAACGAATCTTTATGGCGGCACGTTTAATCTATTCGCGAATACTTTACCAGAACAGGGACTCACAACGACATTCGTAGACCCTTCCGACCCTAGCAACTTTGAAAACGCTATCAAGCCCAACACGAAATTACTTTATGCTGAAACTTTGGGCAACCCTAATTCAGACGTTATAGACATTGAGGCAATAGCGGCTGTAGCTCACAAGCATGGCATACCTTTGATTGTTGATAACACTTTCGCAACTCCGTACTTGTTAAGGCCGATCGAACACGGAGCAGATATAGTTGTTCATTCAGCCACAAAATTTATGGGTGGTCATGGCTCTGTAATGGGCGGCGTAGTTGTTGATGGAGGCAAATTTGATTGGGCACAGAATGATAAATTCCCTGGCCTCTCAAAGCCTAACCCTTCGTATCATGGTGTAGTGTTCACTGAAGCAGTAGGCAATCTCGCTTTCATTATCAAGCTTCGTACGACGTTAATGAGGGATCAGGGCGCATGCCTCTCACCGTTTAACTCGTTCTTGCTGATTCAGGGGCTTGAGACTCTTTCATTACGTGTTGAAAGACATGTTGAGAACGCTTTGAAGGTTGTTGACTTCTTAAAATCTCACAAACAGGTTGAGAAAGTTAATCACCCTTCGCTTGAGGCTGGCAAGCAGTTGGCACTCTACAATAAGTACTTCCCACGCGGAGGAGCGTCGATCTTCACGTTTGACATAAAGGGTAATGCTGATACGGCCAAGAAATTCACGGAGAGTCTAAAACTTTTCTCACTGCTTGCGAATGTTGCTGACGTTAAATCGCTGGTCATTCATCCGGCGTCAACGACTCACTCACAGTTATCGGAAGAAGAGCTATTGGCAGGAGGCATTAAGCCCACGACAATAAGACTCTCAATCGGAACTGAACATATTGACGATATAATCGCGGACTTGAAACAAGCTTTTGAGGCCGTGAAGTAATATAATGCACATGAGGCAGCTCTCAAAAATTTTTTGAGGGTTGTCTCGAATTTTTTCAACTACATTTTCAACTACAAAAACTCGCGATAAATTCACTCCTTTCAAGAGTTTACAGACCTAAAATTTTTATTAAGTTCACGATAAATTAAAGCGATAACAATCACGGAAACTATGAACGTTAAAGCGTCACTCACAGGCATTGACCATAGCACGCCGTCTAACCCCATAAAGATTGGCAACAAAATCACGAGCCCCGCCCCAAAAATCACTTCACGAATCATTGATAGCATTGTAGAAGTCCAAGGCTTACCCATTGCCTGAATGAATATGAACGCGGCTTTATTCACGCACGCAAGAACTATCAAGCACAAGTACGTTCTGAAACTCTTCACCGTAAAATCCGTATAGTAAACACTCTCGCCAGACGCCCCGAACAATTTCGCAATATCAGCCGGGAATATCTCAATGATCACAAATGCTACAGCCCCGATTATTGCCTCGCAGGTTAATAGCAGCGTGAATAATTTCTTGACCCTGTCGTAACGTTCTGCGCCCATGTTGAAGCCTGTTATAGGTGTACAACTTGCAGAGAGGCCTACAACGATCGAGATGACTATCTGGAAAAATTTCATCACTATTCCGATTACAGCCATAGGGATTTGCGAATATTCAGCTTGTGAGAAAACTGGATCGAGGGCCCCATATTTGCGTATCATGATGTTGACCGAAGCAACGCTGATTACGAGTGAAATTTGTGACAAGAAGCTGCACATTCCCAAAGGCAAATAACGTTTCATTAACTTGGGATTGTAGGAGAGATTCGCGCGGGAGAAATTTATAGCCTTCATTCTTGACGAGATATATAGCAATGACATGAACGCCGTGAAAATTTGGCCAAGTATTGTAGCTAATGCCGCCCCCATCATTCCCCAACGAAAGCCGAATATGAACAACGGATCCAGCACGATATTAATTCCTGCGCCTATCAACGTTGAGAACATTACGTAGTTCGGACTCCCGTCAGCAGAGATTACAGGGTTCATAGCTTGGCCGAAGACGTAAAACGGAATCCCCGGGATTATGTACGTGAAATATTCAAGCGCAAGTCTATATGTCTCCTCATTAACTCGTCCACCGAAAAATGTTACAAGCTCCTCACGGAAAATGTAATACACTATCGCTATGATTACTCCGCATGTTGAAGAAAGTAACGCCGCACTGCCTACTGTATCGCCAGCCTGCTTTGATTCTCGCGCCCCCAAACTCATTGAGACAAAAGCACAAGCTCCGTCGCCGATCATCAACGTGAAGGCCAAGGCTATTACCGTCATAGGGAAGACGACATTGTTAGCCGCGTTTCCATTTGAGCCGAGATAATCAGCGTTTGCTATGAAAATTTGATCGACTATGTTGTACAAAGCAGCAACGAGCAACGAAACTATTAACGGGACTGCATAACGTATCATTAATTTTCCGATTGGTTCACGTTCAAGAAATATATTAGCGTTTTGATTCAAGTTATTACCTCCAAAATTTTGAGCAACAAAAAAATGCGCTTGCCCAATATTGCTCGGACTTACGCATTCTTACGCTGCACAGCTAATTTATGAAAATTATAGCACTCTAATTCTCTATGGACTTTTCGCGCAACCACTCCTCAAGTTTGTTTCCGTCTCTTAATAATTTTCCCGTCGAGTCTATGAATGCATGTTTCGTATAACCCTCGGCCGCTAGTTTGTGTGTATCAGCGTGAAATATCTTGTTAGAGAAAGTTACGCTTACTTTTGTTACGTTGGTTACGCTAGTCTCAATGTCAATCTCTTCCTCGTAGAGCAACGATGACTTATACCTACAATGAGCCTCAACCACCGGCAAGAATACTCCTTCAGATTCCCAGAGCGCAAAACTTTTCCCCATAGCCCGGCAAAAATCACTGCGTCCCATTTCGAACCAGTCCATGTATCGCCCGTAATAGGCCACTCCCATTTTGTCCGTCTCTCCATAACGTACCCTTGTACGCGTTAAGTGTTTCATGTATTTCCGCCTCCTTTGTTGCAATGATAACACACGGGCCCATTTCTGCTATAATCGCTAATCAAGAATAAGGAGGAGTATTGAAACTTTTGCAAATGGATAATATTTCAACATCAACATCAAATTACGGAGCAGAAAGTATAAAAGTTTTAGAGGGCCTCGAAGCTGTTCGTAAGCGTCCCGGAATGTATATAGGTGACACAAGCACACGAGGTCTTCATCATTTGGTCTATGAAGTCGTAGATAATTCAGTTGATGAAGCTATGGCGGGTTTCTGCGACAAAATTCAGGTTACTATACATAGAGACGAGAGCATAACTGTACAGGATAATGGACGAGGAATCCCGACTGATCCACACCCTTATAACGGTAGGCCAACTAGTGAAGTGGTGCTTACGGTTTTGCATGCTGGAGGAAAATTCGGCCAAGGAGCTTACAAAGTTTCAGGCGGTCTTCATGGAGTCGGTGTCAGCGTCGTTAATGCTTTGTCACAATGGCTAGTTGTAACTATTGCTCGTGATGGCGTGGAAAAATGGCAACGTTTTGAGCGTGGCGTACCTGTTACTGATTTATCGGAAGGGACCCCGGCTAATTGGCAAGGCACAAGGATAGATTACTTACCTGACGCAGAGATATTTGAAGAAGTTCATCATTCACTTGATACGTTAAAGAGCAGATTCAAAGAGTTAGCATTCTTAAATCCCGGCTTGAAAATTTCTGTGCTCGATGAACGTACAAACGAATCACGCGATTATTTCTTCCAGGGCGGCATAGGAGCATTCGTGAAATACATTGACCGCGATAGAATGCCCTTGTTCGATCCACCAATAGTTTTATCAGGAACTAGAGATAATATTGCTGTAGACGTTGGCTTTCAGTATAATGACGGCTATCAGGAGCACATTTACACTTACGCAAACTTGATTCACACGATTGAAGGCGGGACTCATTTAGTCGGACTTAGAACAGCTTTGACTCGTGCTATAAACGAAGCAGCAAGAGCTAACAAAGTTCTCAAGGAGAAAGAGGACAACTTGACCGGCGAGGACCTCAAAGAGGGCTTGACTTGCGTTTTATCAGTGAGACTAGGTGAACCACAATTTGAAGGCCAAACTAAGACAAAGCTTGGAAACAGTGAAGTGCGTGGAGTAGTTGACTCGGTTGTCTATGAAGGGCTATTAGCAGTCTTTGAGGATAAACCAGAAATCGTTCGTCCGATCGTTGAGAAAGCTGTGAGAGCAAGAAGAGCGCGTGAAGCCGCAAAGAAAGCTCGTGAACTTGTCCGTAAAGGCGCAATGTCGGGAATGAGTTTGCCTGGAAAGTTGGCTGACTGTTCATCAAAACACGCTGAAGACACAGAATTATATATAGTTGAGGGAGATAGCGCAGGAGGTTCGGCCAAGCAAGGACGCGATAGAAAGTTTCAGGCTATATTGCCATTACGTGGAAAGATTCTAAACGTCGAGAAAGCTCACATGGATAAAATGTTGGCTAACCGGGAAATCCAGACTATCATAACGGCACTTGGCTGTGGAATAGGCAACGAATTTGACGCTACGAAATTACGCTATCACAAGATAATCATCATGACTGATGCCGACGTCGACGGCGCGCACATAAGCACACTGTTGTTGACGTTCTTTTATCGCCATATGCCGGAATTATTAGCACAGGGATATTTGTATCTTGCTCAGCCTCCGTTGTATCGTGTTCAATCAGGCAAGGAAATAAATTACTGTTACACCGACAAAGAGTTAAGGCAGAACGTTGAGAAAGCTTCTGATCCGTCAAAAGTCAGTGTGCAGCGTTACAAGGGCCTTGGCGAAATGAATCCCGAACAATTATGGGAGACGACTATGGATCCGGCTAATAGAATCCTGAAAAAGGTTGAACTCGACGATAATTTCTTGGCCGACGAATATTTTGATATACTCATGGGCGATAAAGTTGAACCTAGACGACAATTTATTATAGCCAACGCTCATACTGTTAAGAATCTTGATATATAGCGCCGATAAATTACCCAGATAGAGGAAATGCCAATAAACATTCAGGAGGAAAACTCAAAATGGTAAACAGCAGCGCACAATTCAAATATCAAGCAACGAGAATTTCAACCGCCACAAAAGAGCAATTGTTATTGATCACATACGACATCGGAATTAAAGCCTGTCATGCCGCAGTCAATGCTATGTCAGCAAAAGAGCCTGATTATGAAGTTGCAAGCCGTGAGGTTATTCGCGCTCAAGAAGTTATTCGTGAACTCATGGTTACACTTAACAGGGACAAAGCCGGGGACATGGGCGACAAATTAATGCAGCTTTATGAGTACATGTATCAGCTTTTAGTTGACGCAAATATGAAGAAGGAGCCTGATAATGTCAAAGTGGTTCGCGGAATGCTTGAAGAGTTAAAGCAAACTTGGGAGAACGCGTTAATGCAGCTGTTAAAGGATTATCAAGCAAGCCACCCCGACGACAAAGACCTTCAGACAGCTATGAACGAAATTGAGGGCAAAAAGCCAGCAGCTACACCTACTCCTACACCAACTGCTCAATACACAGCCCCAACACCAGCGAAAAATGTTAAGGCAGGACGATTTACACTTGCAGGATAACGATAAGCTTCTTGAACAAGCTAAGCAGTTAATAGCTAGAGAAATAAAACTCTGTAAGATATTAAGGGCAATGATCTCGAGGGAACTTGAGGCCATTGTCCTTAATGCTGATATGGACGAGTTAGCAGTTGTACTTGAGAAGAAAGACGATGTTATCGCAGAACTACAACTATTGACTGACGGTTGGCAAGAGCTTATCCATAGCATGAAGCCTATTCCTCAAGGTGTAAACATGTTCACGCATTTGTTGGAGTTATATCCTGATGACGCTGAATTACCTGCACTTATTCAAGAAACTCACGATGTTTCTACTAGCATAATGAAGGCTGAAGAAGATGCAATTTCTGAGCTTGATAAATATCGTTCTGATTTGCGGTCTCAAATGGTCAGACGAGCTAATAATAAGAATGCTGCTGCGAGTTATGCCCGCATGGGAGGGTCAATCATATGAAGAAGTTAGTCTGCGTAGTTTTGATAATAACGTTAATCTCAAGTAATTTCGCCGTTGCTGCAGAGCCTGATCCGGATTTAGCGAAAGAGCGTGAGATCGGTCGCAAAATAGTCAAGCAAATTGAGGAAGAATGGCCCTTGACTTCAAAGCCTGCTATAACTTCAAAGCTGGAGATAATTTTGCGCAAGCTTGAACCTTTTATGGAACGTCGCATAGATTGGGAAGTGCGTATAGTTGACTCTGAAGCCGTGAACGCTTTTTGTTTACCAGGAGGCTATATATTTTTTACGACAGGGATTTTGGATTTGCTGAACACTGATTCGGAATTAGCGGCTGTTATGGCTCACGAAATGATTCATGCTGACAGAAAACACGGTTTGAGGATAGCCGCCGAGAGTCAAAAAGTTTCGTTAGGATCATTGCTTGTAATGATTCTTGGAGCAGCTACGGGTACAGCCGCACCTATAGTTTTGGCGCAAGTTGCACAGATAGCTATAACTAGTGGCTATACAATGGAACTCGAGAGTGAGGCCGATAGATTGGGAATGCAGGCTCTACTAAAGTCAGGTTATTCACCTACAGGAATGATTACAGTGTTTGAACGTTTTATGGCCGAGGATTACAAGCAGCCTATACGCGATTATGGAATATACATGGATCACCCTGACACGCCCAAAAGACTCGAGAACGCCGTAAAAGTTCTTCATGATAAAAAAATCCCAATTGAACGCAAATATCCGCTTGGCTTGCTTAGAACTAATATTAATGAACATGCGAAAGATATTGAACTTACAATTGATGGCCTAACAGTTTTATCAGGAGACAAGACGCCGGAAACTCGTGACGCTATAGCAAAGATACGTGAGAGTCTCGACAAATATTTACAGCTTGAGTTAGCTCCGTATGAACTTCACGTTATGAATAAAGCGTTATACATTGGAAATCATTTAACGGCTGGAAACGTTGAGGGAATTACGAAACCTGAAGAACTTCGCACGAACCTAATTAAGGCCATAAACGCTGCTCGATCAAAACACCCTACATCGAAATTCTTTAAGTAACCTGCTGGCGACCCCGGGGCGACTCGAACGCCCGACCTACTGCTTAGGAGGCAGTCGCTCTATCCACTGAGCTACGGGGCCACTAAACGCGGGAGAATATAGCACACAATCAAAATTTTTGTCAAACCTGTTATAATCTTACCCAAAATTTCTGACAGGAAAGAATGTAACTCAATCTGACCTGCAAGAACGGAGGGTAAAATTATTATGTATGATCCAAAATCAATGAGGGCTGATGACTTTATCAACCACGATGAAATTCTTGACACACTCATTTACGCAGAAGCCCACAAGAACGACAAAGCACTAATCAACGAATTACTCGAAAAAGCTCGTCCGAAATATAACGCTAATGGAAACGGTTGCACATGTTCAGGCTTGACTCACAGGGAAGCTTCAATTTTGTTGGCGTGTGAAGACCCCGAAATCATTCAGAAAATCTACAACGTTGCAGAAGAGATCAAGCTCGCGTTCTATGGAAATAGAATAGTGTTGTTTGCGCCGTTGTACTTGTCGAATTATTGCATTAACGGTTGCTTGTATTGTCCTTATCACACAAAGAACAAGACTATCCCGCGAAAGAAATTGACTCAGGACGAAATCAGGGCCGAAGTAATCGCGTTGCAGGACATGGGACACAAGAGACTCGCTATCGAAGCCGGAGAAGATCCCGTTAATAATCCAATTGAGTATATATTGGAGAGCATTGACACAATTTACAGCGTTCACCACAAAAATGGAGACATTCGCCGCGTAAACGTCAACATAGCAGCAACGACCGTTGAGAATTTCCAGAAGCTTAAAGCCGCCGGAATAGGGACGTATATATTGTTCCAGGAAACTTATAACCGCAAAAGCTATGAACACCTCCACCCAACAGGGCCTAAACATGATTACGCTTATCACACAGAAGCTCATGACAGGGCACAACAAGGCGGAATTGATGACGTAGGATTAGGTGTGTTATTCGGGCTTGAAGGATACAAATACGAGTTTGCAGGATTATTAATGCATGCTGAACACTTAGAAGCAGTTTTCGGAGTTGGGCCTCACACAATCAGCGTCCCAAGAGTCAAACCCGCCGACGATATTAACCCCGACGACTTCAATAACTCTATACCTGATGAAATTTTCACTAAGATAGCTGCGTGTATTCGTGTTGCAGTGCCTTATACGGGAATGATTATATCAACGCGAGAGAACGAACGAGTCCGGGCCAAGATGTTACAGGTAGGTATCTCACAAATTAGCGGAGGCTCAAGAACTTCAGTTGGAGGTTACACGACCGAAGAACGCCCGCATGATACAGAACAATTTGACGTATCAGACCAAAGAACGCTTGATGAAGTTGTTCAGTGGCTAATGAAACAAGATCATATTCCATCATTCTGCACAGCATGTTACAGAGCTGGAAGAACTGGCGATAGATTCATGAGTTTATGCAAGTCAGGCCAAATTCTTAACTGTTGCCACCCGAATGCGTTAATGACTCTTACGGAATATTTAGAGGACTACGCCTCACCAGAGACAAAGCGAATCGGTTACGAAATGATCGAACGTGAATTAATGCGTATCCCTCGTGAAAACGTTAGAGAAATTGCGCGTGAAAACATTGAGGCAATGAAGCATGACAACAAACGTGACTTCAGGTTCTAGTCTTAACGCAACACCTTCAGGCGAACGAGTTCACATAGCGTTTTTCGGGTTACGTAATGCTGGGAAATCAAGCCTCGTTAATGCCGTAACTGGTCAGGATTTGGCGGTCGTGTCTGACGTGAAGGGCACGACTACTGATCCCGTTAGTAAAGCCATGGAATTATTACCGCTTGGCCCCGTAGTTATCATTGATACCCCCGGACTTGACGACGAAGGCACGCTAGGAGAGTTACGGGTTAAACGCGCTCTTAACGTGTTGGCAAAATGCGACGTGGCTGTACTCGTTCATGATGCTACTAGCGAGATTACTCAAGCTGAATCGGAACTTCTGAAACTCTTTGACGAACGCAAACTCCCGTATATTATCGCTAACAACAAAGCCGACTTGATAACTTCACGCGACAACGCAAAATTTTACGTGAGCGCATTAACCGGCGAGAACGTCAACGCCCTGAAGGATAAACTAGCCTCACTCGTTAAGGATAAGACCAACGATAAAAGACTCATAGCTGATTTATTAACGCCTGGTGATGTTGTTATTCTGGTTATACCTGTCGATAAGGCTGCCCCAAAAGGTCGCTTGATACTTCCGCAACAGCAAACTATACGCGATATATTAGACGCTCATTGCTCGGCTTTCGTCTGTCAGAACACTGAACTAGCTAATGTTCTCAAGTTAATTCCCAACCCTAAACTCGTTATCACTGACTCACAAGTTTTTGGCCAAGTTAATAAGATAGTCCCGGAAAATATTTTGCTTACGTCGTTCTCGATTTTGTTTGCAAGATACAAGGGTAGCTTGAAAATTTTGGTTGAGGGTGCTGAACGATTAGCGAGACTCAAAGACGGCGACAAGGTGTTAATCTCAGAAGGTTGTACACATCACAGACAATGCGGCGATATAGGCACGGAGAAAATCCCGGCTTGGATTCGTAACTTCACAAACGCGTCCCCAGAATTTAGCTTCACTTCGGGCGGAGAATTTCCAGACTCTGAAGCACTCAAAAATTTTGCGCTAGTTATTCATTGTGGCGGTTGTATGCTCAACGAACAGGAAATGCAATCAAGAATCAAACGTGCTACACTTGCAGGCGTGCCTATTGTGAATTATGGAATAGCCATAGCTCATATGCACGGAATCTTGCAAAGGAGTTTACAGCCGTTTATCAATGAAACATGTACCCAGACTAATACGTGAAATTTTCTCATCATTCCCCGTTAAATTACCGCTTTCGATCTCGTTAATATTGTTCTGCGCCGCAGTCAACACAGTCCCGTCAATCTTCATTCAGAAAATTATCGCTCTGATTGAGAATGCCGGGATTGATTCGTCTTGGAGAGTTATAAGCGTTCAGGTTATCAAGCTGTTAATGATTCTATGCGTGTTCTATGTTGTATCGCTGATAGGCGCGTTCTTGAATGGCTTCATCGGGGCAGAGATTACCCAAGGAACTTTGTTGCAGCTTCGTAAAAGAATGTTCGCGAAAATGCAGACGTTACCGTTAAAGTTCTTTGACACACAAACTCACGGGGATATTATGAGCCGCTATACAAATGACGTTGACTCGTTAAGACAGATGATCTCGCAAGGCTTTCCCCAACTTCTCACAGCTTTTATAACGGTGCTAGCGATATTATCAATCATGCTTTATTTCTCGTTATGGTTGACGTTAGTGACTCTCACAGGAATATTCGCAATGTTGACCGTAACCAAGAGAGTCGGAGGACGAAGCGCGCGTAATTTCCGTGCCCAACAAAAGAACACTGGAATCATAGAAGGCTTTGCTGAAGAAATTATGACTGGTCAGAAAGTTGTTAAAGTGTTTTGCCATGAACAAGAGAGCATAGAAGAATTTGAACGCCTTAACGAGAAACTTTTCACCGAATCCGAGAAGGCCAACAAACGCGCTAACACTCTAGGCCCAATCCTCAATAACATAGGCAATATTTTGTACGTCTTAACAGCTTTATCCGGTGGCATATTGATTTTGTCTGGAGCTAAAAACGTGAGCTTTTCAGGTTTGCCAATGAGCATAAGTGTAGCCATTCCCTTCCTGAACATGACCAAGCAATTTGCTATGAGCGTGAATATGTTATCAATGCAACTTAACTCGATCGTGTCAGGCCTCGCAGGGGCGGGGAGAATTTTTGCGCTTATAGATTCAGAGTCAGAAGAGGACTCCGGCCAAGTTGTGGTTAATAGTGAAAACTCTAAAGGCAGCATTGAGCTTAAAGGCGTGAACTTCAGCTACGTTCCAGGCGTTGAAGTCTTGCATGACATAACTTTGACGGCCAAGCCAGGACAGAAAACCGCGTTAGTAGGCTCAACAGGAGCGGGCAAAACCACGATCGCGAATTTAATTCCACGCTTTTATGACGTGAACGCAGGCGAGATTCTTTACGACGGAATCAACATCAACGAGATCAACAAAGCTTCATTGCGCAAGAATTTGGGAATAGTTTTACAGGACACAAATTTATTCACGGGCACTGTGTTGGAAAATATACGCTACGGAAAACTCGACGCAACCGATGATGAATGCAAAGCTGCGGCCAAGCTCGTAAATGCCCACGAATTTATCATGCGACTCCCTGAAGGTTATGACACGTTATTGACTGGCGGAGGAACTAACTTAAGCCAGGGACAAAGACAGCTAATTTCAATCGCGCGTGCAGCCGTTGCGAATCCTGCAGTAATGATTCTTGATGAAGCAACTTCCTCAATTGATACTCGAACCGAATCACTTGTTCAAAAAGGTATGGACGCATTGATGAAGGGTCGCACGGTGTTCGTTATCGCGCATAGACTCTCTACTGTCAAGGATTCAGACCTGATTTTGGTCATGGAACACGGGGCAATAATAGAACGCGGGACTCATAACGAATTAATCGAGCTAAAAGGGCAATATTACAGGCTTTACACGGGGAGTTTCGAACTCTCATAAAAAGTTTTTGAAAAAGGTGTTGACATTCTGAAAAAGGGGAGTATAATTTTCCCTGTTGCGCTTGAGAGAGGCAGAAGCCCGAAAGCGGGAAGAGCCTTGAAACAAGTGAAACGAGCGGAAATTATAGGAGATTTTCGAGTATATTGACAGAGTAAATTTACAGATGAGATTATGGATTTTTATGAAGCGACTATAGCCAAGAGAAATAACTCACAAATTTTACTGAGAGTTTGATCCTGGCTCAGGATAAACGCTGGCGGCGTGCGTAACACATGCAAGTTGAACGACGGTTCCCGGAAGTGGAGACATGGAAGGGGATACGGAGTAGCGGACTGGTGAGTAATATATGAGAAGCTGTCCATCAGAGGGGGACAACATTTGGAAACGAATGCTAATACCCCATAGGCCGAAAGGTTAAAGCAGTAATCTTTGTGCTAAGTCTTCCTCAATAGTCTTGCCACGAAGCCCGAATGCCCTGAATGATACGCCGTTAATTTCGCCTCGTAACGCTGGATAAGGTCCTCGCGCGTCAACCGTTCCTGTTCCAAGAGCAAGAGCTACGCTGTACATATCGTCGGAGTCTATTGCAAGGGTTACTACTTCAGGCTCCATACCCATTTCAAGCATTCTGACTGTATCGCCAACTAACCAAGCCTTTGCTCGTGTCTCCTCGATCTTTGCGAGAACGTCAAGATAGTTACGCATAATTTCATCTCCCAAAGTGAATTAGATTAATTTTTTTGAATTACCCGAAATTCTAACACACTAAGAGTTTTACGGCCTCAGCTATTTTTTCAGGGGTAATGAAGCTCGTGTTAATGCATATGTCATAATTCGACTTATCGCCCCATTTTTGTCCCGTGTAGAACTCGTAATAATCAGCTCTGCTCTTATTAATCTGCTCAATACGTTTGACCATTTCTTTATCGCTCAATTCTTGGCCCTTGTCGTAATCGCGACTTTGATTCAGTTTGCAGCGTTGTAATTTGCTCTCCATGCTTGAATAAATGAATATGCGGAAAGGATTCTCGTCACGCAAAATATAATCTGCTCCTCTTCCAACTATAACGCAATTAGATTTTAAGGCCGCCTCACGAATGATATTATGTTGCTCCGAGTGAACGGACTGGCCGTAATCCGGCATAACTGACCACGTTAAGAAAGTTCGTCCTGTGTGAATCGGGAATGATATAACCGGTTTATGCTCTGCTATGTTCTGAACGTATTGCTCTGATAAAGACGTACGCTTGACTATTTCAGAAATTATTTCACGGTCATAATATGCAAAGCCGAGTAACTCCGCTAACTTCCTCCCGAACTCACGGCCGCCCGATCCAAATTCACGTCCTATAGTTATAATTTTGTTGCTCATGGAAATTTCACCTCTTGGAATAAATATTAGCACACGTGATAAATATGTTGACTTTGAAAAATTGCGGTGTTATCCTCAAATTTCATTTTGTAGCGAAAGAAGGAATTTTTATTCATGAACGGTTTAACACTAGTGGGCATTGCAATAGTAGTCTTAGTGCTTGCGTATTTGCTCTATGGTCGTTGGCTGGCTAAGACTTGGGGAATAGATCCGAGTGCAAAAACTCCGGCATATCGTTTTGAAGATGGTCAAGACTATGTACCCGCGTCACGTTTTACTGTGTTCTCGCATCAATTTAACTCAATCACAGGTGCTGGCCCTGTTACCGGTCCAATTATTGCGGCTATGTTCGGTTGGCTACCTGCGTTCTTGTGGCTGTTGGTTGGTGGTGTATTCTTCGGAGCAGTTCAGGACTTCACGGCCCTTTATGCTTCAGTTAAGAACGACGGTAAATCAATGGGGCTTATTATTGAGCGTTACATAGGCAAGACTGGGCGCAAGTTATTTTTGTTATTCTGCTGGCTATTCACGTTGCTGGTTATCGCTGCGTTTGCTGACATTCTTGCGGGGACGTTCAACGGCTTCACTAAAGACGGCGGGCAAAATGTTCCCGGAGCTGCTGCGGCTTCGATCTCAATGATTTATATTTTCGCGGCTATGGCGTTTGGAATCTTCATGCGTCACAACAAAGCTGGCGAGCTCACGAAATTTGTAATCGGTGCAATAATCGTGGCGTTGATTTTGTGGGCAGGCATTCAGAATCCTATGTACTATGATGCTAAAACTTGGCGTTATGTCGTATTTGCATATTGCTTCATAGCTTCAGTATTGCCTATGTGGTTACTCAAGCAGCCTCGTGACTATTTGAGCGTGTTCTTACTTTTGGGAATGATCCTCGGCGGAGCTATCGGAATAATAATCGCTAATCCAACAATCGAAATGCCAATGTTCGCGGGCTGGAGCGTAAAGAATCAACCGTTATTCCCAATGTTATTCATCACAATAGCTTGCGGAGCCGTATCAGGTTTCCATAGCCTTGTATCTTCGGGAACTTCATCAAAATCAATCTCAAACGAGACAGATATGTTGCCAGTAGGTTATGGCGCAATGTTAGTTGAGACTCTTTTGGGCGTTGTAGCTCTCGTGATCGCGTGTTCAGCAGCACAAGGCGGCGGGCTTCCAACAGGTACACCGTTCCAAATTTTCGGTAATGCTGTAGGAGGATTCTTCACGATGTTCGGACTTCCTGCACACGTTGCAACTTGTATAATCATGATGTGCGTATCGGCTCTTGCCATGACGACTATTGACGCAGTAACACGTATAGGGAGAATGTCATTACAGGAATTTTTCGCGCCGTCAGAAGGAGAGAGTGCAGGCTTTGCTGTGAAATTGATCTCAAACAATTACGTGGCTACGATCATAACACTTGCTCTTGCTTATGCGTTGTGCTTGGCCGGTTATGCGAGTATATGGCCGTTATTCGGAGCAGCTAATCAGTTACTTTCGGCGTTAGTGCTTACAGCCTTGGCGGTGTTCTTGAGAGTTACAGGGCGCAAAGGTTATATGCTTTATGTGCCTATGACGTTTATGTTTGTCGTAACGATGTCAGCATTAATAATCAGCGTCTACAATATAATAATGAAACTTGCTGGTGGAAGCTTTGTGTTCATGGTTGACGGCTTGCAATTAATTATCGCGTTGGCATTAATGACTCTTGCTGTGTTGGTTGTATCACATTGCTGGAAAGAACTTGTAAGCGCGAAATCCGGTAAGAACGTAGTAACAGCGTAAGTGTAACAATGAGGACATACAAGGATATTGAATTTCTTGGCGATTCTCTTGAATGTATACGCGAATTTCCTGAAAACGCACGAAGAGAAGCAGGCTATCAACTTGGCAGAATACAACAGGGGCTTCAACCAGACGACTTTAAGCCTATGCAAATAATCGGTGCAGGAGTTGAGGAGATAAGAATCCGTGACAATGATGGAGCATTCAGAGTATTTTATATTGCCAGGAAGAAAGATGTAGTGTATGTCCTCCACGCTTTCAAGAAAAAGACACAGGCAACACCTAAACGAGAAATAGAGATAGCGAAAAAACGTTACAGGGAAATTTTGTAGGAGGATATGCAATTGGAAGCTAGACAAACTTTTACGAATGTATGGGACGCAATAGAAGATACCCCTTCAGAAGCTCAAAGAATGAAATTGAAGTCGGCTTTAATGATAGAAATTACTGAATATATAAGGCAGAAGGGCTGGGATAAAATTTTGGCTGCAAAGGAATGTAACGTAACTATACCGCGTATTGAAGATTTATTACGGGGACGCATTAACAATTTCACGATTGACTCATTAATTAATATAGTTGCATCGCTTGGACGTAGAATAAAAATTTCTGTTGAGTAATTAATTATGACTTACACTATAAAAGATATTTCGAAATTAACTGGCCTTCCTGCCTCAACATTGAGATATTACGACAAGCAAGGGTTGTTGCCATCGTTAAAGCGCGACGATAACAACATACGAATTTTCACTGACGAGGATTGTAGACACTTAAAGCTGATTGATTGCCTGAAGAAGTCCGGGTTATCTATCAAGGACATAAAACATTTTATCGATTTGACCGGCAATGGAGACAACGCTATCATAGAGAGGCGCGAAATTTTCCGAAAACGTCGTGAGATTTTACGCAAAGAGCTTGAGAACTTGAAGGAAGTTTTCAACGTTATAGAGTATAAATGCTGGTATTACGAAACAGCGTGTGAGGCAGGGACCGAAGCGGCTGTGAAAAATTTGAAGCCCTCCGACGTTCCAGAGAAGTTCAGGAAAGCCAGAGAGCGTTTGTATCATGTTATCTATTCGCCGGAATAACTTCGAGCCAATAACCGTCCGGGTCTTGAATGAAGTAAATCCCCATTGAATGATTCTCAAAGCATATACAGCCCATTTCCTCATGGAGTTTATGTGCCGCCTCGAAATCATCAACGTGAAACGCTAAATGAAATTCTTCCTCGCCTATATCATATTTCCCAGGGTGTTCAGCCAGCCACGTAAGCTCAAGCTCAAATTCCGACTCGTCGTTGCCAATGTACGTGATTATGAACGAGCCATCGGGAGCAGTCTTTCGTCTCTTCTCATGTAAGCCCAACGCCTTTTCGTAAAATTCCAGCGATTTGTTCAGATCCTGCACGTTGTAATTTTCATGTACCATTTTGAATTTCATGATCATTCCCCCTACACGCTGAAAGTATAACATGCGCACTAAAACTGCTATAATCTCGCACTAAACTATAAATCTTGAAAGGTGGCTATAATGATGAAAAAATTTGGCGTTTTTTATCCGATTGTCTTTTTGATGATCATTGCGCTATTTGTTGTCGGTGCTGGAGGTTGCGGCGGCTCTTCTCATTCGCCTATATCTGACACTGGCTCCAATGAAACAGATGGAGGAGATACTGTAACCCAGGATGCTGAAGAAACTATTGCAACAAAGCCTCAAACAGTTCTTAGAGTCGTATCAGGGATGGACTCCAATGGAAACGGTAAACCAGACTTTTTAGACTTCACAGGAGTTCCTCAAATTCGTTTAGACGATACTGTCACAGCAGGCAATATTTCCACAGCCTCATCAATTTTTGCGGCGGCAGAAACAAATCTCACAGTTCCTTCAATGATTTGGCTTAAGGAGCTAAAAGAACAAGGGAATCCCGATATTTTCTCCATTTATCTTGAAGCAGGCAAAACCTACACATTTGAATTCTCAAAGAATTTCACGGAAGCTTTAGAGGATATTTTGCCAAGCATCAAAATTTACGATCCCGATAACGCTTTACTTTCAGATGATGAAGCAGAAGAAATTGATAGCGTTGGTATTGTCGCGTATCCTGAAGAACACCCCTCAATTATCTGCTACACGTTTAAGCCTGAAGTTTCGGGAAATTATCTCGTGAAAGTCTGTGATGAAGAACCTTCAACAATTAACCTTGACGCTGAAACCGCAGCTACAGAAGATACCATTGACGTTGATACAAAGTCCGTAATTTTTATTTACGAGGAAAGATTCAATGAGGCAGGCGAAACAGGTTACTACACCAGATTCAAAATTGCTGACTCTGAAGGAAATATGTCTAATACTGTCTCTGTAAGAGATGTAATCCAATTGAGAAAAGAGTTCCTGAAAGTCAATCCGGATTACTTTGAGAAAGTTTATGGCTACGGTGTGGCCGGCGATGAATATGGGGCTGGAGAGGACGAATCATACGAAATCAACGAGGCCAGCAACGATCACTATCTCAACTTCATGAACATAGTACAGGATAGACTCGGCCTTGTGGAAGTTGGAAGCGATACTTACGGGGATTCAGACGAGGATACTTATGGGGACAACCCATACGATATTAACAAAAAGCTTATACCGATCACGGCTAAACGCTCCGAGATACCCGCAACTGTAACAGGAATCCCTTATGACGATACTTATGAGCTTGGCATGGGATTTTCAGCAATCACGAACCTTTCTCCTGTCGGCGGAATACAGGCAATGGATAGTTTTGAGGACGAACTATTCGAAAAGGTCCAGAGCAAAAATCTACCGCTGGCAACAGAATACTACGCTTCATTCGTATCAACACGTGAGGAGGCAGAAGGATTAACGAAAACTAACCTGAATGCTTCTCTCTCGAAAAACGCTTTGGGCGCGTCATACAGTACAGGTTCAACGAATAATTACAAGTTCGGGCTTACTTCTACTAACCTCGTTATTCACTATGAAGTAAAAGAGTCGAAATACCGCACGTTGAGTAATGCAAGGTTTGAGGAACTGTTAGAGAAGAGGACAATCAAGTCTAAGAAAGCATACGACCAAGATAAAATTGCTGACGATCCTATGCCAGATACTATAGACGAAAACGAAGACGAGTTATTCGAAGAGGCCTCTATCAGAACTGCGGCGGACGATCAAAGTATGCTTGATGTTATGCTGGAACTTAAGCCTGATGACTTCAGAAAACAATTTGGCGACTATTTTGTGTGTGGCTATCAGTACGGAGCTTGCTTTGACGCTTATATCTCTATCTCAACAAAAACTAGCGAACAGATTAAAGAAGTCAAGCAAAAACTTGCTGTTACTGCAACATACGGCGATGCGACGGCTAGTGCTGATATGTCGAACGAGACGAAGAACACACTGAAAGACAGCGATGCAGAAGTAACAGTCAGAATCGTAACGCATGGAATGGGCAACAAACCTGTAGAACTTAATTTGACCAACAGCACCGACATTTCGGCAATGGATACTGTATTCTCTGAGCTTGTAGCATTCCGTAATAGAATCGTTAATAACACAGATCCCAAAGATTTTGCCCCCATCAGAGTCGCTATGAAGAGATGGCGTTCACTTCCTAGCATCGGCACAAAATTTATAAAAGGCGGCGACGACGGAACTATTCCCATTAGTGTTGAACATGCGACAAAGATTAGTGAATTTAACACAGCGCTTGTGAATTTGAGGGCACATCGTAACTTTGTCATGGGGCTTGGCGATATTACACCAGCAAAGAAACTTGACGAAAATTTCGCTACAGTGGTCGCATACGCTACAAATGGAGGCAATAACTTCTATTCCAACTTAGAAGCAATGCAAAGCGCGCTTGAGTATACTCATGACGTTGACGAGCAATTTAAGAAATTGGGGGACAGATACGTCTTCTACACAAAGTTAGTCAAAGCTCAAGAAGCCGAGAAGAAAACGTATGAAGATCTCAAAGATAAAGCGGCCAAGGCTGACAGTGATAAAAAAGACTATATACGCAAAATGCCATTTGGAAGCGATCACGGTGGCTCAAGCGGTTATGATTCGTTTGCTGTCAGTAAGTACGTAACTGAAGACATCAACGCAGGCAAAACTTCTCACAGGCAATACAAGAGAACAGCTAAAACAGGTTGGCGTTATGAATGGCATTACGATCATGAAAAAGGTAAAGAAGACTATTTATCAAGTGCTGGGCCGGCTACTATTTCAGCAGATCTACTTCCTGGAACTGGCAACACCTCGGACGCAGTATTCTGTAAAGTCTGGGTTACTTCAACTGCCACGAGTTCAGAACGAGATAACAAACGTGAACTTGTATCCCCCGCTCCTCCTGCTGTAGGTAAAAAACAGGTTGGCTTTGAGTTCATGGGCGGCGGTACACGAGACGTAAACTGGAACATTTACGGAAAAGCCATGAGAATGAGGCAGGAAGACTACCCATTTGACGGCCTGGAAAAGTAAGCGCGATTTCTTTCTTATCGTTATAACGTTCCCTCTTTCCCAAAATTTATTCACAATGGCGGGAGGAGGGCTTTTCTCTAAGTTTATGAAGGTGGCTAAACATGAAAAAATTACGCATTCTTGTATTATGTTTGCTAGCATTGTTGCTGATTGGCGGCTATGGCTGCGGCGGTGGAGGAAGTGGTGACGTAGGTTCTGAATCTGGCACTGACGAAACTACGAGAGAGCAGACGCAAAACGAAATTGACGAAACAGCATCACGAATTGTTGAAAAATTGCTTGCAACAGGCGAAGACGGTTCCCCGGCGGTTTTTGATTATGCTCCCGAGACTGAAACTGAAGAAGAATCTACAACTGATAACGGCGAAGTCAATTTTGTTAAATATGTTTCAAGCCGCGATTTAGCTTTCAACGATGCAACTTCTGACGACAGATACGTAAAAACTATTAACTTGACCAAAGACGCTGTGTATGTGATCAAGTACTCCCATGGCGGTAGGAATTTGAATCAGTCGGCTTTAGATTTGATAGTAACCATGCCAGACAAACGCGAAATGAGGCTTTATTTTAACGATAGTTCATCTGAAGTAGTATCTGTTGACGAAATTTCTTCACCTGACATAGATAAAACTGGGCTTGATCCTGCAGATGAAGCAGCGGGCTTGACGTTGGAAGAAGTTCTCGCGGAAGAGCAGGCCCTAGAAGAATCCAGAAGTGAAACTTCAACAGAGCCTTTATACGTTAAGGCAAAACTTGAAATTATCCCGGAAGAAAACCCCTGCATAATTCTTTACACGTTCAAAGCTCCCTTGACTGGAAATTACGACTTTGCCGTTAGAGAGAGCAATATTACTTCATCAGGTGATGTTGTCCCGTTCGATATTCCGTTTGAGTTCAGAGTCTATGGTTCTGAAGAGTCATATTCTGCGGCTGATGATGAGGAAATCGAATTAACCCCACGTGAAATTTTGGATATTCAGAGAATTTTGATTGACAACGCGACCGAATTTAACGAGAACGGTTTACCTATAGCTTTCGAAGCTGACGACGATAACGAAGCGATTGAAAGCTCAAAATTTTATGCTAGCGCGGTTAATTCTATTATGATTAAAGACATATCGAGCATATTGAATAAGGGTAAAAAACCATCAGGAATGCCGAATCCTTTTAACGTTAAACTTGACCCAATAATCAACAATGTACCATATGATGAAATATTCACGGAAGGCGCAGGCTTTTACGCTCATTCAGGACTTCACGCAATTACCGGCGAAGCTATCAATATGGACGACTACCTATTTAGCGATAATGCAGTCAAAGATTTTAACGGTCAGACTCCTGTTACGGGCTCAAAAGTGAACATGAACGAAGACTTGAAAGTGAACATCATAGCCACAGAAGAAGAACATGACAGAGTAATGGGACTTGACGCAATGTCAAATTTCGCCTTAATCAGGAATGCTCTTGGCTACAACGGCACAGATGACCGCATAAGGCTTGGCAGCAACGGCGCGAGGGTTATGTCAGTCCGCTATGATTACATCGAACAGTCACCCAGATACTTAACGTCCGATAAATATAAGTTGACAGATTCTGCAATGGCTTTACTCAAGGAAAACTATAATTTATTCCAGCGTGAACACGGAGATTATTTCGTTGCCGGTTATACATGGGGCTTATGTTACGACGCTGTTATAGAGATTACGGCTATTCATCGCAAGTGTTACCATAGCAAAGTTATTGAAAGAACTTCTTATGGTGAGCCTAGAGTAAGCGAAGGCGAGAGCGATCCAGGAAAGGTTTGTGATGACGTTGCTGCTGTCCTTAAGGAAATCTTTTCTCGTGCCAAAACGAATGCAATGTCAGTGCGTAATACAGGCAGGACTTCTCAAAACGATGTGAACCGTATCAACGAATTAATAACTCTAATAACAACAGATTGGGGAAACAATTGGTGGAGACATGATGAATCATTCGGCGGCGTAACTATTTCCGTAAAAATCAACAAGTATACAGGTGTAGTTCCAGAGTCATCATTGAGCCTTAGAGGTTTTGTGGATTCGCTAATGGATTTTATGGCTAAAGCTCCGTCAATAAGTAAATCTAAATATGAGCCTCTATACGTAACTTTAATGCGCTACAGGGAACTTGAAGAAGCAAAACCTTATATTCCAGAAATCCTAACGACGATAACAACAGCTCATTACGACAGAATCAGAGATTTAACCACAAAAATTTACCGTACACGCTGCTACTATAACGGCATAATGGCAATTCCAGATGATCACTGGCTTAACGGCGCATCAAAACGAGAAGAAATTGCCAGACAGTTTACAAATCTTGTCGAAGGAATGGAACGTCAGCTCAACAAAATCTGCTCTGACATAAATAACGTTAATAACTACTATAATACGTTTGACGACCTTTACAATAAATACAAAGCTTTGGCCGAACGTTACGCTTTTTATCGTTATTTCGTTGACATTCAAAATGAACGTCAAGGTTCGGGCTGGAATGAACCGTGTGGTACTGGCGGCTGTATAGGTGGATTTAAGACTTATGACAAGAGCTCGCTTGTTCAGGGAGATTTTAACCCCGATAAATATTATTGGCATCATGAAGAACCTTGCACTAGCGGGCCGGGTGGTGTACGTTTTCAAAAAACTTTTAGCAACTATGAGCGCGTAAACTATTTTGAAACTGGTTACGTTAATACGAATTACAGTAAAGCCTGGGACAATCAGGGAGGAACGGTCGGGAAAAAGAGTGTTGATTGGCAGTACAAGTGTGCCAGTTCGCGAAGGCTTGAAGTGAACTTAGACGTTTATACGGTACGTATGCCTCCGGATAAATACCCGTTTGCTGGACTTAGTGATTAGCGTTAAGGAGGAAACATGAGAAAGATTTTAGCATTATCGTTAGTGTTTTGTATGTTGGCATTATCGATCAATATAGCGGCAGGGGAGGAGAGCTTACCCTCAACATACGATCTTAGAACGTTGGGATATGTACCTGCTGTAATGAATCAAGGGACGGATCAGACTTGTTGGACATTTGCGGCAATGACGGCCATGAAGTCAAATTATTTGATGAATGCAGACCAATATAATCACGGAAAATATCTTGGCAGCAACTCGGATTTATCTAAACTTCATTTAGCTTGGTATTCGTTTAAGAATCCTGACAAGAAACAGAATTTTGCGTTCATCAAGAATAACAGTGTAGTAGAGAATCCCGCGAACACGGACATTTTGAATCACCCCGGCAATCCTCAAATGGCACTGGCTTTCTTGTCTCGTAACGATGGCCCTATACGTGAAATAGACCTTCCATATAGTGGGGCTTATCCTGTGGCCGGAACTTCTCCACGTGATTATAAACAAGCCTTGAGAGTCAAGAACGCAACTTATATCGAATCATTGAGCAGTGACAAAATGGTCATAATTAACAAGGAGCAAATGATAAAACTAAACTTGATGAATTTAGGCGCAGTTGATACCGGTGTTTACTGGGACAAGAATTATGTTAGCAGTAATGCAGCTTATTACAACCCAAGCTCCAGACGAGGCAGTCATGCTGTAACGATAATAGGCTGGGACGATAATTATTCGCGTGAAAACTTCAGCCCTATTAAGCCTGCTGGAAATGGCGCGTGGCTCGTTCAAAACAGTTGGGGGACTGAATGGGGCAACAACGGCTATTTCTGGATGTCATACTCACAGGATATAAGATACGCAATGGCATTTGAGACAGAAGCACCAAACCCAAGAGTCCGCGAATATTTACATGATGATCTAGGATTTACTCATGAAGTTTCATTTACGGACGAAAACGGCAAGGAAGTCGAGTCGCCTGTTGTTGTTAATGTGTTCAAAGTCAAGGGAGATCACGAAAAGCTGCGTGAAATAGGTTATTATTCTACAAATTCAGAGGCTGTAGGTTTCTTGATCGTGTTAGATTTGGGAACGGAAAATTCTCCGGAAAACGTTAAAGCAGCTATGAAAGATCCAGATAAAATTCAATCAATTTTGCCTATTATCTCAGTTGCCAACAAGGGATATACGACCTCGCCTTTACCGATTGTTGTGCCGCTTTCAAAGGATCATTATTTCGCGATTTTTATGGCCTACGCTCCTCTTGTAACAGAAGAGCTGGATAGTGAGATTGGAGGTTTCAGCAATTTCACTCCCTCAATAGCGGCTGAAGTCAAAATTCCAGGCTACCGTACAGCATATGCCGAGATAGGCGCGAACGAAACATATTATGCCTTTAGCAGCGATGATGTATACCATGACGCAAAAGACTACACATTTCTTGTAGGCGATCAAGAAGTTACGGGCTTCAATGCGTGTATAAAGGGCTTTACATATACTCCCGATGAAAGACTGCCTGATGACTGGACGATCATAAGCGCGGACGGAAAAGCACAGTTATCTATCTCACTATTACGTGAAACAGAACCGAAATATATCAGCGTTAAGGGTCAAGGGATTGAAAACGTGTTGCACAAAATCGAACTTGAAGACTCTGATACAGGAGGAGCTAAGGGAAATTTCTACACGTTAAAGTTAATTTGTGACGTAACGGCAGATAATCCAAAGATAACAAGCCTTATTATTGACGGCAAAGAAACTATCACGGGTAATTTAGACAGAATGTTTACGAATTATGATACAGACGTAGACGACGGCGAGGTAAGTGCCTATGTTGATATTTCAAAAGTTGGCGTGAGTCTAAGTCTCATGAATCTTTCAGAGTCAACAGTGATAGATTCAACTGACAGCTACGAGGAAAATAACTATACTCCCAGCGAAAAAGAGGCCGAAAGCAACCAAAACACTACCACTAAAACTCCCGCTTCTGGTGGTGGCGGCGGTGGCGGTTGCAATATGAATTTCGTTGCCGCGTTAATGGCTATTATATTCTGCGTGAAGTTCGTGAGGACAAAATAGGGTACTTGCTTAATCTCTCCTTTAAGGTCTTATAATCGCGTAAAACTTTTGAGGGGAGATAAATTTTTTATGCATTACCGTGAATTAGGAAACACCGGCTTACGAGTCAGCGAGGTAGGCATTGGCTGTGAAGGAATGACTGAACAGAATTATTCTATGTGCGCGAAATTATTCGACTTGGCCGAGAAAAATGGTGTGAACTATTTCGATTTATACGCTTCAGATCCAAAATTACGTTCATCAATTGGCAAGGCTTTACACGGTCGCAGAGATAAATTCATAATTCAGTCACACATTTGCTCAATCTGGAAGGACGGACAATATAAACGTTCTCGCGATTTACTTGAAGTCAAACCTGGCTTTGAAGAGTCGTTGAGGTTATTGCAAGTTGATTACATTGACGTTGGAATGATTCATTATTGCGACGCTCTCGACGATTGGGACGAAATTATCAACAATGGCATTCTCGATTATGCTCGTGAATTAAAAGCTCAAGGCAAGATTAAACACATCGGGTTAAGCTCACACAATCCACAGGTAGCGTTAAAAGCAGTTGAGAGCAACTCTATAGAAGTGTTAATGTTCAGCGTGAATCCCTGTTACGATTTACAGCCCGCTAGCGAGGACGTTGAAGACTTATGGGCCGATGAAGCCTATGCGAATCACTTAACGAACATGGACCCGGAACGACAGAAATTATATGAGACTTGCCAGCGAATGGGAGTCGGTATCACCGTCATGAAATGTTTTGGTGGAGGAGATTTATTGAACGCAGAACTATCACCAGCCGGAGCAGCTCTAACTGTCAATCAATGTATATCATACGCTTTAAGCCGTCCCGCAGTTGCATGTGTATTAGCCGGAGCTCATTCGGTTGAACAATTACAAGAGAGCATAAATTACGAGAACGCTTCAGAGAGTGAAAGGGATTACGCGCTCGCCTTGGCCTCATTCCCAAAAATTAGCTGGAAGGGTCATTGTATGTATTGCAGCCATTGTGAACCATGCCCGAAGAAAATTGATATTGCTTCTGTAACGAAATTCTTGAATCTTGCACAAGCTGGAGAAAAGATACCCGAAACCGTTAGAGAACATTATGCAGTGCTTGAACATCATGCTAGCGAATGTATTAAGTGCGGTGCTTGTGAAAAGCGTTGCCCGTTTGGAGTCGCTATACGTGAGAATATGGCCAAGGCTCAAGAAATTTTCGACCTGTAAAAATTTGTGGGGTCGCAATGACCTCACGTTATATTTTTTGAATACTCGCTCAAGAATTTTGCAGTATAGCCCACGTCGTTTTTCATGAGCTCTTCAGGAGTACCGCAAGCTACAACCTGTCCGCCCTTCTCTCCACCTTCTGGGCCAAGGTCAATTATGTAATCAGCCGATAGTAACACGTCCAAATTATGCTCAATGAATATCACTGTGCTTTTGTTGTTGTCAATTATCCTGTGAACGATCTCAAGCAATTTCTTAACGTCCGTATAATATAATCCTGTCGTAGGTTCATCAAGTAAATATAAAGTTCTGCCGCCAAATTTTTTTGAGAGTTCTTTAGAAAGTTTTACGCGTTGAGCTTCACCTCCCGATAACGTCAAAGCAGATTGGCCAAGCCTTATATAGCCTAAGCCAGCGTCTTGAATCACTTTGAGCTTGTTTGAGATTTTTGGAATGTCGCGGAAAAATTCCATCGCCTCATCAACAGTCATTGCCAACACGTCAGCTATGCTCTTCTCCTTGAATTTCACTTCCAGCGTTTCATGATTGTAGCGTGTGCCTTTGCATACTTCACAGTCAGAATAAATATCAGGCAAGAATAACATTGACGTCCTTACGCTCCCCGCTCCTCCGCAAGCCTCACAGCGTCCGCCCTTAACGTTAAAGCTGAATCGCCCCGGGGTGTAGCCTCTGACCTTTGCATCAGGTAAGCCAGCAAAGAACTCACGAATCAACGAGAATACTCCGGTGTAAGTTGCAGGGTTTGAACGTGGGGTGCGGCCTATTGGACTCTGATCAACCAGCACGATATTATCGAACGATTCTGCGCCCTCAATAGCTTTGAATTTCCCAGGACGTTCACGAAAATCATGATCCAACATTCTTCGCATACCTCTATACAAAACGTCGTAAAGGAAGCTGCTTTTTCCAGAGCCTGATACGCCGCTGATACAAGTGAAGACTCCCACAGGGATATTTACGTCAATCGCTTTGAGGTTGTTGTGTGCCGCGCCTAAAACTTTTACCCAACCTGTTGGCTTGCGTCTCGAATCTTTCTTAACGACTCCAGTAGCGTCTCCACGCAAATATTTTCCGGTTTGTCCTTTGGTCTTAATTACGTCGTCGTAACTTCCAGCGTAAAGAATCTCCCCGCCTTTTTCGCCAGCAGCCGGGCCAAGTTCAATTAATTCATCAGCAGCTTGCATTGTTTCGCGATCATGTTCAACAACTACTACTGTGTTGCCAAGAGCCTTGATTGATTTCAGTGAGCGTATTAATTTTTCCGTGTCGCGTGAATGAAGTCCTATTGTTGGTTCATCAAGAACGTATAGCACTCCGCTTAAGTTGCTCCCAATTTGTGTAGCGAGTCTGATTCGCTGACTCTCTCCTCCTGATAAAGTATCAGCACGACGAAGCAACGATAAATAACCTACTCCGACATCAACAAGGAACTCTAAACGCTTGATAATCTCGTTAATGACCTGTTCAATTATTGCTCTTTCAGATTTAGTGAGGGATAAATTTTTGACTACGTTCACGAGTTTTTCCACCGGCATAACTAGCAATTCCCCTATGCCATAACCCGATACTTTCACGTTCAAAGCTTCCTGCCTGAGTCTCAAGCCGTTACAAGTTTTGCAAATGTCTTCTTCACGATATTGCGCGACTTCCTCAACGACGTTTTCATTATCAGCGAACCACTTCAACTTTTCCTCAAGCCACCCTGTAACACCTTCATAGCGTCCCATGTACGGCCGAGCGATTCCCTTTTCGTCAAAGATCATTGGGAGTTTCTCATTGCCGCTTCCATTCCAGATAAAATCCTGAACTTCCGGCGATAAATCTTTGTAAGGCACGCTTAAATCCCAGCCGTGTTTATCAGCAAATAGTTTCAACTTCTCTATAGTATGTGGCTTAGTCTTCCAGGGAATAACGGCTCCGTCAAGAACGCTTCGTTCTGGATCAATCGTTAATTCGCGCGAAAAATGTTCATGACTCCCCAAGCCTCCGCAATCAGGACAAGCTCCAACGGGGTTATTAAACGAGAACAATCTTGGCTCAATTTCCGGCATACCTATTTCACAATCAGGACACGAATAATTTTCAGTCATAGTGTACTCGTCGTGGGTCTCTGGTTTGATTAACACGTAACCTCCAGAAAGTTTCAGTGATGCTTCAACACTTTCTGCTAACCTGCTGCGTTTATCAGGCGAAATTTTTAGGCGGTCAATTAATATCTCTATCGTATGCTTTCGTCGTTTGTCTAATGGTATTTCCTCCTCAAGATAATAAATTGTCCCGTCAACTCGCGCGCGGGTGTAACCTTTTTCTCGTACTTGGCTGAATAAATTTTTGAACTCTCCCTTTTTATCCCTAACAAGCGGCGAAAATAATTCAACGCGTAAATCATTTTCATGACTCAAAATATAGTCCAGTATCTCATCAATCGAATGACGCTGAACAGGTTTACCGCATTTAGGACAGTGAGGTATTCCTATACGCCCGTATAAGAGTCTGAAGTAGTCATAAATTTCTGTAACAGTTCCAACGATTGAGCGTGGGTTATGGCCTGTGCCTTTCTGTTCGATCGAGATAGCCGGGGATAAGCCCGAAATTTCATCAACGTCGGGTTTCTTTTGTACTCCTAAAAATTGACGCGCATAAGCTGATAAACTTTCAACGTAACGTCTTTGTCCCTCTGCATACAACGTATCAAAAGCTAATGACGATTTCCCAGACCCTGAAGGCCCCGTGATTACTATTAATTTACCTCGTGGAATGTCAACACTAATATTTTTGAGATTATGTTCCCTTGCTCCCTTGATTGTGATTTTGTCGTTCATGATAGATTTCTCCTGAAAAGTAAAAAGCCCTCCCTAGCGCGAGAGAAAGAGAGAGCTAACGGTCAATTATTGCTTATACGTATTGTTCGACTTGATCGTGAATCACGACCATATTATTGAAGTCTTCGATTACTGGACGTTGAACAAGTATTGGCTCTTGAACATGCACGTATTGATTCTCTGTGCGACGAGTTACGAATCCCTTCTCCAGTCTGTTGACAGAGCCTCCCATATCGCTGATTATGTTTGTCTGAGTTACACGCAATGTTAATTCCTCCTTGAATTATGATTGCTATCTATTCTACACTTTCGACAAAAATCTCGCGCGATGAACTTCTTCCGGTTTCTTTGGTTCAATCTCTCCGGCTTTCATTAAGGCGTTACGAGTCATCATTGGGCCGACAAGTTCATATATAAGCACGCTGAACAAGATTATGTTGCGAATCAAGCCTCCCATTTCAGAGCCAAGACTCTGTGCACTCACGACCATGCCCAACGCTACACCGGCTTGTGGGAATAACGTTATGCCTAAATATTTCTTGACGTTAGGGGAACAATTCATCAACGAACTACTGAACGACGCACCGAAATATTTTCCTACGCAACGAGTTAATATATACACAACACCAATCACAACTACGAACGACGATTTGAATACAGAAAGCTCAAGCCTTGCACCCGATATTACAAAGAAGACCGCGTAAAGAGGCACTGACCATTTTTCAGCCCTATGGAAAATATCTTCAGAGTAATCGCAAATGTTGCAGAACACAGTCCCAAGAGTCATACACACAAGCAACGAGGAAAAAGCTATACGGACTTGGCCAAAGTAAAACTCTCGTGAGGATAAAGCGATCGTCATCAAGATAAATGCTATTGTCATTGAAAGTCTGTTGGAATTCGATAGGAATAATTTTTCCAGCCACGTCATCACGAATCCCATTACAGCACCCAAAATAAACGAGCTCACGATTTCGATTAACGGGTTAATTATGATTGAGATGAAATTTATCGCGCCGCCTATCATTGCTTGAGCAACTCCGATTGAAACAGCAAATATTATTAATCCCGCAGCATCGTCAAGAGCAACTATGGGCAACAATAAATCCGTAACAGGTCCCTTAGCCTTAAATTGTCGCACGACCATCAATGTAGCCGCCGGAGCAGTAGCTGAAGCTATAGCCCCTAAAGTTATCGCCGCAGGAATCGGGAGAAGGTCGCCGCCAAGTTTCATGCTCAAAGCTATCAATGCAACATCAACGATCAAAGTAGCCATTACAGCCTGAAATATGCCTATCACCAATGCAGCTTTCCCCATTTGTTTTAGACTAGTTGAACGGAATTCGCTCCCTATGTCAAAAGCTATGAAGCCAAGTGCAACACTCGATAATATATTCACTTCCGCAAGCTCTGTTGAGTTACTGAAGCCAATGTTGAACCTTCCAAGCACATAAGGCCCTACGAGTACTCCAGCAATTAAGAACGACGTTACGTCAGGAAATTTGAAGCCGGAAAGTTTGAACGCTCTCGTCATCATTAAGCCAGCAAACAATGCAAACGCAGTCTTTAGTAGTAAATTCATTGTTAAAAAATTTTGCCCTCTTTCAAGTTTTGATTCAAGCATGAGATTATACCCCCACCATAAATTTTTATAGAAGGGGTTTAGATTTAATTATTATCGTGTGAAGAGATTTTTATTGTTTGGATAGAGGGTGTGGAAACGCGCGAAAATATCGTCGTAACGTTTTGAGGCTTCAGGATCAGGACTCGTAACATGGTCATCAAATTTCACGATATGTTTACAAGCCTCATTAATGTTTGAGAAATGTCCTGTGCCTACTGCTGAAAGAATCGCTGCGCCAATACAGCCTTGTTCATTCACTTTGTTGGTAACGACTTCACAATTTAACACTGACGCAATTATTTCACGGAACGCCTGACTCCTTGCGCCTCCTCCTGAAACTACTACGCGAGAAAAATTTAGATTCATGTTACGGAAAATTTCCAGTGACTCACGTTGAGCAAAGATTATCCCTTCCATGACTGCACGAATTAATTCTTTACGTCCATGTTCTAGGCCAAGACCAAAGAATATTCCGCGCGCTTTTGGATCGTTCCAAGGAGTCCTTTCACCGTTGAGATAAGGCAGAAATATAACGCCATTTGCCCCGGGGCCTGCCTCAAGTGCAAGTCGCGTCATTTCGTCGTAAGAAGCCATTCCCAAAATTCCTCGCAGCCATTTCAAAGCTACTCCGCCGGTTAAATTTGCTCCCATGATAAGCCATTGTGAGTTAGCAACGTGACAAAATGTGTTTGTGCGAAATTCAGGGTCATACAACGGAGAATTAATCGGGCATAAAAGTTGGCTAGCTGTACCAATGTTTGAGATCAAGCTGTCTGTTACGCCATTGCCGACCGTTTGAACAAGTGTATCTCCTCCACCATAAACCACCGGCACGCCTTCGGGTAATCCCGTCTCTTTTGAACAAGCCCGCGTAACTTTTCCGGCTATCTCACAAGAATCATGAACGCTTACAAAAATTTCACGAGGCAGATCTAATTTTGCGAGAATGTCCCAAGCCCATTCACGTTTTCTCACGTCAAAGGCTGCTGAAGCTGAAGCGTCTGAAACTTCCGTTGCAAGTTCTCCTGTGATTCTGAATCTAATATAATCTTTCGGGAGCATAACATGAGCGATTTTCTCGTAGTCATTCGGTTCGTGGTCTCGTACCCAAATTAACGAAGCTAACAAAAATCCCGTGCTCAAAGAATTAAACGTTGTATTACGATAATCAGGAATAGTTTTGCTCACATAGTCAATGGCGTCCTGTGAACGTTGGTCAGCCCAAATTATTGCCGGTCGTACGGGGATATTATTCGCGTCAAGAGTAACAAGCCCGTGCATTTGTCCCGAGAAGCCAATTCCCGCGATCTCACATGAGAATTTCCCGGTTAGTTCGCTAAGAGTTTCACAAGTTGCACGCCATAATGACTCTATATCTTGTTCGGCCCATGAAGCTTGAGGCTTGCTGATGTCATATTCACGTTGAGCGACTCCGATTGCTTTTCCGTCTTCACTCATTAAAAGGGACTTAACGCTGGAAGTACCAACGTCAATCCCGATGAAATATTTCATAACTTACAGTCCGAAAACGTGCCTTACGAATCTAACTGCGCCTTCTGCGTCACGGTCAAGAATTTCTTCTGTAGCATGAGGAATAAGATCACGCCACACGCGAATCTCTTTGCCCACTGTGCCGCCCTGAAGAACGAACGGTTCCATGACTGCTGCATGTTGATAATTTATGTCGCGAAGAGCTTGGCCAATTTCGTCCCAAGGCATTGTTCCCTTACCTGGCACTTTTCTGTTACGTTCGCCCAAATGTAAATGGCACAAATCTTTTCCAGCTTTACGTATAGCCGCGGCTATGTTGTCTTCCTCAATGCTCATGTGGAAAGTGTCAAGCATGATTTTCACGCTCGGGCTGTCTACGGCATCAATAAAGGCTTTACACTCGTCGCAGGTGTTGAGCATGTAGCCTTCGAATCTGTTGAGGACTTCCATTCCCAAAACTACTCCGCAATCTTCAGCGATCTTGCCAACTATTTTCATGTTCTTGATTGAGCGTTCGAGGTCGCCAGCTTTGTCAACGGGCAATGAGTAATCAACCGGCCAATATCCATATAACCCGCCGCCTAAAATGTGAATGTCCATGAGCTTCAATTTTGGGAGCAATGTCTCGTAAAACTCAAACGCCTTCTTCACGATTGCAGGATCAGATGAACAAATATTTTGTTGCTTTGTGGGACCATAACCAGCCGTGAGAATTATTCCATTGTCGTCAGCGCATTTTTTGAGGTCAAGCAGTTGTTGGTCAGTTACATATTTTTCGAGGGTAGCGGCGCAGGAGATTTCCAGAATGTCAAAGCCGAGTTTAGCAACTTTTTTGATGTAGTACTCGTAGTCCGATGTCCATTCGTGAGTCCAATATGGCGCGTAAATTCCATACTTCATAGCGAAAAATTTCCTCCTTGTTAAATTTGGTGGGTTGACAAAAAATTTTGCGTAAATTATATTTCATTTTATCCATTGTTAAAAGCATAAAATTTCACGATGAAAGGGATGAATCATCGCATGGAACCATTGATTCGCATGGTAGGTATAACGAAAACTTTTCCCGGAGTGAAAGCTCTTGACGGAATAAGCTTCGACATCATGCCCGGAGAAGTTCACGTGTTAGTCGGTGAGAATGGCGCAGGAAAATCTACCTTGATGAAAATTTTATCCGGAGTCTATCAGCCAACTTCAGGCAAGATCATTTGCAATGGTCACGAATATTCGCAACTTACCACAAAGACTTCCGTTGAAGAAGGTATAGCAATCGTATATCAGGAATTGAGCGTGATTAATGAGCTATCTATTCTTGAGAACTTGTTTGTCGGAAAACTCCCCACGAAAAAATTTCTTGGCCTATCTATCGTTGACTTCAAAGGCATGTTGGAGAAAGCTAAGAAAATTTTAAAGCAAGTTGGGATTCATCATGACCCCGATACACTCGTTGGGGACTTGGCCGTACCTGATAAGCAGTTGTGTGAGATCGCAAAGGCTCTTGTCTCTGGCGCAAAAGTCATTGTTCTTGACGAGCCTACAACTTCATTAACGACTTCGGAGGTTGAGAGATTACACGGACTCATTCGTGAACTTAAAGCACAGGGCTGCGGGATCGTTTATATCTCTCACAAGATGAAGGAGCTTAAAGCCATTGGCGATCGTATAACGGTCTTGAAAGATGGCACTTACGTTGGAACGTACCCGGCCAAAGATTTATCGCTTGATGAAATTATAAAGTTGATGGTTGGACGTGAGATTAAGGGCACGTATTTTGCGGATCAAAGCGTTGAAGAGCTGATGAAGAATCCCGTTATATTTGAGGCTAAAAATATTTCGCGCTCTGATGGAACTTGCAAGAACATATCTTTCCAGTTGCATGAAGGCGAGATCTTGGGGTTTGCTGGACTCGTTGGGGCTGGACGCACTGAAACAATGGAGGCAATTTTCGGAGCAGTGCCAAAAAGTTCGGGCCAAGTTTTCCTCAAGGGTAAGGAGCTTCAAATTCATGAACCTTACGCAGCAATAAAACAAGGCTTAGGAATGTTGACGGAGGACAGGAGAAAATTAGGCTTCGCGAAAAACTTCACATGCAAGCAAAATATTTCGATTGAACCATACATAAAAGAGTCCACGTTTGGTGGATTAGGCGGAATGCTCGACGACGCTAAAGAGGAGAAATGGGCTAACGATGAAATTCACGCGCTCAACGTTAAATGCACAGGCCCTGAACAAATGACCGTAGATTTATCTGGAGGCAATCAGCAGAAAGTAATTCTAGGGAAATGGTTAGCTGCTGAAAGTGAAGTGTTAATTTTCGATGAGCCAACCAAGGGAATCGACGTAGGAAGCAAGAGCGAAATTTATATCTTAATGCGTAGACTTTCACAACATGGTAAGGGCGTGTTAATGATAAGTTCAGAGCAGACGGAATTATTATCGGTGTGTGATCGTATTGCTGTATTCCATGGCGGAGAGCTTAAGCAAGTTCTTGAGGGCAAGACAGCTACGGAAGAAGATATTGTGAGAATTTCAACGAGTGAATGAGGAGGCTAATAAATTATGAGTGAGAAAAAATTTAACTTTGCTACATATTGGCAGAGGTTCGGAACGATTACAATTTTGTTGCTGCTGCTTGTAGTGTTAGCTATAGCTAGGCCAAGTTCGGTGTTCTCGTCGTCATCAATCCCACAAATTTTGCGTCAGTCGGCCGTAAATATCCTGCTTGCTCTCGGAGAGTTCTTTGCTATCTTGCTTGGCTATATTGATCTCTCAATCTCTGCTGCTTGTGGTTTAACTGGAATGTGTTCAGCTTTGTTGATGCGTGCGGGAACTCCTTGGGTACTTGCTTGTATAGCTGGCGTGTTATGTGGCACAATGATCGGCGCGTTGAATGGCTTCATGATAAATAAAACTGGTCTCCACCCTTTCATAATCACGTTGGGAATGCAGACGGTATATTTTGGCTTAATGCTGGTCGTGTCGAACTCGTCAAGCGTTTACGGATTCCCTGCTGGCTTTTCAAAATTCATGAACGCAACTTTATGGGGAGTTTTGCCGGTCGGAGCAATAATAGCTTTAATCGCGGCATGCGTATTGTGGTTTGTTACAGCTAAGACAAAAGTCGGACGCAACCTTTACGCATTAGGTGGCAATCGTGAAGCGGCTTGGTACTCTGGAATTAACGTTCACAGGCATCAAATGATCGTCTACATGATCTCCGGAACATGCGCGGGACTTGCTGGAATAGTTTTGACCGGAAGACTTAACGCGGCTGCCCCCACAGCAGGAACTGGCTACGAGACTTTCGCAATAGCTGCTACAATTATCGGCGGCACGAGTTTCTTCGGAGGCGTTGGAAAAATTCCCGGCGTTGTTGCTGGAGGACTCATAATCGGAATTATAAACTACGGAATGACTGTATTAATGATTGACGCTTCTATGCAGAAGGTAGTTATGGGAGCATTGATAATCATCGCCGTAACGTTGGATCACCTCGTCTCAACTTCATCGAGAAAATAGGCTTTAAGGCTAAATTTTTAGTCAAGCAAATAAATTCATTCATGAAAGGATTTGTTACAAATGAAAAAGTTTTTAGCTATCGTGTTGACCGTTTGTTTATTGGTTAGTTTTGCTTCATCAGCCATGGCCGCAAAATACGCCGTGATCCTCAAGACCACCAACTCCGACTTCTGGCGCACAATGTACGACGGAACAGCCAATTACGCAAAAGAGAATGGCATTGACGTTGATATGTTTGCTGCACAAAGCGACATTGACTACGAAGGACAGCTAGCAATTCTCGAGAACTGCATCAACTCCGGGGCTTATGCTGGTATAGCTATTGCTCCATGCAACGGCGTGAACTTAATCGCGGGCGTCAAGAAAGCCAACGAGGCCGGAATAACAATTTGGAACATTGACGAAAAATTTGACGCTGATGAAATGACAAGACAAGGTGCGGTTTGTGTGGGCTTTGATAGTTCTGATAACGTTCAGATCGGGCACATGGGCGGCGAATATCTTGCCTCACTCTTAGCAAAGGGCGCACAAGTTGCTGTTATCGAAGGTCTTGCTGGCAACCAGTCATCAGAGGACAGAGCCAACGGAGCAAAAACAGCTTTCAGAGAAGCAGGAATGAATATCGTTGCGGCCAAGTCATGCGATTGGGATAGACAGACAGCTATGGACACGGCTATGACATGGATTCAACAGTTCCCCGACCTCAAAGCAATTTACTGCTGCAATGATGGAATGGCAATGGGAGCTATTCAGGCTGTAATAGTTGCTGGCAAGCTTGGCGAAATTTATGTATGTGGTACCGACGGAGACTCCGACGCTATTCAATCAGTCAAGGACGGAAATTTAACGGGCACAGTAGCACAGGACAGCGCCAACATCGGAATCACTGCTCTTAAAGGTGTAGTCGCGGCAGTTGAGAATCCTTCAGCCTATCCCGCAAGCGCCTCTCCTGAAAAGACTCCTGTAAGCGCACTTCTTGTAAAAGGCAAATAAGAACTATCTAATCATGGTGGCTCGGTGTAAACTTTACGCCGGGTCTTTTTTGTGAGGAGTGAAATTTATTCATGAAACGTAAAATTTTTGTCGTAGCTGTAATTCTTGTAGCAGGGTTGTATTTATCTTATGCTGGTCATGCGTCGGAGTTCACAAGATCCGGCTTCAACATGAACACTTTGATAAGCATGAAAATTTATTCTGACACTGATAAGCCACTCAATGACGCTTACAACTTGCTGGCCGAACTTGACGCGAAACTTTCAATGTATAATCCCGAATCAGAAATAGGCAAGATAAATTCACAAGCAGGGCACGAAAAATTTCAAGCGGACTCAAAAGTTATAGAGGTCATAAAAGATTCTTTGAAGCTTCATAAAATGAGCGAAGGCGTATTTAATCCGTTGATAGGTTCAATAACTCGTCTATGGAAGATCAACAAAGCCGATAACAAAATCCCTTCACGTGAAGAACTTGACGCGGCGATAAAGCTTAGTGATATATCTAACCTTGAACTTAATGACAACAGCGTATATCTCAAGCATGATGGCTGCGTGTTGGACTTGGGAGGCATTGCAAAAGGATACGCGAGCACAAAAATTGCAGAGCTCTTGAAATCTGAAGGTGTTGAATCCGGATTAATAGACTTAGGCGGAAATGTTCAGGTTATAGGCAAGAAACCTGACGGAAGCAATTGGATCATAGGCGTAAGAGATCCGTTAAGCACACGTGGCGCCCCGGCCTTAGTTTTGAGTGTCAATGATACAGCCGTGATAACTTCAGGGAATTATGAACGCTATAAAATTGTCGACGGGAAAAAATATTCACACTTCTTTGATTACAAGACCGGTGAGTCGATTCTAAATGATTTGCTCTCTGTTACAGTTATAACACGTGATGGAAGTTTAGCTGATGGACTTGCTACGGCGTTTATGGCTTCTGGTTACGAAAAGTCGCTGGCGTTGCTGAAGAATATTCCTGAAGGTGTTGGAGTGATATTCATTCGTCAAGGTGAAGGGGAAAATCTCAACGTAATGGCCACGAAAAATTTATCAAGCGTTATAACTCGTTCAAAGTATCCTGTGAATCACATAAGCCAGTATTGACCTCCGCTGCTTAATTCGGGTGTATCAACGTTAGCTTTGCCGAAGTTTTTTATCAGTTTGGCCTGCTCAAGCTTCATGCGTATATACTGGATTTCATTGCAATACATTCTCCATTTATCGCGAAGGCTCCTGTTATCGTAACGGTTAAAGACCGTGCTATCTCCAGCAATGATTATGCCTAGGCGTTCTTTATCGTTAATATCTGTCCATGTCATGTACAAATTCTCCGGGTTATCAGTGAGAAGAGCGTAGGCAGTTTCTTTCGCTAGCGGGGTTATCATGAAGTTATATATATCACTGGGTGTTGTGCTAAGTCGAAATTCCGAATAATGGTACAGCAGTGAACACACTACGCCTTCTGCTACCAAAAATCTTGAGTTATCAATTTTATTCTGGCGCATCATTTTGAAGAAATCAATGGCTGACATACCCTCATGAACTGAACCGGAGTTAAGTTTATCGGCTATAACGCTTGGTTTCATTCCCACAGCTGAACTGACTTGTGCCATGTAGTTTTGTACCTCATCAGAATTTAATTGCTCTAATCCCTCGAATAATTCTTTGACTGCAGCCTCTTTAGTATCCTGTTGAGATAATTTGCTTTGTAGCACTGAAATATGTTGAATGATTAATGGCTTTGCATTCTGTAAAGCCTTCTCAAACATTGCGGGAGTGTTGTCATTGTGTGTGAGAAATTCATCGGGATCTTTGCCTTCTGGTAAGCTCACTACGTAAACTTTTATGCCCTCTTTCTGAAGTATATACATGCCTCTAATAGTTGCTTCTTGGCCTGCCGCGTCACTGTCGTAACAAATATAGCAGACATTTGTAAAACGTCCCAACAATTTTGCTTGCTCATTCGTCAATGAAGTACCTAGTGATGCCACCGTCTCAGTGAATCCGCATTTATGAAGTCGTAGCGCGTCCATATACCCCTCAACCAAGATAGCACGTTCCTTTTCTTGTATATTCTTGCGTGCAGTGTCGAGTAAGTATAAATTTTTTCGCTTGCTATACATTATAGTTTCTGGACTGTTGATATATTTTGCGCCCTCACCGTCAATCAATCGGCCTCCAAAAGCTATGGTATTGCCCGCCACGCTCTTTATAGGGAAGATTAAGCGCCCCTTGAACCTGTCATAAAGGCCATGTTTTCCTTTTAGAGCTAACCCTAGCTCCATGATTTGCTTGTCGTTGACTTTCTCTGACCTCAAATAATTTACGAGACTGTCCCACGAGTCCAAGTTATAGCCCAATGAAAATCGCTCTATGTCAGAGTTATCCATGTGTCTGCGTTCCATGTAAGCTCTTGCTGCTGTGCCTTGAATGCCCTGTAAGCTTTCTGTGAAGAATTTCGTGGTTAAATTGAGTATCTCGTTGTAACTTTTTTCCCCTTTTTCTCTCTTGTAAGGTACAAAATCTATGCCTGCCCGTTGTGCCAAGATCTCGAGTGCTTCGCGGAAGTTGACTTGCTCAATATCCATTACGAACTTGAATAGATTGCCGCCTGCGTGACAACCAAAACAGTAATAGCTCTGTGTATCTTTGTATACGTGAAATGACGGTGTTTTCTCGCTATGGAATGGGCACAAACCGAAGAAACCTTTTGAGGTTGGTATAAGTTTGACGCGCTCGCCTATAACGTCAACTATATCTATAGTTTGTTTTATTTGTTCATATGTACTTTGGATATTCGCGGGCATTCACGAAATTTTCTCCTTAAGTTTATAATATGGGCAAACAATTTTAATCAAGGGGAGAATTTTTGGCAAATGTATAGAAAATTATTGTTAGCGGTATTGTTCGTGTTCATTTCGTTTTCAGTTTCTTATGCTGACGAAGTAAATGACCTGTTGAATTTCTACGTGAAAAAGTTTAACCCGGAGAAGGCTTCGTTGGTTATTTCAGACAAACCCGACGAGACAGGAAAGTTCAACGACATCTATATGGAATTAACGGGCGTTGTTATCGAGAAATTGAGGCTGGCCTCGTTGGTCGTGAGAATGCGCGGCGTACAGTTTAATGAGCCAGCAGAATGGAAGAAGGGCAACGTGAAATGCAACGACGCTCTTTCAGTTTTGGCAACCAGTACGATACTTGAGAGCGATATTAACAAATCCATAGCTGACAGAACTTTTGGCAAGGGCGACGGTGAATGGCATGACCTAGCGTTGAAAATCAGGCCGGAAGGTTTGAAGGGGAGCGGTTATTACAAATTTAGCATTCTCGATATTCGTATTGACATTGACAGCAAATTGAAGGTCGTGAAGGGCAAAGAGTTATGGCTCGATGAACCTGCTGTAAAAGTCAACAAACTAGATATTCCCGACTATGTTACGAATAAAGCCTTGGCACGAATCCAACCGCTTGTGGACTTGAGAAAACTTCCGCTGCCTCTAACGCTTTATAATGTCGAATTGAAGAATGGGAGTGCCACATTATCCTCAAGAAAACTTCCGGAGGCATTAACCAAGGGACTTAAATACACGTACACGAAATAACCATGAACAGCATCGACAAGAATCAAAAACGCTATATATGTGTGATAATTTCTGCCTTAATTCAGGGATTGCTGTTGGGAATTTTTGCGGTAATTCAGTCTGGCACTCTAACATGTATGCCACTTACAATAATTTTTCTGGTGCCGTTTGTATTCTGGCTCTCTCAAGAACATTGGGGCCGAAGATTATTTAATTTCTTAGCTGGCCTAACACTCGTGCTCTTGATCTTTTGGGCATACAGATTATGGTCGTTGTATTCTCCTGATGGAAGTTTTTACGTTGTGCCTTCACAAAAATCTGACCTGATTCGGGTTAGCATGGTTGTATTCCTATTAATTCCTCTGTTTCAGTGCAGAATAGCTACATGGAGTTGGGATTTCCCGTACAGTGAAATATTTTTCCAGTTCTGCAGAAATTTATTCTTGTTATTCCAGGCTTCAATAGTTATCGCTGTGTTTTGGGGATTGCTCGTTACGGCGGGCTTATTGTTCGATATAGTTGGACTTGACGGCGTGCCACTGATACTCTTTAACCCTGTAGTAGCTGTACCACTTTCGAGCCTCACTATAGCAATCTCAATTTCAGTCGCTATTAAACACCCCGGCATTGATTCATTAGGTCGTTGGATTTTGTCAGTGTTAGCGTGGTTGCTGCCGTTCTTCTCGGTGCTGTCGTTCGTGTTTATATTATGCTTGCCGTATTCAGGGCTTCAAACTTTATGGAGCACTGGTCAAGCTAGTACGTTGATGCTTCTGCTTCAGTTCGGTACGATAATTTTAGCTAATGCTGCGTGGCTCGATGGCAATAAGCCTGCGTTCAAGAATAAGGCAGTAGATATTTTGGCCAAGGTTTCTTTATTGTGCTTACCAGTTTATACGGGGCTGTGTTTATATTCCACGGGGCTAAGAATCGAACAGTACGGACTTTCTACTGACAGAATACAGGCTCTATTTCTCGTCGCTGTAACTGGAATTTGGGGAATAAGTTATGCGCTGGCGGTTTTGCTTAGAAAATGGCCGGCTTCAATCGGAAAAGTGAATATGGCGTCGGTGTTGTTTATGGCCGTGATAGTTGCTGCGATGAATTCACCACTGCTTGATCCGTACAGGCTTGCTGCGTTCAATCAAATGCAACGACTTCAAACAGGAGAAATCAAGCCGGAAGAGTTTGACTATCTCTATACGCGTTTTAACTTGGGACGATATGGAAATCAAGTCTTGAGAACTTTATCGGAAACGGGCTCGGAAGAAATTAAGAACGGTATCACAGAAGCTATGGCCGTTGAACCTTCAGAGTACGCAAATTATTTACTGCGCAACGTGCCTCCAATTTCTATACGACGTGAAATAATTTCGAACGCAAAAGTTTATCCTGAAGGCACAAAACTTTCTGATGCGTGGCTGAATTACTTCGTACACGAATGGGAAAAGCGCACGAGCTTATTGCGAGACGTACAGAATGCGAATGACTTAGCTTTTGTGAGTCTGAATGCTCAACGCGATAAACAGAACTTAATCTTATTTACGGAAAGTGCTGCTATGGTCTACGAGCTTGAACCAGAAATCAAACCGGCCGGCGTAATTCATGGAACGTTCAGCCCAACTGATCTATCAACCGACGTAAAAGCTATAGAGCCAAAATTCATGGACGTTCAAATCGGTGAAACTGTGTATCAAATTTTGAGGTAATGGGGATTTCCTGTTGCCTCTTTTAATCTTAATGGTGAGGTGTTATCAATTTTGCAACATAATTCTCTCGTTAGTGTTATTGTCCCCGTGTTCAATGTGGCGCCGTATCTTGCTGAAGCCTTGGACAGCGTTATCAATCAGACCTACAGAAATCTCGAAATAATTGTCGTAGATGATGGCTCAACAGATGACTCGGGAAAAATTTGTGACGAATACGCAGCAAAGGACAACCGCATTCAAATAGTCCATATAAAACACCAGGGAGTCAGCGTGGCTCGCAATACTGGATTGGATTTAATGAAAGGGGAGCTCGTAGCTTTTCTTGATCCCGATGACGCTTATAAGCCAGAGTTCATAGACACAATGGTTAATACAATGTATCGAGAAAAAGCAGATATAGTTCTATGCGGCATGACAATCTATAAAACGACGAAAAGAATGAATACATCTGGCAAAAAACGTATCCTACAGTTGGGGGGGGGTGCGACTCTCACACATCGCTTAGAGCACTCGCTAATGGCAAGCTAACTACTTCTGTATGTGATAAATTATACAAGAGAGCACTGTTTCAAGATATTCGCTTTCCTGTTGGACAATTTTATGAAGATAATGAAGTCGTCTATAGAACTTTAGAAATTTGTGAGAAACTTTATGTATTAGAACAGCCATTGTATCTGTGCAGAGTACGTCCGGGAAGTATCACTCAAACTTTTCCATCAAAGCATCTAGTGGATTATATGCTATATCTTGATTATGTTACGTCATTCATCAAAGCACGTACCCCCGCCATCTTTACCCCCGAAGACTTGAGGCACAACCAACAAGCATGTTTGCGAACCATGATAAGCCTTTTCATTAGCGGTTCTGAAAAATCAGGTAACGAACGAGATAAAATTCGCGATTACTTGAGAAATAAAATCATTGAACTTGAAAGTGAAATTGAGATTAAGAATTGCCCATTGGTCACGAGAGTAGCCTATTGGATATTAAATCATTGCCCGTGGCTATTGAAGCCTTTGTATCGTTTCGTGTGGCCATTAATTCGAACGTTGAGAGATTTCGCGGGAAAACTTCGTGGATAGAAAACTCGGCATTCTGAACGTAAGCATTTCGATTCTCTCAAGAGTCATTTTGCTTGTGTCAGCTTTGTTTGTTCGTCGGCTGTTGATTCGCTGCATTGGTAACGAGGTCAACGGCCTTAACTCTTTGTATTCAAGTATTATCGGAATGCTAACAGTGGCAGAGCTTGGAGTCGGGAATGCGATTGTCTTCTCAATGTATCGTCCCATAGTTGCCGGAGACAAACGACGAGTCGCAGCTTTATATTGCCTGTACAAAAAATTGTATCGAATCATCGGTGCGGTTATATTTGTTGCGGGCCTGTTAGTGATACCGTTTCTGCCTTATCTCGTCAGCGATTATGAATCCGTTAATGTGAACGTCTATGTTACCTTCTTGCTTACACTTGTTGCGGTGGTTTTGACTTACATGTACAGCGCGAAGACTTCCCTAATAGTGGCTCACAAGAATAACTATATAGCGACTTCCATTATGACCATTGCGAGACTCATTGAATAGGTTTTGCAAGCGGCGGCTATATATATTTTGAGGTCTTATGTTGCTTATCTCGTTTGCCATATTATTGAGACATTGATTGTTTGGGGATTGACTGAAGGAGCAGTTAGACGGCTTCACGGAGAAATAATCGTCATGAATGAATCTGTTGACCCTGGTACTAAATCTGAAATCGTTCGTAATATTAAAGCAATGTTCATGCATAAGATCGGCACAATTTTAGTGAACTCTATAGACAGCATGATTATTTCTGTGTTCGTGGGAGTCGTTGCCCTTGGTAAATATAGCAATTACGCGTTGATCGCAAGTGTTATGTCAGGAACGCTCGCTTTATTCTTCTCGCCGCTCACTTCAATAGTCGGGCACCTTTGCGCAAAAGGAGACTCACAACGTATCAAAAAATACTTCCAACGTTTTTACAATCTCAATTATATTCTCGGCACGATATTTTTCTTGGGCTATTACGTATTTGTTGATGAGGCTGTAGCAATATGCTTTGAAGGTGGACTTAAAATTTCAAGGTCGGTGGTGTTTGTTATCACGTTGAATCAGTTCATTCAGTTTATGAGACACGCGGCGTTGTTATTCAAAGATGCGTCGGGGGCGTTTTATTACGATCGTTGGAAGCCTGTAGCTGAAGGAGTTGTTAATCTGACATTATCGTTAATCTTTGTGAAAACTTTTCCGGCTGATTACCGCGTGGTGGGAGTCATAGCTGCAACAATCATAACGAATTTGTTAATTTGCCACATAGTAGAGCCTTATGTATTGTTTAAGCATGTGCTAAAGGAGTCGTGCTGGGGATTTTGCGTCAAGAATTATGCTCTAATAGCGTTATTCGTGAGTGTATTATTGTGGTCCCCGTCATAACGGCGGGGATTGTGCTTCCTAAATTTCTTCGAGCGCGTTTGTAACTTTGTAGCCCGCGTTCCTGATCAAAATATCCTTCCTGAATAATTCAAGATCGTATTTCACCATGCGTTTGACGAGTTCAGGGAACGTAACTTTTCTCTTCCAGCCTAAAACTTTCTCGGCCTTTGATGGATCTCCTAGCAGCAATTCCACTTCGGTCGGCCTAAAATATCTTGGGTCAACTTCCACGACAACTTTACCGGTTTTCGAGTCAATGCCCTTCTCGTTCACTCCTTCGCCTTGCCATTCGATATCAATGCCAGCTTCTTTGAATGCAAGTTCCGCAAATTCTCGTACAGAATGAGTTTCGCCTGTAGCTATGACAAAATCCTCGGGCTTATCATGTTGCAAGATCAACCACATCGCTTTGACATAATCTTCAGAGTGTCCCCAGTCTCGTTTAGCGTTGAGGTTGCCCAAATAAGTTTTGTCTTGAAGGCCAAGTGCTATACGTGCCGCGGCTCTGGTTATCTTACGAGTTACGAAAGTTTCCCCGCGCAATTCTGACTCGTGATTGAATAAAATTCCGTTGCAAGCGAAAATGTTATAAGCCTCGCGATAATTTACTGTGATCCAGTAAGCGTAAATCTTGGCAGCCGCGTAAGGGCTTCGAGGATAAAATGGCGTCGTCTCTTTCTGTGGAGTCTCCTGAACTTTTCCGAATAACTCACTTGTTGAAGCCTGATAAAATTTCGTGTGCCCCTCAAGTCCTAAGATTCGTATAGCCTCAAGGATTCTCAACGTTCCTAAACCATCGGAGTCAGCCGTGTATTCTGGAGTCTCAAACGAAACACTAACATGACTTTGTGCGGCCAAGTTATAAATTTCGTCGGGCTGAATCATTTGTACCATGCGAATCAAATTTGAAGAGTCCGTTAAGTCTCCATAGTGCAGGAAAAATTTGTGGCCCTCTTCGTGCAAATCCTTATAGAAGCCATCGATTCTGGCAGTGTTGAAAATTGAACTTCTGCGTTTAAGGCCGTGAACTTCATAGCCTTTCTTGAGTAAGAACGACGTCAAGTAAGCTCCGTCCTGTCCTGTTATGCCTGTTATTAGTGCTTTCTTCATTGCGTGTTAGTCCTCCTTTATGGTCTTTGCTCCGGCCCTGATTAATATTTCTGCGATCTCATCGTCAAAATTCGTAACCGCGTAACTTAGAGGTGTCATGCCCTCGTGATTCTTTATGCGGACGTCTGCTCCGTTTTCAAGTAGTATCTTAACATTTGTAAGTTGAATCTCGCGTTTCGCGGCCAAATAAATTTCCGGGATCATACACCAAGTTTTCCAGCCTTTAGCCCTGAAACCTCCCGTGCGAATCAATGCGTTTATCAGGAAAGAAGACGATCTATCTTTTATCACCACAGCCCACATTAAAGCAGTCATGCCTTCGTTGTCTTGAATGTTAGGATCTGCTCCGAACTCCAGCAGGCTCTTAATAATTGCGCCTTCACTCTCTCCGTCCATCAGTGCCAACATTAACGGTGTGCGTCCCCCTTGGCCTTTTTTGTTTGGATCAGCTCCCGCCGATAATAACGCTCGTAGAATTTTGTTGCTTGTTACAGCCGCGTAAAACAATGGAGTCCTGGCTCTACTATCCAAGCGATTCACGTCAGCGCCATACTTGATTAATATTCGTGCAATGTCAGGCCTATCAATAGCTATTGAAACGTTCAGCGGTGTGGCGATTGTTTCGTCCTCTGTGCTAAACAACTCGTTTACGTCTGCACCATTCTTGGCCAAAAATTCTATCATTGAGATATTGATCGTTGCGTCATTCGACTCCATCATTGCTACAGAAAGTGGCGAGAAACCTCCATAGCGCATATTAACGTCAGCCCCGTTCTCAATTAACAGTGTTAGAAAATTCTTGTCGTCCGTTCTAATTCCCAAAAAGAACGCTTCACGATAATCAGCTCCAGCTTGCATTAATGCCTCTATGATTCTGGGATCGAGTTCTCTGTTGTTATCTTGAGAGACAAAATAGTAATAAGTCAGAAGTGTGTACTTGTCATCTACCTTAAAGTTCACGTCTGTTTTCAGGCTTAACAAGTTTGCTGTGAGTTCGTAATCATCATGAGCCAATGCTTGCGTAAGTAATTCTTCATGTGTCATTCCTGCTTCAATCACCTCTCAAAATTTTCGCCATGCTTCGCTTACTATATCATTGACATCAAAATTTACGTTGCTTTCATTGTGTGTAATGCGGCATAGAAATTCAATGTTGCCTTCCGCGCCTGTTATCGGGGAGTAAGTTAAGCCGGCTATATGAAACTTTGTCTGCGTTCTGATAAATTCAGTGACGTTCTCTAAGACTTCAACATGTATAGCTTTATCCTTAATAACTCCATGCGAAATTTTCTCACGCCCCGCTTCAAATTGAGGTTTGATTAAGATTATTGCCTCGTCGTGAACAACTTCATCAAGCACCGGAAGAATCAACTTAACCGATATAAACGAGACATCACAACCTGCAAACTCTACGACCTCCGGGAAATTCTCACGTGTCAAATATCTTGCGTTAGTTCGATCCATGACAACGACTCTTGAATCATTCGCAAGCCGCCAGATTAATTGCCCGTAACCAACGTCAATAGCGTAAACTTTTATAGCGCCATTCTCAAGCATTACATCAGTGAAGCCCCCTGTTGAAGCTCCAAAATCCGCGCAAACTTTTCCGGCTATGTTTAGGTTGAAGACATCAAACGCACGTAGTAATTTATGCGCTCCACGTCCTGCCCACTTGGGAACTTCATCAAGAGTTATAGCTGCGTTGCGTTCGTACATTGTCCCGGCTTTCGTAACAACTTGGCCATTAACTCTAACTTTTCCGGCCATAATTAACGCTTGAGCCTTATTCCTCGTTTCAACAAGTCCAAGTTCAGGCAATAATTTATCCAAGCGTTCTTTGTTCTTCATAGCGACGTAAAATATTTTCCGGGGTCAAGCCGTAAAGTTCTCGTTGTTGTGATTGGGTTGCATGTTTCACACAAACATCAGGCACTCCAAAACGCATTAATCTAACGTTGTGATTTCCTTCAGCAATTTTCGCTCCGACGGCTTCACCGAGTCCACCAGGCATATAATTTTCCTCAAGGGTTGCGATAGTTTTGTAACGCGTCAAAATATCTTCAAGCATTTCATCATCAAGCGGCTTAATTCGTCTCACGTCATACACGGCAGGTTTGATTGTGGCTTTTTCACGAGTCTCAAGCATAGTTATAACTGAGGGACCATGACCAAGCAACGCCCATTCTTCACCGTCATAAATTTTCACAATAGCTTCATCATGAACCAAGGAAGCGAAATTTTCACCAGGTATTGCACCTCGTGGGTAACGAATTAAAGTCGGGCCATCGCGTTTTGAGGCGATCAACATAGCGTCTTTAAGTGTAGACTCGTCGCATGGAGCGTAAATTTCAAGGTTAGGAATAGCGCGTCCCCACGGAATATCCAGCAAGCCTTGGTGTGTATCACCATCAGATCCAGCCAAGCCAGCACGATCCACCATTATGACAACCGGCAAATTCTGTAAAGCTATATCGTGCATTAATTGATCCATTGCCCTTTGCAGAAACGTTGAGTAAATAAAAACCCACGGCCTCATTCCTCCAGCAGCTAATCCAGCCGCCATTGTGAGCATATGACTTTCAGCTATACCGACATCAAAGAATCTATCAGGAAATTCACGAGCAAATTTTTCGAGCTTAACCCCCGTAACCATTGCCGCAGTAAAGCATACGATCCTGTTATCGTTCATTGCCAACTCTTCAGCGATTTGTGAGGCCGCCTCGCTCCAAGTTCGTGACTTTTTCTCGCCTAAAGGGGAAACTTGATGATATTTCGTTGGATTGGCTTCAGCTTCAGGTAGTCCCTTGCCTTTGATCGTGTTGAAGTGTAACAAGACAGGTTTATCGTAATCCTTGGCCAACTCAAAAATTTTCTCAGCCGCTTTGATATTATGCCCGTCAAATGGTCCCCAGTAATTTATGTCAAGCTCGTCAAATAAATTATTAGGCTTCAACATGAATTTGAAGGTGTCGCGAATTTTTTCAAGCCCGTGAACTAAACTAACGCCGCCTTTACTCTTGATAGCGTTCTTGATTCGTTTGTAGGAAGAATTAGCAGAGAGTCTCGCAAGCATTGTTGAGAACCCTCCGACGCGATTACTTATTGAGTGTCTGTTATCATTGAGGACGATTATTAATTTCGTGTTTGTCTCATGAACGTAATTAAGGGCCTCAAGAGCTAAACCGTTAATCAACGACGCGTCCCCTATGAATGCTATAACTTGCCTGTCCTCGTGAAGTAAATCCCTGGCCTTTGCGTAACCTAATGCTGCTGATATTGAAGTGCTGCTGTGCCCGGTGTTGAAATGATCGTAAGGACTCTCGTTGCGCCTTGGGAAACCTGAAATGCCGTCTTTGAGTCTTAACGTCGTGAATTTATCGAATCTATCTGTGAGAATCTTGTACGGGTAAGACTGGTGACCAACGTCAAAGATTACCCGGTCGTTCAGTGGATCAAATTGCCGCAACATTGCTATAGTGAGATCAACAACGCCCAACGATGAACCTAAATGGCCGCCATTCTTCGTTACGGTATCTACAATAAATGCCCGCACCTCTTCGGCTAACACGGGCAAATCGTCTTCATTAATGCGTAGTAGATCGTCTCTAGTAAAACCTTGCTTTAGAAATCTCATATCACCTTTTTAACCAGTTAATCAAAGCGTCTGAACTCGTAAGCAGCAAACTGTGCTATTAGTTGAAGTGAAGCAAGCTGCGAGCGATTAAGTTGTCCATCGCCAATAGCTATAATCCCAACGAGAGAGCTATCATCACAGACAGGGAAAATATATTTTATTGACAACGATTTGAACGTATCCTTCCAAGGACAACCGCCAAGCCCCCAAGATTTGAATATGGCATCAGGAGAATTTTTGCTAAGGTCATAATGAGTCTCCTTGACTTTGTCGCCTGACACTGGGCCACTTGATGAAGGCAATAACATTGTATTGATGTTGGCTTTGTAATTTCCAGTTCGCTGTTCGCTCAACATGTAGCCTTTACGAGCGTTGTTCCATGAGGCTAATAAGCAATTTGACATTCGGCACTGCTCCACGAAAATATCAACCAGGAGCGAGAAAAATTTGGCTTTGTCTTCAGCCGCACGCAAGATCTTCAAGACGTTTGAGAGCGATAAAACCGTAAATTCTCCGCTTGAAATATTAGCTTCAGCCTGTTGTGATTGGAGTCGTAAGTTATTGATAGCTATAGCTCTTACCGCTAAGTTTCCAAGGAGCTCTAAGAAGTTCATGGTTTGATCGTCGGGAAGCTTATCCCACTGAATCAAGCAAAACAATCTCGAATCGCCTTCAGCAACAGGCAAAACTATTTCGACTGGCTCATCATTTTTCGTGACAACGGGCGTTGGCGGAAGTATCTGTGCGGCGTAAATGCCTTTACGTTCAGGAATGCTGTCGGCTTTACCATTGAAGACTGTCAAGTAATTTCCCTCGTCCTTGAGAATCGCTATTGATTTCGGGAACAAACTTTCCTGTAGCACGTCGGCCAAGAATGAAGCAAAATATTGCAGGGGCATTGGCTCAAAAATTGAAGCTAGCGTGCTCTTAGTGGCAAGTATCATGTAAGATAAACGCGATAATCTCTTCTCGGTATCAGAAATTTTCGTGTAAGTCTTCCAGAGAGCTATTAACCCGGCGTAAGGTTTCAATTCCTGAATGAGAGCTTGAGAGTCAGCAAATTTTTCCTTAAGCAAAATATAAATTTCCCATTGCGTCCCTCTGATCCTGATCGCGTTAGCCTCTCCGGAAAATTCAAGCTCAAATGATTCTTTGACAATACCTTGAGTAAATGAGCGCGAAATTTCGTCTTTAAGCGTTAAACTTTCAGGCACAACTCCCGCAGCGTCTATCACGTTAAGAGTATCTGGCCCACCAGCTTCAACTACAAGAGCCTTGACACCGCGTTCATTAAGGAAGTTCGTTAAATGTTGAAGGGCACCTCCTTTGACGAGAAAGTCTATTTTTTTGTACAAGTCATTAATATTATCTGGCATGAAATTACTACACCTCCACAAAAATTGGTTTTCTTATTTTATCGCTTTTTGCTCTGAAAATCGTATAATATTACGCAATTCGTAAAATTTTCACGTGGAAGGGCTTGTAATATAATGATTGAATTACATCGTCTGAACGGCGAAGCTTTCTTGCTGAACTCTGACATGATAGAAACTATAGACGTAACACCGGATACTGTTTTGCGGTTGCTGAATGGTCATAGGTATGTTGTGCGCGAGCGTGTTCGTGACGTGTACAAGAAAATTATAACATTCAGAAAAGCGGCAGGATACACTTGTATAATAGCAAATACGACAGATGTATCAGAATCAGAATAATACGGCAGAGGTGAACTCGTTTTGGATTTAACAAGTCTTATAGGATTTCTAGCAACATGGATACTAGTTGTGGCGTCAATGGCTTCGGGTGGAAATATCGGGGCATATTTTGACGTACCATCATTGATGATTACAATCGGAGGTGCTTTGGGGGCTACAGTTATCTCCAACCCTGGAGATAGACTCAAGGCTATAACGGGCTGTCTGAAAGGCGTGTTTCTTTTCAAAGAGCCTGACTTAGTCGGAATGGTTCAAATGATCGTAAGCTTTGCGGAGAAGGCACGACGTGAAGGACTCTTATCGCTTGAGGCTGACGTTGCTGAAGTTGAGAGCGATTTTATGCGCAAGGCCATTCAGTTGGTTGTTGATGGAACTGACCCTGAACTTGTGAGGGCTATTCTTGATACAGAGATAGGAAACTTTGAGGACAGACACAGCGCTAACAAAACAGTATTTGACAATATTGCGGAGTTCGGCCCGTCATTCGGAATGATAGGAACGTTGATAGGACTCATAGCAATGTTAGGAAACCTCGCAGACGTAAGCGCACTTGGTCCCGGTATGGCCGTCGCCTTGATAACAACAATGTATGGCTCAATGCTTGCTAACATGTTTGCAATTCCAACGAGTAAGAAACTCGCAGCACGTTCAGCACAGGAAGTTAAATCAATGGAACTTATGGTCGAGGGAATATTAGCAATACAAGCCGGCGAAAACCCAAGAATCGTTGAGGAGAAATTAAAAGTTTACTTACCGCCTAAGATGCGTGAAGCATTCAATCAGGAGGGCGAATAATGGCACGTCAAAAGAAACCCGAAGAGCCTGGACTTTCAGCACCGTTCTACATGAGCACATACGGCGATATGATTACGTTAGTATTGTGCTTCTTTATATTGCTGTTTGCTATGTCGTCTATAGACTCGCAGAAGTTCCAGAAGGCTTTGTTATCGTTAAGGGGATCGCTAGGAGTTTTGAAGGGCGGAGTTACGACTGAAGAGTCACAAGATCCCAATAAAAGCGGCGAAGTTGGCACGAGTCCAGGAGCTAGTGAACGAGTCGAAATAGATACAAGACACGTGGCATACACATTGAACTCGTTTTTACGTTCTGAGAATTTGACGCGCGATATACAAGTCTCGATTAATCAACGTGGCGTTGCAGTCTCAATCAGCGATCAATTTTTGTTCTTGCCGGGCCGAGCGGATTTACGCCCTGAAGGTCAAAGAGCTCTGTACAAGATTTCGGAATTGGTTCGTGACAGAGTGCCAGCAGCAGCAGTTGAAGGTCATACAGACTCGGGGATTCTTAACGGGGGAATTTATCGGGATAACTGGGGATTAAGTTCAATGAGAGCGGCCGCCGTTGCAAGTTACATGGAGAGAGCTGGAGGTTTCGACCCCACGAAATTGCAAGCAGTTGGCTACAGTTCAGCACAGCCGATAGTCCCAAATGATACACCAGAACATAGAGCGTTAAATCGTCGCGTTGAGATCGTATTCTTGTCGCAATATCCAAAACGTTAAGGGAGGAAGATTGATAATGAAATTTACAGCTTGTTACACGAAACTTGTAAAGACGCAGAACTGAAGCCTATATTTTAAGGGAGGATAACACATAAATGAAACGCATATTAATTTTCGCAATAGTAGGCCTCGTAATGTTCGGGGCAGGTTTTGGGGGAGGCTTGATTCTTGGCCGCACAATGGCTCCTAAAGACAACAACGAGATTGGAGCAGGTAGAGTTATTCAAAATCCAGGTCCCATTGTCTCAATTGGTCAATTCACAAGCAACTTGGCCGGCGCAGGACGACATGTTATTGACTGTACCTTATCGCTTGAACTTGTTGAGAAGGACGGAGCTGCCGCACTTGTACAAATGCCAGGCTGGATGAACAGAATCCGCAGTGAAATATTCATGTTAATGAAAGATAGAGTATATGATGATTTAACGAGTGCCGAGGGAGCGTTGCAATTAGCTGGAGATATTAAAAGATCGTTAAACAGAATGCTACCTGATGTTGGTGGAGAAGCCCCGATAGTAAATGTATTATTCGAGAGCATGATATTGCAATAGAGGCCTTGAACAATGCCTGATGTATTATCACAAGATGCTATTGATGCTTTAATGAAATCAATCTCGAGCGGTGCCAACATCGACGAGATAGCAGCTAAAGCTGACGAGTACGCAAAGTTAAAAATTTACGATTTCAAGCGTCCAGATAAATTCAGCAAGGACCAGTTACGCGCAATTCAGATGATCCATGAATCATTTGCCCGTCAAATGACTACTGTATTATCTACTCTGATTCGTTCGATCGTTTCATCAGAAATAGCTTCAGTCGAACAGCTTGCCTATGAAGAATTTGTGAACTATATGGTACAACCGACAGTTATAGGCTTAATCGAAATGCACCCGTTTGAAGGCAGTATGCTCATGGAAATTAACCCGGCCTTGGTCTTCACGATTATTGACAGAATGCTTGGAGGACGAGGAACTTTCACCGGCACTGTTCGCGAACTCACTGACATTGAGAAAACTGTAATTGAACGCGTAATCATGCGAATACTAGAATTGCTTGAAGACAGTTGGAGCACTGTTGTAGACGTTCGATTTAGATTCGAGAGCATGGAGAGCAACCCGTTCTTTGTGCAAATTTGTTCACCTAGCGATATGGTGTTAGTCGTAATCATGAAGGTACGAGTTTCAGAAGCTGAAGGCATGGTTAGCTTGTGTTTCCCGTACTTTTTGATTGAGCCGATTATGGACAGGCTTTCGAGTCAGCAATGGTTCGCCTCAACGAGTCATAAGGGCGACGCAGAGATTAAAGGCTGGCTGAATAATTCCATGATGCAGGTGAAAATGCCTCTTGCTATGGAACTTGGCCACACTGTCTTATCACTCAATGACGTTTACGCGCTTCAACCTGGTGATGTTATCAAACTTGACGAGCTCAAAGACTCAGAGATAGACGTAAGAGTCGGTAATCAAGTTAGATTTAAGGCACGCCCAGGAACTCTTAACGGACATATGGCGGTGGAACTTACAAAAGTTTTGACACAGGAAATACCAATGTTAGAGGTTGACAATAATAAAGAAGACTCAGAGAAAGGAGAGAAAACTCGTGGGAGATGATTTGTTAAGCCCTGATGAAATTAACGCGCTATTATCAGGCGGGGGAGATTTTGGTGACGTTGACGAAGTTTCAAGCCAGGACGCCGAACAATTAGCAAAGGTTGCTGATACATTCGCAAATTCCGAGAACAGCGTTATAAACATGTTGGCCGGCAAAAATGTTACAACTAACGTCGGCAGCACAGAAATATTAACTCAAGACGAATTTAGCGCAAAATTTTCGGAGATACCGTTCTTATTCTCAAGCACTTTCGGAGGCATGGACGATTTACCGCTTGCTTTGGTTGTAGATCAAAAGGGTGCTTTAATGCTTGCGGATTTCATGATGGGCGGAACTGGAGCCGACGTCCCTGAACCTAGCGATATGTATTGGGGAGCTGCACAAGAAGGTTTGAGCCAAGTTGTTGGCAGTGCGTTTACGAGTTTGAGCGCTATGTTAGCTGGAAGAAGACTAATGCCGGAAAACACAAGCTCAGCTTTGGGGGAAGAAGGTTGGAGAGCGTTTTCACTTGAACCAGCCGACAAAAAAATCTGGGCAACTCCTGTAAGCGTAACTATAGAAGGCTTAAAGCCATTTAACATATGGACATGTTTGACACTTGATAATGCTTTAACGATTGCAGGCTATATGCGTGACGCACTTGAAGGCAAGAAGCCTCAACCTCAAGCATCGAATAATAATCCCATGGGAGGTGGAGGAGCAATGGGAGGAGGAAGACCCGCAGGCCCGGCAGTTGACGTAAGACCAGCAGCATTTCAACCATTAGGAGGTGGCGGAGGTGGTGGCGCGCCGAGTCCAATAGACTTAATCGCCGATATTCCTGTACGTGTTACTGTTGAGCTAGGCAAAGCTAGAAAGAGTGTATCGGAGATTTTAGCATTAACCGCTGGTGCCGTCGTTGAACTTGACAAAATGGCAGGAGAGCCTGTTGACATTCTTGTAAACGGGAAATTAATAGCTCATGGTGAAGTTGTTGTAATAGACGAAAATTTCGGTGTACGTATCACTGACATAATAGCAAGTAACGCAGCTAGAGCAGCTTCGTAAATAAATTCAATTCAATACCATATAGACGCTCACGGCTTCTTCGAAAATTTCGGGGAGGTCGTTTTTATTACTGTATTCATGCTAAAATTACGTGTTTGTAGCAAAAATATCGAAAGGAGAAACGATTTATACTTATGCCAGAAGAATTATCAAGCGAGAATCTTAACACAACTCCAGAAACAACAGATAAAATATTAGCATTGCCGCTTGTGAATGAGATAAAAACCAGTTATCTAAATTATGCTATGAGCGTCATAATCGGCAGAGCTTTACCCGATGCTAGAGACGGACTTAAACCTGTTCAGCGTAGAGTACTTTACGCAATGTCGGAGCTTGGCCTCAAACATAATACAGCTTACAAGAAATCTGCCCGTATCGTCGGCGAAACTATGGGTAAGTATCACCCTCACGGAGATAGCGCGATTTATGACACTATGGTGAGGCTTGCACAGAACTGGAATTTGCGTTATCCATTAGTTGATGGTCAAGGAAATTTTGGTTCAATTGATGGTGATAGCCCCGCGGCCATGCGTTACACTGAAGCTAGATTGAGTTGGCTTGGTGAATTGATGCTCGCGAATATTGACGAAGATACTATAGATTGGGGAAAAAATTTCGACGAGTCCCTCAAAGAACCCTTAACCCTTCCTTCAGTTCTGCCTAACCTACTTGTGAATGGCTCAACGGGTATAGCTGTAGGTATGGCTACGAACGTCCCCCCGCATAATTTAGGAGAGGTCGCAAACGTTTTATGCTGGTTGATTGAGAACGAGATCGAGCCCGAAGACGCAGATATTAGAGACATATTACGATTTATGCCTGGCCCTGATTTCCCAACAGGTGGCGAAATTTTGGGCAACTCTGGAATCCTTGAAGCCTACACGACTGGACGAGGGAAAATATTAATTCGCGGGAAAATGCACGTAGAAGAGTCAAAGCGTGGTCGTAAGAGCGTCGTTATCACAGAAATTCCTTATGCCGTGAATAAATCTTTGTTGCTTGAAACAATGGTTCAGGCCGTTCAGGATAAAGACGTTGAGGGAGTTTCGGAAATGCGCGACGAGTCTGACAGGGATGGACTCAGAATCGTTGTTGAAGTCGCACGAGATTATGACCCGGAATTAATCATGCGTCAGTTGTACAAGCACACTCAATTACAAACCACGTTCGGAGTTATAAATCTTGCACTCGTTGACAAGCACCCCGAGATTCTCACGATTAAGCAGTTGCTGGGAATTTATCTGAATTATCGTCGTGAAGTTGTCAGACGCAGAACCGAACACAGGCTCAAACAAGCTCAAGCTCGTGAACACGTAATTGAAGGTTTGAAGAAAGCTCTTGAGAATATAGAGTCAGTAATCAAGATTATACGTTCAAATAATTCGGCAGCCGAGGCAAAGTCAGCTCTACAATCAGAATTAGCCTTTACAGAAGTTCAGGCACAAGCGATTCTTGACATGAGGTTACAGCGATTGACAGGGCTTGAACGCAACAGACTCGATGAGGAACAGAATAAACTTTTAGGCGATATAGCGTCATACAATCACATTTTGAGCGAAAAGAAAACTCTTGATGAAGTTATAAGCGCAGAGCTAAAGGACTTGGCCGGAAGGTTTGGAGATAAGAGACGTACACAGATAGTTGAAGAATATCAGGAAGTAACAAGGGAAGATTTCATTGCTGAAGAGGATATCGTTATCACACTCTCAAAAGATGGCTTAATCAAGCGTCAACCGTTGGAATTTTACAAGACTCAATCTAAAGGCGGCAAAGGTAGACGGGGCGCAGTTATTCACGAGGACGATAGCATAGAGATTTTGTGCGTAACTCATACTCATAAGAATTTATACTTCTTTACGAACTTGGGAAGGATTATGTCGCTTAAGGGCTTTGAGATTCCTGAAACTCACACCGGAAAAGGCAAACCTGTTTCAAAATTATTGCCCTTGCTTGAGAATGAACGCATAGTTAATATTGCTGGCGATGATTCTAAGGGTTGGAAGTATGCCTTCTTCATCACTAAATACGGCCAAGCTAAGAGAGTCGACGCTGAAGAACTGAAATATACAAACAGAGCCAAAATCGTTATGAAAATAATGGACGGCGACGAGATAGCACAAGTCAGATTAACGAGCGGGAACAATGATTTATTAATCGTCACGAAATTCGGCCAAGCCTTACGAGTCTCTGAGAAAGAGTTCAGATCCATGAAGCGTAACGCCAAAGGAGTCACGGCCATGAACTTGAAGAAGAATGACAAAATCATAAGCTGCGACATTGTTGACGATAAACGCAAAATTTTTGTGCTTAGTGAACTTGGAATAGGCAAGCGTTTAGAGTTCTCGTCCTTTATGCCTCATCACAGATCCACAAACGGTATTTGCATTATGGAGCTCAATAACAAGACCGGAGATTTAGCGGCAAGTTTTGCTGTTCATGACAACGACGAAATTATCGCGATAACCTCAAAAGCACGTATGATAAGAATGCCAGTGAATGATATTAGCATTCTCAAGCGTCACGCAGTCGGAAATATCATAGTGAGGCTCGATGAGGGTGATACAGTTGCAGATTGCAGCCTTATCAGCACTGACAACGACGATGGAGACACCACAACCCCCATTCCATTTGACGATTATGAAGAATCAGAAGCAGAATTAGTTACAGTGGAAGAGGGAAATGAAGATGAAAATAGTTAAAGACGGATTGCCAACGATAATATTTTTGCTGTTGTGTGCAGGAGCATTCTTGTATATATCAATTATTCCAGCAGCCATAAGTTTTATCATAGCGTTGATCGTAATATGGTTCTTCCGTGATCCTGAACGCAAAGCAGATTACAAGGACGGATATTTTTTCTCGCCTGCTGATGGGAAAGTCGTAGAGATTTCGCAAGTTAATCATGAGTTCACCGGCCAAGCCATAAAAGTCGGGATATTCATGAATATTTTCAGCGTTCATGTAAATCGTGCGCCATGTACTGGACGCGTTGACTTCCTGGAATATAAGCCGGGCAAAAAAGTTGCTGCGTTCGCTCCCAAAGCCAGTGAGATTAACGAACGTAATTACGTCGGACTCTCTACACAATGGGGGCCTGTAATGATGACTCAGATAGCTGGACTCGTTGCTCGTCGAATCGTTTGCAGAGTTAATCGCGGTGATGTCCTTGAGGCTGGTCAACGTTACGGAATGATAAAACTTGGCTCAAGGGTTGATTTATACTTGCCTAGTGATACAGTGTTAAGCGTAAAGAAGGGCGATAATGTCAAAGCCGGTTTAACATGTATAGGAGTGATTAAGGACTAATGAAAAATTTCTTGAGGATTCGTAGAAAAATGGGAAAATTTGGAAAACATAAGCCGATTGAATTTAAGCAAATACTCCCCAATATGGTAACAAGCGGGAATTTATTATGCGGGGTATTCTCTTTGATGATGACGCTTCACGGACGTTACATAGTTGCTGCGTGGCTGGTGTTTTTTGCCGTGTTATTCGATGGCTTTGATGGAAAAGTTGCAAGAATGCTCGGGGGTGGTTCACAGTTTGGACTCGAGTTCGATAGCTTGGCCGACCTTGTTAGCTTCGGAGTAGCGCCTGCAATTTTAATGTATCAGGTTTCAGTCAGAGAACTTCATCTTCTCGGGGCTGTATGTGCATGCTTCTTCACGTTATCGGTAGCGTTGAGGCTCGCAAGATTTAACATAGTTCATGTGCCCGGACCATTTCAGGGATTGCCTTGTCCTGCTGGCGGATTATTCGTGTGTTCGTTCGTGATCGCTAGAATAAATCTTCCCTCATGGATAACGGCGTTATTGTTATTGGGCGTAGGAGGCTTAATGATCTCAAGTATTCCTTATGCGAATATGAAGAAGCTTACCAAATATACTGCTGATAGAACAAAATGTTTCGCGCTCTTTACGCTGTTTGCTTTATCGTTCGTGTTTCTGAAGAGTTCGGCACCGTTGTTCTTGTTCGCCATGTATATTGTAAGCGGCCTAATAAGATTTGACTGGGGGCAATGGATTCTGAAACCTGAAGCTCGTGATGAAGCGTTTAGCCATAAAAGTTAGCGTTGAATGAAGCAATAGCAGACTCGTTAATAGCGGGTCTGTTTTTTTGTGGGTACAAGGTAAATCAACTATAATATTACGCAATTTAATTCACTAAGCAAATTTTACATAAGGAGGAATATTCTTCATGCGCATAAAGTTTTCTCTTGCAGTATCGATTTTCGTGCTGCTTGTGTTTGCCTCCGGATCATTGGCTGCTTCACCAGCGATAAGTATGAATGGGGACGCACACGTTGGTGAACAAGTAGTCTTATCCGTCGAAAATTCTCAAATTCCTAACAATGGCTCGGTAGAATGGTCAGTCAGTCCTACAACAGGTCAGACGCCCGACAGAATTTCGTTGCGAGCAGGAGGCCGGGAATGTGCTTTTACTCCGTTAGATACACAGCCAGTAAGAGTCGTAGCTTCGTTGATTGATAGAAATGGCGACTTAGTCTCAAGCAATGAGCTTCTTGTTAATCCCAAAGAGTTTCAGATTGACATAGCTGTCGTGATTGATAAGCCGTTGACTTTATGGGACGCCTCGAAACGTTCAAATTATGTTTTAAGCCCTGATATATTGCTGGCAAATTCTCCGATAAAGTTACGCGCGTCGTTAAACCCTCCTTTCAAGGGTCAGCATACTTTCAAGTGGGTTGGTGATGCTGCTACAGCGCTAATGAGTCAGGATCAGGACGATATATTCATCAGAAGAGGCAGCATTGGTGACAGTGAGATAAGCGTAACGGCTTTCAATGCGTCAGGAATAAAACTAGGAACTGGAGAGAGTCATGTAGCTATCACATTGCCCGTAGCGACTTATGAAGTGTCTTCAAATGAGCGTGAGGCTTGGCAAAGTTGGCAGAGAGCGCAGGCTTTATGGGAGTCCAAGAATTACGCAGAGGCTGTTGAGCTTGCACAAAGAGCCGTGAGTTTATCGCCGAGAGATACGGAAATTTTAGAAGGCTTACGAGCTATGACGACGAATTACGGAAGATTCACTAAAGCTAATAAGTTACGAGAGGACGCCGCTAAATTTGACGGGGAGAAAAAATTTGACGATGCTTTGAAGAATTTACGTGCCGCACAAGTTATATGGCCGCTTGAAAATGGGGCAAAAGATATTGAAGTAGCAGAAAAGAAAGTTGACGAGCAGAGAATCTTACAGCAAAAAGCTAACTGGTTACGCGATACTGCGTCAGCCTATGACAACGAGAACATGTACGAGGACGCTTTAGAATATTACGCAAAGAGCCTTGAGCTTGTGCCCTCTGAAGCTGTTGCAGATAGAATCGAGCGAATCAGAAATCGTTTAGCCCTTATAGCCGACGCCGATAGATATGCAGGTGAAGGAAATACTTTAGAGCGTGAAGGAAAATTACAGGACGCATTGAACCACTACAGCGCAAGTATCATGAGCAACCCTGACGCCGGTTTACGTCAACATATCGAAGAGCTACAGAGCGTAATTGCACGTCGTGAACGCCAATCTAATGCACTCTACCGCGAAGGCCAAGACCTCCAACGAAAAAATCAGAACCAGGAAGCCTTGAGACGCTACACTGAAGCTGTGAACGTTTGGCCGAATGATAACGCTAGACAACGAATCAATCAATTAAGCCGAAGCACAAGGTTAGCGCCTGACACAGCTATCAGAGGACCTGAAGATTTTGGTATAGGAACAAAAATTGACGCACAACGAATAATTCAATCGGCCGACGAACTTTACTCGCAGGGGAATCTTGATCAGGCCGTAGCTTTATATAGAAAGGCTGTGGCTATTGCACCTTCAAACGAAATGAAAGCATGGATTAATAAACTCGATGGCATAATCAAAGAGCGTAACGCGGTTGAAGCAGCTAATAGACAGATAAGCGAGGCTAATACGTTGTTCAAGGCAGGCAAGACCAAAGAAGCTATGGACCTTTACCGCCAAAGTTTGAACACTCACAAAAACGCTGAAATAGAAGCTTTCATCAAAAGTCAGGGGGCAACAAAATGATCATAGTAGGATTCTGCAATCTCAAAGGCGGAGTAGGTAAGACAACAGCTTGTCAGAATATCGCAGCAGCTTTGGCCAAGTCAGGTAAGAAAGTCGCCGTTATTGATATGGACCCACAAAGCAACTTAAGCGAGGGTTTTGGCGTTACACCGTCTCCAACTGAACCACAAGTCTTTGATCTATTAACAGGAGGCGCAGAATGGGACGACATAGTGAGGCAAAAAGAGGGCGTTGACATTATCCCAAGCTCGTTGAATCTCGTTATGGCTGAATTAAACAACGATGGCCCTATGGCAAGTGATACGGTGTTGCGTGATGCTCTCAAAAAAATTTCTCCAGATAGATACGATTATATATTGCTTGACAGTCCACCCCAGCTTGGAATCTTTACGCGAAATGTCCTAGCAGCTTGCGATAAAATCCTAGTGCCACTTGACGGAGGATTCTATAGCTTGTTCGGATTGAGATTGCTAAATGGCTCGTTGCCTGTTTTGAGCGAGAAACTCGGAAACAAACTTGAGATTATGGGCGTGTTAATGACTAACTATAACCCAAGGCTTTATATTGCTCGTAAAATTATTGAAGACGTCAGGAAAAGTTTTGGGGATTTGTTATTCGATAGTTACGCTAGACAAAGTGTCAGCTTGGTTGAAGCGTCAAGTATGGGAATGTCAATTTTTGCTTATGCCCCGAAATCTAAGGGCGCTGATTTCTACAGGGAGATCACAGCAGAATTTGTGAGACGACTTGAGGGCACAACCACCGAGTCAAATTCACAAGTTCCAGAACCAGAACCAGAGCCAGAAATAATTCCAGAAGCTCCTGAAGAGACTCTCGCACCTGTCGTTGAAACCGTTGAAGAAGTTGTAACAGTTGAACAAGTTCCAGAGGTTGACGCAATTTCAGAGCCAGCGCCAGCACCTGTTCAGTCAATACTTCAGCCGACAGCAGGCCCGTACGAAGAAAGTATCAAACAGTCAATACTAGATATGTTGCCAGATAAGCGCAAACAAATGTGGGCACAGATACTTAGACCGATAACCGACATAACACGCGACGAAATAGACGTGAGAGTTTTGCGTGAAGACTTCGAGAACAGCGATAAATATAGATACGCGTTTTACGTTCTGAATGACGAGTCGGACACATTTTGGCAAGTTAAATACGCTGACCAGATAATCGAGCCACTAAGCTGTGTGTTAAAAGTTGACGAAGAGAATGGTTCCGCGGAAGTATTCATGTAAGAACAAAGCCTCCTGTACGTGCAGGGGGCTTAATTTTTTTAGCGTCACTGCACCATCATAAACGAGATCACGAATAACAATCCTATAGCAAACATAACTAACCCGTAAGCAAGACTTGAAGGCAATAATGTCCCTATAGTGTTCTTGTTCGAATCGTCATGGTAAAATCCAAAATCAGTATCTTCTGGTGGCCTTACGAATTTAATTCGCGATATATTCGATAACATTAAAGCAACTGGCCCGGCCGTAAACAAGTCAACCAATTTCACGAATAACGCTCCGCAGAACGGCAATACAGTCCCGATTACAGGTCTGAATAATGCGTTCTCTATGTTCAATTTCTCCGGCCATAAGTCAAGATATTCCCCGTCACGAATCAAATACTGTTGAATGAACACGAAATAAACCGCTAAGCCAATGCTGATTGAAATTCCTGCGCCCTCCAAATTATCGAACGTGAAGTAATTTATCAAGTGATGATGTTCCGGGCCATTCATGAAGCTTGCACCAAAAACGCTAATCGCGTCGCCTATCTCACGCGGGAAAAATCCTATTAATGGCAACAATAACGCCGATAACGTCAGCAAGAAAGCATTTGAGCGCGAAATATATACTTCATTCTCGTGTAAATCAGGAGCCGGTCTCGCAACGAACAACGCCACAAATAATTTAATCACGTAAGCAGTCGTTAAGCCTCCCGAAATTAAGAACAACCATTCGCAAATCTCAAACAATAATTTCTCGTGAGCAAGCGTCATGAAAAAAAGTGCGCCTGATTCTGCGTGAATATGTTCAACTATGCTCTCGTGTATTAGAGTCTTTCCCAGATAACCGTTCCATAATGGCGCCCCCATCAGGCCAAGCCCTCCCATTACAAACGCGAACATCAAAACTTTTTTGCCTCGTCCAAAGCCTTTTATCTCGTTGAGATTTAACTTGTGTGTGTTCATGAAAACAACGCCAGCGCACAAGAATAACACCAGCTTGATTAACGAGTGCCCGACCATATACAACAATGTACCTCTCACGGCTAAATCATTCTCCGCTCCCAAGAAGCATTGCATGGCTACGCCGGTTAATATGAAGCCTAATTGCGACATTGATGAACAAGCTAGCGTGCGTTTGAGATTTATTGAGAACACAGCCAGAACTGCACCTAATACCATTGTGATAACGGCCAAGATTAAAAGCATGAAGCCCCATAAAGAATCATGAAGGAACGGCCCCGCGCTCAAGACGAGAATACCAAACAGTCCCGACTTTGTGAGCAAGCCTGATAGTAAAGCGCTTGAAGGAGCTGGAGCAGCTGTGTGCGCAGTTGGTAGCCATATATGAGAAGGAAAGATAGCGGCCTTTGCAGCAAATCCAATGAAGATTAAAATTCCTGGTACATACAAATTTGTTTTTTCTACGTCGAGTTTTGATAGCTGGCTTATATCAAGTGTACCTGTCTTCGCGTAAAAGAGTACCAAGCCCGTAAGAGTTGCAAGCCCTCCGATAATCGCTATGGCCAAGTAAGTTTGTGCGGCGCGTTGAGCTTCCGGGGTCTCCTCCTGTACAACCATGATATACGAAAATAGCGACATCATCTCGAAAAATATAAACGTCGTGTATAAATCTCCTGACAAGAACACTCCCATGATTGAAGATAGCGTGAAGAGCACATAGAGATAATAGCGATTTCTGTTCCTGTGGTTACGCAAATACTCTCGTGAAAAAATCGTCGTTACCGTCCACATGAAAGCAATTATTAACGCGTAAATATATCTGAAGCCGTCAAGTGTGAATTTAATTCCAAGTCCGCAAACGTCTGGCGCAAAAAACTCCGTCCCGATAAATTTACGACTCTGCAACGTAACTATAAGCTCTATCACGCAAACTATGTCAGCAAAATAATCTCGGGCTAATCTGCTCTTCTTGCCTATGAAGTACGAGAACAAGCCACCGATCATTGGCCATATAACCAGGAATAACAACAAAGAATTTCCCCGCATAAATGTACCTTCCCTTCTGAATTTAGAGTTTTGAATGTGAGTTAAAATATTTTAGCATGTAGCAATTTTACAGGAGGTGTTTCTTAGTGAGAGGCAACCACGAAATTTTTGAATCTTGGCCAATTCCTCGAGCCTTAACCGAATTAGCCTTACCCATGATTTTCGGACAACTGATTATATTAATCTACAACCTAGCAGATACATTTTTCATAGGCCGTACTAATAACCCCTTAATGGTCGCGGGAGTATCTTTGTTGCTTCCGGTGTTCAACATTTCGATTTCGTTTGCAAATTTATTCGGAGTCGGTGGCGGGACTTTAATATCTCGTTTAATGGGCGCAGGACGTGATAATGAGGCTAATAAAGTGAGCGCGTTTTGCTTTTACATGGCGATTTTTTCAGCCGGGATATTTGCCTTGAGCATGTATGTATTCATGGAGCCGATTTTGCGATTACTTGGCGCGAGTGACGACACGTTAATTTTTGCGAAACAGTATACTTTTTGCGTGATAGTAATGGGAGGCTTGCCGACGATTTTATCAATGACACTCTCGAACTTTTTGCGCTCAACAGGTTATGCAAAGCAAGCCGGCTTTGGAGTCTCAATGGGCGGGATAATAAATATCTTTCTCGATCCTTTGTTCATGTTCGTTATATTGCCTAGTGGTTATGAAGTTTTGGGAGCTGGAATAGCAACAATGCTTTCAAACGTGATTATATTCTCGTATTTCCTGATAACGATTTATAAATTAGGGCACGCGGGAATTATTTCGCTATCGATTCGCAACGTAAAGGCTTCGGGTAGAAATATTTATTCGGTGTTTGCTGTGGGAGTTCCTGCGGCGGTGGCTGTAACTCTTTTCGACGTGACGTATATCATCATTGACAAACTTGTTTCAGGTTACGGGGATATACCTTTAGCGGCTATCGGGATAGTGTTGAAAGCAGAAAGACTTCCACTAAATGTAGGAATAGGATTATGTATGGGAATGATGCCATTAGCGGGCTATAACTATTCGTCGGGAAACTTTGCAAGAATGCGTGAGGCCGTGAACTTTTCGCGCCTGGTTGGGTTAGCGTTCAGTTTTGTGAGCGTGATAGTGTACGAAATTTTCGCTGGGGACATCATGAGGATATTTATTGAGGACGTTCAAACAGTTGAACTTGGTACACATTTCTTGAGAGCTAGAACTCTTGCGACGCCGTTTATGTTTATCTGTTTCCACCTCGTGAATTTCTTTCAGGCCGTTGGACATGGAGATAAGGCTTTGTTCTTGGGAGCATCACGTTGGGCAGTGTTCAATATTCCGTTGTTGTTCGTTATGAATTATATATTCGGAATGTATGGCATAGTTTGGACACAAGTTGTAGCAGATATATTAATGGTGATCGTGTCAATCATTACGTACAAAAAATTTGAGGCAGGTATTAACCTCGTGGGCTAACTCCGCCTCAATTCGCGCTATTAACGTTTTCTGAAGGCAAAGCCTACTAGTGCGAGTAATCCGACGAGTCCAAGGCCTGAATTACAACCGCCACCGCTAGAGACCTTATTCAAAAGTTCCTTTGCTCCACTGGTTATACTTTCTCCATACTTGGCCCAAAAATCTGAAGCCATGTCAGAGAGCTTGGATAACAGGCCCTTGACATCGTAACTGCCGCTGTATTCGTCGCTGTTGTAGTCGTTGATTTTTTTCCTAAGTGTACCCATGAGGCTGCCGTCGTTCTTGATAAGTTCGCCAACTGAGTCATCGAGTTTCATTTCCGTGTCTTCTTTGTTTTTGGTTAAATAATCTTCGTTTTCACTACCTGCTACGTGTGAAGTTGACCACAATTTGATCGTGTCCTCACCTTTGGGCTTGACCAAATAAAGCACGAGTGTGTCATTAACTTGGCCGTAGATTAACACAAGCACTTCTTTGCTAATTGTCGTAATCTTATTTCCTGACATATCCAACATTACAAAATTGATGAAGCCGTTCGGATCGTAAATATTTTCAGCGGATTTTAACGGATCTGAATTTGCAATGGTCAAGTCAGCACAGTCGTTCCTAAGATCATCATAAGGAAGCTCAAACTTGAACAGGAAGTAACCCCAATCTCCTGATGCTTGTGTGGGCGAATAAAGATTAACTGTATCTATCTTAGTTATGAACTTATCGACCGCCTCAAAATCTCCTGCTGACGCTTCGTGAGGCAATGAAGGATCATAGTACGGTCTGTAGTCGTCGGTCATTGTGTTGATAACTGAGTCAGTTGAAACAACCTCATCATCTTTGAGTTTATGTTCCACTGTGTTAGCTGTAGTCTCCGGGACAGTTTCAAGTGTTGTGTGATCAAGTCGATCGTCTGGTTCTGTAGTAGCCATGTCTGTTATATACGAAGCTATATCGACCATTGATTTATACCAGTCAACAGCCTCAATATCTATAAACACGCCTTCTGTACCAGTGAATAATGGCTTGTAATGTTCTCTATCAAGAATACTTCCTATGACAGATGTGATTATGCTTTTAGATTTTAACGCGTTAATAAGTGCGGTGTCTTTCTCGACAGTATCATGTGCAACGTGATAGCCCGAATAAGCGGAATATTTTTTTGAGGGTGCGTCCGTCAATATAAACACAAGCCTTGCGTTTTGTTGTCTCCAATCTGAAGTATCATTCAAATTTAATACCCAGTCTAATGCAGCTTGTGGAGTCTCGGGCCAATCATATCCGCCGCTTACGTTTGTATTCGCAAGATCATTTTTCAATGTCTCAACATCACTTGTCCACCTTGTACCAGCCAAACTATGTTCCTTCACAGAATTAAGCTCGTTTGAGTAGCTGGTGTATGCAACGTCCTTGTACTCAACAACAGCGTAATGTGCATTGATATTGTTTTCCCCCAAGTATTCTGCAAACGCCGTTAGGTTCTCTCTGACTGAACGAATGTACGGACTCATCGAGCCTGTTGTATCAATGACAAAAATTATATCCGCCGGCGTCTTCCCATCAATAACAGGCGCAGCAAACACATGACCACATGCAAGCAGCATAGCCACGCATAATAACATAACAAACAACTTACGCTTCATGATTGATTAACTCTCCTTTGTAATGATTGATAAAATTTTGTCTAGTGATTGAGGAAAATTCATGTGAAATTATACAACAACGCTAAAACGTTAGGCCACTTGCACGAATTTTCACGGGGTGTTATCCTTGCCAAAATTTGAGATTTCATTACATTAAGGAAGGATTAATACATTGTTAGTATTCAAACACGGAGATAAAGAATGCAATTTTGATTCAGACAGCGTGATTTTACATGACGTCGTTAAAGCTCTTGGCCTTGACAACAAAAAAGTTATCGCTGCGAAATTCAACGATGATGCTATGGATTTATCACGAGTTATTTCTGAAGGAGGCAATGTTGAAGCAATTAGCGTTGACTCTCCCGAAGGACTAGAGATTCTGCGACATAGTACAGCCCACTTAATGGCACAAGCTGTTTTGCGTTTATATCCAGGTACACATTTCGGAGTCGGTCCATCAATCAAAGACGGTTTCTATTATGATATTGACGTAGCAGGGACTATAGCGGAAGCTGACTTGCCCAAGATCGAAGCAGAGATGCGAAAAATTTCCGGGGCTGGCGAAAAAGTTACTCGTGAGGACTTGGCCAAGGACGAGGCGTTGAAATTCTTTGCGAACGATCCATACAAGACCGAATTAATTTCAGAGATTGACGCACCAACAGTTTCGATTTACAAGCAAGGCGAATACGCTGACCTTTGCAGAGGCCCTCATGTTCCTGACGCATCAAAGATTCATAACTTCAAATTACTCTCAATTGCTGGAGCTTACTGGCGCGGTGATGAGAAAAATAAAATGCTCACGAGAATTTACGGGACTGCTTTTGCTACGCCCGACGAATTGAAAGAGTACGTGAAACGAATCGAAGAGGCTAAATTACGCGACCATAGAAAAATTGGCAAGGACTTGGATTTGTTCAGCTTGCATGAAGAAGGCCCCGGCTTCCCGTTCTTCCACCCAAAGGGCATGGCCATAATGAACACGTTGATAGATTTTTGGCGACGTGAACATGTAAAACGAGGCTACACTGAAATTAAGACGCCGCAAATTTTGGATCGTTCTTTATGGATCAGGTCGGGACATTGGGATCATTACCGCGATAATATGTACTTCACGGAAATTGACGAGAAACCCTACGCTATCAAGCCGATGAATTGCCCGGGTAGTATTCTCGTTTACAAGACTCAATTACGAAGCTACAGAGATTTGCCGATGAGACTCGCTGAACTTGGCCTAGTTCACAGACACGAACGCAGCGGAGTTTTACATGGATTAATGCGTGTACGTTGCTTTACACAGGACGATTCACACACGTACATCACACCCGAACAAATTAAGGAAGAAGTTACAGCCATAATGGAGCTTGATAAATACGTCTACACTGAAGTATTCGGCTTCAAATATTCCGTGGAACTCTCAACACGCCCAGAAGACTCAATGGGTACCGACGAACAATGGGAAGCAGCAGAAAGCGCATTACGTGATGCACTTGAAAGCACAAACACCCCTTACACGATCAACCCGGGCGACGGAGCTTTTTACGGGCCGAAGATTGATTTCCACCTTGAAGACTGTATCGGCAGAACGTGGCAATGCGGAACTATTCAGCTTGATTTCCAAATGCCAGGACGCTTTGACGTGACATACATTGGAGAAGACGGAGCAGAACATACGCCGGTTATGATTCATAGGGTCGTTTTCGGAAGCATTGAAAGATTCATGGGGATATTGATTGAGCATTACGCGGGGGCTTTCCCTTATTGGCTGGCACCTGTACAGATTAAGATCGTCCCGATTAACGCCGCTTCACACATGGATTACGCGAAAGAATTGCAGGCTACGTTCATGAATTTGGGGTTACGTTCAGAAATTGACACCAGAGATGAAAAACTTGGCCGAAAGATTCGTGATGCTCAACTTCAAAAAGTTCCGTACATGTTAGTTGTAGGGGACAAGGAGAAAGAAGCGCATACCGTTGGAGTTCGTGAACGTTCAAAGGGTGATTTAGGCTCAATGAGTTTGGAAGAGTTCAAGGACTTGTTAAGCAAAGAGTTTAACCCCATACACTAGGATAATAAAAAGCCTCCGACCATATCACAAAGCCGGAGGTTATTGTTACATTACGCCAGATATTTCTTGAGAGCGGCCCTTACTGATCCTTTACCGTTAATCATTTCCCGGAAAATATCCTCTATCTTGTCGCCTATACCTGCCTCGTATAAATCAACTCCGAAAATATTTACGTTGCTCAAAATTGGCCTTAACTGATTCGTGAAAGTTTCAGGAGAGTCGAATTTGATTCCCTCAAGCTGCTTTGTGAGTTCTGCGTTAAGTGGATCTGGGGATAACTCAAAGTTTTTGCCCTCGTCGTCAACTGCAAGCAAGTATCTCAACCAGCCAGCTATAGCTACAGGAATAGCCTTGAGTTTCTTAGCCGTTCCATCACGTGCAACAGTAGCCTTTATCGTCTCGCCGAACCTGAAAGCGAGTCCCTGTGAAATATCCGTTGCAATTCGTGCGCTCGTGTCGCCTAAATAAACATTCGGGAACCTCTCGTTGAGAACTTCATCAAGAAATGCCTTGGGCGAAATAATTTTGGGATCCTTCACGACTGGTAGGCCCTCAACATAACCAACCTGTTTTGCAAGTTCAACAAGCTCGGGGTCCTTCATGCAGTCAGCGAACATAACATAGCCCAACATACAGCCATATGTACACAAAGCAGAGTGAATCGGATTCAAACATGCCGTAACTTTCATGCGCTCGGAAAGATTCACGGTGTTGCGGTCGGTCATGTAGACTCCAGCTTTATCAAGTGGCAGCCTTCCATTGGGGAATGAGTCTTCGATTACGAGATATTCCGGTGCTTCAGCGTTCACGAATGGAGCTATATAAGTTCTCTTGCTCGTGATTACCGTCTGCATATTCTCAACGCCCAAGCCCTCTAGCATCTTGCCAACTTCATCGGACGGACGCGGGGTAATCTTGTCAATCATTGTCCAACAGAATGAAACTTTGCTTGAGTCTTTAACGTAGTCAAGAAATTCTGCGGGCACAAACTTTTTCTCGCACCATTTTTCAGCCGTCTCAATCACAGCAGCTTGTAACTTGCTCCCGTTTTGTGATACGTTGTCCATTGATACCATAGCAATAGGATAAGCGCCGGCCTTAAATCTCTCATACAACATAGCTGTAACGATCGCCATAGCGCCTGTGCATTTCTCCGGGCCACCTGCCATGTCAGCCTCAACAAAGCCAAAATATTTTCCGTCAGAACCGTGAAGAGCATAACCCTTTTCCGTGATCGTGAATGATACTAACTGCAAAGTCTTGGCCGTGAAGATTTCCGCGAGTCTTGTTCGTTCTGTCGCCTTCAAAGCCTCACATAATGACCCTAAGACGCGTTTATCTTGTTTACCGTCGGCATGTAACGTTACAGCGAGCGCAAGATTATCGAAAGGCTTATAGATTTTGTCGACAACATCGTAATCAAAAGTTTCAGCGCAGATTATTCCGGTGTTCATGAGGCCGTCACGAATCAGTTTATCTGCAATGCCACCTATAAAGATTCTGAAAATGTTGCCAATCCCAAAATGTACCCAAGTAGGATTTTCACGAGTCCTCTTAGCAAGTTCTTCGGGGTCGTAAGTTGGGAGCTCTATTCCAGCATTTTTCCAAGCCGCAGAATCTTTCAAGCCCTCATACGTAAGCTTCATTGTTAGTCCTTCTCCTCTGTGTCAACGTCAACGATTATCTTCATGACTGACTCGCGGTTGTTGTCAATGTACTCGTAAGCTTTTGGCCAGTCCTCAAATGCAAAGTGAGCTGTCTGTAATGGCTTCAACTGGATTTTTCCTTCTTCCACGAATCTTATAGCGTCCATAAAATCTTCGTGGCGGTACATCATGCTGGTGTTGAGGTCAAGTTCGCTATCGTTGAGTTTTGCCAAGTCAACGTTGGCTTTCTTACCGAAAACTGCTACAAGAATGATCGTGCTTCCCTTGCGTGCGTTCTGGATAGCCTGATCCATGGTTATATCGCTTCCTGCACACTCATAAATCACGTCAGCTTTATCCGGCCCGAATGCTTCAAGGAATTTCGTTTTGAAGTCCTCTTTCATTGTGTTGACCGTGAAATCAGCCCCGAGACTCTTTGCAAGTTCAAGCCTCTTGTCGGAAATATCCGTCGCGAAAACTTGTGCAGCTCCTAACGCCTTCAATGATTGGATCAACAAAATTCCAATAGGCCCACAACCAAGCACAGCAGCCTTTGCTCCCTTAACGTCAGGGAATCTTTTCGCAGCGTGAACAGTAACAGCTAACGGCTCCATCATTGCGCCATCAGAATAAGTCATGCAGTCGGGCAACAAATCAACTTTGCTCTCCTCAATCGCGAAATATTCACTGCCTGTTCCTGTCGTCTGAAAGCCAAAAACTTTGAGATTCTCACAGAGATTATATTTCCCGTGCAAGCATGGGTAGCATCTTCCGCAAACAACTTGAGGCTCAAGGACTACTCTGTCGCCGGGCTTGAACTTCTTGGCATATTCGCCACACTTGACGACTTGCGCGCTGACTTCATGGCCCTGAACTATTGGGTATGATGTGTAAGGGTGAGTGCCGTGGTAAACGTGAATATCACTGCCACAAATTCCAATGCGCTTGATTTTCACAAGGACCTGATCCGGGCCTGGCTCTGGGGTTGGGACGTCACGGTATATAATTTTCTTGGGCTCTAACATAACTTCCTGCTTCATAATAATATTTCCTCCCGTTAAAAAATTAAAATTTTGCGTCTAATCGTTGATACTCTTCGCGGCAAATTGAATTGTATTCGAATAATTCATCACGAAAAGCTTCACACCATAGACTCATTTCTTGTTCGACGTTCTCATACTTTGCGATTCCCTTGGACATTTGCCAAACGTCACTACAGGCACGTAAAACTTTCTCTTCGTTACTGGCTCTCTTGAAGCCCATGAAGCTGCTAGCATAATCGGCATGATCACATGTTGAGAGATAACGCCCGGCAACGTTCCTGTATTCGTGATAGAGAATCTTTCTGTGAGAGTCGTCGGTGTCGTGTAATTGAAGTTCGTCAATTATGGCGAGGACTTCTTTGCTCCTGAATTTCCTGAAAAATCTCCCGCGCCCGTAAAGCTGTTGAAGACACACGCAACGCCACAACCACCAATCAACATTTTGACGGCCTTTATTATCATGGTCGGAATAACGTTCATGATAGAGCTTGTGTAGATAATCGGTGTCTTGAGTTTCGGGAAGGGCATTCAAGACTTCAAGACGCTTTTTCGGGTCAAGTTCAGCGTAATAATTTTTCAGGCTTAAATCAATTTCATACATTATAAATTACATCTGCCTCATACGGCCTTAATTCGCCAAATTTTTGTCCGTCCTCATAGTTGGAGATTAATACTTCACCTTCTGGAATGGACAGCGAAATTTTCTCATAATCGCCGCTGAAGTTGCAAACTGTAATAAGCTTCTGGCCTTCAAACGTTCTTTCATAGGCTAAAACTTTTTCGTTCCCTGTGTCAAGAAATCTAATCTCACCTTCAGAAATGACTCGATATTTTTTCCGTAGGCTGATTAATTTCCTGTAGTAGTTCAGAATCGAGTCGGGGTCGGTTTCTTCTGCATCAACGTTTATGCTAGTGAAATTGTCGGGCAACTTTAACCATGGTGACGCGTCAGAGAATCCTGCAAAATTTTCGGCGTTCCATTGCATTGGGGTGCGTCCATTGTCGCGCGCTCTGTTGGCTAAAACTTTCAAGGCTTCGTTCTGACTTATGCCTCTTTGCAAGAGAATGTTGTAGTAGTTTATCGCCTCAACGTCGTCGTAATCGTCAATGCTTGTGTAATGCGCGTTGGTCATGCCGAGTTCTTCCCCCTGATACACATAAGGCGTCCCACGTAACATATGAATGAACGTTCCCAACATCTTGGCCGATTGTTTCCAGTATTGTCCCTCGTCACCAAAACGCGAGACGATTCTAGGCTGATCATGATTGCACCAGAAAACAGCGTTCCAACCGCCGTGATTTGACATTTCCTCCTGCCACTCTTTGAATAACTCACGCAACTTTCTCAAGTCTGGAGGCATTAACGACCATTTATCGCCGTCCTTGTAATCAACTTTCAAGTGATGGAAGCTGAAGCACATCGATAGCTCGTGATTGTCAGGGTTAGTGTAACGTATGCAGTTATCAAGAGTAGTGGACGCCATTTCGCCGACGGTTATCATCTCTTCAATGCCTGTATCAGTAACAAGTTCGCGGATAAATTCATGAACGTGGCGGCCATCTTTGCAACACCTGTGAGCGCTACCAGCAGGAAGGCCAACAAATTTTTCCGGCTTTGAGATTAAATTTAACACGTCGAATCTGAATCCTTTAACGCCTTTAGCTTTCCAGAAGCGTATTACGTCCTTGAGTTCCTCACGAACTTTTGGGTTCTCCCAGTTTAAGTCGGGCTGTGCAGGGTCGAACAGATGCAAATACCATTTGTTGAGGCTAGGCACATATTCCCAAGCAGGCCCACCGAAACTCGCAGTCCATTCTACAGGTGGCTTCTTTCCTCCTTCGAGTCCGTCCTGGAAAATGTAGTAGTCCATGTACTCTTTATCGCCAGCTAAAGCTTTCTGAAACCATTCGTGCTTGTTGGAAGTGTGATTGAAAACCATATCGAACATAAAGCCGATCCCAAGCTCTTCAGCGTCAGCAATCATTGCTTCACAGTCCTGCATGGTCCCGAACATAGGATTAACGTTTTTGTAGTCGGAAACGTCGTAGCCATTGTCAATCATGGGGGAACAGAAGAAAGGAGTCGTCCAAATATAATCAACGCCCAAGGATTTTATGTAACGTAACTTTGAGCGTATTCCGTTCAGGTCTCCTATTCCGTCTCCATTTGAGTCGCAGAATGACTTCACGTAAATTTGGTATACAGTGCTATTTTTGAAATTGTTTCTCATGTTTTATTCAGCTGTTGATATTTTGGTCTTGCCTGATTCACAATCAATTCCCGCGTTGAACGTGAAAGTCTGATAGCCCGCGTCATTCGTGATTACCATCATTGTTGTTAGAGGGTGGCCGGCCGCCTTTATATTTTCTGGATCAAACGTGATTAACTTATCGCCAGCCTTGACTCTGTCGCCTTCCTTAACGTGAATCGTGAAGCCCTCGCCCTTCATTTCGACGGTATCGAGTCCGACGTGAAGCAAGATTTCCAAGCCGTTATTCATGACGAGTCCGACAGCGTGGTTACTGCCTTCCATTGTCTGTTCAACAACGCTATCAACAGGAGCCACTAACACATTATCGCTAGGTTCAATCGCAATGCCATCACCCAAAACTTTTTGCGCGAAAGTCTGGTCGGGTACGTCCTCAATTGCCATAGTCTTTCCTGATAAAAACGCAACGAACTCAACCGGGGCATGTTCAGCTACTGCTTCGGCCTTGGCTTTTTCGAGGGCGGCTTCTTCGTCTGCTTCTTTATCTATTGCTTTCTTCTTTCCTACTCCAACCGTGAGCACGAACGGGACAACAACGGCGATAAGCATACAAATTGCGAACCATGCTATATATTCGGGCTTGATTGATAAAATTCCGGGTAAGCCTCCGACTCCGATAGCACTAGCCGCGACTCCGGTCATTGTGCTTAAAATTGCCGCGATACACGAGCCAGTCATGCCGCATATAAACGGGAAAACATATTTCAAGTTTACACCGAACATGGCCGGCTCTGTGACTCCCAAGTAACAGGAAATGCACGACGGAATATTTAACTCTTTTGCTTTTGCGTTCTTACGTTGTAAATAAATCATGCCAAGGACCGCGCTACCCTGTGCAATATTCGACAAAGCTATCATTGGCCATAACATTGTGCCTCCGAAGTCAGCGATTAATTGCAAGTCGATAGCGTTGCTCATGTGATGAAGTCCGGTTATAACTAACGGAGCGTAGAAGAAGCCAAATATAGCCCCGAATAAAACTCTGAACGAGCCACTAATTCCAGCATAAACCGCCGCAGAAATCCATGTACCTATCTTCCAGCCTATTGGGCCAAGAATGAAATGTGCTGCCATGATTGCAAACAGCAAGCTGAAGAACGGTACGAGAATCATTTGAACGATCTGTGGAATGACTTTCTTGAAAAACTTTTCGAGATAAGCAAGAGTGAACGCCGCCAACATTGCCGGAAGAACTTGAGCTTGATAGCCTATCATGTTTATCTTGATGAAGCCGAAATCCCATTGATTGATCGTTCCGTTAGCAAGCGCTCCTGCAACCGCGTAAGCATTCGTGAGCTGACCTGAAACGAGCGTAAGGCCGAGAATTATTCCAAGCATTTCAGTGCCGCCCATTTTCTTCATGATCGTCCAGCAGATACCGACAGGAATACCAACATGAAAGACTGCCTCACCCAACAGCCATAAGAAATGATCGACGCCTGCCCAAAACTGACTCTGACTCACCAGAGTTGCACCGCCAAAAATTTCCATGCTGTCAATGACATTACGGAAACCAAGAATCAAACCACCTACAACTATAGCAGGAATGAGGGGGGCAAAAATTTCTGCGATTGAGGTCATGAGACGCTGTAAGATATTTTGATTCTGCTTGGACATGCTTTTGACTTCTGCTTTAGAGACTCCAGAGACGCCGGAAACCGCTGTGAAGTCGTCGTAGAAATCTGCAACTTCATTCCCGATTATCACCTGAAATTGTCCTGCTTGCGTGAACGTGCCCTTTACTGATGAAATAGCCTCGATGCGTTTGATGTCAGCCTTTTGTGGATCACCTAGAACAAAGCGCATTCGTGTTATACAGTGAGATACTGCGACAATGTTATCTTTTCCGCCTATTGCAGCGAGTAACTCCTTAGCGTCGTTTGAAAATTTACCCATAAATAATCCCTCCTTGAATTATTAAAAACTCCTGCCCTTATGACGAGAACAGGAGCAGTAAAATCCCGTTATGATGCTTGACGTTTCTTTGAGAAGCAATCAATTCCGACTGCAACCGCGAGAACCAAACCCTGTACAACCATCTGTGTATATTCGCTAACGTTCATCATGATCATTCCGCTCTTTAGTGAACCGATAATCAACACGCCCGCGATTACTCCAGACATTCTGCCGATACCTCCAGCAACTGATACACCACCCAAAACTACGCATGTGATAACTTCAAACTCAAAGCCTATTGCTGCGGTGCTCTGTGCAGAACCTGAACGCGAAAGCAAAACTATTCCGGCCAAGCCAGCGAAAAATCCTGACAACGCGTAAATCAAGTACTTCATTTTGTTGACACGGATACCAGATAATTCTGAAGCCTCTTCATTGCCACCGATTGCATAGAAATAACGTCCGAAATATGACTTGTTGAGAATGAAGCTGCCGACCGCGAAACAGATCACCATGATTATTGCGCAGATTGGAATTAATCCTACCGTGCCCATGCTCTTGAAGATTTCCCACCTGTTCAATGCCCAACGAGCAAAAAATCCGAACGTCGGGTGCTCAAGAACTACACCAGGAATAGGAAGACCACCTGAAAGCAAATAAGCGCAACCTCTGAAAATCGTCTGTGAAGCAAACGTAGCAATGATTGCCGGGATTCCGATTGACGCGACCATCCAACCGTTAAGGACTCCGATTAAGATAGCCATTAAAATCGAAACGATTATTGCCAGCCACATGTTCCAGTGCATGTTCATCATTAAGTAAGCGCATACGACGTTGACAAGAGCAATGATTGAACCGATTGACAGATCTATACCGGCGATTAATATAACGAACGTCATACCGATTGACGCAATGCCATAATATGAAACCTGACGCGAGATATTTACGATATTGGGAATGCTCAAGAATTTCGGGTTGAAGTAAGCAAAGATTGCTATCTCCACGATGAACACAAGCCATATTGCGTTCTGCTTAAATATTGCTGCGAATTTATTTTCCTGCATAGTTTAGACTGCCTCCTTCTTGCTTTCAGGGATAACTCCCGATGCGTATGACATTATTGTATCTGCGTTGAACTCATCTTTCTGAAGTTCGCCCATCATTTTTCCTTCTGCTAACACGACTATTCTGTCGGACATACCGATTAACTCTTCCATTTCTGACGAGATCATCAGCACTGCGACACCATTTTCGACAAGGTCATTAATAAGCTTATAAATCTCAAATTTTGCTCCGACGTCTATACCGCGTGTGGGTTCGTCAAAGATTATTAGCTTCGATTGCGCGGCGAGCCACTTGGCCAAGATAACTTTCTGTTGATTACCGCCTGAAAGATTCTTGACTAGCTGATGAATTGACGGACACTTAATCTGAATATCTTCTCTGTAGCGTTCGGCTGTATGCTTTTCCGTTTTCGAGTCAATTACCGTGCCTTTAGAGATACGTTCATAAATTGGCATTGAGATATTGTTCTTGATTGAGTTCGTGAGAAGTGCGCCGTGACGTTTTCTGTCTTCAGGTAACAACGCGATACCGTAATCAATTGCTTCTCTGGGCGCTTTGGGGTTAATCTCTCTACCCATGAAAATAATTCTGCCTGACTCTTTGGGACGCGATCCAAAAATTACCTGCGCTATTTCTGTCCTTCCAGCTCCGACGAGTCCGCCCAAGCCTAAAACTTCTCCCGCATGAACTTTGAACGAAATATCTTCGTCACCATTGCCGAAAACATGATCGAGTTCAATAACAACTTCATCACGCACGCAAGGTTTACGAGGTGGGTATTTCTGAGTCATTTCACGACCGACCATTAACTTTATGAGATCGTCAACCTGATTAGGAATTGTGGCCGGATCCTTGTCAGTTATGAGAGTGTCAACATATTCGCCGTCACGTATAACTTCGATTCGATCGCTCAACCTGAATATCTCTTCAAGCCTGTGTGAAATATAAATTATGGAGACTCCTTTTGACTTCAGAAGCTCAACAACTTTGAACATGCTTTCAACTTCATTGGTAGTTAATGGTGCGCTGGGCTCGTCCATGATGAGAACTTGTGCATTCTGCTGAATGGCTTTGGCTATCTCGACCATTTGCTGATAACCGACGCTTAAATTCTTTACGAGTGTACGAGGGTTAATCTTGATGTTAAGTTGCTCAAATGCTTTTGCGGCTTCTTCCTCCATTGCCTTACGGTCAATCACTATGCCATTCTTCTTGAGGATTGGGCGGCCAAGGAACATATTTTCAGCGGCTGAAAGTTCTCCTACGTTGTTGAACTCCTGATAGATAATCGCTATGCCATTTTCTGCGGCTAACTGGGGAGTCATTCGCGTAAACTCTTTGCCATTGATTTTAATCTTGCCACTTGTTGGGATAACAGCTCCGGAACAACACTTAATCAGCGTAGATTTGCCTGCACCATTTTCACCGATAAGCCCTAGAATTTCTCCGCGCCTAAGCTGTAACGTAACGTCTTTAAGAGCTATGACACCGGGATATTCTTTGCGAATGTGTTCGAGTTCAAGCACATAATCTTCACTCACTAGTTTTACACCTCCTGTAATTAATCATAAAACAGGCCCCCGCTATTAACAGGAGCCCGCCTCATTCTTCATCGTTAAACTATTTCATTCCTGCCTGGATTTTTGCGACTGTCTCCGGCGTGATAGGAGCGACACCTCTGAAAACGTTTTTGGCCTCAAGTTTGCCCTCAAGGATAAGAGCGAACATTGCTGCGCAAGCGTTACCTGTATCTTCGTCTGAACCCTCAAAGCCGATTATGCCTTTTGCAGGATACGTTGGGTCAGCGAGTTGTCCAAGCTGCTGTTTCGTGACGTCGGTTGTGAATACGCCCATGTCCTCGGGAATATTTCCGCCGGTGTAAATCTGTAATGCTTCGTCTGCACCGATCATAGCGCCTGCGCCGATACCTGTTACTACTCTGCAATTTGGGTGAGCCTGAAGGATTGTCTCCATAGCGTCCTGAGCCAAGTTAGCCTCAATAGCTGCCTGTGTAGCGACGATTTCGTATTTGCCTGCTGCTTTGTTCTCAAGGCCGATCTTGATTCCGTTCTCACGCTCAAGGAGAATTACTGTTTGAGGATAGCCGATAACTGTAACTTCAGCTTTCTTTTCCGCGCTGTAATGCTTATTGATGAAGTCGCCCGCAAGTTCTCCGATAGCGATTCCAAGATTGGTATTGTTGAGTATCCAGTTACCGTCGGTGTTAGTCATTGGGTCGTCCCAACACATTACCTTGATACCAAAGTTGCGGGCCTCTGCACAAGCGTCTTCAATTGCGTTTGCGTCCGATGGGTGTACCATGATCAAATCACAACCAGCTGATACGAAATTTTCGATCTGGCCGATCTGTGTAGCGGAACTGTCATTGCAGCCAACGATCGTTACTTCTGCTCCGACTTTCTCAAGTGTTTCGCGAAGAGCCGTCATAACACCCGCCCAATAAGCGTTCTGGAGTGATTGAATGGCTACACCGATCTTTTTGCCTTTGAGGACTTCAAGATTAGCCTTTGCGTAAAATTCCGGGCTTGCTTGGATCCCTTCGGTTGCACCAGTGTCGGCAGCGAACAAAACAACGGGCATAGCTACGATCATAGCCACGCATAACAGAGCTACTAATGCTTTTTTCATGATAAAATCTCCTTTGTGAATATAAATATTTTTTACCTTAACTTCTGGATATGGCGTCTGGAAGTTAATTTATTCTTAGCCTAACGATTAAGGCATTGAATCCTAGAAACAAGTGAACGCGCCGTCAATAATGAAATCTGAACCTGTTGTGAAGTCGCTTGTATCTCCGGCCAAGTACACGCAGATTGCTTCAAGCTCTTCAGGTCGGCCAAGTCTTCCGGTTGGTGAAAGCTCTTTCCATTTCGCGATTAATGGCTTCAAGAACTCTGAACTTAGAGTCAAATCCGTACCGATATAGCCAGGGCTGATTGAATTTACTCGTACACCTTTCTTGGCCCATTCGATAGCGAGGGATTTTGTGAGTTGAATCACTCCGGCCTTTGAGGCGTTATAGGCACATTGAGGTTGAGGAACGTTTACGATATGTGCAGACATTGACGCGGTGTTGATGATTGAGCCGCCACCATGAGCAAGCATATATTTTCCGGCGATTGTGTCAGTTAGGAATACGCTGTTGAGGTTGACATCAATATTCTTTAGCCATTGAGCGTAAGTCATTTCTTCGGCCGCAACGTTGATACAGATTCCTGCATTAGCGTGACAAAAATTCAAGCCACCTAATTCAGCCTCGACTCTGTTGACCATTGCTTGAACGTCAGCTTCACTCGTAACGTCACACTTGATCGCGATGATATTGCGTCCTGTAGCCTCCGCTAATTCTTTGGCTGTCTTCTTTGCTTCCTCAATGTCAAGATCGACGATGGCCACATCAGCTCCAGCTTCAGCAAATGCCGTTGCAGTACACTTACCTATGCCGCGCGCAGCACCAGTAACAAAACCTTTCTTTCCGTCAAGGCGCATCTTTTCGATAATACCCAAATTAAACCCCTCCTACTTGTTCTGAAATAGTTAAGAAGTTACGAAGTAATTATGTAAAGTCATTTTGTAAAATTGATTGACATAAATATATACGACCATGTTTTATTTGTCAATGCTGATATACTATGACATTAAGGAGGAAAAATTTTTCATGGAACAGAGTATCACACCCGAACTCATCAAACAGAATAATCGCAATAGAATCTACGAGTACATATACAGGCAGGGCGATAAGGGAATCTCACAACAGGAAATCTCAATCGCTCTTAACATTAGCCGCCCAACTGTAGCTTATAACTTACGTGAACTTGAAAACGATGGATTGATTCAACAAAGCGGACTGCTTGAAGTTGACCAGCAGGGAAGAAAGCCGGTAATCTGGACTGCAAACACTGACTATAAAATCGCAATAGGAGTCGAAATTCTGCGCAAAGTCGTGAAAATTATCGCCATAAATCTATACGCCTCGAAAATTGCCAGAGAAGTTATAGAGATCGAATATGCTAATCACGAGTCATATTTCAAATCCGTAAGTGAACGAGTCAAAAAATTTATTGCCTCACTCAAGCTTAAACATGCTAACGAAAAAATTTTGGGCATAGGCTTTGCTCTTCAAGGGCTTGTTTCAGCGGACGGCACAACGGTAATTTATGGCGAGATTCTAAAGTGTACGGGACTAAAAGTTGACGTGTTCCAAAAATTTCTTGATTATCCTTGCAGATTTATTCATGAGCCTGACGGGGCAGCACTGTCTGAATTATGGGTATCGCCAGAACTTGAGAAGGCCGTGTATTTATCAATGAGCGTTCACTTAGGGGGAGCAGTCATAGCAAATCGCAAAATCATGAATGGAATGCACAGGCATAGCGCAACTTTCGAACACATTACGGCACAGCCGGACGGGGAGTTATGCTATTGCGGGAAGAGAGGCTGTTTTGAGACAATATGCTCAATGGAGGCACTAGTAGGAGCCAACAACGACCCCGACGAATTTTTCAAACGAGTCCGCGAAAATGATCCTGAAGCTTCAAAACGTTGGCGAGTATTCCTGAAATATCTTGCTAAACTAATAAACGATCTTCATCTTGTGATTGACATGAAATTTATTTTGGGTGGACATCTTGCGCCATTCTTCAACGACGACGATATTAGAGTCTTATACGACGAAATAAGAGAGCAAACACCTTTTGAGGAAGACGAGGACTTTATACTCATCAGCAAAATGCCCTCGCATAATATTACAATCGGTGCTGCTCTCCCGTATGTTCTGGAATTTCTGGAAGGTCTAGGCGTAAAACGTTAAGCCCTGTTGCAACTCCCCATCACTTGCATTTTCTGGACAACGTATTTCTTCACGGCCTCAATGCCATAAGCTCCGTACTTCTTTGGATCAAAGCCGCCTGGGTTCGATCTCATAAAGCCTTTGACTCCGTTAGTGAATGCTATTCTCAAATCCGTGGCGTAATTTACTTTTGCGATACCGTGATTCAAACATTCGATTACTTGTTCATCGGGGACTCCTGAAGTTCCATGAAGGACCAACGGAATATTTACAAGCTCATGAATTTTTCCCAGCACCTCAAAATTTATTTGTGGAATGCCTTTATAGATACCGTGTGCAGTCCCAATTCCTACAGCCAGCGAATCACATTCAGTTCTCTCTACAAATTCTTTAGCTTCATCAGGATCAGTATAAGGATTTATTACGGCGTTGATTAAATCGTCTTCCTTACCACCGACTCGGCCAAGCTCTCCTTCAACTGGAATATCTCCGGCGTGACAGAATTTCACTACAGAACTTGTAAGCGCGATATTTTCTTCAAAGGGTAATTTGCTGCCGTCAATCATTATGGAAGTGTAACCGGTTTTGAATGCGAGTGCAGATAGTTCAAAGCTATTGCCATGGTCCAAATGACACACGACAGGAACACTAGCACGATCAGCGGCTGCTTTTATGTTAGCAAAATATAAATCTATACCGGCGTATTTAATCGTCCCTGGGGTTGTCTGCATTATAACGGGCGAACGAGTCTCTTCAGCGGCTTGTACGACGGCCATAACCATTTCCATATTCTCAACGTTGAACGCTCCAACGGCATAATGATTCTTGTAAGCGTCCTGCAAAAGTTCCCTTGATGTTACGAGCAAAATTTATTCCTCCCTAAAGCTTGTAATTAACTTTTACCGCATAATTATAGTCTTCCACGCATTCAACAACACTATCTTTTGCAAGTGCAGCAGCCTTCATCGGCAGCAAACCATCACGGATAAGCTTATATTGACGTGGCATAAACTGTCTTAACATTCCAGCAGGTACTTCAACGGAGTCGATATTAGCGAATAATTTCTGGATCGTTGATTTAATTTCGGGGAGGCTGAAATAATATCTACACCTGTCGGAATAGCTGTACTTTCTCGCGATTCGTTTGTCCTCGTCGGAGCCGTGATAATGTTTCTGCCAGTTCTTTGGATTCTCAAGCATGACTCGCTCTAACACGTCAATGAAATTCGCGCGCCTTTCTTCCGGGATTAATTCACGTTCAATCATGCTCAAAGCAAACAAGCCTTCACGTAAAGCAAACGTTAAAGCCGGGCCAACTTTCAGAATCCCTACGCCATCTTCAACCATTTCGCGCAATTTTTCGGCTGGCTGATAATCCGTAGAATGTCCTTCAAACATGACATTGCTATGAGCCTTTAACGCGTTACATAAATCTTTGGCTGCGTATCTATCATAGGCGTGAATATCCTTGTCGCCGAACTCTACTCCGGGCTGAACGACTATCGCTATAACGTCATGCCAACGTTCACTGATTCCATGAGCTTCAAACTTTTTCTTGTAAGTTGCTATTGTTGCCTCAAAATCTTTAACGCTCGTAACTTGTAAGCCTGCGTCTTCTTCTTGAGTGCCTCCAGGGATTGGGACTTCAGAGCCTATTATATAGACTGGTCGCATAGCGTTGGGGTTGACCTTGAGTAATTCCTGATAAGCCTTCTCACATTCTTCAAGTAAGGTAACTCCACGTTCAGCTATGACTTCATCGGAGAGTCTTTCGGTCAGAGAGTCGCCGCCAAGTTTCATGCTAGTGTCCAAATGAATTTTTGTGAATCCGGCCAAGATAGCTAGCCTCACGAGTTCTTTAGAGTTCTTCATAGCTTCATCAGCAGGTAAATCGCTCCACACTAACGGCCCGAAATGGTCAGCCCCAAAAATTATTTTCTCGTGCTCAAAATTTACTTTGTCTGCTATTTCATAAACGTAATCGCGAAAATTTTTCGGAGTCATGCCAGTGTAACCGCCGAATTGATTTATCTGGTTGGCAGTGCCTTCGATTAACACATGTTCATCAAAACGTTTAGCTTGTTCCAAAATTGCTTCTATAACCAAATCATTGGCCGTACAATATGAGGGAATGCCTATTTTGATTCCCTCGTTGCGTCTTTCCACTATAGCTAACAATGGATTCTTCATGAGTTGAATTTACGCCTCCTAAGTTTTAACTGGATTATTATTGCAATGCCACAGAGACTCAAAGCTAATAAAATTCCGGCATTTGAGAAATTACAGCCACTGTTATCTTTTTTGCTGGTAGAGTTGCTAGTAATGGACGTTGGCCGCATCATAACCTTGTAGGGGGAACCACCTAATGCTGCCGTATCAAATTCAGCAACAAGTTTATCGTCGTCAATCATGTTGTATAGTTGAATTTTGTCTTCCAGAATAGTAGCTAAAATTTTATTTTCACTGTCTCGTGCTAGATCGATTATATCACTGTTGAACTTAAGTATTTCGTTTGAAGTTGCGTTAGTGTAGTGGCAAAGAGTTTTATCGCCAGATTCGTCTTGTAACACGTAATAAAAACCGCTGCTTTGGTCTGGACACATAGCGTCGACTTGTGAAATATTGTCTAAGAGCTTTTTTAACCCATTATCCAAAACTTGAACTCCTGTTGAGTGTCCTATAGCTAGTCTTGAGTCTGAGAGGTCGCACAAAACTTCAGCTCCTGACTCAACTCCCCATTCTGCGAATCCCTGCACATTTCTATCTAGCTGGCCATCGAATCTCATCAATGTATCATTGACTAAAACAAAAATTCTATTGTTAATAACCACTGTGCCTTTGATATTTGGGTTAACCTCTTCATCACTTGTAGTGTAAGTGTAAAAACGATCTTTGGGTTCAAAATCGTCGGTTTCAAATTCCCTTATTGAGGGCCCATAAACTATATAGACGCCTCGCCCGTTACTGATGCCTATAATTCCTAATGTGTTGTTTACACCCTGCAACGTTATAGGCTTTTGATCAACTGCTTTAGTAAGGTCGGAATAATTAAAACGTATTGCTACGTCATTGCTTTCTTCTCCGTTCTGTCCAATCACGATGAATCTTAAAGTCTCATCGTCCCAATACATTCCCATAACGGGCTTCTCAAAATCAGTCTCGTATTGAACGCCTTCAAGATCGATGCTAGCGGTACCTTGGATACTGATAAGGCCAATCTTTCCGTCCGTGGTCGAGTAAATAATATCAGCCGTCGCGACCCCACATAGCGCGATCACAAATAAAAACGCTGCTACAAATTTTTTCATCAATCAAATTTCCTCCTTGGTTTATTTCTTTTTAGCTTTAACTTTAGATTTCTTTTCCATGTTTTGCAATTCCTTCACAGTGTTCATGACTTTATCAGCAAGTTTTTCATTACCTGCACTATAACGCAAAACTCCTTCGCGCGTCGAACCTCCTTTTTTGGCACATTCAGCAAATAATTCTGTTCCATAACTGATGTTTGTTTTCGCGTCCAAAATATCTTTCGCTTTCTTGACCTTAGGAAATTTCTTCTTTACTGCTTTCTCATGAACGTTCCAACGTATTTGCATGAGACCATAATCTCCGCCTTTGGATATAGCTTTGTTGTTGACTGTGGACTCGTGAACAATAAGAGCTGCTATGACATAGGGATCTTGCTTATGTTTCTCGCAGACAGAGATTATTATATCGGCATAATTTTTGGCGGTCTTGGCATTGAGTGAAGGGTTTACGCTTGTGAAAAGCTTTGCGATATTGCTGGCTTTGGAAGTAGTTTTTGCTTCAACCACTCCACAAACAGCTAACAGAATGAAGAGCGCGCATAAGAGTTTCCGTTTCATGTTCATTTATTTGGTCCTTGAGTTGTGCCTCAATGTCTTAAGACCGAGTTCGCCTAAAACGTCATTGCCCTTGCCATAAATTTTCACAGCGTCTTTCCATGTTCCGTCTTCAGCTGGGGAGTAATCGCCGATCGCTTGCCTTAAAGCTACGAGAGCTACGTACATATTTTTGACTGCATCGAGATATTCTGTCTTGACTGCTTGATAAGCTGTTTGAGCATTGATTAAATCTATTTGTGCGCCCATTCCTTCAGTGTACATTAGTTCAGTTATGCGTAATTCTTCTTCAGAGCGTTCAACTTGTCTCTGTTTGTCCTGTTCAGAAGCTGAAGCGTTTCTCCAGTTGTTCATAGCTACGTTAATATCTCGCCTTGTTGATTCTCGAAGCCCCTCTAAATTTGCCTCTGCTGACTGAATTAATCTATCAGCGTTGAGAACTTTGTACTTAGTTTGTTTGCCATCGTATATGGGAGTTGTAAGAGTGAGAGAAGCTCCTGCTTGCCTATCATTGGGAGTTGCCGCAAATTCTGGATCAGACCACGGAGTGAACTGAAAACCAAAATCCAGCGTTGGGGATAAACCTTTTGCCATTAGTTTCTTCACGACATTTGCTCGCTCAAGAGTTAGCCTTGCTGCTCTGACATCGGGACGAAATTCCAAAGCCTCCTCGAAATTCAAAGCTACATCGAAAATCGGAACTTGTAACTCCTCTTCAACTGGTTCAACGTCCAAACCGCCAGCCATATAAGAAAGTTCGGCCAAGAGGTTCAAATACACCGTCTCAGCGCTCTTAACGAGAGTCTCTGCTTCAACAACCTGCGCTTCACTACGCACTATATCAAGTCTTGGGATTAATTCTTGATTATATTTTTCCATAGTGACTCTGTGATTCTCTGAACGTTGTAACAAAATATCCTGCTGTAATTTCATGTTCTCTCTTGCAAGAACTGCGGACCACCAAGTTTGTTCAGCGGCTGCTATGAGCGTATTAACATTTGCGTCAAAGTTTGCTCGCGATACTTCATAACCCAAAATATTTTGTTGCTCGTCAAGCTTGTATGTTCCAGAAATATCTATACGATGAGTCAATCTCAAGGCTAGATTTCCTACAGTTACATTGTTTTCCGTGTTTTGCTTTGTTGCCCAAGAGCCACTAAGTGACGCTGCAATGTTTGGACGTTGAACACCCACTGCTGCAAGCACAGAATAATAATCAGCTTCAACGGATTTCATGGCGGCCCTTAAAGAATGGTTATTGAGCAGAATTTCGTTGACATATTGCGGTAAAGTCATAGATACAGATGCAAATGATGAATTTGGAAAAATTAACATGATCAGTACGAACACAATATACCTGCAAAATTTTCGCTTTAGAGTTTGCATGATAGATCATCCTTTTTTGTTAGTAAATAAACGATAAAAAATTTCGCATATTATACTATACTTGACGCACAAACTTTTCAGAGTATAATTACTCCTTGTCATGCCTCAAACTTGAAGTGCGGGGGTGGCGGAATTGGTAGACGCGCAAGACTAAGGATCTTGTGACCAATTAAGTGTCGTAGGAGTTCGATTCTCCTCCTCCGCACCATGATTTGTTAGTAAGGCAATGGACGAAGTGTTTACTGCCGGGCTGGTGGAATGGTAGACACACGGGACTTAAAATCCCGAGGGCGTAAAGTCCGTGAGGGTTCAAATCCCTCGTCCGGCACCACTAGGTAACAATAACGACATCGCGGGGTGGAGCAGTTTGGAAGCTCGTCGGGCTCATAACCCGAAGGTCAAAGGTTCAAATCCTTTCCCCGCCACCAATTAACTGAAAAACTCATGGCGGTATAGCTCAGTTGGCTAGAGCACGCGGTTCATACCCACGGAGTCCCCGGTTCGAATCCAGGTGCCGCCACCATTTTATCTCTTTCGAAAGGAATTCACACACACAATGAAATTTTATGATCTCGAATGGCTTGCAGACAAATGCGGGACTGATAACAAGTATGAGATTACCGTAAAAGTTGCAGCAGAGGCCCGACGCGAGAGTGAAGAACACCCGGTTGAAAAAGGCATGCAGGCAAATGAGCGTTATATCTCCAATGTGTTGCTTGAAATTGAGGAAGGCAAAAGCCCAATTAATGCTAACCCAATTAAAGTTGAAGACACCAGTACAGGTGAGGTAACTGAATTAACCGACGTTACAGCCCTGTCTGTTGAAGCGTCCGAAACTCTTGAAGCTGATGCGGAAAAAAACGACGAAGCCCCCGTTGAAAAAGTTGAAGAAACCGTTAATGTAGATGAATAACTGGAAACACGGCCGCCACGTCCTTCTTTGCATAACCGGAGGAATAGCGGCTTACAAGCTTCCTGCGCTGGTGAGATTGATCAAGAAGGCTGATTGTGAAGTCGAGATCATTCTCACAAAGTCCGCATGTAATTTTGTCGCGCCAATGACTTTAGCAACTCTATCAGGCAAAAAAATTTGGACCGACGACGATTTTGACCATGCTATCCCGCACATAAAATTGACTCAATGGGCAGATTTATTGGTTGTTGCTCCGTGTACAGCTAACACACTTGGAAAAATTGCTAATGGTATCGCTGATAATTTGCTGACCTCGGCTGTAATCGCGGCTAGTTGTCCCGTGTTGATATTCCCTGCAATGAACGAGAATATGTATGAAAATCCAGCCACACAGGAAAATTTGAGCGTGTTATCGGAGAGAGGCTTACATGTTGTAGAACCATCTGAAGGCGATTTGGCTTGTGGAGTTGCCGGTAAAGGGAGAATGCCGGAGCCGGAAGAGATAATGCAGGAAATTTTTCGGGCTTTTTGTGTTCATGACATGACGGGAAAAAATGTTTTGGTTACTGCCGGACCTACGCATGAATATATTGATCCAGTTCGTTATATCTCGAATCCTAGTACGGGAAAAATGGGAGTTGCTATGGCTCGTGCTGCTTGGTACAGAGGAGCTGAAGTCAAAGTTGTTGCCGGGCCCGTTGATGTTGAGCCTTATAGCTTTGAACTTATTCACGTAGAATCGGCGCTAGAAATGTTGGAAGCGGTTAAGGCTAATTTGTCATGGGCAGATTACATTGTGAAGGCCGCTGCGGTTGGAGATTATAGGGCCAAAGAATTTCACGCTAACAAAATCAAACGAGGCGACAAAGATTCAATAACGCTTGAATTAATTCAAAATCCTGATATAGCCGCAGAAGTCGGAAAGCTTAAACGTGACGGCCAAGTGTTAATTGGCTTTGCTGCAGAGACGGAAAATTTATTGAACAATGCACAGGAAAAACTTGTACGAAAAAATCTTGATTATATTCTGGCTAATGATGTTAGCGCGAAAAATGCAGGTTTTGGTGTCGATACAAACACACTGAAACTGATTCACAAGTCTAAACCAGTAAAAACTTTCACGGGGCTGAAAATTGATATAGCCTTTGAGGTTTGGAGCGATGTCTTACAGGATTGATGTTGTTATTCCGGCGTTGTTGGTGAGTTTAACCTACGAATGCAATGAAAATTTACCAGTCGGAGCACCAGTAGCTGTACAAGTCGTAAGAAGGCTGTATATAGGTTTTGTGCTTGGCCCGTCGCAAAAAATTTTCCCTGATACTGTCAAAATAAAGCCCATAATGAGAATAATAGATCGTGAGCCAGTTATTCCTCCTGACTTATGGGACTTGGCTCAATGGTCGGGAAGTGAAGGGCTATGTGGTATGGCGGTTGCGCTTAACTCAATTTTGCCTAGAGATTTTCTTGAAGGAAAGAATTTCCCCAAAGCAGATATTTCTGAACAATCTGGAGAATTTCGTGAGCACACGTTTTATTATCCTTATGATCATGAGCGCGAGGAGTTTTATATTACAGAGCTAAGGAAAAACGAACGCACGCTGATATTATTTCCGACGAAAGACGCGGCACAGAAATTTTTCAAGAACTTACCTCAAGACCTTGCGTCAGAAGCTTTGTTATGGCCATCAACCGGAGGAGAGAAGCTAATGTTCGCATGGGAAGCAGCATTTTATCACTGGAAAAGAATCATAGTTGGCTCTCAAGGTGCGGTGTTTGCTCCGTTATTTCCAGAGAAAATAATTATCGAAGATGAAGCTAACCCAGCGTATATATTTCAGAGGAATCCTAGAATTTCAGCACGCGATATGGCTGTCAGACGAGCAAACTTTTTGAACGCAAGATTAATTCTTAGTGGCACTATGCCATCATTGAGCACGTTTTTACGAGTAGCCCCTAAAGAGTCTTCGCTGATACCTGCTAGAGATAACATAGTCTTGACTGATATAAATTACTCACGCAAGGAAGAAGCCCAAGGCATTGACGGAAATATCCCTATTACGTTTTCGTTGATGAAAAGAACCTACAGAGAGATTGCAAAAGGAAATAACGTCATATGGATTCTTAACAGGCTCGGAAATTCTTCAGAAGTTTTTTGCGGAAATTGTGGTCAATCAATTAAGTGTGAGAAATGCGGCGGCGTAATGAGAAGCGAAAATTTCGGGGAACTTTTGCGCTGTAAAATCTGTAAACACACTCAAGCTGTGCCTGAAAAATGTCCAAATTGCGGCTACAAACTCTTCAAGGGTAAACGACCAGGCGTTGAAGCTCTTTACGAAATTGCACAGAGATATTACAAAAAAGTTTACCTTTACTGCAAATCCTCTGAAGATAACTTGTATAGCAATGTAAGCAGAAATGTATCAGGTGGTCTCGTCTTAGCTACTCAACGAGGCCTCGAACTCTGCGACAAAATCAATCCTTCATTGGTGGCATGGCTCGATCTCGACTCGGAATTATGGCGACCAGATTACGATACACAATATAGAGTCTTCAGAATGTTATGGGAGTCTTATTGGCGCGGAAGAAGTGAGCGTTCTGAACGTAAAGTTTTGATTCAAGCTAGACGTTCTGGAATGAAGTTGGCTGAATATTTGCCGCGGGGCTGGACGAAATTTTTGACGAATGAATTAGAATCGCGAGAAGAATTTATGTTGCCCCCATATAGTTACATGCTGGAAATTTACACTGAAAACACAAAGCTACGTGATACCGTAATGGATATATTCATGCAAGCAGATTTTATGGTCATGGATCCGGGCGATATAAAGCTACCGTTACAAATTAGCGTTGACTCGTTGGAAAGTGTGCAGAAAATTTTAGAGAGTAACGCAACATTTCAGAAAGCAATGAAGAAGCAAGAAATAAAATTCACAGTCAGGAGAGAGTAATCATTAACACTTACACAAAGAAAATAGCACGTGGTGCATTGATAGCGGCGTTATATGCTGCATTAACAGTTATGCTTGCCCCAATATCATACGGGCCAGTACAGTTTAGAGTCTCCGAGGCTCTGACGTTGTTGCCGTTTTACCTTCCTGAAGCTATACCTGGATTATTCGTCGGGTGTATATTCGCGAATTTCTTCGGAGGATTTGGGCTTGTCGATATGGTATTCGGATCGCTTGCGACTTTGATAGCGGCAATATTAACTTTGAAGTCAAAGAATATTTTTATCGGTGCTTTGTGGCCTGTGGTATCGAACATGATAATAATCGGGACAATGTTGCATTACTTGATTGACGTGCCTTTAATCGCTACGTGTATTTATGTTGGACTAGGTGAGGCCGGAGCGTGCTATATAATCGGAGTACCATTGATGAAGATTCTTGAGAAACGTAATATAATTTCGCGTGTTAATGCGTAATCTTGACGTTTTAGCGATTAAACTTTGAATGCTAGAATGCAACGCAAAATTTTTAGGAGGAATTTTTCTATAATGTCATTCAGGAAAATCACGTTACTTGTTGTAGCAATATCGCTTATCGTAATGAGCTTATCAATTTCAGCATCAGCAGCGTCCAAAGCTAAAGCAGCCGCAAATAATGCACAGACAGCTAATTCCGAGACAGTTGGAGTAGTTGACAGAGGAGAAATTCTCAACAATCACCCAGACCTCGCGAATGTTCGTCAGCAGTTAGCAAATATTGCTCGTCAGAAAGAAAACGAAGCCAAAGTCGCCGCCGATAAAGAAACTGATACCGCAAAGAAAGCTCAAGCTGTTCAGGCTAAGAGAATGGAACTTGCACAGGAAGAACAAAAATTGATGGCTCCGATTTATCGCGATTGCGAACAAGCAGTGCGTGAAGTTGCCGTAAAGAAAAAATTAACGCTCGTTCTTGATAAGTTCGTAGTGTTAATCGGTGGAGTTGATATTACTCAAGACGTTATTCAGCAGTTGTCCAGAAAGAAATAAAATTTCTAAGTCATGCGTAAAATCTTTGCGTTACTCGTAATAGTTTTATGCTTAATGAATCTTAATGCGGCGTTCTGCGCTCAACGTGAACAAATTACAGATCATGCTTGGGTGTGGAACGTCTTAGTTATACCTCCATCAAGCGGCTGGGACAATGAGCCCGGAAAATCAATCAAGAGTGCCTTATCATGGTGTGAACGCGAAATTTCTGAAAGCAGTTCAGGAATCGGCGGCCATGACGTAAAGTTTACGTTACTCTCAATAAATCAAAGCAGTGATAACCCGGCTCGTGATATAAGACTCAACGTTGATAACAGTACTGTGGCGGTGATGAGCTTTGCTCTTGCGTCTGATTTTGATCGTGAACTCGTCAATCGTTTTGCAGGGAGTAATATCCCTTTAATGTTGGCTGGCGGTGAAAGTGTCTTGATCGATCGTGCTGGAAGACCAA
>FLNX01000005.1_pt1 | contig 116626 bp, 96 predicted proteins | sample 1140341 | NCBI WGS metagenome assembly FLNX01 (sample SAMEA3878208, study PRJEB12797) | bioreactor metagenome | biome: Moose rumen | place: Sweden | collected 2011-10
CCTTCCCCAAAAAACGAGGGGACCTTCCCCAAAGTGCCGAAGCCGTTAGGGGCGCCGCCGCGGCCCGTGGGCAAAATGGGGTGCGACGGAGAAAGGGCGGCAGAGCGTAGGGTGACGAAGGAAGTGCGGAGCGGGGAAATTGGTTTTTCCGGCCCCGTCCGGAAAAATAATTTCACCGCGCAGCAGGGTTGCCGCCGGCGTCGGAAAAGGGTCCGGGGATTAAGAGTCGGAGGGGAAAACCTCGTCGTATGTGAGGGCGGTGTGAATGCGGCGGGCAAGGTCAGGGCCGACGAGGGCGGCGAGGTCGTCGAGGGGGGCGTCCGCGATGCGGGCGACGGAACCGTAGTGCAGGAGGAGACGCTGCTCGGTCTTTTCGCCCACTCCTTTAATCTCACGGAGGGCGGACTGGATAGCGGCCTTGGAGCGGAGGTTGCGGTGGAAGGTGATGCCAAAACGGTGGGCCTCGTCACGGATCTGCTGGAGGACTTTAAGGGCGCGGGAGTTGCGGTCGATGAAAAGGGGATACGGGTCGCCCACGCGGACAACCTCTTCGAGGCGCTTTGCAAGGCCCACAACGGTGAGACGCTCCGTAAGTCCAAGTTCTGCGAGGGCCTGGTAGGCGGCATCGAGCTGGCCCTTGCCGCCGTCGATTACGATGAGTTCGGGAATGTCGTCGGGGGCTTCGGCGAGCATACGGGAATAGCGGCGGTTGACAACTTCTTTCATTGATGCGAAGTCGTTCGCCCCGACGACCGTCTTGATCTTGAACCTCCGGTAGTCCTTCTTTGAAGGAACTGCATTACGGAATACAACACACGATGCAACGGGGTTCGTTCCCTGGATATTGGAGTTATCGAAGCACTCGATGTGGCGCGGAAGGACCGGCATCTCGAGAGCCCTCTGGAGTTCCTCCATTGCGCCCATCCCATACGCCTCCGGATCCGTGTGTTCTTTCTGTTTGAGGGAGTTCGCCCTATATTCGCGGGCATTCTTCGCGCTGAGTTCAAGCAGTTCGAGTTTTCCTCCACGGACGGGGATATGGAAAGTCACCCCGGGAATCTCCACGGAAGGAAGGAACGGCACGATAACTTCGCGGGACAGTTCGCCGAATTTTGACTCAATCTCTGCGATAAATGTCTCCAGGATATCCTCACGGCTTTCCTCGAGGCGGCTCTTGAACCCGAGGTTGAGCGATTGGATAATCGCTCCGCCGCGGACCCGGAGGAAGTTCCCGTAAGACTCTCCCCCATCCGTGACGAGGGTGAATACGTCTGCATTGACGTCTGCCGCCTGGGTTATCACAGAACGGGAGTAGTGCTTCTCAAGGGTTCGGATCTTATCTTTATAAACCGCGGCCGATTCAAAGTCGAGCCTTTCCGCAGCTTCCGTCATCAGCGTCTTGTAATGCCGTATCACCGACGCGCCGTTGCCGCTGAGAATACTCGTTATTTCATCGATATACGACCCATACTGCGCTGCCGAATCAGAGCCCACGCATGGGCCAAGGCACCGGCCGATGTGGAATTCCAGACAGGGGCGGAACTTGTGATGAAGTATGGCGTCGGAGGTGAGGCGGAGATTACAGGTTCGTAACGGGTACGTCTCGTGGAAGAAGTCCACGAGATTACGTGCGTGCATTACGGAACTGTATGGGCCAAAATAGCGGTTGCCGCTTCCTTTCTCGACACGGCGGGTGATGTACACCTTCGGGAATTCTCCTCCGGTGACGCATATCCACGGGTAGGTCTTGGAATCCTTCAGGAGGATGTTGTACCGGGGTTTGTACTGCTTGATGAGGTTGTTTTCCAGAAGCAGCGCATCCGCTTCGGTGTCCACGACGGAGTACTCCGCATCGGCTATCTTGCTGACGAGGATACGTGTCTTGAGGTTCAGCCTCTCCGGCGGCACAAAATACTGCGCCACCCTCTTGTGCAGGTCCTTCGCCTTCCCCACATATATCACCGTCCCCTCGGAGTCGTAATACCTGTAGACTCCGGGGGAATGTGGAAACAACGCTATTTTCTCCCGTATTGTCATTGTGGACGAAGGTGGAGAGGAGGAGGAGAAGGAGACTGAGGGGGGGGGTTACAATCCCAAGGCTTCGCGGAGGGGGGATTACAATCCCAAGGCTTCGCGGACGGCGGTGCCGATGGCGGCGCCGCGCAGGTCGCGGGCGACGATGGTCCCGTCAGGGCCGATGAGCATAATGTGGGGAATGCCTCCGATGCCGTAGATATCGGTAGGGATACGCTGGGCATTGATGATCTTGTTCCAACCTATCCCAAGTTCCTCTGCGGCCTTGATGGAGTCCTCCGGCTTGTCCCATACCGCGACGGAGAGCATATCGAATTTCTCTCCCTTATAGGTGTCGTAAACCTCCTTGAGGTTGGGGATTTCCCGGCGGCAGGGTCCGCACCAGGACGCCCAGAAGTCGACGATCACATATTTTCCGCCCCCCACGAAGTCTGAGAACTTCACCGTAGAGGCATCAGGGTTTTCGGGATCCTGGACGATTGTAAAATCGACAAAATGCATTCCCACGGCAGTGCCTTCCTGGGCTGTGATGTTTGCGACGAGGCGGTCTACACGGGGAAGGGCCTTCACCTCGGGAGAAAGCTTCTCGATGTAGGGCTTAAGGTCAGTGAGTTTCTCGTAGTTGTAAGCAGAAAGGCCCACGGAAGCAAGGACGTTGTCTGTATTCTCTTCAATGAGCGAAGCTATATGGGCATTATACTCCTCGAAAATCGCATCCTCTTCCTCTTCGGGGGCATCCTCATACTTCTTCCCGAATTCGTCCATCCAGTCCATATACTCCTGGAGACGGACTGAAACGGAGTTCTTCTTGTTCGAGCTGAGGCAGCTGCCGCCTTCCGGATCTACCGAAAGAGTGAGTTTCGTTCCGTCAGGAATAAAAGAATAACGTTCGTTCCCGGCGATGACGGTGCCCATATCGAGCGTGCTTGCGGGGAGGCCGATGCTGACCTTTCCATCCGTCAGGGCAATTGTCGTATCAACCTTTTCTGGGATAATCACACGGACCTCCTCCGGAGCGGCGGAAGGGTCAAACTCGATGTTAAGAACGGTTTTGCCTGCGTTAGTGCAGGAGGCGGCGAGAAGAGCCACGCCGGCAAGAATTAATTTATAGGGTCTCATTTTTAAAAGGTTTTATTATCTATATCTCTAATAATTAAATTCATAGTATCCACTCCAGGAAAGGGACTCGCCCTTTTCATAAAGAGTCCCTCTGTTTATAAGGGAATAATAGGCTTTGCCGTTACCGGGGCCGTAATATCTGCAAAAGGCGTAGCCTTCGGGGTCAGACAGGGCCTGGTCGCCGAGTCCTTCTGTGTCCAAATGGGCACGTACGGAGCAGCCGTCCCGGGTTCCGTAGATATCATAACAATGGACCGGACAGCCGTAATCTTCGGACGTGTCCATCACATAGTCCTTGCCGTCAGTGCCACGGAAGGTGAAGACGTCGCAGAAACCACAGATCTGCATTCCGTAGTACTGGAAGATTTCGATGGGCTCAAGGGGAGTAGAGACGACGCTTACGTACATCAGGCCGTCCCGGAAGGTATATGTCACCTCCTCGCGGAGGACTTCCCTGCCGTAGCGTTCCCCCTTGGTATCGTTGGAATTGATTCCGTTCAGGACGGTAACGCTTACTTCTTTTCCGGTGAAGGTCCCTCCGTCTTCAAGTGGAGTGCCGTCGAAAGAGACGGAGAAACGGAGGTTCTGGGCCGTAGGCTTGCCGTAGGTGGAGTTGGTGTGGCTGTGCCAGCCGCCGGTAAAGCCGGTGTAGGTTGGATTTCCCGCCGTGAACATACCGTATGGGCCCACCCAGTCAGAGTAGCTGGTAATCTCCCTCTGGCCGAGTTTCAGAACTGAGAGGGCGGGAAGCTGGTTGACGCCGCAGGGGGCGAGAACTATCGTATGCTCCTTTCCTCCGGTCGTAGCCATCGTCACCTCCACGGACTTCGCCGCAAGGCTTACGACGGCCTTCAGGGGCGCCTTTTCGGGCGGGGCGACCGATTTTTCCGCCTCCCCGGAGGAGGCGCCGCTGCAGGAAAAAAGACCTGCGGCGAGAACGAGAGGCGCTGCAATAATATTCATCCGTCGCATCATTTAAGCCAGTTTTCTGGGTTTTGGGGGTCCTTGCCGGACCATAGCTGGAAGTGGAGCTGGTTCTCCCCCGCTATCGTGTCAACAGTTCCGAGAACCTGTCCGGTCGTAACTTTATCTCCGGCCTTGACCTTGACTTCCTTGAGCTTGCAGTAGAAGGTGAAGTAGGAGCCGTGCTGGACCAGGACACACTGATTGTAGCCGGGCATAACGACAATCCTTGCAACCTTGCCGTTAAAGACAGCCTTTACCTGGGCATCTTTCTTGACCGCTATTGTCACGCCGTTGTTGAACGGCATCTGGACGTTCTTGAACACGGGATGGGGATGCTGGCCGAAGCGCTCGACAACCGTTCCGTCAGAGGGCCAGGGCAGCTTTCCCTTGTTGGATTGGAACTGTCCGGCGAGCTTGGTGTCAATCTCGGACGAGACGGTCTTTGTGCCGGATTTTCCGCCCTTTTTGGTGGAGGAGGCCGCCGGCTTTGTCGCATCTGCGATTATTTTCTGGATCTCCCGGTTAAGCGCCTCCACCTCCTTTGCTTTCTTTGAGAGCTCCGCCTGATACTTTTTCTTCTGCTGCTGGAGCTGCGAAACGATTGCCGATGCTGACGCCTCTTCCTTCTTCACCGCAGCAAGGTCCGCAATCCTTTCCTGGCGCAGGGCCTCGGATTCCGCCCTGAGGCCGGCGAGGCGATCCTTCTGGACAGTGAGCTTTGCCTCCGTCTCCCGTATTTTCACCGCCTGCTCGCTCATATCGCGGGACAGCCCCCGAAGATATGCGACGCGGCGGAAGGCCTGTCCAAAACTGGACGACGAGAGGATATACATATACCATAATCTGGTATCACGGTTCTTGTAGGCGCTTCGCACAAGTCGGGAGTAGTATGTATTCAGCGTGTCGCTCCGGGCCTGGAGAAGGGCGATTTCCGAAGAGACCGCTTTTATGGAGTCATCAAGAGCGCTGATTTCCCTGTCTGCGGAGGCTATAAGCTGGCGGCGGATATCGATTTGGCGCCGGACGAGCTGGAGGTTCGAGAGAGCCTTGGAGCCGGCTGCGCTATTCTCCTTTATCTGTTTGTTCAGGATTTCCATTTCCCTCATCAGCTGGGCCTTGCGGGATTCCTGGGCCCGGGTATTCTGGCCGGCGGCGGATGGCGCCCATACAAGGAGCGCCCACATAACCAGTATGATTACCCGTTTCATTGTCCGGAGTTACTGAGTCGTTTTGCCTGATTGCGGTAGACTTTTGCCAGGTCGTTCTCTCCGAGAGCCTCAAGCACGGTTGCGTAGTGCTCCAGGATGACGGCGCTGTCCTTGCCGCCATAGAGCATTGCGTGCTTGAAGAACGCCTTTGCCTCAAGGTCCTTTCCCTGCAGGTGCAATATCCACGCGAAGGTGTCAAGGTACGTCGCGTTGTCAGGTTCCTTCTCTATCGTCTTCTTGGACATCTTGTAAGCCTTATTGAGCTTTTTACCCTGGACGGACAGATAATATGCGTAGTTGTTCAGGACCGGCGCATAGTCCGGATCTATCTTGAGAGCCTTGTCATAGGCCTTGTACGCCTGTTTGTCCTCGCCCTTGCTGTGGTAAGCGTCGCCCATCAGGGACCAGGCGCTGAGCCTCTGCTCCTTCGTAACGTCCTTCCTTTCAATCAGATACCTGCAGTTGCCGATAATCGCGTCCCAGTCCTCGAGGTTGAAGTTCGCGAAATTGATATAGTCCATAAAGCCAATCTCGTGGAAGCGGTTGAACGCTGCGATGGACGCATCCCTCATCCCGGTCCAGTTTGCCGCAGCCTGGAGAAGCTGGATGTGGAGCACCGTGAGACTCAGACTCTCCGGATATGTCTCGCTTGCGACCCGAAGGTATTCCGCCGCCTCAGCCGGCCGTTCCTGGTTGTAGTTGAAGGACCCGGCGGCGACAAGGACGGTAGAGTCAAGAGGATGGGCCGCGACCATATGGGCTACGACAGAATCATAGTCAGACAGGCGGTTTCGGATAATCTTCGGGTCCACGGAGCGAGAGAGGTTCTGGACATACATCCCCTTCGTCGCGGCGGGGACTTCGCCGGAGTCCATAAATGCGGTGATGGACCGGAAATACTCAGGATAGCGACGGGTCGTGCGATAGACTTCGGATTCGCCCAGCATCGCCGGAATGTAGCTCCCGTCCAGGGAAAGCGCCTCCCTGTAGCAGGAAAGGGCAAGGGAGTCGTTGTATTCTTCGAGGTAGTAGTCGCCAAGGATTGACAGGCACTCCGCGGAAGAGTAGTCCTCACAGAAACGGCGGAGCGAGGCAACGGCCTCGTCTTCCCGGCCCATCTGGCGATAGAGCTGATAGCGGGTTGTCGCGATCTGCTCCCGTGGGCCCTTCGACGTTTCAATGCGGTCGAGAAGCTCCAGGGCCTTGTCGTATTCCTTGGAATGGACATACATCGAAAGGAGGTCGTAAACGACGCCGTCGCCCTCGGGAAAATTCGAGAGCATCTTTTCGTACTGCTTTGTCAGCATCGACACGTCGCCGCCGGCCCTGTAGGCCAGGGTCAGGGCATATTCGTACCAGTAATTCTCAGGGTCCAGTTCCGCCGCTTTCCCAAGCGCCACCAAAGCCCCGTCGATATCTGCCCTGTACAGCCTTGACAGGCCAAGGTAGTACCACACCGCATCCGACGACGGGTCCACCTTCGCCAGCAGCGCGAACTCCTCCTCCGCCTGCTTGTAATTTCCGGCGGAGAACTGCGCTACCGCATCCACATACCGCGACGTAAAATCCTGCGCCGGGGCGGTAACTGCCCATAGAGCAAGGAAAAGCGCCGTTGTCAAAGTATAGATCTTACCTCTTGCCATATCCTTACAAAAATAATAATTATTTCGGGCTACATCAAAAAAAACACCACCGCGCGGCGGCGGTGGTGAGTTTTTTTCGACAGCAGGCTGGCGTTTTCCGCAATCACTACTTGCGGGCACCGCCGAAGTGGAACTTCAAGCCGGCTTCGAAATTTAACATAAAGGGTTGAATGGTGCGTATTGACCGCGGCTGACCGCTGTCGAAGTAATATCTTATGCTGGGATCCAGGTACAAGCCCAGGAAATCAGTGAAGAGATATTCGATACCGAGTCCGGCGGCGGCGGAGAATTGGAAACCGTCCGCGCTTCCGGCGTGATAGGTAATGTCTTTCTCGCGGATGATGTAGTCGTTAGCAAGAAGCTTTTCAGCCGCACCGCCTGCGAAGACATAAACCTTGAAACGGTCTTCGCTTATAAAGTTGCAGTAGAAATTGAGGGGGATGCCCACAAAGTGCTGGATGTTGTCAATATCCGCATCCTTTGCCACTACGGTGCCGTTTTCTTTGTAAGAGCCCACGAAACTGCGTCCGAGTCCGCTGTAATAGACTCCGGTTCCCACAGAAAAACTCTGGCTTATGTCATAGCGGAAGCCAAGGCCGAGGGAGGCCGGGATTCCGAAGCTGTATTCCGGATACTGCTCCGTGATACCTTCCTGAAGGGTTGCGGAGGTAGTAGGGGCTGCCATATAGACGACGGGCTGCGGGGCAGAACTGGTCCCGCCGGCGCCGAACAGATGTCCCCCGAGGGAAACGGCCGTACGGCTGAATTTCTTTCGGGGCTTTTCAGGGTACGCTTCGCGGATAGCCTTCTCAAAGTCCTCGGGAACGGGTTCAGAAGACACCACCGGCTTGCAGGGAAGGGGCTCTTCGTTTACCTCCTGAGAGGTGCCGGGGACCTCTTCCGATACGGTCTCGGGGACCTCTTCCGATACGGTCTCGAGGACCTCTCCCGATACGGTCTCGGGGACCGCTTCCGATACGGTCTCGGGGGCCGCTTCCGGGATTATCGCCTTTTCCGGGACTGTCGTTTTAAGGACTGCACTAGACTCACGGGGCTTTTCCGCAACGGCGACAGCGTCCGTGCGCCCTGTAGAAGCGATTTGTTCGCTGAGGGGAAGAATCTCATCCGGAGCGGATGAAACTTCTTCCTCAGCGGCATTCTCCGCTATGACGGCGGAGTTCTCTATAATTTGGGTAGAATTGCTCTTCGGGAACAGGAATACGCCTACGGCAAGGGCCGCCGCGACGGCGACTCCTGCAAAGCTTCCCCACAGCCAGGCAGGCACGACGGCCTTCTTGGCCACGGGCGCTATTCCGGCGCTTACAGCCTTCCATACGTCCGGAGAAAAACTCTCCGTACCTTCCTGAAGGACCTGCCTGATATATTTATCTGTTTCGTTCATTTTCAATAGCCTTTTTCCTTTATCAATTCCTGCAGTCTGACGCGTGCCCGTTGGAGCTTGCTCCGGGATGTTGGCTCCGGGATCCCGAGGCTTTCCGCTATTTCCTTGTGAGAGTAACCTTCGACGACGTACATATTGAAGATTGTTCTTGTATCCGGAGGCAGGGACGAAACCAGTTTCATTATTTCATCGTAGCCCATCCTCTGTATCGCGGAGGGTTCCGACACGGACAGAGACCTCGCTTCCGAGATGTCGTCACTGAGTTTCAGTGCGTCCGTTTTACGGAGTTGCATCAGCGCAGTATTGACAAAGATCCTTCGGGCCCAGCCTTCAAACGAACCGGAGCCCTCGTAGGTGTCCAATTTCTTGAACAGGGTTATAAACCCCTCCTGAAGCACGTCTTCGGCCGATTCCCGGTCTCCCATATAGCGGAGACAGACTGCCATCATCTTAGGGGCGAGCCGGTCAAAAAGCCGCTTCTGGGAAGCGGCGTTACCTCGGAGGCACCCTTTGATGATCTCATCATCGGGTATTAGATGCAGTTTTGCCATAAAACGTTGCACGCGCACGAGGAATCTGAATTCCCCAACGGGGACAAAGTTCGGAATTTTTTTGTTATTTGCTAACTTTGCAGGACAAAACACTGCGATATGATAAGATCTATGACCGGCTACGGCAAGGCCGAGGCAGAACTTCCGGAAGGAAAACTCACTGTAGAGATAAGAGCAATCAACGCAAAAGGCGCCGATATCAGCATAAAGTCCAGCCTTCTCCCCCGCGAGAAGGACCTCTCGGTAAGGCAGAGGATGGCGGAGAGGCTGGTCCGCGGCACCATCGACCTGTTCCTTACTTTCGAAAACGGCGGGGCCGCCGTCTCGAGGAAAATAGACGCTGCTGCCGTGAAGGATTACTACAGCCAGGTCAGAGCCCTTAGGGATGAGCTGGGCGTCGATGACAATGATCTCCTTCCAGCCGTCCTGCGCCTTCCGGACGTTGTCGTGGCGCCGAAGGGCGACCTTCTCGGCGGCGACAACTGGCCCATCGTGGACAAAACCATCGACGAGGCTATAGCCGCGGCCGACGCATACCGTCTCCGCGAGGGAGAAGCGCTCTACCGCGATGTCACCAGCCGCCTGAAGAACATCCTGGAGCTCGAAAATGAGGTCGAAGCCCACGAGGCGGAAAGAATCGAGGCGGTCCGCGCCCGAATCCTGAAAGCGGCGGAGGAACTTGGGGTCAAGATGGACAAGGAAAGGTTCGAGCAGGAGATGATTTTCTATCTCGAAAAATACGACATAAATGAGGAAAAGGTGCGGCTCCGCCAGCACTGCGCTTATTTTATGGAGACGATTGACGGCGAGCCGTACCCCGGGAAAAAGCTGGGATTCATTATCCAGGAGATGGGCCGGGAAATCAACACGACCGGGTCCAAGGCGAATAACGCCTCAATCCAGCAGATCGTTGTCCGGATGAAGGACGAGCTGGAAAAGATCCGCGAACAATCGATGAATATACTGTAAGGTTTTTATTGTCCAGACAGGGGGCTGACAGGGGGCTCCTGGACGGATGGCTGACTGGGGGCTCCTGGACGGGTTCCCGACAGGTGGCCGGACAGGTGGCTGACTGGGGCTGACTGGCGCTGACAGGGGGCCGGACTGGTGGCTGACTGGCGCTGACAGGGGGCCGGACTGGGGGCTGACTGGGGGCTCCTGGACGGGTTCCCGACAGGCTTGCGGGGAAGGTCGGGACTATTTTTGGGGAAGGTCGGATTTTGAAGGGGGGACCTTCCCCGTCGAAAAGCCACCAGAGCACCTTCTCGGACACATTGCGTGGGGAAGGCCCGCCTCCTATTTTCCAACCTTCCCCAAATTCCCCAGGGACCTTCCCCAAATTCCCCGGGGACCTTCCCCAAATTCACCAAGGACCTTCCCCAAGACCGGACGGAGCACGGCGACACTAAATGAATAAACTGTGGTCAGTTTTTGATTGTCCAAGTCTCTATACCAACCCCCACTCTGTCGAGATAGCCATCCGGATTGATCAGAATCAAGGAAGATGAGGATGCGCACAGAATTCTTTCTCCAAAGTTCCGTTTTGCCACGTCGCTTTCCGAGAAGGAAACAACCTCTCCTCCGAGATAATTGACGGTAATTCCGTGGATATCGTCTGTCCATTCATTCCAATCGCCATAATGGTCGATAATTTGTTCAGATCCCGGGGCAAGGATTGTTGTTAAGGCCCTGTCCTTATTTATTGTAATCTCAACTGTTGCATCTGTGTCATTTGCAAGGATGAGACGAACGTGACTCGTATAGTCTGTTTCTCCAATTTCAACACCATTTGAAACCTCCCGATGTCTGTTTAATCCATTGATTGTATGGGCAAAGAGTCCCACACCGGCATATCCGTTCAAGTGGATATCCGTACTTAATGCTTCCCCGTCCAGTTCTATAGAACCGCATAGATTGACGTTCTTGATTGTTATATCGCCATATGGCTTGGGATTATTAAAGCTTAAGAAAGCTTCCGGCAAGGTGTTGAGAAAAACCAACTTATTCTCCTGAATGAAATACTGAACAGATTTTATCGCCAAAGAAAAACTATTCTCGAGGGATTCAAATATATATTCTACCGATATGTCTGCCAAGCCGTAATCTGTGGGTGTCAGCTCTAAAAAAGCAATATTTGGCCTTAAGACATCTACTGATGCCGGTATGTCGAACAGTCCTTCTGACAACCCACCATAACTCTCTGTAATGTAAAGCTTTTGTCCCAATATTTCCTCCAGAGAATCTATCTGTTCTTTTTTCTCCCCCTTACAGGCTATGGCTCCTAGCATAAAGCATACTACAATAATGTTTTTATTCGCTTGCATTGCTCGTTGAGTTAAAATGAACTATAAGGTGCCATAAAGGAGTTATATCCATTGGGAAAATAATTAACGCTCGCAATCAAAATGGACATTCGGACATCTAAAAACGAAGTCGCACTCATCGATATTGACGTAATATGAGGGATTGGCATTCCCTCTACCGTATCATCATTATAAATCGAAAAATAGTTATGCTGATTATAGTTATCGAATAAATCAATAAATATAGGGGTACAGTTGAATCCCGGTAAAGGTTTCTGCCGCCTGCCCCTTCTGGAACCCTTCAAAAAACAGCACCGGGCCCATTGCAATACTGCAATTCCGGTAGATGTTGACTCCTATTCCCGGAGACAAGCCTGCTATTGTTTTCCAGTACGGCGGCTTTTTCAAACCAGCATCGTCCCCAAGTATCTTATAGTAATACTGCCCTCCGGCAGAAGCGTCCATATACAGGAATAATCGACGTTTCTCACTGAGAAATAGATATCTCTGGCATAGACATACATGGGCACAGAACGGACCGATGCCGGATTTGCATTTATCGCCAATATCCCATAACCAGCACCAACGCCCAATACCACATCGTCTATTCTCACTCCGACATTAATATCATAATTGCCATGGAATAAAAAGTAATTGGTTTTAGCGGATACCTCCGGGGCAAGCCTGAACGCCGGTTGGCTCCCCTCCTGCGCCAATGCCATGGCGCCGCACAAGGAAAGAAGCAGGAGAAGTAGTATTCGTTTCATAGGTTGACCTTTCTTCATGCGATACAAATTAAAACCATCTTCCTGTCTTTTCCAAATTATACATGTAAATTGTTGTTACAATGGGCCAAAATGAGAAAAAGGATAATCCATTGTATGATCGCGCTTTGCGTTTTTGGCAATTCTATTTGATTCGCAAAAATAAATGCAAAACAATAACACGTTGTGATCTGCCAGCTGTAACATATCACTGTTTAATGGCTCTCATTTTTATGGGCCCGGAGCTTTGACGGGCCTGTTTTTTATATACATTTGCATATGAAAAGATTCGGACATATCATCCTGACGGCATGTGTCGTCATCAGCGCGGCCTCCTGTTCCGATTATCGGACAGGCAAGAAGATTCAACAGGCGGAGGAGTTGATTATGTCCAGACCGGACAGCTCGCTTGCTATAATCAATTCCATCGACGGGGAAAAGATTAATTCGAAGGCGCTGAAGGCAAGGTATTCTTTGTATAGGACGATGGCAATCGACCGGAACAGGGTTAATTCTCCGGATCTTTCTCCTTTGTTGCCGGCCATTGATTACTATGCCAATCATGGTCCGCTGGAGGAAAAAGTGCGAACACTGTTCTATCAGGGAAGAATTCAATTGAACGGACTTGATTATGCATCGGCCACGGTCTCTTTGCTGAGGGCCTTTGATTTGGCTCAAAAGCTTGATGACAATTGGCTTAAGGGCATGATCTGTACGGACTTATCCATCATCCACAACAATAATTACGACCGGGAGGACGAGGTGAGGTATTGTAATCTAGCCTATGATTATTTTTCCGCCAATGGCGACAGGAAATATGTCGATTTTGCCCGCAATTCCCTGGCGCTGGCATATCACAACAACCGGAAATTCGACGCCTCGGACAGTCTGCTTCTATTGATGCCAACTGACCATCAGGCCTATCCGATGTCGGTTTTGACGATGGCGATGAACGAGTCGATGAGGCCCGTGCACGATGCGCATAAGGCGTGCGGATTATATGAGGAAGCTATCCGAAGGAAAGCTGAGCTCCTGCCCGAAAACTGGTGGCAATTTGCTTTTGTCCTTGCCCAGGATGGGCAAAAGGCCCGCTCGGATAGTATTGTTCGGCAGTTGGAATCCGTTCCCCTTAACGCTAAGTCCATGTGGTGGAAATACCAGATTTCAAAAGCAAATGGGAATCCGCCCATGGCGCTTGAATATCTGGAGGCATATGTTTTTAAAGAGAACGAGCTGGTGCACAACCTTCTGGAACAATCCGTTTACAAAACGGAAAGCACATTATTCAGTCTGCAGAAAGAGGAATCTGAGAGGCAGAATGCCAATCTAAGGTTAACGGTGATTATCATCATTTTGGTCTTTTTTGCACTTTCCCTTGCCGCCGTTCTGATATTTGTGGCGAAAAAGAATAAGGTCCAGCGGGAAAGATATGAACTAATGCTAAAGATTGCCGAAGCCCAACGGCTTCTTGAGTGCGCACGCATGGAAGAAGGCAAACAAGACCGCTACAACACCCTCCAGGCTGCTTTTGCCTCAATCTACAAAAACCAGTTCCGTAGGATTGGAGACCTATATCATAAGAATTTGGATTTATCATCCATGGCCGATGCCGCTCTGGAACAATATGCGAGCCTTATTAAGGACATCCTGTCCGAAATCTCCCACAGAGAATCCTCCCTTCGATTTGAATCCAGACTGGACAAAGACCTTGACGGCATTATGACAAAACTCCGGGGCGATTTCCCCTCTTTCAAAGAGGACACCTTTCAGCTATTGAGCTATGTGGTGGCCGGATTTAAAGACAGCACCGTCGCCGCGCTTATGAACATGAACCCTGGAGCAGTCCGTACCAAAAAATCAAGAATCCGGAACACCATCCTGAACAGCGACTCACCCAACCTGATGCTGTACAAAGCGTTTCTGTAGATGGTTAATTAAGTAATATGCAGCAGGTGGTGCCCACAAAAGGCACCACCTGCAACAGCATTAACATATAAACTTTTTTAGCGGTAGCATCCCATAAAGAGGATGGCGCCGGACGTCTTTTCTGTTATGACAATAAGGAAGGGATGCTCCGCGTGGAAATATTTTATTACTTCGCTTGAGCCGGAGCCAGATGAGCCCTCATCCAACACCGCGACGGAGACTGCCGATGCTTCCGCGCCGGCTTCGTCTATCGACAGGGTGGACGCGTGCCTGAAAAGGGACACAGCCGTGGTTACGGATGAAAGATTGGAGAAATTGGCGCCATCGTCAAAGGCCGATGTCATGCCAAGGTCTTTCAGAATCTCATTGAACCGCTCAGACAGGGATACCTTGAATTTAGGAATCTTCACATGCACGGCATCGACCCCATCAGGTTTGGACGGCGAAGGGGTCCATTTTGTCCTCGACATCATGGAGATGGCATCGACAATGGTTTTCCCCTCCCCGGGGAGAATAAATGAGCAAAGGTAATTCCCGGCGACGTCCTTTTTGCCGAAGGGCATCGTCAGAATCTGGTATCCGTCGGCTTCAGCATATCCCACTCCGCCGTAAAACTTGTTGCTCATCATATCTTCCTTTCGCTTCGCCCCGGATTCCCCTGTGAAATCGGCCTTTGACGTGAGCTCTGCGGGAAATTGCTTCGCCCAATCGGCCTTGAAATACAGGGTGTTGAACAGGATGCAGGCGGCGCTGGACAGGTCCTCCGCATTAAGCACATTCTTTATATTCCCGTGCGTCTTGTCACTTACTATATCGTTGACATACTGCTGGACCTTTCCCGTGTTGGTGAATCCCATGTTGGCCACGGCGGCATCGTAATAGCTCTTCACGGTCTCTGCATATGATTCAAGGATGGGGAAATCGTTATCGGCCAGAACAAAGTTGGCCAGTTCCAGGGTTTCCCCTTCTCCGGCTCTTTTGCTTGAAAGGACGATCAGGTCCCGACAGAATACGTTGAATGCGGTCACGTCCTTGAAATCCGGTCCAAGCACCCCCAGTATTTCATCGCGCGTGCGACCAGCGGCGCCGTTGGCAAGCATTCCCAATACGTACGAAACGCTTACAGGAGAAAACACATAGGATTCTGAAGACTTGCTCTCCTCCACCTTTTTGGCAAGGGAAAAGGAAAAGCTGTTCAGGTCTCCGACAAAGCCCTGCTCCTCCGCCGACAACTCCGCCCCTGCCTCGGATGCACGGAATTCATATTTGTCGGATAGAACCTTTTCGGACGCGTCAACGTCGTTCCCGGGGACGTCCGGCTTGCCGGCGCAGCCGCATACGACCAAGGCGCAAATCGCCAGTAGTTTAATGTGAGAAGCCATATATCGCATAAGATTTAACATCATAATTTCCACTTGATACTATCCAATCGTTATATATGTTGTACCATATTGTCGTACCAGATTCAGGCTCAGAATCACACGAGCCATTCCATCCCCAGTTGATTGCCACATACTTGTTATCAGAATAAACATACTCTGTCCCATAAGAATCTGGCTGTTGCCAAAATGGAATACGCCCATCAGGCCCGGTTATATAATAAGCATACTCATTTGTTGTTTTTGTCCTTGTATGTCTGTATCCATCAATGACAATTGAGTGCCCAGAATCGTCTGTGCTCTGTCTTACTGACATCATTACCGGTTTACTGTTGGAATACACTTGAGTGTCAACTAGTGAAACGAAGCCATCTATTCCGTTTTGAACAATATCATATTTCTGACAAGTAATACCGAATAAATAAGGGAACCACGTGGTCGCTTTATCTGTACGGCTTGATGTGCCATTTCGCTTGTACTTGGCTCCATAATTGTACCCAATCCACGACATTAAAGCTGCTACTCTATATGTTCCCGTTGTGTCTGAACTGGTCAGAGGCATTTCACTCCAATGATTACTGTATTGAGAGAAGGATATTTGCGAAGAGCTTAATATCAAAGAATCCTGTGCATCAGGAATAAATGCATCACAGAATGCGTGTCCGTAAGTACACTGTGGATATCCAGTTGTGGCATACATGTAATAGAGAACCTGAGCCGCCGAAACCATCACGCACCCCGTATAGCATCTGGATATCTTCGTCGAATACCTAAAAGGGGCACTTTTGTTCCAAGGAGATCCCTGACCCCATTTGGTTTCAAGTAAATGATCCTTTATTTTTAGATTCCACGTCTGACTTATTGACGAAATAAGCACTTTGACTATCATGCTGTCAAGATGCCCTCTTCCGTTTTCTTCTTCCGTTTCTGACAGCTTCTCCCAGGTGTCATCCATCCCTTCCGGAACAGACAAGCCTTCATCGTGACGAATGTTGTATAGTCCTTCAGAAAGAGAATAATAATATGACGCGAATGTTTCGTTTTGGAGCATGTCATTTATTGACGTCTGCCCCTTCTCGCATTTTGCAAGGACCCGCGATACTCTTCGGTCTCCAGACAACAGTTCCCAACCCTCATCATAATTGACCAGATACATCACTGTATCATTTTTATTGATAAGCGGTTCTACCCTGACCGATGAAACCTTTGTTGGCGTATCTTTCTTAAGACAATTTAAATACTCGTTGACGTCATCAATAGTGATGGAAAAAGAACATTTGTCGGAATGAATGTTTTCCCCTATGTTGGGTTCATGCATTTTCTCGCACCCAAGCGCAAAAATGCACAGTGTCAACATCAAGGACTTAAACGACTTAATAATTAATTTATTCTCCACGGTGTAAATATAATGAAAATAATATTATTTAACACATATAGTGACTCTACAAATAAAAGTAACCATAATAGGTCTCGCCGGAAGAGAGCATTATTTCTATACAATAGCTTCCGGACCCTAACAAGGGGAAAGAGGACGGAATTGCGCTTAGCTGAACTGGCGCCATGCTGGAAAAACCGGTTGTTTCATTATCTAACTGAACTATAGCATTGATGGTACCGGAAGAACATGTAATAAATAATGTATTCGTTGATACCATCACATAGCAAGAGAGAGTGAAGCCGGTCTCCGAATTCGGCTTACGCAAGTTTCCGGGAGGGTTCTGGCCCTGAAGAGGAACATCAATTGCATCTTGAGCATTTAAAGTAAATGAAATGGCAGTAAAGAAGCAGCAAATGATGCTTAATAAAATACATTTTTTCACATTTATCCGTGATTTTATAGTTAGACTTTAGCGTCAAATATACAACTGTTTTTCAATAAGTTGCAAGGGTGGGGTGCAAATAGCTGTTACATTTTACGAAAATGAGAGAAAGGCTAAACGTCTGTGTATTAGCGCGTTACGTTTCATGCAACATTTTTACCCCGATGTAATATGGCATATGTGATTATTACTCAGTGGTTTAGGCGTGTAACAATTATTTTTTCTCAGATTCCACTTTTTGCTATTTTTTGCATTTTAAATTCTTTATACGAATACAAATCGGGGTTGACGGGAGCCTTGCTCGAGAGAAAAAAGGGGATGTTTTGCCCCTGAGTGTCTGTACTCATTCCGCGGCGGAGGCCTGGGATAGAGATTCCCGGTCGGGGCCGGGAATGACGAAAAAAACGGGGCCGGACAGGGGGCCGGACAGGGGGCTGACTGGGGGCCGGACAGGGGGCTGACTGGAGGCTCCTGGACGGGTTCCCGACAGGCTTGCGGGGAAGGTCGGGACTATTTTTGGGGAAGGTCGGATTTTGAAGGGGGGACCTTCCCCAAGACCGGCGGGGCCTGGCACAAAAACAAAGAGAGGCGGACCTTTGGGGTCTGCCTCCTGTTTTCCAACCTTCCCCAAATTTCCCCGGGACCTTCCCCAAATTTCCCCGGGACCTTCCCCAAGACCGAGCTGAGCAAGGCGACACGAAAGCAAGAGCCTGGCAGGACGGGAGCCTGGCAGAACGGGAGTCTGGCAGGACGGGAGTCTGGCAGGACGGGAGCCCGGCAGGATTGGCTCTGAAGGGACACGACTGGGTCAGGATGCGTTCCGGCGGGGCCTGGCACAAAAACAAAGAGAGGCGGACCTTTGGGGTCTGCCTCCCTGTGTTTTAAAAACGGCTCGTAAGCGGCTCGTAAACGGTTCGTAAGCGGCTCGCAAACGGTTCGCAAGCGGCTCGTAAGCGGCTCGTTTAGCAACGCACGCCGTTTAGCGACGCTCTCCGCGGTCGGAGCGGTCGGAGCGCTCGGAGCGGTCGGAGCGCTCGCCGCGATCACGGCCTCCGCGTCCGCCGCGGCGTCCGCCACGGTCTCCGCCACGGCCACCTTCACGACGGCCTGCTCCGGGAGCGGCTGCGGAAGATGCGAAACCGGCGTTAGGAGAAAGATCCTGCTTGCCGTATTTCTCACCGTTGCAGATCCACACTTTGATACCCATCGTACCCATCTGGGTGCGGGCTACTGCAAGTGCGTAGTCGATGTCTGCGCGGAATGTGTGAAGAGGGGTGCGTCCTTCCTTGAACATCTCGCTGCGCGCGATTTCGGCACCGCCGACGCGGCCGCTGATCTGGACCTTGATGCCTTCCGCACCGACGCGCATCGCAGTTGCGATAGCCATTTTGATGGCGCGGCGATAGGAAACACGGCCTTCGATCTGACGGGCGATGGTGTCAGCTACGATAGTAGCGTCAACCTCAGGACGACGGACTTCGAAGATGTTGATCTGGACATCCTTTCCGGTAACCTTCTTGAGCTCTTCCTTCAGAAGATCCACTTCCTGTCCGTTCTTGCCGATGATGACACCGGGACGGGCGGCGTGAATGGTGACGGTGATGAGCTTAAGGGTACGCTCGATGATGATTCTGGAAAGGCTGGCCCTTGAGAGACGGTTGCTCAGGTACTTGCGGATTTCGTAGTCTTCCGCAATCTTCTCTGCATAGTTGCCACCGACCCAGTTGGAATCCCAACCACGGGTGATACCGATTCTGTTGCTGATAGGATTAGTTTTCTGTCCCATAGTTGTTTATTCCTCCACAGGTTTTTTGACATCAAGGATAACTGTGACGTGGTTGGAACGCTTGCGGATACGTCCGGCACGGCCCTGAGGGCAGGGACGGATGCGCTTGAGCGTGCGGCCTTCGTCTACCATGATGGTCTTGATGATGACATTACCGTTCTCGAGTTCGCGGGACTGTTCGGGGTTCTTCGCCTCCCAGTTTGCGATGGCGCTGCGAATGAGCTTCTCCAGGCGGATTGAAGCCTCTCTCTTGGAGTAGTGGAGAAGGTCGATTGCCTTATTTACTTCCACTCCGCGTACGGTGTCAGCGACGAGGCGCATCTTCCGGGGGGAGGTGGGTACGTTGTTAAGCTTGGCGATAGCGGTCTGCTGCTTGGCCTCTTTAAGCCTCTCGGCCATAAGTCTTTTTCTCTTTCCCATAATTCTTTGCAATTAAAGGGTTAGCGCTTATTGTTGCCGGCGTGGCCTCTGAAAGTCCTAGTGGGAGCAAATTCTCCGAGCTTGTGACCAACCATATTCTCAGTAACATATACCGGAATGAACTTGTTGCCGTTGTGGACGGCAATGGTGTGGCCCACGAAGTCAGGGGAAATCATACTTGCACGTGACCAAGTCTTGACAACCTCTTTCTTCTTGCTACCTTCGTTCATAGCAAGAATTCTGCTTTCCAGGGCGGCCTGGATGTACGGTCCTTTTTTAAGTGAACGACTCATAATCTGTTAGTTTATTCCGTATTATTTCTTTCTTCTTTCGATGATCAGCTTGTTGGAAGCCGCCTTCGGATTACGGGTCTTGTAACCCTTTGCAGGGAGACCCTTGCGGGAACGGGGATGTCCACCGGAAGCACGTCCTTCACCACCGCCCATAGGGTGATCGTGAGGGTTCATCACAACACCACGGTTGTGGGGACGGCGACCGAGCCAGCGGCTGCGGCCAGCCTTTCCGAAGGACTCCAGATTATGGTCAGGGTTGGACACTGTACCGACGGAAGCGCGGCAGGCGACGGGAACCATACGGGTCTCGCCCGAAGGGAGACGGAGGATAGCGTAGTTGCCTTCACGCGCTGCGAGCTGTGCGTAAGTACCGGCGGAGCGGGCCATCCCCAGAGCGACATCGTTTTCGGATGGGTGTCTATGCTGATGATGGTGATAACAACCTGCGTCGCATTGGCGGGGTATGTACTCCTCGGTGTCCAGCTGCTTATCTGGTGGTTCTTCCAGCTTACGCTTCTGCAGAGCGTGAACGCTGTTTACGATATCCTGAACCTTTACTACAGGAATCATATCCAGGAGATGAAGCTCCGCTATCGCAAGGAGCATCCTGAGATGACGGGTAAGTCCGACGAAGACTTGATAGCCGTAACCTGGCCCCACGCGCTCATAAAGCAGGCCCTTCTTCCCATTGCGATCGTTCTTTCCGTCCCGTTGAGCGTCTTTATGGCTTCCGGCGTGTTTGACCTCACCGGAGTTTTCAAGGAGTACGCCCAGTTCCCGTTCCTGAACTTTGAAGGTTATATCAGCCTTTCCTTCTCGAAGATTCTTCTCGTGGTAACCCTGTTCTATGTCTTCCGTTTCCTGAATTACCTTGGGAAAGCCCTCTACAGGCAGTATAAGATACGCTCGCTTACAAAGGCTTCCGGCGGCAAGATGATCAAGGAGAACGAGGTTAACTTCACCCTTGCAAGGAATGTCATCGGCATAAGCCTGTGGGGCATTTATGTCATTTTGCTGTTCGCCCTGCTGAAAATACCTACAGCGGCGATAAAGGTTGTAGGCGCAGGCCTTGCAACGGGTCTTGGTTTCGCAATGAAGGATATCCTGAACAATTTCTTCTACGGAGTACAGCTTATGTCCGGGCGGCTTCGCGTGGGTGACTACGTAGAGTGTGATGGCGTCCGCGGAAAAGTTGACAGCATCACCTACCAGACAACCCAGATTGTCGCTGCCGACGGGGCCGTGATGGCCTTCCCGAACAGCACCCTGTTCAACAAGAACTTCAAGAACCTGACGAAGAATCACTCCTACGAGCTCCTCTCCTTCACGGTTGGCGTGAAATATGGCTCAGACGTGGAGGAGGTCAGGAAGATTGTCATCGAGGCCCTCGAACCTCTCAGAAAGGAGGATAAGTACGGTCACGATGTCGTTGATCCGAAGTTTGGTGTCCAGGTACGATTCCAGGACTTCGGGGACAGCTCCGTCAATCTCTCCGTAATGCAGTTCGTCTCCGTCGAAGAAAAGGGACCCTACGCCGCCAAGGCGAAAGAACTCGTATATAACGCCCTTAACGCCCACGAGATTGAAATCCCGTTCCCCCAGCAGGATATCTACGTCAAGGCCCTGCCTGGAAAATAGCAACACAGGCCCGGCTCTTCGGCTAGATGTCCATTGAGAAAACAAGCGATGCGCTGAGACGGTCCCCAATCGTTCCGGTTGGGGTAAAGCCGTCCGCCTCGAACGCCTGGAAGGCGGAGCCGCCGATGTAATTTAAGGAAACGCCCACGGAGCAGTCAAACGGGAACCACGCGAGGTTCGCAAGGCCGGCCGTTATATCCGCCCCTGCGCTGAAAAGATTCATTCCGGCGAGATTTCCTCCGCCAAGAATGGAAAAGTCCACGTGGGGAATAAGGAGGAAATTCTTGATGTAAGCCACCGGGCTCAGCAGCGAAATATCCCCCACATAGACCGGAATTGCATAATCTGCCGTAAACTTTACCTGTGAGGTGCTGTACATTGCGACATAAGAGGCTACGCCGGGGATTCCCCTTGGTATCGTATTTACCACATTCTCCCCGAAGACGCTCCCTTCGCGGAATTCGAATTGGGACATCGCCGAAAGCCTGAGCCCCTGTACGGGAGTAAACCCCGGAAGGTACCCATACAGATAGCCATACGCATCCGGCGCATAAATCCCAGTTATCCCCGGGCGCATCCTGAAGCCCGCTTCCGCTCCGATCCCCCATCGCGGATAGGTCTGACTGGGAGCCCTTCCGAGCATACTGTATGCCCTTAAAGAAGCCGTCACAGCCTGCATTATCTTATACTTCCCTTCCGTATATCCGGAGAATCCAAGCGGACCCGAGAAACCTTCCGGACGGCGGAGCGTGACCGTTCCGGTGTTAAACCAGCTGTTCGTCAGCGTGTATGAAATCCGGGGGATGATTCCGCGATGGATGCCGCTGCGGGAAAAAGAAAGGGGAATATAGACGGAAACGTCTCCGCGGGCGGCCGGCCCTCCGGTCTTCGAGGCGTTTGTTCCGGCGAGGGTCCTCTCCCCGTCCTCCACTTCATAGTAGCGGTACTGCCAGGAACTGTATGTGCTTACATAGCCGGAGGCCTCTATCACGGGATAGAGCCCCTTGTAGGTTATCTTTCCGCGGAGGTCGTGGTACCATTTCCCCCCGGAAGGATATGCGGAATAACCAAGAAAACCCTCAGAGGTCCCAAGTGTATTCTGGAACAGCCCGGTCAAACCGGGAGATACGGCATTGAAGAACAAATCCCCCGAAAGGGAACTCACCTCGTCATAATCAAAGAATATCGGGGCCCACGAATGGAAATGCATAAGGTGCGGCAGCTTCCGGTACCGTACGGGCTCTGATATTCGCAGCAGTGGATATGACCCCTCTGTAGGCAGGGCCTCCCTCGGCCGTGACAATTCCTCTTCCTGGCGCGAGAGGGCGTCCTCGACTGGGTAGGAGTGGACGTCAGTGAAGGAGACAGGGCGATGGAGGAGGGAGGATGAGCCCAGTCGATGAATCGCTTTGCCGTCCGTTTCCTGGATAACGCAGAGCGTCTCCGCTCCGGAAGCCGCAAAATCCGTTGCGCCGAAACGGAAAGACGTTTCCTGAAAGACCTCCCCGGTCACAGGATTAAACGTGTAGAGTTCGTTTTTCCCCGTGCGGTCGGAAACGAATTCAAGAAGACCTTCTCCGGCGGTGCGAAGATTCACAACCTTCTGGACCGAAAAGGGAAGCGCGCAGTCCATTGTGGACGCGTCCAGTATCCCGTACCCGCCGTCAGAGAGCGCGATGGCGAACATCTCATCCCCAAGCCACACGATTTCCGTCAGCTGCACCCCGGCAGGGGCGGGAGTCCTGCGAAGAACCGTGCCGTCTTCTGCGGATATGACAACAAGGGAAGAGCCTCCCGTTACGGGATACTCCGCCGCGACGACTGTCCTGCCGTCGGCGGAGGGGTGGGGATTGAACAGCCTTCCGGAGCGTGTCAGCTCCCGTGTTTTTCCTTGTTTTATATCGTAATAGCAGATTCTCGAAGTTCCTCCGAGAGACCATCTTGGATCCGGAACATTTTCACTCCAGTACAGCCTTCCAAGGTTTTCGTCATAATAAAGCGAACTTGCCGTGGAAGGATATGCGGCGAGCCTCTGCTCCATTCCCTCCGGCGAGATGCGGATAAGGCACGGGGGTTCCGCAAGGCCGCGCTTTATCGCGTATATGGACCCGTCGATGGAAAGAGGGGATTCGTAGTCCGTTGAATAGCGCTGCGCGGGGGTAAGGCGCTCGGATTCGAGGAAGGGGGCGCGGGCGGCGGCATCGGCCTCCCAGATTTCGTGGAAACGGTCCTGGATATCGTCAAACGCCGGCAGGAATTTCTTTCCGCTTGCCCGGCGGACTTGCTTTTGGAGGTTGAAGAAGGAGAAGGGATGGGCTATGATGTGGTCGAAATACTCCTTCATAAACAGGGGGTCATCGTAGAAGACACGGAGACCGGCGACTGTCATATAGCCCACTTTGTAGTAGTCAGGAGTGTAGCGGCGGAATGAGCCGTAGCGCCACTCATACCAGCTCCTCCGCTCACCGGCGGAAAGGGCGACGTCGTAGTAGTTCAGAAAATCCGCCGTCCTCGCGCGGGATCCTCCGGTAACGGCCGTCTCGAATACGACGGCGTCGCCTTCTGACAGTGCCTGGGACGGGAATAGCGACCATACTGCCGCCGGCCACATTTCCCCGAGAATCCAGTTCAAGGGCTTCCAGATTCCGCGGTAGCCGGCCTGGAGCTGACTCGCGTGACGGGGCTCGTGAGTTGTAAGGATTGTTTCCCAGGGAGTAGGGTCCGCCCCGTACGGATCCGGAACAGTGAAGATATCCATCCTCCGCGGGGCCCAGAACATCGAAGCATTAGGATATGTGTAGTGAGTGTGGAGGACGACGGGAATCTTTTTCTTGGAAAACTCGTTCGGCATCGCGCCGATGGACCTTCCCGTCGCCTCGCGCCAGTACTCGAGCGAAGATCCATAAACCCTCGCGAGGGAATCCGTTCCTTCGGGATATATTATCTGATAGTTCGGCGTTTCAATCCTATACCAGCGAAGCCTCCCCGGATCCTCCCCCTGAGAGAAGAACTGTGCCCTGGCGCCTATTGGGGCCAGTAAGGTACTAATAATCAGGGCACATCTTAAGAACGTCGGTCTCATACTATTTGAAAAAACTTTCTATCCACGCGGAGTCCACGACGGCGAAGCCGGGGGCCGGGGCGATGGAGGGGTTGCGTGAGAGGATGGACCTGCAGTCCTCATAGACGTTGAATCCGACGGTTACTGCCTGCAGGGACCCGTCGAGGGGGAATGAGAGGATAATGTCGTTGTCCGGACCGTCAAGGCGGAAGAATTTCATCGGGACATCCTGGACAGCCGGGGTTTTCTCCGACATCTCCGTACGTGTCACCATCTTAAGCATCTCTACCGTGACATCGTCCAGCCCCGCTTCGTGGATGTTTACCTTCTCTATAAGGCTTCCGGCGTCCGCAACGCGGCGGAGGGTATAGCCTTCGAGCTGCTTTACCGCTTCCTCCACGGCACCCGGCGGCCTCGCCCCTTCCGGGAGGAGCCAGACCATCAGCTTTTCCTCCGGATCGTGATAGAGAAGTTCGCCTTTTATGAGGTTCTTCGCCCCGCAGTGGGGGCATTCCCACACGAACAGCGAGCCGTCCTTCACCCGGGCCTTAAGGTCGGGGTCTTTGGCGGTGTTTACGCTGGTGAAGGTCTCAACGTTGTGGGATTCACCGCACCGGGGGCACTGGAGGACAGACATAATAGGCTAGAAACTAAGGCTTGAGATCAATTTGACGTGGACCGGGGATTTATAGGCGGCGGAGAGGAATTTGTCATAGAGGGAGCCTCCGTTGTAGGTTACCCTCACTCCGATGCTGAAATCCTGCATAACCAGCAGTTTTCCAAACCTGAGGCTAAGGTCCGCGCCCGCACTGTAAAGGTTGTGGTCTCCCGCGAAAAGACAGTCCCCGAAAATATCCAGTTCGAGATTCTTCAGATACATTCCCGGGAAGACGGCAAAGTCCATAGCCCAAAGCGGGAATGCGTAATCCGCGCCGAGGAGTGTGACCGAGGGAAGGTACATCAGGAGATATCCTGCCGAAGCCCCGTCCGTAAAGCCGCGGGGCGTGAGATTAACCGCCTCCTCAGACCAGAAGTTCACAAGATTGCCTATCATTGGATCAAACCACTTGTAGCGGTAGGTTCCGGAGAGCTTTATGCCGTGATTGCTGAGAATTCCCGGGAGGTATCCATACAGGTTTCCATATACGGAGGCCGTCCCGTCTCCGTGCATATAACTTGCGCCCACGTTACCTCCGACCCCACGTTCCGGAAGGAGCCTCGCGCTGGGGCAGGAGCGCGCCGTCTCTGCAGCTATATTCAGAGTCGCTCTCACAGAGGGAGAGGCGTACAGACCCGTGCCGCCGTAACCGACGGGAGTCAGTTTCCTGTCTTCGCCCTTGCTGACAACGATATACCTGCTGGAGATGATATCATTGGACATATCCAGCCGGAGTGAGGGAACGATTGTCCTTGCCCATCCGCCGGAAGAAAGATTCATCGGATAGGAGACGCCGATGTATCCGCCGATGTATGGAACTTTACCTACATTCACATACCCTTCGTCCGGGGACGTGTAGCCGATGTCGATCCCTTCGGTGGCATTCGTGACCTGATTCACAATCTCCGACAGGACGGCCTCACGACGGGTCCCGACGGTGATTTTTCCGGTAAATACGGGCTTGAAGCCGGCGTAGGTCATCATAAGGCTGGCTCCGCCGGTCCACTTGCGTTCAGTCCCCGGATCACGGTTCGCCTGTACCGACGCATATCCGTAAAGGTTCCCCGTGTAGTTCTGATAGAAAGCGGTAAGTCCGAGGGCGGTCCTTTCACTCAGGCTTTTGGTCGGGTTCACGACATAGTTGTCATAATTGTATGCAAAGGGGAACCAGGAATGGATCGTGGGAAGGGCGTGATGGGCCTTGACCTTCACGATTTCGGGCTCAGGAAGGTCAGCGTTCTCAAGCAGGAACTGCTCCTGGCGGGAGAGTTCGTCCGCTATGACGTAGGTGTGGGGTTTGGTGAAATCTGCGGCGGCGGCGATTTCCTCGCTGCTGCTCACGAGCTTTCCCTTGGGAGTAAGGGCGCTGAAATAGAGTCTTCCCTCGAAAATAACGGGATCGGAGGCGCCGTAGGGGGTTGTCGTAAGGCGGAGGGTCTCGCCGCTTACGGTATCAAGGGAATAGATTTCGTTGATTCCGCTAAGGTCTGCAGTGAAAAGGAGACGGGTTCCGCTCGTGCGGAAGGTCCTGATTTTCACGGAGATGGGCTTAATGACGGGAGATAGGGCGCCGGGGGCGGAAAGGGGAGTTTTCCAGATACCGGTCCCTTCGTCACAGACCCCGCTCATATAAATACTGTCGCCGATGATGGCCGTTTCCGTTAGGCGGAGCCCGTCCGGGGCCTTTGCGCTATGGATCTGCTTTCCGCTCCGGAGGTCAAAGACAACGACGCGGGAGCTGCCGTCGGAAGGCGATTCCACGGCGGCAAGGAGGGTTCCGTCTTCGGAGACGGAAGGGTTGAAAAAACGCCCCTCAGTGGTAAGGTCCTCGATTTTTCCTCCCTCGGGGTCCACGGCGCGGATGCGCGAGGCCCCTTCCAGCGTGTAGCGGATGTCCGCGATGGACTCAGAGAAATAGAGCTTTCCGGTAAGCTGGGAGAAGGCCAGTGAGCTTTCGCCCGCGAAGGGGCGGATCGTGTTCTCATTTCCGTCCCGGTCGATGCTCACGAGCGTCGGAGCCTTATCCATCGACGAGCGCACGGCATAAATCTTCCCGTTTCCCGGGGCGACGCTGCCGCGGTAGATTCCGTAGAACCGGGGGGGCTCGACGGTGGTGAACTGCTCGGTTTCGAAGATGGGCCCGCGAAGGGAATCTTCCGCCGCCCATACATCCGCGAAGTCCTTCGCTATCGCCTTCCAGGCTTTCCTGAACTTTACCCCGCTGTCCTTTTTTACCGTACGCTGCAGGCCCAGCATACCCTTGAAGGGCTTTTGGAGGCTATGGAGGTAATGGTCCATAAACATAGGGTCGTCGTAGGTGTAGCGCATTCCCGCGACGGTCATATAGCCCACCTTGTAGTAATCCGGGGTATAGCGCTTGAATGAGCCGTAGCGCCAGCGGTACCAGTTCCGCCAGTCGCCTTCCTTGTAGCTCATCCGGATGTACTCGAGGAAGTCGCCGGTACGGCCGCGGCCGGATGTGGTGAGCCCCGTCTCCGCGACGACGGCATCTCCTTCAACGATTCCGGCATTTGCATAAAAGGCATCAACCATAAGGAGCGGGAACTCGCCTCCGAACCACCACAGATCCCCCCAGGCGCCGTCACGGGAGAACTGCATCTGGGCTACGTGGCGGTTCTCGTGGATGGAGAGGATTTTCTCCCACGGAACGGGCGGAAGATAGCCGTAAGCATCCGGAAGGGTAAAGAGGGCCATCCGTCTCGGGGCCCATACTACCGCCCCGTTCGCCTCTGCGCCATAAGGGTGCAGGATTACGGGCATCCTTCTCCGGTACATCTCGTTGGGCCGGAAGCCGGCGCTAAGCGAAACGGGAACATTGTAGTACTGGAGATACTTGGCGTAAACCGTCCCAAGCGAGTCGAGGCCCACCGGATAGATTACACGATAGTCCTTCGTAGAGGTTTCCTGCCACTTTATCCTCGCCCTCTCCTCCCCGAGTGTTGCAAATTGCGCCGACGCCACGATGGGCACCAGCGCAAGCACTATGATTAATGCTGTCTTTTTCATTTAGAGTCTCCGTGCTCCGTCGCTGATCACGACGTCATATACCTTGGGTGCGTGGCCGAACTTCGCTTCGAACTGCTCTTTCGCTGCTTTTACGAAGGGTTCATAGAGTTCCTCCTTGACGAGGTTGATCGTGCATCCTCCGAATCCACCGCCCATCACGCGGGAGCCGGTGACATCCATCTTTCGTGCGAGCTTATTCAGGAAATCGAGTTCCTCGCAGCTCACCTCATACAGGCGGGAAAGGCCGAAATGGGTCTGATACATCATTTCGCCCACGGTCTCGTAGTCTCCCCTTTCAAGGGCGTCGCAAACGTCAAGGACCCTCTGGACCTCGCCGATAACATACTCCGCGCGGAGGAAGTCCTCGCCGGGAATCTCCTCACGGACTTCGTCGAGCCATACGCGCTTTGCGTCAGAGAGGAATTCAACCTCGGGGTGATTCTTCCTGATTGCGGCGGCGGCGTTCTCGCAGGAAGCGCGGCGCTTGTTGTACGCGCTGGATGCGAGCTCGTGCTTTACGCAGGAGTCGATAAGGACGAGCCTGTAGCCCTTGGGGTCGAAGGGGAAGTATTTGTATTCCAGGGTTTTGCAGTTGAGGCGGATAAGGGAACCCTTCTTTCCGAAGATGGAAGCGAACTGGTCCATTATGCCACACTTCACGCCGCAGTAGTTGTGCTCCGTGCTCTGGCCTATCTTTGCAAGCTCGAACTTGTCAATACCATTGCCGTTAAGCTCGTTAAGGGCGAAGGCGAAGGTGCTTTCGAGCGCTGCGGAAGAGCTGAGTCCGGCGCCGAGGGGAACGTCGCCGGCAAACACGGTGTCGAATCCTGCGACCTTGCCGCCGCGCTTGATGGTCTCGCGGCATACGCCGAATATATAGCGGGCCCAGGCGGCTTCAGGAGCATCCTCTTCGCGTAGACCGAACTCTGCCGCCTCATCGTAATCGAGGGAATATGCCCTTACGCGGTCCGTGCCGTTTGGCTTGATTGCGGCGATGATTCCGCAGTCGATTGCGCCGGGGAATACGTATCCGCCGTTATAGTCCGTGTGTTCGCCGATGAGATTGATTCGTCCTGCGGACGCAAAGAGTTCGCCTTCTGCTCCGTAGAGCGACTTGAATTTTTCCTGGATTCTGGTTTTCATATCTTTGAGTTATTAGTTTTCAAATCATACAAATATAACCAACTTTCCGGGAATCCGCAAGCGACAAGCCTGCCGGAGGGATTATTTGACGTCTGCGGCGAACTGAATCTGCTGTCCGGGGACGAGATGGTCGCAGAGAATGGCGGGCGCGGACTTTGACGAAATGTCCTTTGAAGGGATTTCCACCCATTCCGACTCCCCTGGAAGGAGGTTCCGGAGATTATACTCCCCACGGACTCCGTCCACGGATACAAAGGCGTCGCGGTAAATGGGGGCGACGCCTTCGTTCGTGATTTTTACGGCGGCGCCGGTGCCTTCCTTTATACGATAATCCTCGATACGGAAACGGTAGCCCATAGACATTGCCGCCTCCGTGATGCGTTCGTCGGTCTGTTTTCCGGGCTGGTCGTTTCCTATGATAAAGGTCATATGGACCTTCCGGACCATTTCCTCGAAGGTACGGCCGTACATTCCTTCCTTGTCCAGACAGTGTTTCTGGTCGTAGTCAGAATAGTAGCTGAACTCGCCCCCAAGAGGGGATGTCTTGTAGCGCTCCTCTCCGAAGAACTGCCAGTTCTTGTAGTTGTACTCATAGTATTCCTCGCACATAAAGGAGTCGTCGAAGTTTCCGAACCTCAGGTCCAGCAGCCCCTTATCCCCGCGGAAAGGCGCATATTGTCCGTCTGCGGCGTCGACGGAGATGCACCAGGGCGTCTCTTTGAACCATTCCGGCATAGCGCGGAGGAATTCAGACTGGAATTCCTTTGACGGGAATGTCTTTCCAAGGACGAACGGGCCGTCGTAGATATGGTATTCCGCCCACAGGCCGAATCCTGTCTCAAGGAAGGCGAGGCGGGGGTCCTTGTCATATTTTTCCGCGAAGCGGCGATGGAACTCCTTATGGAAACGGCGGAGCTCTTCGCATCTCCAGTCGGGGAAATAAGTCGTTCTCCCTTCGCTCTTTCCGACGGTCTCTTCGTATTCCGGAAGCGCCTTTATGTACTCCGGCACGGCGCACTGCTTCCCAACGTAAGTGTAACGGAAGCGGATAACCGCCTGGTGGCCTCTGGATGCGGCCCCATCAAGAAGTTTTTCAACGGGAGTCCAGTCAAATACATCCTTTTCGCTGCAGATGTCGCTGTAGAGCATATAGGAAAATTCGAGCTGGACGTATGATTTGCCTCGGGCTCCGCTGTCTGACCACAGGACTATTCCTGTCATAGGCTGGACACGGGTGATTTCGCTCCGGAGCGGGACGCGGGTATAATCCTCGTAGAGAGGGTCTGTCTCCTCTTTGGGCCCATTGTCTTTGCCCTCTCTTTCACATCCGCATCCTGCGGCAACAAGGACCGCCGCCGCGGCAAAAAATATGTAGCGTCGCATATCAATACTTTTTTTTTCAAAGGTAGGAATTTCGCGAGAAAAACAACCACACAAGAAACCACATCCCTGTTTTTTTCGTTTCGCCGCCTTTCTTTTGGAGAAACTTCCTTCCTTTGTCTATGACTGTGTTTGTACTAACCTTCCTCCTTCAGGTCAGAATCGTCTTCTGGAACCTTGAAAACCTGTTTGACTATAAAACAGATTCTGTCGTCCTTGCCGGAGGGGCAGTGCCTCCGGCAAGGCAAAGAGAGTTTTCCCCGTCGGGAGAAAAGAGATGGACCGGAAGGAAGTTCTACCGGAAGTGTTCGTTGGTGGCGAAGGGGATATTCTGGATTGCAGACCGGTACGGCGGGCTTCCGGACATTGTTGCGGTGGCGGAAGTCGAAAACGGGGCCGTTCTGGGTAAACTCCTCTGGAGCACGCCCCTCGGGAAAGCCGGATACCGGTATGTCCATTATGACTCCCCCGACCCCCGCGGAGTGGACGTTGCGCTGCTGTACCGGCCGGGGACGCTCCGGCTCATCGATTCCAAGCCCTGTCACGTCGGATTCCCGACGAGGGACATCCTGCTTTGCCGCTTTCTCCGGGACACGTCGGAGTTTGCGGTCCTCGTCAACCATCACCCGTCAAAGTACGGCGGCGCCTTGTCGGAGCCGCGCCGGGCGGCCGCTGTGCGCCGGATGAAGGAGGCGGCGGATTCGCTTATGGACCTTGGCGTTTCCCTTGTCATAGCGTGCGGGGACTTCAACGACACCCCCGATTCGCCCGCGTTTTCCGTTCTTTCGCCCTCGTTCCGGCTCTTGTCTGAGGACCTGTACAATGGGCGCGAAGGGACAATCCGCTTCAACGGATCCTGGGAACTTATTGACCTTTTCTATGGAGCTCCGGCATCCGCGTTCCCGGACTCCTCGTTCCGGGTCTTCGCCGTCAGGATTCCCTTCCTGATGGTCCGCGACAGGACACATCCCGGCGAGAAGCCTCTCCGCACCTACTCCGGCCCCCGCTATCTTGGCGGAGTTTCAGACCACCTGCCGGTTTATCTGCAAATACACTAGCGCTTTCCGAAGGCCCATATGATGGCCTCCTCGAAGACCTCTCCGGGGCGGAGGACCGTCGAGGGGAACTCCGGTTTGTTAGGGGAGTCCGGGCAGTGCTGGCACTCGATGGCAACGGCATCGTAGTCGTGGTAGACCGCTCCACCCTTTCCTCGGGGACAGCCGCTGAGCCAGTTGCCGGTATATATCTGGACCGCCGGCTGGGTCGTAAGGACCTCGAGAGTCCTTCCGGAAGCAGGGGAGTATAGCTCCGCAGCCGTTGAAAGCTGGCCGGGAACAGCACCGTCGATAAGATAGCAGTTGTCATATCCCTTGCCGTAATTCAGGGCAGGAAAACCAGCCTTGATATCCTTGCCGATGGGCTTTGGTGTCGTAAAGTCCATTGGCGTCCCTGCGACGGGAGCGGCCTCTCCGGTAGGGATGAGCGTTTCGCCCGTGGGGAGGTATTCGCTGGCGTTAAGTTCAAGGATATGGTCAAGCACCCTGCGTCCTTCATTCTCGCCGGGGGCGAAGCCGTCAAGATTGAAATAGACGTGATTGGTGAGGTTAACCACCGTGGGCGCATCTGTTTCTGCCGTCATCACCAGCTTCAGGGAATTGTCCTCGCCGAAGGAGTAATGGGCAACAGCCTTGAGGTTTCCGGGGTAACCGGCCTCGCCGTCTTCTGAGAAGTACAGGAATTCGACGGCGTCACCGCCACTGCGGCTGTCCCATACCTGATTCTGGAAGCCGTCCGGGCCGCCGTGGAGGTGGTTGGGCCCATTGTTGACAGGGAGGGAGTACTCCTTTCCGTCAAGGGTGAATTTTCCATTTGCAATCCGGTTTGCATAGCGTCCGGGAATTTTTCCGGAGCAGGGCCCGTCCGCAAAATACGAGAGGGCCTCGGGGTAGCCAAGGACGACATCGTCAAGCTTTCCGTCCCTGTCCGGAACGACGATTGACACGATGGCTGCGCCCACGCTTGAAAGTTCAACATATGCGCCGGAGGCGTTCTGAAGCCTGTAAAGGAAGATTTCTTTTCCGTCTGGGGACGTACCCCAGATTTTTTTAGTGATGGTTGTCATAGCGAAGCAAAGATACGCAAAATCTTTGCTATATTTGTATCCTATGAAGCAGTATCTCGATTTACTCAGACATATCCGCGAGAACGGAGTTATGAAGGAAGACAGGACCGGTGTGGGCACCCAGAGCGTATTCGGCTACCAGATGCGTTTCGATCTCCGGGACGGCTTCCCCCTCCTTACGACGAAGAAGGTCCACCTTAAGTCCATTATCCACGAACTCCTTTGGTTCATAGCCGGAGACACCAATATCAAGTACCTCAAAGACAACGGCGTCTCCATATGGGACGAATGGGCCGATGAGAACGGAGACCTCGGTCCCGTGTACGGCCACCAGTGGCGCAGCTGGCCGGCTCCGGACGGCCGCACGATAGACCAGCTGGCGCAGGTCGTCGATATGATAAGGCGCAATCCGGACAGCCGGAGGCTTCTCGTATCGGCCTGGAATCCCGGCGAGGTGGACAAGATGGCGCTCCCGCCCTGCCACTGCCTGTTCCAGTTCTATGTCGCGGACGGACGTCTGAGCTGTCAGCTTTACCAAAGGAGCGCGGACGTCTTCCTTGGCGTTCCGTTCAATATCGCATCCTACGCCCTCCTGACGATGATGATTGCGTGTACCAGCGGCCTTGAGCCCGGTGAATTCATCCACACGACAGGAGACACTCATATCTACAGGAACCATTTCGACCAGGTTGCGCTCCAGCTCTCCCGCGAGCCGCGCCCGCTTCCAAGGATGATAATAAACCCGGACGTCAAGTCCGTCTTTGACTTCAGGTACGAAGATTTCCGCCTGGAGGGATATGACCCCTGGCCTGCAATCAAAGCCCCCGTAGCAGTTTAAGCTTATGGAAAAGTGTATCATTGTCGCTATCGGCGAAAATAACGGAATAGGCGTCAGGAACGCCCTTCCCTGGCACCTGAGGGAGGACCTTCAGTATTTCAAGCGCGTAACTCACGGGTTCCCCGTGATTATGGGCCGGACCACATATTTCTCCATCGGAAGGCCTCTTCCCGGAAGGAAGAACATCGTGCTGAACCTCGGTGGAGAGGATATTCCTGAGGTAACCTGCGTTTACAGCTTCGAGGAGGCATACGCTGAGGCTGAGGCGACGGGTGCGGAAAAGTGCTTCGTGATCGGCGGGGCGTCCGTATATCGCGCCGCCCTTCCGGATATGGACACGCTCTATATAACCCACGTCCATAAGGTCGTGGAGGATGCCGATACGTTCTTCCCGGAGATTGACCCTGAGATTTGGGAGCCCGTCTGGAAATCCCCCCTTCAGGCCGATGAACAGTCCGGCCTCGAATTCGAATTCGTCGTTTACAATCGCAGATGAGCGGCGAAAGGGAGACATTCAGCAGCCGGTTTGCCGTGATTATGGCGATGGCGGGTTCCGCCATCGGCCTCGGGAATATCTGGCGCTTTCCTTATATCGTGGGAAAGTACGGCGGCGCTGCCTTCATTATCGTCTATATCCTCGCAAGCCTTATCCTTGCGATGCCCATCTTCCTCAGCGAATCCGTAATCGGCCGCCGGGGTGGCGCCGGAGCCTTCGGGTCTATGCGGAGGCTGGCCCCCGGGACCCCCTGGAAGTGGTTTTCCCTGCTTACCGTCATAACTCCGATCCTCATTCTCGGATACTACTGTGTCGTGGGAGGATGGTCCGTCCAGTATCTTTTCAAGGCTCTCTCGCTGGATTTTTCCGGGAGCGGGGCTGATGTGACAAAGTATTTCTCCGCTTTTACAGGTTCCCTCTGGAAGCCGCTGATCTCGCATACGATATTCGTCCTCGTGATGGCGGGAATCGTCCTTGCGGGCGTCAAGAAAGGAATCGAGGCGTTTACAAAGCTTACGATGCCCGTCCTTTTTGTAATGATCGTTATCATTGCCGTTTTCTCCGTCAGCCTTCCCGGCGGCGGAAAGGGCGTCGAATACCTTCTCCGGCCGGATTTCTCGAAGATTAACGCTGAGGCGATAGCCGCAGCGACGGGGCAGGCGTTTTATTCGCTGTCTCTTGGTGTGGGCACAATCCTGATTTATTCCTCCTATATGAAGAAGGAGGAAAACATCATTTCGTCGGGCATCGGAACGGCAGTTTCGGATATGCTGTTCGCCTTCCTTGCCGGTCTTGCGATACTTCCTGCGGTATTTTCCGCGGGGATTGCGCCTTCGGAGGGTCCCGGTCTCGTGTTCGAGACTCTGCCGTTCATTTTCCAGAGAATGGGCCAGGAAGGGGCGGTGTGGATCAGTTCGATTGCGGCAATCCTGTTTTTCTTCACTATCCTGACGGCTGCGGTAACATCGGCAATCTCTATGCTGGAGGCGGGCGTCGCTTTCCTTGTGGAGGAGGCGGGGATGAGACGTCCGGTTGCGACGATAGCGCTGTCGCTGGCGGTATGGGCTATCGGGATTCTCTGTATCCTTCCCTTTGGCGTCTTTGACGCGCTGGATTCCGTCTGCACTACCTGGCTGATGCCTCTTGGGGGCCTTTTGTTCGTTATTTTTGCCGGATGGGTCATTCCTTCTGATGTCCTTCGCGAGGAACTTACCCAGGGCGGGACGGCTCCTTTCAACATAAAAATTTATCCCGTCGTCAGGTTTGCGATCCGCTATATCGCCCCGCTGGGCCTGATTGCAATACTTCTTTCCCAACTCATATGAAAAAGATCCTTCTATCCCTTTCCGTCGTCCTATCCCACGTCGTCCTATCCCTTGCCGTCGTCCTTGCCGCGGTTTCCTGCGGCCCCCGCTTCGAGCCCTTTACCTTTGTCCATATGGCTGACACCCAGGTGGGCTTTTTCGACTATGAACCTGGCCACGCCGTATCAGACACGCTTATGGCCCGCGCCGTCAGAAGCGTGAACGAACTGAATCCGGACCTTGTCGTAATCTGCGGCGACCTTGTAGACCATCCGGACACCCTCGAGCACGAAGAAATCTTCTCCCGGAACCTTGCGAAGTTCATTCCCGAGACCTGGCTTGTTCCCGGAAATCACGATTATATGAGCTACAACCGCCCCCTTCGCGACCGTTATCTTGCCCAAAGGGGCTATGAGCGCTTCTATTTTGTCCATAAGGGCTGTGCCTTCATCGGTATGGACTCCAACTGCATAAAGGAAGGCGTCGAGGATGCGGAGGCAGAGCAGCTGGAATGGCTCAAGGCCCGCCTTGCGGAGGCATCGAAATGCAAGCACGTGTTTATATTTATGCATTGCCCCATCATCCGCCAGAGCATTGACGAGCCGGAGGACTACTTCAACTTCCCCGTCTCGAAGCGTCAGCAGTATATAGACCTTTTCAAAGCATCCGGCGTAACAGCCTGCTTCTTCGGACACTGTCACCAGGAGTGGAGGACCGAGTATGAGGGAATCAAGTTCCTCACAGCCGGTTCCGTATGCCGCGCCCTCGGGCACGGATATCCCGGCTACGGCATTATAAAGGTAACGGAAGACGGCATCGAGGAATCCTACTTCGCAACACCCGTCGACGACGTTCCTATGCCCACAGTGAAGTAGATTTTTCCGGCTTAACCCGTTTGCCGTGGGCAAAACAGGGGGTTTTTGCACAAGGTCAGATTTCATCCAGGGGACCTTGTGCATAAATCGGCCACAGGAGACAAAAACCGCACAAGGTCCAGCATACAAAATCAGACCTTGTGCACCCCACGTCCCAGGAAGGGAGAGGGGGAAAAAAGGCGGCGGAGCGCTCGGTGACGAAGGTAGTGCGTAATGGGGGCGGCGAGGGGGGCGTGAAGTGTAATGCACTGATTTTGAACGGATTACGTAAAAGAGGGGTATCGAAAACCGACACCCCTCTTTTGTGTAATAGATTGTATTTCAATATTTTACATTTCACGCTCGAAATCGGGAGCGGAGCCGGGACCACCGCGGCCGCAGCAGCGGGGTTCGCCGGCGGGTGGTGGGAAAAGGCGGCGGGGCGTGGGGTGACGAAGGAAGTGCGGAGCGGGGAAATTGGTTTTTCCGGCTAACGGCGCCCTGTCCGGGACGGAGCTCGATTGCGTATACGAGTGTACCCACGGGAATGGCGGAGAGAGGGAGGCAGTTTCCGAGTTCAGGGGCTGCCTGAGGGCCGGATTCGACCACCTGACCTACCTTAAGGCCATTAGGAGCGATAATGTAGCTCTTCTGTCCGTCCTCATACTGGATGAGGGCGATACGTGCGGAGCGGTTAGGATCGTATTCGATGGTGAGGACTGTTGCCTTCACATCATCACGAGTACGCTTGAAATCGATGATACGGTACATCCTCTTGTGTCCGCCGCCACGATAACGGACGGTCATCTGGCCGGTGTTGTTACGGCCGCCGGTGGACTTGAGGGGAGTAAGGAGCTTCTTGTAGGGCTTCTTGGCTGTTATCTCCTCGAAGGAGCTGATAGCCTTGTTACGCTGACCGGGAGTTACCGGCTTGTACTTCTTGATTGCCATAATGTAATTCCTCCTTACTAGATGTTAGCGTAGAAATCGATCTTCTCATCGCCTTCAAGAGTGACATAAGCCTTCTTGAAGTGATTGGTGCGGCCCTTGAGGAGGCCGGACTTGGTCCAGCGCTGCCTTCTCTTGCCGTGATAGTTGAGAGTATTCACGGAGGAAACCGTGACACCGTACATCTGCTCGACAGCGGCCTTGATCTGGATCTTGTTGGCCTTGCGGTCAACGATGAATCCGTAACGGTTGAGCTTTTCGCCCTGCTCCGTCATTTTCTCTGTTACGATTGGTCTGATAATGATACCCATTTGACGTCCTCCTTTACTTTACTCTTGCTGCGAGAATGTCCTGGACACCATCGATGAGCACCAGGGAGTTGGCGTTCATGATTGCGTAGGTGTTGATCTCGTCAACGGTGATGACTTTAACGTTCTGAAGGTTGCGGGACGAAAGAAAGATGTTGTCGGAGTTCTCAGGAAGAACGACAAGCACCTTGCGGTCACCGGCCTTGATGTTCGCAAGGATGGTGAGGAGTTCCTTCGTCTTGGGTGCCTCCATTGCAAAGGGCTCTACGAGGGTGATGGCGCCGTCCTGTGCCTTGTAAGTAAGGGCGGAAAGACGTGCGAGCTGCTTCACCTTCTTGTTGAGCTTGAAGGAGTAGTCGCGGGGCTTGGGACCGAATACACGGCCGCCGCCTACGAAGATGTTAGCCTTGAGGGAGCCGTGACGTGCACCGCCGCCGCCCTTCTGGCGTCCGAGCTTCTTGGTGGAATATGCGACTTCGCTGCGGTCTTTGGTCTTGGACGTACCCTGGCGCTGTGCGGCGAGGTAGTTCAGGACGTCAAGATAAATAGCGTGGTCATTAGGGTTCTCTATCCCGAAGACCTTTTCGTCAAGGACGACTTTCTTTCCGGATTCAGATCCGTCAATCTTGTAAACTGACAATTCCATAACTTAGGCCTCCAAAATTACATAAGAACCTTTAGCTCCGGGAACGGAGCCTTTGATAACGAGAAGATTGTTCTCAGGGATCACTTTGAGGACTTCGAGGTTGAAAACCTTCACCCTCTCATTGCCCATATGTCCTGCCATACGCATTCCGGGGAATACGCGGGAAGGCCAGGAGGATGCTCCCATTGAACCAGGGTGACGGAGACGGTTGTGCTGACCGTGGGTCTTGCCGCCTACGCCGGCGAATCCGTGGCGCTTTACAACGCCCTGGAAACCCTTACCCTTGGATGTTCCGACCACATCGACAAATTTGACATCTTCCGTGAAGACATCGGCCACCGTGAGGGTGTCACCGAGCTTCAGCTCCGAGGAGAAGTCAGCGGGAAATTCCACGAGCTTCTTCTTGGGAGTGGTTCCTGCCTTTTCGAAATGGCCCTGCATAGCCTTGCTGGTGCGCTTCTCTTTCTTTTCGTCATAGGCAAGCTGTACGGCGGAGTAACCATCGGTCTCGACGGTACGAACCTGCGTGACAACACACGGACCAGCCTCAACAACAGTGCACGGTATGTTCTTACCGTCGGCACCGAAGACGGAAATCATTCCGACTTTTTTTCCAATTAATCCAGGCATTGGTTTGTTAATTAACTGTTAATAAATACTTTACGCGTAAAAGTAGGCCTCGCGGCACATTTAGCGGACCGCAAAGATAGCACTTTTTTGTGGATTGCAAAAAGTTTTCAACAGATTTTTCAACTATATTTGTGGTGAATATGAAACGATTGGCTTTTATGGCGGCTTTGGTTGCTGTCGCTTCCTGCTGCGCACCTGAGAAAGAATCCTCCCTTCCGCGGGATTTCGAAAGCGGAATTGACACAGAGCGCTTCGACTCGGTCTTTACAGGCGTCGAATCAAGACCCTGCGACGAACTCCACAGCCTTATGGTCGCAAAGGACGGAAAGGTGATTTACGAAAGATGGGATACCGGTCACGGGCCCGACGAACTCCACGTCTGCTGGTCCGTCAGCAAGACCTTCACGGCAACGGCCGTCGGGTTCGCCGTCCAGGACGGGCTGCTGTCGGTTGATGACAGGATCGTTGACATCTTCCCCCCGGAAATGCTGCCGGAAAAGCACAGCCCGGAACTTGACGCCCTGACGGTCAAACACCTTCTGATAATGGCCTCCGGATTCAAGTACGACTTCGTCTCCGACGTCAATTCCAGAAGGAGCCCCGAGCCCACGAAGATGGTCCTCGCGTCTGAATTCGCATTCTTCCCCGGAACCCGCTATCAATACAACAGCATCAACACCTTCCTTCTCTCAGCGATTGTCACCCGTCTTACCGGAAAGACCGTCGCGGACTACCTGAAGGAAAAGCTCTTCGAGCCTCTCGGAATATATAAATATGTATGGGACGAGTCCGCTGACGGGCTGAGCTTTGGCGGATGGGGCCTCCACACGACGACGGAGAATCTTACGAAGATGGGCCTGTTTATGCTGCAGAAGGGGGTATGGAACGGGCGGCGCCTTCTCGACGAAGCCTGGTTCGACGAGGCGATGAAGGTCCATATCTATCAGAATCCGGACTCCCAGGAGCCCGGCAACGACTGGGCCCAGGGTTACTGCTACCAGATGTGGGCCTGTACCCACGGCGCAGTCCGTATGGACGGGGCCCATAACCAGATCGTCATCATCTCCCCTGAAAAGAACGCTGTCATCACCTACACGGCCCACGCCTACTGGGGACGTCTCCTTATGGAAGACATCTGGAAGTACGTCTGGGAAGAGTTGTAGCGTTCCCTACGCGAGGCTGTGAAATATCCGGATGCAGTTTTCCACGGCGGTTTCGATATCCCGGAGGGAAACGCACTCGTCGTCGCGGTGGGCCGTACGGATGGACCCCGGGCCGATGATGGCCTTATGGGCGAAGTTCGAAAGGTGGGGAGCGTCGCTGCCGAAGGAGGCAGGGGCCGACGGAATCCCCTCGACCGTCAGGTACTCTGCCGGAGCGTCGCCTCCACGCGGGGTTACCTCGATCCCCGGTCCCAATCCGGCCATATACTCCGTCACCGCAGCGTCAGAAATGAAGGTCGTGCGGAAGTAAATGCGGCAGGTAAGCTCCGGGGAGAGGACATTCTGGGGGTTGTCGCTACTGAGGAGGCCGACATTCCAGGTAGTAGCTCCAAGGACTGGGTCTACGCAGAAATTATGGGCCCGGAGGGTATTCACAAAGTCGACAAACATATCGACGGCGCTACGGCCGAACTCCGGATAGCCGGAATGGAACGCCTCGCCGGTGAACTTGAGATCGAAAGATTTAGTGCCCTTTGAGGCGGAGACCATACGGTTTTCCGTTGGCTCTCCTATCACCAGATACGGCGCGCGGAAGTCCGTTTTCGCAAAGGCCTTCGCTCCCCACGAACCGGTCTCTTCGCCGGAAAGAAGAAGCAGCGCGAAACCGCTTTCGCCTGCGGCCTCGAGTTCTTTGCAGGCGGTATAAAGCGCGAGAATCTGGCCCTTGGCGTCGCAGGCGCCGCGGCCGTGGACCATCTCCCCGTCGAGCCGGGGAGGAATATACGGCGGCACCGTGTCCATATGGGTACAGAATACAACGCGTGGCGTCCCCCATTCAAGCAGGAGGTTCAGCGTTCCGTCGCCCACTTCCATAAGGGTTTTACGTGGCGCCTCGAGACGCCGGTGGAGAATCTCCGCTATGGCTCTCTCAGAGCCCGAAGTGGAGTCTATGGAGAGTATCCCCCTGAAAAGTTCAATATCCGTTTTCATCCTATAAATCCTTTTTCAAGAAGAACTTCCGCAATCTGGACGGCGTTGGTTGCGGCGCCCTTCCGGAGATTGTCGCTGACGCACCAGAAATTGAGCCCATAGGGGACGGTCCCGTCCCTGCGGAGGCGGCCGACGAAAACATCGTCACGGCCTTCGGCGAAGATGGGCATAGGATACTCTGAGGCGGAAGGATCGTCAACGACGGAGAGTCCCGGCATCTCCGCCCATAATCCGCGCACTTCCTCCAGCGAGAAGTCTCGGAGGAGCTCGACGTTTACGGATTCACTGTGGCCTCCGCGGACGGGAACCCGGACGGTAGTCGCCGTTACGGCGATGGACTCGTCGCGAAGGATCTTCTTGGTCTCGTTTATCATCTTGACTTCCTCTTTCGTGTAGCCGTCAGGAAGGAACGAGTCGATGTGGGGGATTACATTCATATCGATGCGGTACGGGAACTTCGTTCCGCTTCCGCCGCTTCGCTCCGCCTCCAGCTGCTCGATTCCCTTCTGGCCGGCGCCGGTAACGCTCTGGTAAGTGGAGACGACGATGCGCTTGATGCCGTATGCCTTGTGGAGAGGGGCGAGCGGCATTACCATCTGTATCGTGGAGCAGTTGGGATTTGCGATTATCATATCCTCACGCCCGATAACATCGGCATTGATTTCCGGAACGACGAGTTTTTTTGTCGGGTCCATCCTCCAGTAGGATGAGTTGTCAACGACGCGGCACCCCGCCTCCGCGAAACGCGGGGCGAGTTCCGCCGACACGGCTCCGCCGGCGCTGAAAATCGCGACATCCGGCATCTTCGCTATTGCCTCGTCCGGGCCCGCGACGGTCCATTTCCTTCCGCCAAACCCGATTTCACGCCCATACGAACGCGGCGACGCGACCGGAAGGAGTTCCGTCACGGGGAAATGTCTCTCCGCAAGGACTTCTATCATTTTCGAGCCCACAAGTCCGGTGGCTCCTACGACTGCTACTTTCATCTGAGGATATCGTTTAGGATGCTGGAGGCGGCCTGGATCGCGCCTTCGCCGGCACCTTGGATCACGAGCGGGTATGGGTGATATCCGCTCTTTATTATTATCGCATTCTCCGTGCCTTCAAGGTTGTAGGCAGGGTGTCTGGAATCCACGTGGCGGACGCTGATGGAGGCGCGGTAGCCTCCGCAGGTCTTCTCCAGGAGCGCCACGAAGCGGGGTCTCAGGCCGTCCCGGGGGGAGAGTTCTTCCCGGAAGAAAGGCTCCATCTTCTCCAGCGCCTCGTAAAGGTCCTCTCCGGGAGCGGGAGCGAGCGAGCGTATTTCCACATCCTTTTCCTCCAGCGGGATTGCCGCCTCCCGGGCGAGGATGAGGAGTTTCCGAAGCGCGTCGCGGCCGCCAAGGTCCAGGCGGGGATCCTTTTCCGTAAGGCCCTCCTCCGCGGCCTTCCTAAGGAGCGCGGAGAAACTCCGCCCGGCGCCCGAATACTCTCCGAAAATCTGGTTCAGAGTACAGGAAACGACCGCTTCAAGGGAGATGATTTCATCACCGACGGCGGCGCCACGGGCTATGGACTCGAGAACGGGAAGGGCGGCTCCTACCGTTGTCTCGTAGCGGAAGGGAACCCCTTCGCGCCTCGCCGCTTCCTTCAGCGCGGCATATTCGACATACGGGATCGCGAGGGAACGCCTGTTCGACGAGATTACTCCGACGCCTTTTGCAAAAAGCTCCGGATACCTTTTATATATTGTTTCGCTGTCCGTGCAATCGACGAACAACGCCCCTTCCTGAACGATGCGAAGGACCTCGTCCACAAATGCCGTGTCCCTTGACGGAAGTTCGTTTGCGGAAGGCAGTGCCCTGCCTTCCGCGACGTCGAGTCCATCAGGATCCATCAGAGAGCCGCGGCTGTTGCCGACGCCCAGAATCCGGATCCGCTTACCGGTAAGGTCGCTGAGGGCTGCGCTACGGGAGGATATCAGCTCGATGAGAGCCTTTCCTACGGCGCCGTAGCCCGCGATGTAAAGGTCAATCGTTCCGGCATCGCCCCGAAGTTCGAAGAATTCGCGGTGGAGGGCCTCCTGGGTCCGGACGTCGAGGGCCCAAGGGACGGTAACGGCCACCTCGCGGGATGAGACGTCCACAGCTCCGGGGGCGATTCCGGCCTTCGCGAGGCAGGTGCCGATGCGCGCGGCGGTGCCGCCGTCCGGCGTTCCGACGAGCGTTATGACACACTCGTCCCCGTGCCGGGCCGATGTGAGCCCTATCCAGCCGCTAGTGTTGGAGGAATGGGCCCCGGAAATGAGGGTATATGCGCCGCCGGGGGCGAAAGTATTGCGTATTTCGATGCCGATGCCGCTTTCCATCGCGGGTGCGACGGTTGGCGCATAGAGCACCTTCGCGCCCTTGGATGCCAGCGCCAGCGCGTCCTCGTAGGACATTTCCGGGATGGTCCTCGCCGATACCACCGTCTTGGGGTTCGCGGTCATAAATCCGGGAACGTCTGTCCATATCTGGAGGGCATCGGCCTTGACTGCCGCCGCGTAGATTGCCGCGCTGAAATCGGAACCGCCGCGGCCGAGGGTTGTGACGCCGCCTTCGGGAGTTCCCGCTATGAAGCCGGGAGCGACGAAGATCCGGACCGAGCTGTCCTCAGTGGCGGCCTTGATGTTAGTCACCGTGGCATCGTCGTCATTGGCGATAATCAGCTTCCGGGAGTCGAGCCACCGCGTATTGTAGCCTTCAAGGGAGAGTTTCCGGGCGACAATCCTTGTGGAAAAGAGTTCGCCGTAGGTTACGGTTTCCTCTTTCGGGGAAGACAGCATCTCCCCGAAAAGCTCCAGGAATTCCTTCTCCGCGGCAAGGCGTTCCTCTCCGGTGAAAAGGCGGCGGATGATGGCGAGATGGCGGAATTTGATTTCACCTGCGGCGTCAGGGGCGCCTTCGGCTACTGTAATCAAAGCATCCGTACAGCCGCTGATTGCTGACAGGACGAGTATTACGCGGGAAGAGGCGGCCCTCTCCGCGACGATATCCATCATCCTTGATATGTTGGTTGCGGACGCGACCGACGTGCCGCCGAATTTCATTACGCTCAGCATAGGCCTTCCTCACTCTCTGTTAATTTCGCAAATATAGATAAAAATCTTAACTTTGCCTCGGTTATGGAAATGCGCGCGATGGGCATATTCGGGTTCCTGCAGTTCGGGGTGGCGGACATCCTGGACATACTGATGGTTGGCCTTCTGATCTATTTCCTCCTGAAGAGTATCAGGGGGGATTCTTCGGTTGTGAACATCGTGCTGGTGCTGACGGCGATCCTTATCCTGCAGGGGGTGGCGTCGCTGCTGAATATGCGGATGATGACTGCGCTTTTGAATGCGCTGCTGGATGTGGGCATACTTGCTGTCATTATTATTTTCCAGCCGGAAATCCGCCACACGATCAACAGATTCGCCGTTTCTTCGGGAATCTCAAGGCGTACCGGAAGGTTCTTCAACCGGATTCTCGGAATCAAGGAGGAGAAGATGGGAGACCAGTCCGTGGAGGAACTCGCAGAGGCCTGCAGGGCTATGTCCGCGGAAAAGACCGGCGCCCTTATTGTTATCCAGCACAAGTCCTCCCTTGATGACTACATAAGGACCGGAGACGCATTCGACGCTGAAATCAACCGCCGGCTCATTATGAATATCTTCTTTAAGAATTCGCCCCTTCACGACGGCGCGATGATTATCGTAGGTAACCATATTGTCGCCGCCCGCTGCCAGCTCCCTATGACTAACCGCACGGACATCCCGCCGTCGTTCGGGATGCGCCACCGGGCGGCAATCGGCCTTACGGAGGATACTGACGCGGATGTTCTTCTGGTCTCCGAAGAAAGCGGGCATATTATGTTTATGCGCTCCGGGGTAATCCAGGAAGTTGCAAGTATGAAGGAACTCCGGGATCTTCTCGGGTCCGCCCTTGACGATAAAAAATCCTGATATGGGACCTGTTGAGCAGAAACTGGGATTCGACCGGATCCGTAAGAGCGTCTCCGACAGGTGCTCCACCGACTATGCGGCGGAAAGGGTAGAGACGGAGGTGTTCTCATCCGATGCCGCTGAGATCAGGAGGCGGCTTGTCCTCACGGACGAGATGAGGCTTATCCTGATGTTCGAGGACAACTTCCCGACAACCGGCTATATCGACTGTCACGGTTTTCTTGAGCCGCTTTCCGGAAGTTCCTCAATCGATCTTGTCTCGCTTGGGAAGCTCCGTACCCTGCTTGAGACCACAGGTAAGGTAATGTCCTTTTTCAAGGGCGTTTCATCCGGGGTTTATCCCAACCTGAAGAGACTCTGCTCCCCGCTCCGAAGCTTTCCGGACGTGTCCCGCCGGATAGACGCCATCCTTGACAAGGCCGGAGACATCAAAGACACCGCTTCCGATGAACTGTATTCCATCCGAAAGTCCATAAGGGACAAGGAACAGTCCATTTCCAGGAAGATGAACGCCATCCTGAAGAAGGCCCGCGAGGATGGAATCGTGGATGCTGACGCGAGCGTCTCAATCCGCGACGGAAAGATGCTTATCCCGGTGAATTCCTCCAAGAAGAGGATGCTCCAGGGCTTCGTGCACGATGAATCCGCCAGCGGAAAAACCACCTTTATAGAGCCTTCGGAAATTGTCGAAATTACCAACGAGATCGTTGACCTGAGATTCGCCGAATCAAGGGAGATCGCAAGGATTTTGATGGAGTTCGCGGATTTTGTAAGGCCGTTTGTCCCGGATCTGCTCGACGGTGCCACGGTGATCGGAGAGCTGGATTTCGTAATGGCGAAGGCTTCGGTCGCCCTTGAAATGGTAGCGGGAATGCCGGTGATTTCCGAAAGCGGCGAGATGCTCCTCAGGAAAGCGCGTCACCCGCTTCTTGAGAAGGCGCTGAAAAAGGAAAAGAAGGAGATTGTCCCCCTTTCCGTTACGCTCACCCCCTCGAAAAGGATTCTTCTCATCTCAGGGCCCAATGCCGGGGGAAAGTCCGTGTGCCTGAAGACTGTAGGACTGCTGCAGTATATGTTCCAGTGGGGGCTTCTGATACCGACCTCGGAGAGCTCGGAGATGCCTGTGTTCGACAGGGTGATGGTCTCTATCGGTGATGACCAGTCGCTGGAAAATGACCTTTCGACATACAGCTCATTCCTCCGGGATATGACTGATATGCTATCCATCGCTGACTCCAGGACTCTCCTTCTCGTGGACGAGTTCGGCTCCGGGACGGAGCCTGCGGCGGGCGGAGCGATCGCGGAGGCGATCCTTGCGAAGCTCGACGCTGCCGGGGCTTACGGGGTAATCACTACTCACTACACTAACCTGAAACTCTACGCTGCTTCTCAGGAAAGCGGCGTCATCAACGGGGCGATGCTGTTTGACGAGCGGAATATAGCACCGGCGTTCAAGCTCGAGATAGGGCTCCCCGGCAACTCGTTCGCGTTCGAGCTTGCGAGAAAGATGGGCCTTCCGGAGGATGTTGTCGCGGATGCGGAGGCGCGCTCCGGCGAAAGCTACGTAGGAATGGAGCGGAACCTCAGGAAAATCGCCCGGAACCGCCGCGTCCTGGACGAAAAGATCCAGCGGGTGAAAGCCGCAGACAGGACTCTTGAGTCCATTACCGACAAATACGAAAAGGAGCTTTCCTCTATCCGCGATGAGCGGAAACGCATCCTTGAGGAGGCCCGGAGGGAGGCTGAGGATATCATAAAGAGCGCAAACCGGCAGGTGGAGAACACCATTCGGACCATCAAAGAAGCCGGGGCGGAGAAGGAGGCGACAAAGGGCGCCCGCGAGGAGTTGTCCTCGTTCCTGGGCACTCTGGCATCGGTAAAGAAGGAAAGGGACGAATACCTTGAGGGTAAGCTCAACAGGGTCAGGCAGCGCAAAGAGAAGCGCGCGGCAAGGAATCCGGAGGCGGCGGTTTCTCCTGCCGCAGCGGCTCAGGAAAGGAAGATGGCGGAATTCCGCAGTGCTCCGCTCAAGGTTGGTGAGAAAATCCGGATCAAGGACAGCGGAATGGTCGGTGAGGTAAGCAAGATTTCGGTGAAGGCCGTTACCGTGATTGTCGGGAATGTCCTGACAAAACTTCCCCTGGACAGGGTTGAAAGGGTAACGTCGAACGAGTTCCGTACGCTCGCCAAAAGCCAGCAGAGGGCTCCTCGCCAGATTATCGACACCGCAGTAAGGGACCGAAAACTGCAGTTCAAGCCGGAACTCGACGTCCGGGGTCAGCGCGTGAACGAAGCGCTCGAAAACGTTATGCGATATGTCGATGATGCGATAATGCTGGACATCTCTCCCGTGAGGATCCTCCACGGAAAGGGAACCGGAGCGCTGAGGGATGAAATACAGAAATACCTGAGGACCGTCCCCGGGGTTGCCGGTGTCGCTGACGAGGATATCCGGCGCGGCGGGAGCGGAGTAACAGTTGTAACAATAGGCTGAATGGCACAGGAAAAGGGCAGAAAGAAGGCAGGCATCCGCGGCGAGGATCTCGCTGCGGAGTATCTCCGTACCTGCGGATACACAATTCTCGAGAGAAACTGGAGAAGCGGTCACCTGGAGATTGACATCGTGGGCTCCGCTCCGGACGGGCTTCATTTTGTCGAGGTGAAAACGCTCGTGGCTCCGTTCTTCATCTCTCCGGAGGAGAAAGTGGGGACAGCCAAGCAGAAAAAGATTACGGAGGCCGCAATCCGATATGTCAAAGAACACGGAGGCGTAGGCGCGCAGGAGTTGTTTTTTGATGTTATTTCAGTTACATTTGACGGTGGTACCGCGCAGGTGAAGTTTTTCCCGAAAGCGTGGGTCCCGATTTACGTTTAGACCACATTCATTTAATAATGGACAAAAACAGATATTGCGTCATAATGGTTGGCGGGGATGCATCGGAGCATCCGTTCCTTGGACGCATATACAATCGATTTCAAAACAGCTTTCCCAAGGAAAACATCTTCCTTGTGACTCCTGCTCCGGGCGGAGGGAATATCAAAAAACGCCTTCCCGGTCTTCCGGAGGAAAATCTCTTGCTGGAGCCCTATAAGAGGGGCTCTGCAACGTGTATGTACTACACTTCGCTCAAGATTCTAAGGAAGAATCCCGAGGCGGTGATTCTGGCTTCGCCGGCGGACTACGAGATTATGGACGAGGATCTGTTCGCTTCGACGATCGACCTTTCTATGGACTTTGTCGCGAAAAACGATGTCCTTATGACTCTTGGTATCATCCCGCGCTCAGCGAAGACGAACTTCGGCTATATCCAGGTCAAGGAAGGCCGCGGGGCTCACTTTATGGACCAGCCTCTGACGGTCAAGACCTTCACGGAAAAGCCGCCGGTGGAACTTGCTGAGGTATTCCTCCGCACCGGCGAGTTCTTCTGGAACTCTGGTATTTTCATCTGGAAGGCTTCCACCATCAAGGCGGAAATCACCCGCTACATCCCGGAAATTGCCGATATGTTCGAAGGCTGGGAAAGTGCCGTGGGAACGCCTTCAGAGGCTGCTTTCGTCGAGAAAGCTTACTCTGAGGCCCCGAAGGTGTCGCTTGACTACGGCGTAATGGAACGCACGGATAAAGCCTGGCTTTATCCTTCACGTTTCGGATGGGCAGACCAGGCGGATTTTTGCTGACCCGCTCCGAAGGGGCCGCTTCCGGATTTAGCGCAGATACTCCTCCAGCCGTATGGACCCGGCGGTTTTCGCGTCGCGGTACTTTACGATTACGGGGCAATAGAGATGGACGCCGCTCTCGATGGGGCGGCCGTCTTTCATTATGGGCTTCGAGCCGCTGACGACAACGGCGCCGCGGGGGACGACAATCCGTCCCTCTTCGTTCCGGCGGATGAACTCGCCGGTAGTCGCGTCGAAAATGGGCGTAGAGGAGGTTATGATGACGCCGGAGGCGATTACAGCGCCTTCTTCAACGAGGGTTCCTTCGTAGATTCCGCAGTTTCCGCCGATGAATGCTCCGTCCTCGATGATGGTTGGAGTTGCGCCGGCGGGCTCAAGGACGCCGCCGATCTGGGTCGATGCGGAGATGTGGATATGCCGGCCCACCTGGGCGCAGGAGCCGATGGTGACGTGGGAATCGACCATCGTGCCTTCGCCCACATAGGCCCCGACGTTGATGTACGCAGGAGGCATCACGATGGACCCGGGGGCGAGATATGCGCCGCGGCGGATGCTGCTGCCGCCCGGAACGATGCGGACGCCGTCGCTCTCCGTGAACTTCCTGACGGGGAAGGTCGCCTTGTCAAAGAAGGAAAACTGGCCTTCGGACATATCCTTGATGGCGCCAAGGCGAAATCCCGCGAGGATTACTTCCTTCACCCAGGCGTTCACGGTCCACTTCCCGTCTATTTTCTCCGCAACGCGGAGTTCTCCCTTTTCAAGGGCGTTAATGACTTCGTTGAAGCGTTCGAAGCTTACTTCTTCCATAGGTCTTCCAGTACTTTATTGATGAGGTTGTCGGTTTGCTCCGTCGCTTCCACAAGGGGCAGGCGGAGGCTGTTCTCCATCAGGCCCATCCGCGCCATCGCGGCCTTTCCGGGAATGGGATTGGGCTCAACGAAGAGGGCGTGGAACAGGGGCTTGAGGTGTTCCTCATATCTTTCTGCCTTGCCCCATTCTTTCCTGAGGGCCGCTGTGGTGAAGGCTTCCATCAGGTCAGGGCAGACGTTTGATGCGACGGAGATAACTCCCTCCGCGCCGCCCTTCATCAGTTCAAGGGTGTCGTCATCGTTGCCGCTGAGGACAATAAAGCCCTTCGGACGGTGTTTAAGGATTGTCTTGACCTGATCGATCTTGCCGGAAGCTTCCTTGACGGCGATGATGTTAGGGACATCTTCTGCAAGGCGAAGGGTTGTTTCCGCGTCCATATTCGTTCCGGTCCGGCCGGGGACGTTGTAGAGGATGATGGGCTTGTCAGTCTCGCCGGCGATGGCTTTGAAATACTCGTAGAGCCCTCTCTGGGGCGGTTTGTTGTAGTAGGGGACCACGACGAGATATGCGTCCGCCACGGTCAGGAGGCGGATGTTGGCCAAGGTCCCGGGGATTGAGTTGGTCCCCACTCCGGCGACAACCGGCCTTCCTTCCGCGTTTTCTTTCGCGAGGGTAAGGACGCGGATTTTTTCTGCGTCGGAAAGGGTAGGGGTTTCGCCGGTGGTGCCAAGGGGAACGAGGAAGTCGATTCCGGCCCCTACCTGGCGCCTGACGTTTTCGACGAAGGTCTCGTAATCCACTTCAGGGGCGGTCCCGCCGCCTTTGAAGGGGGTGAAAAGGGCTGTGCCACAGCCTTTGAGAAGAATATTGTCTGTCATAGCAGTTCAGTAAATTCGTGGACTCCGGTGATGGTTTCGAGAAGGGTGGCGGCGTGGACCGCTCCGGCGGCAAAACCAGCTCTGGAGTACGCCTCGTGGCGTATGGTTATTTTATCGCAGGATGATTCGAGGGTAACGGTGTGGATTCCGGGGACTTCGCCTTCGCGGACGGATGTTATCTCCGGAGCTTCTCCAAGGTTTGCCTCTATAATCTTCCCCATCGTCTTCGCGGTCCCGGAGGGTGCGTCGAGTTTGTGGATGTGATGGATTTCTTCAATGGAGGGGGTATAGCCGGCGCCTCTCAGGATTTCGCAGACCTTTGCAATCGCGGCCTCGGCGGCACCTACTCCAAGGGAGAAGTTGGAGGCATAGACCATAGGTTTTCCATTCTGCTGGAAGGCGGTTATCACCTCCGCGGCTATGTCGTTCCATCCGGTAGTGCCTATCACGGCGCCTTTGAAGTTTTTAGCGATTGTCTTATAGTTTTTTCTGAAGGCCTCAGGGGTAGTGAAATCTATGCAGACGCAGTCCTTCGCCGTCTCCTCAGGTACGGCGGCGATGTCTTCGCTCGCCTCCACGAGAGGAATGCCGCGCCTTTTAAGCTCGTCTTCTACCATATGGCCCATCCGGCCATAGCCGCTGATTACAACTTTAATCATATTTCCATTATTTTTACCAGTTCCGCCGGACCGGTGAGGTACACATCGGTGAATTTTTCCTGGCCCATACTCCGGAATTCCACCGTAAGGATGTCCCCACGCCGGCATTGAAGCCGAACCTTAAGTTCCTCTGCCGGGGTTGAGGGCTCTGCGTGCGAGGGGTGGCGAAGGAAGGCCGCCGCGGAAATTTGGTTTTTCGAACCGCAATTCTCCGCAGGGGCAGGATCGGCAGAGGCCGCGAAGTACGTCGCGATAGCCGATGCGGTTATCCCCGTCCCGCAGGCGAGCGTCTCTCCCTCAACTCCCTTTTCGAACGTCCGGACCTTCAATAGCCCGTCTTCACTCTTCTCCACGAAGTTCACGTTAGTTCCCTCCGGGGCAAACTCCTTTGCATACCGTACGGGCGGCGCGACTTCTTCTATATTTATCGAGTCCACATCCTCTACGAAAATCACGAAATGTCGCGTTCCGGTATTGAGAAACAGGCCTTCTATCCCGGCGTGTGCGGGGTGATGAAGGAAGGCCGCCTGGACGGCGACCGGCGAAATCCCGTCAACGTCTTTCATACGGATTTTCACGGTCCATTCGGAGGGAAAGGTTCCCTCCTCCGCGTCGCTCCGCGACCCTGTACGGGGAAATGCTCCCTCTGGAGCCTTTCCCTTCGAAAGTATCTCCCCCGTATGGGGTCCGTCCGGAGCTATAAAGCGGTATATCCCGTCCTCAGCCGCGGGCCTTATCCCAAGGTAATCCGCAAACGCCACGATGCACCGTCCTCCGTTCCCGCACATCATCCCTCCCGTTCCGTCCGGATTGAAGAATTCCATCGAAAAGTCATATCCTCCATTCCCTTCACCCAGTATCATAAGCCCGTCCGTACTGAATTCACGGCACAGCCCCCTGATTGACGCGGCGTCCCGGAAGGGCGAAGCGTCGACTCCGCGGCCGTCAAGGACCACGAAATCGTTTCCGGCTCCGGAGAACTTATATAGCGTGTTTTCTATCTTTCTCATTATCAGGCAATTATCCAAATAAGGGGGTCATAAAAGTAATACCCGTCTTTTGCGTAATCATTTAATATTCAACGCGTTACAGATCACGCCTGCGAGGGTGCGGATTCCCGGTTCCATCTTTTCCCGGGGGATGAACGTATAGTTGAGCCGCATCGTGTTCCGGTGAGAGCCGTCCGGGTAGAAAAAGCTTCCCGCAACATAGGCAACCCCCTTTGAAAGCGCCTCGTCATACATTGCGACAGTGTCCACTCCTTCAGGAAGGGTAACCCAAAGGAACAGTCCGCCGTCAGGACGGGTCCATTCTACTCCTTCCGGCATATACTTCTCCAGCAGGGAAAGCATCAGGTCCCGCCGCTCCCGGTATTGCGAAAGCGTCTTCACAAGATTCCCATCAAGCGCCCCGCCCGAAAGGAACTCCGCGGCGATGTACTGGTCGTACACCGGAGGGCACAGGTCGAGCGCCTGTTTACACACGAAAATCTGCTCCAGAAGATCTTCCGGGCCGATAATCCACCCCAGTCTGAAGCCGGGGGCAAAAACCTTCGAGAAGCTCCCGAGGTGGAGCGTCCTCTCGGGCGCGAGTTCGCGTATCGTGGGCACGGGAGTGCCGCTGTAGCGAATCTCGCGGTATGGGCTATCCTCAACGATGAGGCAGTCGAGCTCCCGCGAAAGCGCGACAACCCCCTCCCTTTCCTCAAGCGTCATAGTCTCTCCGGAGGGGTTGTTGAAGTCCGGGATGACGTATATGAACTTTGGCGCAGGGGTCCCGGAGGAACCTGTGTCCTCCGGGAACTCCAGGGGCCGCACCTCAGCACGGTAGGAGCGGAAGGACTGGAGGGCGCCGAGGTAGACGGGATAATGGGCCAGGACGATATCGCCGGGGTTGAGAAGGATGCGGGAGCAGATGTCGATGCCCTGCTGGGACGAGGTCGTAATCTGCACCTGCGACACCGGGACGCCGTAGCGGGCGGCTATCGCCTCCCGGAGCTCCGGAACGCCTTGGGTCGCGCCGTACTGAAGCGGACGGGTGCCGTACTTTTCCAGCACTGACGCGCTCAGCGCCTTGATATCCTCCACGGGGAACGTGCTTGCGGCGGGGTAGCCCCCGGCGAAAGAACAGATTGCGGAGAGATCCACCTTCCTGAAGATTTCGCGTACGGGCGACCGCAGGAAGGAGGGGACATCGGCGGAAAAGTACTTGTCGTAGGTCATTGTTCGCGGGTAATATGGGCCCCGAGGGCATTCAGACGGATGTCGATGTCTTCGTAGCCGCGGTCGATCTGGTCGATGTTCTCGATGACGGAGGTGCCGCGGGCGCTCATCGCCGCGAGCAGCATCGCAATACCGGCGCGGATATCGGGCGAAACCATCCGTGACGCTTTCAGCGTGATTCTGTGATCGTGGCCGATGACAACGGCGCGGTGGGGGTCGCAAAGGATGATCTGGGCACCCATATCGATGAGCTTGTCGACAAAGAACAGGCGGCTCTCGAACATCTTCTGATGGATAAGGACGCTGCCTTTGCACTGCGTGGCCACAACGAGCATCACAGACAGCAGGTCAGGGGTAAGGCCGGGCCAGGGGGCGTCCGCAAGGGTCATAATGGACCCGTCGAGGAAGGATTCGATTTCGTAACTTTCCTGCTCCGGCACCCAGATGTCGTCGCCCCTCTGTTCGAGGTTGACGCCGAGCCGGCGGAACTGGTCCGGAATAATGCCAAGGTCCAGGTAAGAGACATTCTTGATAAGCAGGGGGCTGCGGTTGATTGCGGCCATTCCTATGAAGGAGCCCACTTCAATCATATCCGGCAGAATACGGTGAGTTGTGCCGTGGAGGGTCTCGACGCCGTGGATACGGAGAAGGTTCGAGCCCACTCCGTCGATGAATGCGCCCATCCGGTTCAGCATCTTGCACAGCTGCTGGATATAGGGCTCGCAGGCGGCGTTGTAAATTGTCGTTGTGCCGCGTCCGAGCACTGCAGCCATTACGATGTTCGCTGTTCCGGTAACCGATGCCTCTTCGAGAAGCATATACCGGCCCGTGAGACGGCCGGCGCTCTCAAGGAGGAAGGCGCGGCGCGATGAATCATAGTCCATTTTTGCGCCCAGGGCGACCATTCCGTCGATGTGCGTATCCACCCTCCGCCGGCCGATCTTGTCTCCGCCGGGTTTCGGGAACCAGGCCCTGCCGAAGCGGCTCAGAAGGGGGCCCGCGGTCATAACGCTGCCGCGGAGGGCGGCGCATTTACGGACGAACTGCTCGCTGTCAGTGTAAGATGTATCGACTTCGTCGGCAATGAACGTGTATGAACCCTTTGAATGTCTTATCACTTTTACGCCCATCCCGCGCAGAAGGTCGATGAGGTTCCTGACGTCCAGGATTTCCGGAACGTTGTCAATCCTCACCGGCTCCGCCGTCAGAAGCACGGCGCTGATTACCTCGAGGGCTTCGTTCTTTGCTCCCTGAGGGGTGATTTCTCCGGACAGCTTGTGCCCGCCTTCTATTATAAACCTTGCCATAATTCACAAATATACATTTTTTTTAAGGAAAGGCGGATGTGTGCCACTAGCCTTTATATCTGCGCCTATTTCTTTCACTGAAGGAAGAGAGGGAGCTTCCAGAGTATGCATAATATGCCTGAGTTTTTACTCGACTCTCCCTGCTGAGGAAAAGAAAAATCTTTTACGTACATCTATTCTAATTTGCACGACCCTTCCCCTTGATTGCACCGGCAGTCTTTGCAGTCGCAAAACTCATCACAACCATTGAGCCAATAACAGTCCTTGTAATCTTTTTTAGAATCGTAGGTTAGGCACCTCTCCAGTGTTCGCAGTATATTTATATCATGATACTCACCTAAGAAATAATCAATGAGGAAAGGATCACTAAGGCGATTCTCCGGATAATCTCGCACCGCAACAGAAAACGAGCCATCTACAATCGAAATACTCACGCGTTCATTATCATCAATGTCATTAATTAGGCCGATAATAGAGAAAGTGCCCGAAACCCTCTCGCGACTCTCCGTAAAAATCAACTCACCATCTTCAATATCAATGAGGTTCATTCGCTTTGAAGAACAATAGAGATGGTTGTCTTCGTCTTTTATCCAAAAGTAAAACATAAAGGCAGTCTCATTGGATAGCTCAATAGACCCCTGAGATATTTCGTCTTTCGGTATCAAAAAAACCAACAAGTGAATCCATAACAATGATGGGTCAGGTTGACCACTCGTATAGAGTGTTGACATTACACTGAGATATTTGTTATCATCGAACCACAGAGCAACCGTTTGTGGCTCCTCCGCAACAATATTTGGCTCCTTAATTTGTGTGGAAAAACTCTTGTCAAATAATGTAAAACTAACACATCCTTCCTTTCTTGAGCTTTGGAAGCTAGATCCGATGCACGAAACACACAGTTCCGTAATAACTATGATATAGAAAATGTGACTGCGTCCCATAACAAAGAATAAGCAGATTAAACCCGTGCTCAAATATAGTAAATAAAACTAATTGAAGACCATATCTCCTCTCCGGTGTTATTATCTTTTAGAAGAATAGGAATCAACAAATACTTCCTATCTCCCCAAGGTTTCAGTTGTTTAACCCGTTCTAAAAACACTGTCTTTTTTAACAAATCTGAAATAACGGTGTAGCCCGACGGAAGATATGAATAATTTAATACAGCGTCTCCTACCTTGATTGTATAAGAGTCAACAACGTCCCCTTTGGCTTGGGATGTTTCCTTTCCTAAGGCGATATTATCTTCTGCTATTATCTCTCCATCTCCATTCACCATCAATAACAAAGGATCCAGCATTTTCATTAGCCGCATAGTATACACTTGGGATTCGGTCCCTCTATATCTGTACTTGAAGAAAATGGACACTTCGTTTTTTGCGAATTCATAGTTGTAAGTATATCCTGATGTCTGGTGCCAAGACCGCGAAAGTGTATCAAGTTGCAAAGAGTCCACCTTTGCCCAATACTTCTCCATATATGCTTCATCCACCTGATAGTTTGTAGAAGTCCGCACGGCCTCTGCCCTGCAGAATTCCAGATTTGGAAGTGGCAACGAATTCAAGTTATTGTGCGGCGGACCTATTGGACCGTTTATTTTCGTGTTTGTCAACCTGAACTGTGGAAGACCGTATTCTATCCTTCGCGATAAATGAAACGGTCTCGTCACACCATTATAATCCTTTGTGCCGTCATAACAAATATCTGCCGAACCTTCACCAACAAGGCTGATAACACCGTCATCGTTAATCATTGCAACAGATTCGTTGGAACTTGACCACATACCGGAAGGTGTACCATTACTTACGGAGAGCGTGTCTCCAGTAGATGGATACAGTGTGCCGTTTATCTGATAATTAAGGACCTCATTTAGCCATAATGCCATACTATCAGAAAATGTAATATGGGGGGAAGATGCCGAATTCGCATAATAACCATTAAATGGAGTATTTTGGAGATATGTTAGCACATTCCCGGCAGAATAATCTATATAGTAATCACTACTGTTAATGTTCTCTCCATTCTTATAACAGAGAGAGCTTATTGAAGGAACGAACATAAATCTCTCTCTTATATTTAGTTTACACTCATATTGCCCTATTAAATATTCGACGACATCATTCCAATGTGAGGACGCTCCAAAAGAAGATGTCGTGTAGTATGAACCTTTAGCAGAATCCATTGGAAAATCTCCTGATGGTGCAGTGAATATTCTATTTATCAGATAGTGCGTATGACCATTTACCAGCCAAGCATGTTGTTTATTGTACCTTAGACTAATCTGACACACCTGAGAGGTGGTGCTCAAATACGGCAATACTGAAGCCTCCATCTGAAATTTGATGGAAGTGGTGGACACATCTGGATTAACTCCAACCAATAATGCAAAAATATTGGTTAATAGACCTGTTTCAACATACGCCGACATTGTCATAAGTGAATCTGTCTGATTGTAATTAAATGAGCCACCGTTAGAAATGGCAATATTAAGAAAAGGATCTCCATTATCCCCTTTAGGGAAACCCATTGACGACATTGTAGCAAGCCAGCCAGTATGAGCGGTTTGGCTGAGCATAAGTTGGTCTCCTTGTTCGATAACTGTATAATAAGACATTTGCTGGAAAGATGGTGCATTTATCAACTCAAGCGCATCTTGTATTGTTGTAGAGTTTTCTCCGCCAAAGAATTCTCCAATGCCAGACAATACATCAACAAACGTTAAAAGGGCTGTTCCTGATGTGTGTAACATATTTATAACAGACCCAAGAAAATAAATATACCCAAGAGGAATATTTGCCCCCAAATGAGGTGTGTCATGGCTTACATATGCCGCACAATTATGCGCCTCTCCTTTTTGCGCCATACGACACAGAGCATATCGGGCTATTAGTCCTCCAATACTTTGACCATATAGTATGTTTTTTTCGGCATTCGTGGCTTTATGAGCATTGACCCATTGTATCACCTGTTCTATAATATCTGCATTTGTTGAAATGGGGGCCGTACTTTTATCCCAATCAATATAAACTATATCAAAACCATAATCTTCATTAAGTTTTCTTCCGCCATTTATGTATCGTGACCCTCTGCTTGAATATCCCAAAAAAGAAGCAATGTTATTTGAGCCTCGCCTCCTTACTCCTAACGAATCTGGAAATTGGTTTACTTGAAAAGGGTCAAAGCATTCGGCAACAATGAACGGCTTTTTCAACAGACCGGAAGTATTGTTTGTCGCGTATTTAACATACATATTTGCTGATGGGCTATAGCCATTATACTGAACCCTAGAAGTAAAAGATGTTTTATAATCAAATGCGGGGGATGAATTGAAATCGCTTGGTGCTACCGGTTCTGGGAGAATCCTTATCTTACTATGCATCTGGAGAACCTGATTATCTATAGTAGTCAATCGGATTTTAAGGTCATGACTGCCCAGCGTGTATGTGATTGGCACAGTCCAAGGAACAGATACCGTACGATATCCATTTCCATCTCCCGCATCAAATTCAACTCCGTTACTGCTCAAATTAAGATTTGTGAAAAAGTACTCTAAACTGAAAGAAAAAGTCACATTTGCGCCTTCATACGATTCAACAACCGGCGCAAAACCAGCCACATAGGCACTATCATAAGGATTTACCCAAGTATTGTTTTCAGTAATATCCGATACACTTCCTGTTGACGGATCATAGTCTATTAGGTTATTCGTTAATGCATCGGCACGAATGTAGGAATACTTGAATGCCATAACGCTCAATGGAATTGAGGTTGAAGTATATGAATTTATGAAATCTTTCATTACTTCCTCCGGCATATCCGAAAGCGGCTTATCATTTGTTACAGCCGCAGAATAAATTGATCTGAGAAGATTTTCGTAGCACTCAATATCAACATAATTATTATCATCTAAGGCAGTACCATTATATAGATTAAAGTCCACAAGATCTATTGAATAATCCAGTAATAGACCATACGGAACCCTTGTCTTATCCAAGCTATTGAATTGTTGATCTAAAGAAGATCTCACCGGAGCAAATAGGTCTTGGCTATTCTGCCCCAAAGCACTGACACATTGCAGATACAACGCACATAATATAGTTATTGTCCTGTGCATAATTACTCTATCGTTCTAAGATATTCTACATACTCATCATATTCTTCTGAACTTACACCAAGAGAAATAGCAGAATCTCGCCCCAGTATTAATTGCGGTCTCCCTTCCACTATTCTTGTACAGTTTATCAGTATGCCTGTGGGGGACGTATGCATTAGGCGGAAAACAATGTTAGACTCTGTTTCATCTTTGGCTCCTCTTAAAAAATAGCTATTCTGTTGTACCTCTTTCATCGGTTCGTTTTTTTCTTCTATTTCCTTCTCCCTAACGCAAGACGTTATAAAGAAAATAATACCAATGATGAAAAGAAATGGTACCTTACTCTTTTTTGTAGGTATCATATTATTATGTTTATTATAGTTAGTGTTTGCCTGGTCTTTGTCGGCCGATTCCACGTCGCTGACGGTTGTGGTTGTCGTCTCCTAAAGATGTTCAACCTCCGGGCGGAGGGTAATGCCGTACTTTTTCGCGACGCCGTCGATGACGCGCTTTTCGAGGCCGATGATGTCCTCCGGAGACGCGTCTCCTGTCGCATTGACAATAACGAGGGGCTGCTTGTGATAAACCTCCGCTCCGCCGTTACGGGCTCCTTTTAAGTCGCACTGCTCTATCATCCACGCTGCAGGAACTTTTATGCCGTCGCCCATGTCGTAGTGCGGCACCTGATATTCAGGCCCATTGTCCTCCTTTGCGATTTGGACTATCCTTTCGAAATGCTCTCTTGAAATAACCGGATTGCAGAAAAAACTACCGGCACTTCCCACTTCTTCCGGCTCCGGGAGCTTCTGCTTCCGGATCTCCGTTATAGTCTCACGGATTAAACGGGGGGTAAGGGCCACCCTCCCTTCCAAGGCTTTCCGAATTCCGCCATAATCAAGCTTCGGCTCAGCAGTGGCGCAGAGGCGGAAAGAAACGCGAGTGATGACGAAGCGGTCCTTCCACTCCGTTTTGAAACGGGACGTCCTGTAGCCATACTCGCAATCCGCCGGGTCGATATCGACAAATCGCCTTTCAAGGATATCCCAGGCCCGGATTCCTGCGATGATATCCTTCGCCTCAACCCCATACGCGCCGATGTTCTGCACAGCACTGGCCCCGACATCACCAGGGATATGCGACAGATTCTCCGGGCCCCACAGCCCATTTTCCGCCGCCCACGCGCAGAAGTCATCGAACACCACCCCTGCGCCGACTTCTACCCCTTCTGAGGGATAGGCACAGGCCTCGACGGACACGTCCACCCCCGGACGTGGGTAGGGGGAGGGGCCCGCAGTCTGAAGGACTGTGGGAGGGGCCGGAGGGAGCGAAGCGACCGGAGTTCCGTCGAGGCCTGTGCCTATCCCTCCGATAGCAACGTGAAGGAGGGTTCCGGGGAAATCTCCCGTGAAAAGCAGGTTGGAGCCCCCGCCGATAACTTTTATGGGCCTCGGGAGAGAATCCCAGTCCAGGCAGACGAGGTCAGATTCCTCCGTCACTTCGACATACATCGCACAGGACACCCTCATCCGGAAGGTGTTGCGCGCGGACAGGTCATATGACGGATAAAGAGTTATCACTCCGCCTTGAGATTGAGCGCAATCTGGAGCTCGTCGAGCTGGGTGTCGTCAATCTGGGACGGAGAGTCGATCATAACATCGCGGCCCTGATTGTTCTTAGGGAAAGCGATGTAGTCGCGGATAGTGTCCTGTCCGCCCATAAGGGCGCACACGCGGTCGAAACCGAAGGCGAGACCGCCGTGGGGCGGAGCCCCGAATTTGAAGGCGTTGATGATGAAGCCGAACTTGTATTCCGCTTCTTCAGGGCCGATTCCAAGCACCTCGAACATTCGCTTCTGCATATCGGCGTTGTGGATTCGGATGGACCCGCCGCCAAGTTCGTTACCGTTCAGGACAAAGTCGTAGGCGTTGGCGCAGACGCGTTCCAGATCCTCTTTTTCATTGCTGTAGAACCACTTTTCGTGCTCCGGCTTGGGAGCGGTGAAAGGGTGATGCATCGCGTAGAAGCGCTGGGTTTCATCGTCCCACTCAAGAAGAGGGAAGTCCACTATCCAGAGCGGAGCGAAGACCTTGGGATCGCGGTATCCAAGACGGCCGCCCATCTCAAGGCGCAGAACGCCCAGCATAGTCTGGACCTTGCGCTTTGCGGGGCCGCTCATAACGAGGATGAGGTCGCCGGCCTTTGCTTCCACCGCCGCAGCAATTTTCTCAAGATCCTCCGGAGCGTAGAACTTGTCGATGGAGGACTTGTAGGTCCCATCAGCATTGACACGGATATAGATAAGGCCTTTTGCGCCCACCTGGGGACGTTTTACCCATTCGGTAAGCTCGTCCACCTGCTTGCGGGTATACTCCGCTGCGCCGGGGACGGCGATTGCTCCGACGTATGCCGCATCGTCAAGGACGCTGAAGCCCTTGCCTTTTACCTCAGAGGTAATCTCGTGGATTGTCATTCCGAAGCGCACGTCAGGCTTGTCGGAGCCGTATTTGTCCATTGCGTCGTACCAGCTCATCCGGGGGAGCGGGTTAGGGATATCCACGTCGAGGACGTTCTTGAAAAGAGTCCTCATCATCCCTTCGAAGGTGTTAAGCACGTCTTCCTGCTCGACGAAGGACATCTCGCAGTCAATCTGGGTGAACTCCGGCTGGCGGTCTGCGCGGAGGTCTTCGTCACGGAAGCATCGGACAATCTGGAAGTAGCGGTCATACCCAGCCACCATAAGCAGCTGCTTGAAGGTCTGGGGGCTCTGGGGAAGGGCGTAGAACTGACCGGGGTTCATCCTGGAAGGGACGACGAAATCCCGGGCGCCTTCAGGAGTGGATTTTATCAGGTAAGGGGTCTCTATTTCCATAAAGCCCTTTGCGTCGAGGTAGTTACGGACTTCGTGGGCTACCTTGTGACGAAGGGCGAGAGCCCTCTGGAGGGGGGCGCGCCTGAGGTCAAGGTAGCGGTATTTTGCACGGAGGTCTTCGCCGCCGTCGGATTCTTCCTCTATGGTGAAGGGAGGAGTTACGCTCTTGTTGAGGATGTTTATTTTTTCGAGGCGGATTTCGATGTCTCCGGTAGCCATCTTGGCATTCTTTGCTTCCCGCACCACAACTTCCCCGACGGCCTGGATTACGAATTCACGGCCGAGGGAGGTCGCTGTTTCGACCAGCTCCGCGGGGGCGTCTGCCTCCACGACAAGCTGTGTAATGCCATAACGGTCGCGAAGGTCGATAAATGTCATTCCTCCAAGTTTTCTCGCTTTCTGGACCCATCCTGCGAGGGTCACTTTCTCTCCTTTGTTCTCAATGCGGAGCTCTCCGCAAGTCTTTGTCCTGTACATAGATTTTGTTTTAACTTACAAATATAGCCATTTTTCCGTATATTTGCGCTATGGATGTAAGGGCAAAGAAAGCGCTTGGACAGCATTTTTTGACGGACCAGAAGGTAGCCCGGGCAATCGTGGATGCAACCGGGAGCGGTCCGCTGCTGGAGGTGGGCCCCGGGATGGGCGTACTGACAAAGTATCTCCTGGAAAGGGATGACGTGGACCTGAAACTGGTAGAGATCGACGGAGAGTCGGTTGAGTATCTTCTGACTCATTTCCAGGGAATGCAGGGGCGGCTTGTCGAGGCGGATTTTCTCTCGCTCCCCCTGGAAAGGCTTTTTCCCGGAAAGTTCAATGTTATAGGGAACTTTCCATACAACATTTCTTCGCAGATTTTTTTCAAGATCCTGGACTATAAGGACTCCGTTCCGGAGGTTGTCTGTATGATCCAGAAGGAGGTTGCGGAAAGGATTGCTGAGCCTCCGGGAACAAAGACCTATGGCATTCTCTCGGTGTTCCTGCAGGCCTGGTATGATATCGAATACCTTTTCTCCGTGGGCCCGGGATGCTTTGTCCCGCCGCCTAAGGTCCAATCCGCCGTAATCCGCCTCAGGAGGAACTCCAGGACGGAGCTCGGATGTGATGAGAAGCTTTTCAAGACGGTTGTCAAAAGCTCCTTCGGCCAGAGAAGGAAAACGCTCAGGAATTCGCTTAAGCCGCTGATTGAAGCCAAGGCCGGCCGCGAGGGCTGGACGGAAGAGCAATCGGCCGCCCTTAAGGGGCTGCCGGTTTTCGAGCTCCGTCCGGAGAAACTCTCCGTCGAGGAGTTTATCTCCCTGACTGTTCTTCTTGGGTGATTTTTGTTATTTCCGAAAAAACATATACCTTTGCAAAAGTGACGTTATAACGTTAGTTTTGCTATGGAATCTGTTCTCTTTCACGGATCGTCAAAAATTATTGAGCGCCCCGTCCTAAGCGGAGGCAAGGTCCATAACGACTTTGGGCAAGGGTTCTACTGTACTCCGGACATACAGCTAGCCCGTGAATGGGCCTGCACAAAAGGACAGGGCTCCTTCGTAAGCCACTACAGCTTTATTCCACATTATTCCCTGAAAGTGTGCGACCTCACAGGTCCGGGTTACAATGTTCTCAACTGGCTTGCGATTCTGATGGCAAATCGCATATTCCAAACAGAGAACGAACTTCCTCTCGCAATTAAGAATTACATTATCGAAGAGTTTCTCCCGGACCTGTCTCAGTTCGATGTTATCAGGGGATACAGGGCAGATGACTCTTACTTCAGAATAGCTGAAGGATTCATCAGCGGATCCATTTCCTTGGCGCGCCTCTCTGAGGCTTTGAGGCTTGGAAAACTGGGGGAACAGGTGTTTCTGAAATCTCAAAAAGCTTTTGACGCGCTCATGTTTCTCTCCTTTGAAGAAGTGGACAGGTCAATCTATGGACCACGACGCAGGGACAGGGACACCTTCGCAAGAGATGAATTCCGGAAACTGAGCAGGATGGACTCCGAAAAAGATGCAGTTCTTGCTATAGACATTTACAGACAAAGATGGAGGAACGACGATGTACGCTTACGATGAAGACTACTTGTATGGCGCCAAGGAACACTTCGCGGGAATGATAGATTATGCTGTGAAGTGGTGCGGGATGCCTCTTAGGGAGTTCTACAGCCGCTTTCTCAATAGCGGAATCCCGGAAGCGATGCAGACGGGCCACCCGAAATATCTTGCAGGAATGAGCGGTATTGAGCTGGCTATTGCTGTAGTAAATGACACTGGAGGGAATCTTCCCGTTGATCCTTCATATACGTATCCATGGGAGGATCCCTCATACTATTGGACTGGAGGGGTACTCTGCCATTACCAGTGGTACAAGGGAGCCAGCTTTTCCGCAATAGACAAAGGGGGACTCCCAATTGAGAAAATTCACAGCTTGTTCAACCCTCTTCACGAAGCAGATATAACAAAATTCATAGACGTAGCGGACAGTCTGTACCGTCCTGCCTCAATACGGGAGCGCAGGAAAAGGTTTGGCTATACGCAGGAACAACTCGCCGAAAAATCCGGCGTTACCCTTCGCATGATACGGGCCTATGAGCAAGGGACACAAGATATTGCAAGAGCAGAGGCTGCGACCGTTATCCGCCTTGCAAAAGAGCTCTGCTGCACGCCCGACTGCCTGATTAAGGCATAGTTACTGTTCATAGCAAGGAAATGGCCCCATACAGGAACAATCATCACAAGGACACTGTTCACTACATCCTCTTTCCCAATAACACTCTCTATAGGAGGAAGAAGAATTGTAGGCCAGACAGTTTTCTAATAAACGATTAACATAGTAAACCCGCGTTGTATACACTTCTCCCCTCAACTGGAAATAAGGATCTGAGATATCTTCGTAGCAGACCGTGAAGACACCGTCTTCTGACGAGATTTCCATATCTTCTGTTTCTTCCAGATTTCTAATTACTCCGCTGAATGCAAAAGATCCGATAATAACATCGTCGTTTTCTTTTATTGTTATGCTACAATTATTTATGGTTGCCAAATTCATTGATTCAGATGAATAACGATACGAGGAGACCCCCTTTTGATTTTCGTACCAGCTATAAATCCTAGCAAGCAGACAGACATCATAGCCGACGGAATGAGTCGCATTAATTAAAGGGCGTCAGTACAATGTCTATTATAAAGATTGCAGTAACATCCTTCATCTGTTTCTCGGCATTGACAAGATTCGTCACAATACCCGAACCACCAACAATCCTGATAATGTTTGCTACTATCATACTCTTTGCATTTTTGAAAAAAAGTATCAGTATAAATTTCATCTCCTGAATAGGTGATGGCGGAAAACGATACACCACGATTCGTAATATTAATGCTAAAAGCCCCATCTTCAATCGACATATGTGTTGAAAGGTGGTCATCATTTATATCGCCTTCAATAACGAAGGTACCCAAAATTTTACGCCCATCATATTCTGATATAGTCATTTCCCCTGACGTGATAGAAACAATATTCATTTCATTATTATAGTCAACATAGTCAGAAGAGTACCAATGGTAAAACAAAAAGGTGTTATTCTCCGATAATGGTATTGTTCCGTTTTTTACATCTGATTTTTTAAGGATGAATGCCAAAATATGAAATTTCGGCGCCGGATTGGTTGGTAGTCCGATTAGGAATTGATCCAAACACACCTCGCTAATGATGTTGATGTCATCCGACTCATCAATTGCAATTGTATGATAGACAGGCCCAAATATAGCACTAAACATATTGTCATAATGATATGCCACATAATTTTCTTCAAAGGCACTAAAACGCATTTCAGTTTCAATTGGATACTTGTTTTCTTTATCACATCCTGATAAAAAAGAGCACAAAAGCAGGAGTATCACTGTCTTCCAAAAAGTAGATTTCAATTTCATATTATTCGCAATATACAAAATTAATCGAAGACCATTCCACCTCCCCCCGAATCCATCCCATTACAGACGAACTATCCCACCAACGAAAGATTGATTAAGGCATAGATGGACTCTGGGCGCGGCGAAGGTCGATATCCCAGGGCTCTGTCCGGACGGGGAATTCCGTGATGCGAAGCGTCGTGCAGCCGTAAGGGATGAGTTCGATAACTTCTTCCTCCTGGGTGAAATCCACCCCGTCTTCAGTAAAGAAAGCGACAGGACCTGTATTTCCGCAAACCTCCACCCAGGAAGGCAACCTCCGGGCCTTTGCAAACAGGCTCAAGGGCGCATTCTCCACGTTCCACGGATAACCCTTTACGCCGTCGTTAGTCCTTATTTCAAAGTCGTTAACCCCTAATTTATCGCCGATAAGGCAGTAATTCCAAGGAGAGTCCGACGTCACTTCCCTGTACTCTTTCCCAAAGTACCATTCTCCTTCCAAAAACGTTTTACCCTCCCACTTCTCCTCCATTTTCAGAGAGAAAAGAAGGGGTCCATAAGTGATAACCGCGGCATCATCATACCATCTTTCAACTTCCACCTCACGCTCGAAACAAAGGGTTATGACATCGCCCTTTTCCCAGCCCCTCGAAATTCTCGCGACGGCTCCGCCGGAGGCTTTGTGAACCTCCTTTCCGTTAAGGGAAACCGTCATTGTACCGCTCCACGAAGGGCAGCGGAACTCAAGCGGGAACTTCTTTCCGGAAGCTTTCCCCACCGTGAACGCAACAGAATTACCAAAGGGATAATCCGTCTCCTCCCGGATTGAAAAATCCTCCGTCTCAAGCCGGCTGGGCCCGTAAACAAGTGCCGCATAGCCGCCTTCCTTCGTTCTGTACCACAGGTTCTGGACGAACTTGGGCCATCCCTGGTGCATATTCGACAGGCAGCAGGGGTATCCGTTCAGGGTTCCAAAGAGGACGTCGGTCCCATAATGGGGCGTCGAGAAGGGCCTGTCGTCCCGCTTGCAGGAAATCTGATTGACCTGCGAGAAATACTGCTTTGCGCAGTAGTCGTCCGTAACCTGGGCCGGAAGCGCGTTGTATGCAACCCTCTCGAGCCAGTCAGCATATTCCGTGACGCCGGTGATCCTTAGGCTTTCTTCGAGGGAGAACATTGTCTCCACGATCGTGCACAGTTCCGTCCCGCGGGTCGGGTCTCCGAAGTGGATTTTCTCGTCGCCGGCCCACAGTCCCGTGGGGAGTGCGATACCGTGACGCATCCTGTCTCGGGCTTCAAGTGCTGCGAGCTTATACGCTCCATCTCCGTACAAGGACCTTACGGCGGGAGCCTTCAGCGCCTCGCCAAGGTTTACGCAGTGAAGTGAGTTGGGGGTAAAGAGTTCCGGGCCGCTGACAAAAAGTTCCGTCCAGTCCCGGGTCTGTTCCCAAAGGAGGTCGCCAAGCCTCAGAAGATATTTTTCTCCCGTGAGCCCATACAGCCAGTATACAATCTCGAGATTATCCGCACCGCGTTCCATTCCCCACGAACTCCAATGGTCCAGAGGCTTTTCCGGAAGGGTTTTCAGCTGATAGCGAAAGTACCTGTCAAGACAGTCGATGACACGCCTGTCTTCCGTCGCCATATAGTACTGCCTCAGAATCTTGAGGGCCACCATCCGCGGCCACCAGTCCTGCGACGCCCCTCTCTGGAGCCCATACACAAACGGATGATCCTCCGCGGGGCCTATGTTGCCGTCTTCTCTCTGCGAGCCCAGGATAGCCTCCACCCATACCTGGGCCTTCTCTTTCAGGGCCGGATCATCCAGGATCCACCCCAGGGGAAGGAGGCCGTCAATCCAGTACGGGCCCCTCTCCCAGGCGTCGCCGTTCCCGCCCAGCCACGCATTCGACGGGCCCATCACTTCAGGATAAACCTCATCAAGATGGCCGGTAAGGCCGTCCGCCTGCCTTTGGAGCTGCTCCAGCAGCCAGCCTTCGGGATGGATCGCCCCTAAGGGGAGATCCTCGTAACGATATCCGCTCCGGGTGCACGCAGAGGCGCAAAGAATCGCCGCCGCGGCTATAATTATGGACCTTTGTTTCATCTCGTACAAAGATAGATAAATTATTTTCGCTTTTTGCCGGATTTTATCTTATCTTTGCAAGCTATCGCTTGTAAAGGCTGAAAAATCGCAAAAACAATCAATAACCGAAATGAAAAGTTACACAACCCAGAACATCCGCAACACAGTCCTGATGGGCTCCTCCAAGTCCGGAAAGACCACCCTTGCGGAAGCAATGCTATTCGAAGGCAAAGTTATCGACCGCCGTGGAACCGTTGAGGACAAGAACACCGTCTCCGACAACACCGAGTTTGAGCAGACAAACCTCAAGTCCGTAAACGCAACTCCCCTTTACGCGGAGCTTGGCGGAACCAAGATCAATTTCATTGACGCCCCCGGTTCCGATGATTTCAGCGGCGGTGCACTTTCTGCTTTCAAGGTAGTCGAGAGCGCCATCCTCGTCGTAAACGCCCAGCAGGGTGTCGAGGTTGGAACCCAGATCTTCTCCCGTTATGCGGACCAGTATCACGTCCCGATGATCGTCGCCGTAAACCAGCTTGACCACGAAAAGGCAAACTGGGACCACGTGAGGGCAACCCTCAGCGATGCCTTCGGTGGAAAGGTCGCCATCTGCCAGTTCCCCGTGAACCCCGGCCCCGGCTTCTCCGGTGTGGTGGACGTGCTGAATATGAAGTTCTACGACGCAAAGGGTGAAGAGCAGGAAATCCCCGCTCAGTATGCCGATGAGGCTGAAACCCTCCACGCAGAACTGATGGAGAAGGCCGCAGAGGGCGACGACGACCTTATGATGAAGTATCTGGATACGATGGAACTTACCGCAGAGGAGATCCATACCGGTATCGCCGCCGGACTTGCAAAGGACGAGACCCTTCCCGTCTTCTGCGTTTCCGCAAAGCAGGATATCGGCGTCAAGAGGCTTCTCCAGGCCATCATCGACCTCACTCCCGCACCGAAGGTCAATGCCGCCGGCCCTACCAGCCTGTTCATCTTCAAGACTTCCGTAGAACAGCACCTCGGTGATGTTTCCTACTTCAAGGTGATGGGCGGAACCCTCAACGAGGGCGCAGACCTCGTCAACCCCGAGACCGGAAACGGCGAGCGCCTCAGCGCAATCTACGCTGTCGCCGGCGCAAAGAAGGAGAAGGTCGCTTCCCTTTCCGCAGGTGACATCGGCTGCGTTATGAAGCTTAAGAGCGGCAAGTACAACACTACTCTCGCCGCGCCCGGAGTGGACGCCATCGAGCATATGGTATTCCCTGACTACAAGTATCGCTGCGCCATCAAGGCTTCTGACAAGAATGACGAGGCAAAGGTTGGCGACGCCCTCAACAAGATCGCGGCCCAGGATCCTACCATCAACGTCGAATACTCCAAGGAGCTCCGCCAGACCATCCTTTCCGGTATGGGCGAGCAGCATATCAACTATGTGAAGTGGAGAGTCAACAACGAGTTCAAGCTCAACGTCGAACTCTTCGCTCCGAAGGTTCCTTACCGTGAGACTATCACTAAGGTTTCCACCGCGACCTACCGTCACAAGAAGCAGTCCGGCGGCGCCGGCCAGTTCGGTGAGGTCTCGATGCTCCTCTGCCCTTACATTGAGGGCGAGCCCGCAGGCAACAAGTTCAAGATCGACGGCAAGGAGACTGAGCTCAAGATCAAGAGCCAGCAGGTGTTCGATCTGGAGTGGGGCGGCAAGCTCGAGTACATCAACTGCGTCGTCGGCGGCGCCATCGATGAGAGCTTTATGCCCGCTATCCTCAAGGGTATCAACGACAAGATGTCCGAAGGCCCTCTCACCGGCTCCTATGCCCGTGACATCAGGGTTTACGTCTATGACGGCAAGATGCACCCCGTGGACTCCAAGGAAATCGCCTTCATCATCGCAGGCCGCAACGCCTTCAAGGAGGCCTTCCGTAACGCCGGTCCCAAGATCCTCGAGCCCATCTACAATGTCGACATCCTTACCCCGAACGACTATGTGGGTCCTTGTATGAGCGACCTTAACACCCGCCGCGGTATGATTATGAACCAGGATATGGAAAAGGGATTCACCGTTCTCCACGCCCGCGTTCCGCTCGCTGAGCTCTACCGCTACTCCACCGTTCTGAGCTCCCTCACCGGCGGCTCCGCAACGTTCACAATGACCTTCGCAGAGTATCAGCAGGTTCCTGCCGACGTGCAGACAAAGCTCCTTGCTGACTACGCCGCCCAGGAGGAGGACGAGGACTAAACCTCTCCCATTGTTTAACGGAAGGGCAGCCCATAGCCGGGTTGCCCTTCTTTGAAAAGACCGTTTATATGAAAAAGATTTTTGCCCTTGCCGCAGCGGCCCTTGTCGCGTTCTCTGCGGCTGCAGACGAAGGAATGTGGCTTCTCCCCCTTCTCCGGGAGATGAATTCCAAGGCTATGAAAAAGGCCGGACTGAGGCTTTCGGCCGATGAAATCTACAGCATCAACCACTCCTCGCTTAAGGACGCGATCGTCCAGTTCGGCGGAGGATGTACGGGAGAGATGATCTCCGACGAGGGTCTTCTTGTTACGAATCACCACTGTGGATACAGCACTATCCAGAGGCTTTCCACTACGGATCACAACTATCTGATGGATGGCTACTGGGCCCTGTCAAGGGAGAAGGAAATTCCCGCTCCCGGACTTTCAGTCACCTTCCTCCGGAGTATGAGGGACGTCACGGACGTTCTCGAGAACACCCGCGCCGTCTATGAGTCCAAATTCCCGGAGAAGTCGGACTCACTGATGGTGGTCTTCCGCGAGCATCTCGTGAAAGAGGCTGAGGAAGCCAACCCCCACTGCACGGCTGAACTCCAGGGGTTCTACAATGACAATGTCACCTACCTGATTGTCTATAAGGTTTACAGGGACGTGCGCTTTGTAGGAGCTCCTCCGGCATCGATGGGCAAATTCGGCGGCGAGACGGACAACTGGATGTGGCCCCGTCATACCTGCGATTTCTCTATGTTCCGTGTCTATGCCGATGAAAACAACGAGCCGGCGGCGTACTCTCCCTCCAACAAGCCTTTCACTCCGGAGCGTTACCTGAAGGTAAGTACAAAGGGTGTAAAGAGCGGGGATTACGCTATGATTATGGGCTATCCCGGAAGGACCCAGAGGTTCCAGACGGCTTCGCAGCTTTCCAATATGATCAAGATGCAGCGCATCAGCATCGATGCGAGGACGGTCCGTCAGGATATTATGTGGGACGCGATGTGCGCTGATCCCGCCGTTCAGCTGAAGTATGCAAACAAGTATGCCAGTTCCGCTAACGGCTGGAAGAAGTGGCAGGGCGAGGAACTGGCCTTTGCCAACCTCGATATCATCGGCCGCGAAAAGGCGAAGGAAGAGGCGTTTATGGACTGGGTTTCGAAGGATGAAGCCCGGCAGGAGGCTTACGGGTCCGCGCTCGGAGAAATCGCTTTTGCCGTCGATGCGTCGGAGGAGGCCTACGGAGCATATCTTCTCGCCGCTGAAAGCCTGGGTTCGATTGAACTTGGCGGCATCGTGGGCACATATATGCAAAGGGGGCCTGAGGCGCTTGAACGCACGTACCGGGACTATGTTCCGGAGCTGGACCGGAAGGTGGCGGCTGCGCTTATCAAGTTCTACCGCGAACGGGCCCTCGAGGTTGATTACCCCAAGGATTTCGGAGAGGAATTCGGGGATTTTGCCACGATGGACATTGATAAATATGTCGATTATCTTTTCGATAATTCTGTCTTTACCTCCGAGGAAAAGCTGAAGGCGGCGGATCCTGAAACGATCTCGTCGGATCCGGCTGTTGCGATGTACAGGGCTGTGATTGACATTATCGTGGGCCGCGCCCAGGAGTTCATTGCCGGGAGGCAGGCTATGGCGGCTCCCGCAAAGGCGTTTACGGCCGGGCTTCTGGAATGGGAGAAGGGTAAGCCCTCGTATCCGGACGCTAATTTCACTATGCGTCTGACTTACAGCAACGTACTGCCTTATTCCCCGGCTGACGGCGTCTCCTATCACTATTTCACTACTCTCAAGGGTGTTCTTGAAAAGGAAGATCCCAAGAATCCGGAGTTTATCGTCCCTTCGAAGGTTAAGGAACTCGCTCTTGCGGGGGACTACGGCAGATGGGCTGACAAGGATGGCTCGCTCCATACCTGCTTCCTTACTAACAATGACATTACGGGCGGCAACTCCGGCTCTCCGGTGCTGAATGCAAAGGGAGAGCTTATCGGCCTTGCCTTCGACGGAAACTGGGAGTCGATGTCGTCGGATGTTATGTTCGAGCCTGACCTTCAGAGATGCATTTGCGTGGATATCCGCTATGTCCTCTGGATGGTTGAAAAGGTCGGTGGCGCCACCAATATCATTGATGAACTTTCTTTCTCGAAATAGATGGACAGGAATCAGATAATGGAGTGGCTCGCCGCGGTGGAACATCCCGGAAAAGGGGATAAGAGCATCGTGGAACTGGGGATGGTGGAGTCTGTGGGGGCCGATGGAAACAAGGTCTCGGTAACCCTCGCATTCCCAAAGAGGCCGGACCCGCTGAAGCAGTATCTGATAGGCGCGGTGAAGGCGGCTATCTACCGGAATGCGCCTCAGTACGTCGAGGTGGAGGTCACTTCGGTAGTAAAGGAACCCGCGAAGGCGGCGCCCCAAAAGCCGGAACTTACCCTCAAGGAACTTACGGGCGTCCGCCACATTATCGGCGTCGCTTCCGGTAAGGGCGGTGTGGGAAAGTCCACCGTCGCGGTTAATCTTGCCGTCGCGCTGGCCCGTCTCGGCTATAAGGTAGGACTTTCGGATGCGGATGTCTATGGGCCATCCATCCCTATTATGACGGGGACGGAAGGAGCGGTGCCGGAAGCGGAGAAGGAGGACGGGCAGGATGTGCTGTTCCCTGTTGAGAAGTTCGGCGTCAAGTGGATGTCCATCGGCTATTTCGCCCAGAGCGAACAGGCGCTGATCTGGAGGGGGCCTATGGCGTGCAGCGCGCTCAAGCAGATGATTCTGCAGGTACGGTGGGGGGACCTCGATTTCCTCTTGATAGATATGCCTCCGGGAACGGGAGACATCCACATTTCGCTGGTCCAGGAGATCCCGATGGAGGCCGCAATCATTGTCACAACGCCCCAGGATGTCGCTCTTGCGGATGTAGAAAAGGGCGTCGATATGTTCCGGAATCCGTCCATAGCAAGGCGGATACTGGGTCTTGTGGAGAATATGGCCTGGTTTACGCCGGCGGAGCTTCCGGAGAACAAGTATTTCATTTTCGGCCGCGACGGAGGACTCAGGATGGCGGAACGGTTCGACATTCCGCTTCTGGGACAGATTCCGATCGTGCAGTCCATCCGCGAAGACGGAGACGCCGGAACCCCGGCCGCGACGGGCTCAGGGCCTGATGCCGTTTGCTTCCTTGAGCTTGCGCAAAAGGTCGCCGAAACGATTTAGAAAAGCGTAGGCTCCAACTGCTTGACGTGAAACGACTTACGGTGCCAGGGCGTCAGTCCGTGGCGCCGTATTGCGTCTATGTGGTCCTTCGTCGGATAGCCCATATTACGTTCCCACCCATACTCGGGATAATCCACCGCCAGCTTCCGCATAAACTCATCCCTATAGGTCTTCGCGAGAACCGATGCGGCGGCAATGGACGCGTACGTTGCATCTCCGTGGACAACTGTCGTATAATCCTTGAAGCCAAAGCGGCCGAACGGGCGGAATTTATTCCCGTCAATGAGAAGGAATTCCGGCGGGGGGTCGAGCCGGAGCACCGCGCGCTGCATCCCCGTTACGGATGCCCATAAGATATTCAGCTTGTCTATCTCCTCAGGGCTTACGGATTCGACTGCCCACGCAATCGCTTCTTTTTCAATAATGGGCCTTAGAGTATCCCTTGCGGCTTCCGTCATTTGCTTGGAGTCATTAAGAAGCGGATGATGAAAGTCCTCCGGCAGGATGACGGAGGCAGCATAGACAGGGCCTGCAAGCGGGCCGCGGCCGGCTTCGTCGCATCCCGCCTCAAGACGGCCAGCCCTCAGGTAAGGCTTAAGCGATATCTCTTTCATCATCAGTCTTCCTGAAATAAAGGCCCAGGGAGAAGAGAGCAAGAAGGATAAGGGCGATTGACGAGGCCCTTGAAACAGCGGCACCACGACGGTAGACCTCGGGCTCAAACCGCATTACAAGCTCGTGTTCGCCGGCGGGAAGGACAGCCGCCCGGAGAGTCCAGTCAGCCCTTAATACCTCCGTTGTCTGTTCGGCCTCAGTACCGGCATCTATCGTAGCGGTCCAGCCGGGATACCATACTTCGCTGAATATCGCAATCGCCTCCTTGTCTGTCTTATAATGGTACCTAAGACAGTTCGGGGCATATTCCGTCATTTCGATCTCTGATCCTATGCCGGGAAGGCCAGTCGCTGAAGGAACGTCCTCTTCCGCAAAGACAGCTTCGCTGTATAGGTCAACCTGGCCGATAAGGGCTATCTCCTCATCCGGATTCCGCGCGCACACGGACTCGCCTACGAACCACGCATTTCCAAGCCCATAAGCATTCACAAGGGGAGGAAAATCGCCGCCAAGCACCGTGTATTTAAGGTTGAGCGCGTTCAGAACGGGGGTGTTTTCAAATACGGATTCTGCATCTTCAATATTCCCTGCCGTGTTTAAGACCGAATAAATCTTATTGATCTCAGGCGAAAGATAATGAGTGATGAGGTCCTGATATCTCTGGAGTTTCGCAGGAGAATAACCGCCTATATTTTTATGATGGTATGACGGAACGGAAGAATTAAAGACGTTCACAGTAAGATCAAGCACCCGGTAAGAAGGGGCGGGATCCGCTTTGATGATCTTGTCAACCGGCCTTTCCGCAAACACTTTTTTGAAATCTTTTTCCGTAGTGAAATGGGACGAATTCAAGTAGCGTTTGCCAACGATGAACATATTGGCCAGAACGAGAACAGAAATCGCGATTGCACCAAAGAGTCCCCGTCCTGCACGCGCGAAAGCCCTGGCGTGATCGCTTTGCCCTTTCGGGGATAACGACCAAAAAATAACGGCAAACGACGCAAAAATCAGGACAAATGAAATTAGAGAATCCCTCCTTAGAAGAAGGGCTCTATCCTCCTTGATAGCCTCAGCAAACACAGCCGGAAGGCCGGAATCCGAGGCACTCGAAAAGTCTCCGGCAAGGGACGGAATCAGTCCCATCAAAAGACAGAAGCCTCCGGTAAGGGCGAACGCAATCCAAGAACTCTTTTTCGCCTTCGCTGCCGGGAACTCTCCGCGGAAAATACGGTCGAGGACGACGAAGCCAAGAAGAGGAAGTGTAACCTGGAGAAGGACAAGCGCCATCGACACGGTGCGGAACTTCTCATACATCGGGAGCACCTTGAAACAGAACTTGGTGAAAGGCATAAAGTGGCTGCCAACGCCCATCAGAACCGCAATGAGGGTAACAGCAGCAAGCCACCACTTATCCCTTCCTTTCAAAAGGCACAGCCCAAGGACGAACAGGAAGACCGTTATTGCGCCCATATACATAGGTCCGGCAGTGAACTGCTGGGGCCCCCAATAGCCGGGAAAATTCTTCGAAAAATCGCGCGCTGCGGCCCCTTGGCCGCTTTTTTTAAGAAGACGGACGGTCTCCGAACGGTCCGGGTCGATGGGCTCCGCGCTTGCTCCGCCGTTGTAATTCGGAATCATCAGGTTTGGAAGTTCATTCCATCCATAGGACCACGCTGTTGCGTAATCGAGACTGAGTCCGGTGCTGTTCACTCCCTCTCCGGAAAGCTCCGATCCGCCTCGCATCGTATATGGCGTATACTCATACAGGGGAAGGAGCTTGTTTACGTTCGTGGCAATTCCGACAAGGCCGAATCCAAGAAGCATCAGGGAGGCCCAGAGGAAGCGTTTGAACCGGGCTTTATTGCCGATAAGGATATCGACAAGAAGCGCCAGGGCATACAAGACCACCATTATCGCAAGATAATAGGTAATCTGGGGATGGTTCGCCTTGATCTGGAAGCTGAGGGCGAAGGCGAAAAGGGACGAGCCAAGGAGCGTGCCGGGGAGCCACTTCTTATCCTTAAACGCTGATTTATAAGTAAATACAAAGGCAGCAAGGACCCACGGCATAAATGCTATCGCCTGCATTTTCGTATTATGTCCGACCTGGATGATCTGGAAATTGTATGAGCAGAAGGCGATTGCTATGGCTCCGCCTATTGCAAGAGGCCAGCTGACGCCGAAGGCAAGCATAAGAAGGAAACCGCCCAGAAGGGCAATGAATAGATATGTGGCGGGGCGTTTTCCCGTCAGTAGAAAATTGTAAATCCACTGCGTAAGGTCTCCCTTATTCTGATTGGAGATAGCCGTGGTGGGCATCCCTCCGAACATCGAGTCCGTCCAGTATGTCGGATCGTCAGGATGGGCCTTGTTCCACTCTGTCATTTCGTGGGACATCCCGAGATAGCCGGAGATGTCTCCCTGATTGACGATTTCCCCCTTCAGAACCCTCGGAACAAAAGCGTACGACAGAATAATGAAAAACGCAACTACAGCGATTGCAAAGCCCGTTTTTTTGAGTATTTCGCGGTTAATTCCCATCGTTTTGTGGAACATTTTTCGTAGAACATTCTTCAAGCAGAGCGGCAAGCCTCCGGGTCAGTGCCTGCCTTGTATAAGCGTCGATACGGCCTTCCGTCTTGGGCTGCTCTCCCAGGCGGAACCTCGACCAGGCGTCCTCGATAAACGACCTCATTTCGCCGGCCTTTTCCCAGTCCAGAACGGTCCCTGATGCTGTTTCACGGATAACTTCAGCCATAGCGCCGTCTTCCTGTCCGATCCCAAGGATGGGCCTTCTCGCCGCAAGGTACTCAAAGAGTTTTCCCGGCAGGATAGGCTTGTACTCCGGGTCGTTACGAAGCGGAAGAAGCAGGACGGAGGCGGATTTCTGCTCCGCTACCGCTTTGTGATGATCGCAGTATCCAAGGTCCACGACGTTCCCGCGAAGTCCGGCTTCGTCGATAGCGGCATAGACTTCTGAATCTACCTTTCCTGCAAGCCTTAGACGCAGCTTATCCTTGAATTCAGCGTCTTCTGATACCATTTCGCCAAGGATTTTCCATAGCGCAAACGGATTTCCGTCAGAGGCGAAAAGACCTGTATGGACAAGGTTGAAAAAGCCGTCAGGCGTAACCTCGAAGTCGAAATCCGGGGCGTCGAAGCCGTTTGTAATCATAGCGACAGGGGTACCGGTCCGGGAGACAAAGTCATCACGGACCTGCGGGGTTACCGCAAGCACCGTCGTGGCGTCCCGGAGGACGGAATCCTCCTGTCTATGCAGCTTTTTCCAAACGCCCTTCGAAATCGGGAGGTGCTTGAGGTAGTACATTTTTGTCCACGGGTCCCTGAAATCCGGAATCCACGGAAGACCCGTCTGCTGGTGGAGTTTCCTTCCGATAAGGTGCATTGACTGGGGCGGGCCTGTCGTTACAATCACGTCCACAGGGTGTTCCTTAAGGTATTTCCGGAGGAATCTCACGGATGGACGCACCCACCAGACCCGGGGGTCCGGCACAAACATATTGCCTCTTATCCAGAGGGAAATCTTCTGCTTCAGGCTCTTTTTCCCGGAGGAGATGGGCGTGACCATCGTATTGATATCCGTCGACGACCCTTTGCCCATCAGGCGGCGGTATATCCCGTAAGGCTCGTAAATGGGCCTTTTAACGATTTCCGCTTCCGGAGGGATATCTTCCTCAAGTGAACGGTCGATCGCGGTTAATTCCGGGTTTAAAGGGGTGTAAATGACCGGCTGCCACCCTTCGGCGGGAAGGTATTTCGCGAATTTCACCCACCTTTGGACTCCGCTGCCTCCTGACGGGGGCCAGTAGTATGTCACGACGAGTACCCTTTTCATTTCCCGAGGACATTGAGGAATTCGTCCCTCGAGGGTCCGTCACCGGCCTTGATCCTTTCCTTGAGACGGTAAATCCGGTTATAGACGTAGGGCTTGTCCTTTTCCAGGAGGGTTGCGATTGTCGTAGAAGAAAAACCGGAGGCGACGAAGGTATAGAGCAGGAAATCCTCTTCCTTCCACTTTGGGAAAGCTTCGCGAAGGCGTGCCATTATGCCGCCGCAGCTTTCATTGAGGCCATCCTCGAGGCTTTTCTGAACCTTTTCATCAGTCCTGAGGCCTTCAATGACGGATTTCACCTCGCGAAGGATCTTCGGCTGAAGGTTGTCCGTCCCCTCATAGATGTAGTACTGTTCACACAGGCGCTCCAGCATATCCATCTTCGACGAGTCCCGGGCAGATGCCTTGGAAAGGCGCTGCTGAAGGTCTTCAGCTATGGACATAAACTTCTCCGTTTCCGTTTTTTCCTGCAGCAGAAGCTTTTCCGCCTGTATTTTCCGGGCCCATAGATAAAGCACCATCGTTGACAGCACCGCCACAATCAGAAGCAGCAGGAACCCCACTCTTTCGCGGCTTTTTTCTGTGAAACGATAAGAGGCGGCAAGGGCCGACGCGTGGGCGTCATCGAGGAAGTAATAGACGTTGTAGAATGCCTGCGCGTCGAGCCGGTCGTATTCCGCCGCAAGACGGGGCGGAAGCGACTCCCTGTCTATTGTCTCAAGCAGGACGAGGGCGCTGTCGGGATTCTCGTTCATAAGGCCTCTGGCGTCTCTGAGCACCGCCCTTTCCCGCCCGGAAGAGCAAGAAAGCAGCGCCAAAGCGCAGAGCAATATGACCGCTAAGCGTCTCAAAGGTTCCTGAGGAGGTTAGTAAGGCTTACTTTGCTGTCGATAAGGGCACGGAGATCTTCGATTTTAACCCTCTGCTGGGTCATTGTGTCGCGCTCGCGAACGGTTACTGTCCCATCCACGAGGGAATCGTGGTCCACAGTGACGCAGAACGGGGTTCCGATGGCGTCCTGACGGCGGTAGCGCTTGCCGATGGAATCCTTTTCGTCGTACTGGTAGGCAAAGTCGTATTTGAGCTCGTCAACGACCTTCTGGGCAAGCTCCGGCAGCCCGTCCTTCTTCACCAGCGGCATAACCGCGACCTTGATGGGGGCGAGAGGGGCGGGAATACGCATCACAACACGCTCTTCGCCGTTTTCGAGCTTCTCGACGGCATATGCGTGAGACAGCACGGCAAGGCACATACGGTCGACGCCGATGGAGGTTTCAACGCAGTAGGGAACGTAGCTTTCGCCGGTCTCGGGATCATAGTACTGGATTTTCTTTCCGGAAAGCTTCTGGTGATTCCCGAGGTCGAAATCCGTACGGCTGTGGATACCCTCAAGTTCCTTGAATCCGAAGGGGAAACGGAACTCGATATCGGTTGCGGCATTTGCATAATGGGCCAGCTTTTCGTGGTCGTGGAAACGATAATTTTCCTCGCCCATACCGATGTTGACGTGCCATTTCATACGGTTCTCCTTCCACTTTTTGAACCACTCCATCTCCGTTCCAGGCTTCACGAAGAACTCCATCTCCATCTGTTCGAACTCCCTCATCCGGAAGATGAACTGACGGGCTACGATCTCGTTACGGAAGGCCTTTCCGATCTGGGCTATACCGAAAGGAATCTTCATCCTGCCGGTTTTCTGGACATTCAGATACTCGACGAATATGCCCTGAGCGGTCTCCGGACGGAGATAAATCTTGTCAAGGTCAGGATTTCCCGTAGAGCCCATTGTAGTAGAGAACATCAGGTTGAACTGCCTGACATCAGTCCAGTTCGCCGTTCCGGAGATAGGGCAGACGATACCTGCATCGAGAATGATCTGTTTGTACTCCTGGAGGTCGTTAGCCTGCTCCGCCTTCACATAGCGGTTGTGGATTTCGTCATATTTTGCCTTTTCGCGGAGGACGTTAGGGTTCGTCGCGCGGAACTGAGCCTCGTCAAAAGCATCTCCAAAGCGCTTTTTCCCTTTCGCAACCTCCTTGTCCATCTTCTCTTCGATCTTAGCCAGATACTCCTCTATAAGGACATCAGCGCGATAGCGCTTTTTGCTGTCGCGATTGTCGATGAGGGGGTCGTTGAAAGCTGCTACGTGACCGGAAGCGACCCACGTCTTAGGATGCATGAACACGCAGGAGTCGATTCCCACTATATTTTCATTAAGGCGAGTCATTGCCTCCCACCAGTAGTTCTTTATGTTGTTTTTGAGCTGAACACCCATCTGGCCATAATCATAAACTGCCGCCAGACCATCATAAATCTCGCTGGAAGGGAAAATGAAACCATACTCCTTGCAGTGGGCAACCAGCACCTTGAAAAGTTCTTCCTGTGTCATTTATCTTTCGTTTTTTAGTTGTTTGCAAATTTAGTGAAAATCTCCGGATAGGCCTCTTTCAGCTTTGCCGATGCTATTTCCTTGAGAGGGACCTTCACAAAATCCCGCTCGACAATCTTCGGATGTGGAATCGTTATCCCCTCCTTCTCAATCTTTTCCGTTCCGAAAAAGAGAATATCCACATCAACCGTCCTGTCGTGGTAAACCCTCTCCCCGTCAGGCCCATATTCGGGAGCATCCGTCCTTCCAAGCGCCGCTTCAACTCTTTTCAAAGCTTTCAGGACATCCATCGGATCCGTCTCCTCCGGAAGCTTGTAAAGGACGCACATATTCATAAAATCCGGCCCGTCAAACCCCTGGGCAGGGAATTTCATCAGCCTCGAAATCTTCTGTGCGGGGACGCCAAGCTCCTTATCCAGCAGATTAACGGCCCTGAGAAGGTTCATCTCCCTGTCACCGAGGTTGGACCCCAGGCCAAGATATACGTCAATCTTCCTCCTCATCGTAGTCAAGACCAAGTTCAACCCGGGCTTCTTCAGACAGCATACTCCTGTCCCAGACCGGTTCAAAAGTAAGTTCAATCTCGCAGGACTCAATCCCCGGAACAGCCTCTACGCTCTCCTTCACCTCCTGCAGCACCTGGTCCGCCATAGGGCAGTTCGGAGCCGTGAATGTCATCAAGATGGAGACACGGTGTCCCTTGTCGATATTCAGCTCATAGATCAGGCCGAGGTCGTATATATTTACCGGGATTTCCGGGTCATAAACCTCCTTCAAGGCCATTACAACCGCATCATAGTATGGTTTCAGGGCCTTTACGTCCTCTGCGGTGAGGACCTCTCCGTTCTTAGGATTCTCAGGCATTTTGCTTTGCTGTTTCCTTTATTGTCTCTATCATCGATACCAGACCGTTTGCCCTCGTCGGCGAAAGGTTTTCCCTGAGGCCAATCTCTTCCACGAAAGAAAAGTCGTCCCCCGCAACCTCCCTAGGAGTGCAGCCATTATAGACGCTGATAAGAAGGGATATTATACCCTTTGTGATTATCGCATCGCTGTCCGCGCTGAACCAAAGACGTCCGTCTTTAACCTCGCAGTCCAGCCAGACCCTCGACTGACAACCTTTAATAAGCCTCTGTTCCGTCTTTTTTTCCTCCGGAAGGGCATCCAGGCCCTTTCCCAGCTCAATCAGATACTCGTACTTGTCAAGCCACTGGTCATACGCGGAAAAATCCTCTACGACAGCTCTTTTTCTCTCTTCCAAACTTTCCATCAGGTAAGCATTTTTATCGCCTTGTCAAGGCATTCTATGAAGGTTTTTGCTTCCTCCATCGTATTGTACGGGGCGAATGACGCCCTAAGCATTCCCGTGACGCCGTAATAGTCCATAAGAGGCTCCGCGCACATCTGCCCGGAACGAACCGCTACGCCCATCTTGTCCAGGATCAACGCAAGATCCTCGTGGTGAGCGCCTTCAACAGTGAATGAGAACAGTGGAATCTTGTCTTCCGTTCTACGTGGAACGCCGTAAAGATGGATTCTCGGATCCGAAAGAAGCGCTTCCAGAACGAAATCCCGGATGTCGTCCATATTCTTCATAAGCTCCGCATCACCAAGAATACGCTCCTGCAGGTCCATTGCGTGGAAAAGGGTTGGTACTGCAAGAAAATCCTGGGTTCCGGCTTCGAATTTTGCCGGAGCTTCTGAATATGTCGTTCCGGAGAAACTGACGGATTTAATCATTTCTCCTCCGCCCATATACGGCGGCATCGCGTCAAGCCATTTTTTCTTCGCATACAGGACGCCGGTTCCGGTCGCCGCATAAACCTTATGACCGGAGAAGACATAAAAGTCACAATCAAGATCTTTGACATCAACTTTCTGATGAACGACGCCCTGGGCTCCGTCGAGAAGGACGGGAATCCCGTATTTTTTTGCAATTGCAACAATTTCTTTCGCAGGGTTAACAATGCCTAACACATTGGAAATGTGACAGATAGCTATAATTTTCGTCCGCGGAGAAATTAATTTTTCAAGATTTTCGGGGATTATCTCGCCGGATTTTTCAATCTCAAGAACTTTAATTGTCGCCTTTTTCCGCGCGCACATCATCTGCCAGGGGACGATGTTCGAGTGATGTTCCGCACGCGTGACAATCACCTCATCTCCTTCACCGACGAAAGCCTCACCGAAAGAGAAAGCGACAAGATTGATAGCCGCCGTTGTTCCGGAAGTAAAAACGATTTGCTTCCTGTCTTCGGCATTGATCCGGTCTGCGATAAAAGATCGAGCCGTTTCAAATTCGAGAGTTGCCCGGGATGAAAGAAGATGCAGTGCGCGGTGGATGTTCGCGTTGGAGTGCGTTGCCATCTCCTTCCATTTCTCGATAACACGACAGGGCCTCTGGCTGGTCGCTGCGTTGTCAAGATAAACGAGCGGCCTTCCATAAGCATCCTCCTCGAGAATGGGAAATTCTTTTCTAAGTTCTTCTACAGTCATTATAGTCCGCAAATTTACAAAAAATCTCTATATTTGTATGAAATACAAAAGCAGTTATGATCGATTACATCAAAGGTCAAATCATCGAACTAACCCCGACGGAACTCATTCTGGAATGTGGCGGCATAGGATACAGCATACTGATTTCGCTCCAAACATTCGAAAAACTCCAGCTTGAAACGAAGGCCGTCGTATATATCCACCATTATCTCCGCGAAGAAGAAGAGCTATATTTCGGCTTTGCAACAAAAGACGAAAGGGAACTGTTCCGCCTCCTGATCAGCGTCTCGGGAATTGGAGTGGGCTCCGCAAGGATGATGCTGTCATCTCTTTCTTCGGATGAAATCCGTTCTGCGATCATCTCAGAGAATGTAAACCGGATAAAGAGCGTAAAAGGGATCGGCCTGAAGACTGCGCAGCGTCTCGTACTGGAATTGAAAGACAAGGTTGTAAAGGGTGAGGGCTCTGATTCGTCCGCACTGTTTAAGAACTCCAATGCCGTTGTAGATGAGGCCACAACCGCTCTTGTGATGCTCGGCTTCACTAAGCCAAACATCAATAAAGTCATACCTCAGATTCTTAAAGAGAATCCTTCAGCAAAGGTCGAAGACATAATAAAAGCGGCCCTACAGAAGCTTTAGCGGCCAAAATAAACAAGAAGTATAGAAACATCTGCGGGCGAGACTCCGCTTATCCTGGAAGCCTGGGCTATCGTCTCAGGCTTATATTTTTTCAGTTTCTGGCGGCACTCTATCGAGAGAGAAGAAACGCTGTCAAAATCAAAATCTGCAGGAATCTTGACGTATTCCAGTCGGGAGACTTTATCTGCCTGGAGCCGCTCCCTCTCAATATACCCCTCGTACTTAACAGCGATTCCAACCGCATCACGAATCTCCTGGGCCTCGTAAGAATCTTCTAAAAAAGAATCAAAAGTTCCACGTGGAACAATTCTTAGAACATCATCTATATTTAGCTCTGGCCTCCCTATGAAATCTGTTACCTTGTGAGACTCTGAGACCTCTGAGGAGCCCTTCTCTCTTAGCAGAGGATTAATAATATCCGGAGACAATTTAACTGTTTCACATAGCTCTCTAAGCTCAGAAATACGAGAATATTTTTCCTCTGTATATCGGAAACGATCCTCGGTAGCCAGGCCAATTTCATAGGACCGTTTCGTAAGACGGGCATCAGCATCGTCCTGCCGTAACAGAATTCTGTATTCAGCACGGGACGTAAACATCCGGTAAGGCTCATCTACGCCCTTTGTGATCAAATCATCAATAAGAACCCCGATATACGCTTCATCGCGACGGAGAACAAAAGGATCGAGGCCGGAAATAAACAAATGGGCATTGACTCCTGCAATAATTCCCTGCGCAGCCGCTTCCTCATAACCAGTAGTTCCATTGACCTGTCCGGCGAGGAAGAGACCTTCGACGACACGTGATTGAAGAGAAGCCGTTAAATACGTGGGATCAAAAAAGTCGTACTCAACCGCATAGGCCGGCTTGTAAATAACCGCATTCTCAAGCCCCTCAATAGCGTGAAGAGCCTCCACCTGAACATCGAGAGGCAGGGACGATGAGAATCCCTGGAGATAATACTCATTGATTTCGCGGCCTTCGGGCTCAAGGAAAAGAAGATGTGAATCCTTATCGGAGAATGTCCTGAGCTTATCCTCAATGCTGGGACAATAGCGCGGCCCCCTGCCGTGAATCATTCCTGTAAAAAGCGGCGAACGGTCAAAACCGGTCCGGAGAATATCGTGGACACGTTCATTGGTATGTACGATATAGCACGGCATCTGGTTACCCGAAGCCTGAACTGAAGAAGGTATCGGAAGATATGAGAAGCGGGCGGGCCGCTCGTCACCATCCTGACGTATCAGTTTCTCTGTCGGTACAGAACGGATGTCAATTCGCGGGGGCGTTCCGGTCTTCATCCTGTCGGACGGAATACCCATCGAGACAAGCTGCTGCGTAATGCCGTATGACGCCTTCTCACCTATCCGCCCTCCTTCGAACTGGGTCTGACCAACGAAAAGTTTTCCGCCGAGGAACGTCCCGGCCGTCAAAATAACTGCTCGAGAGTGAAAAATCGCTCCGGTAAGGGTGCGAACTCCCGCAATTTTCCCCTTCTCAAAGAGAAATTCGACCGCCAAATCCTCGTAAATATCTAATAATGAACGAGTTTCAAGAACCTTACGCCAAGTCCTCGAAAACAGGGCTTTATCACATTGGGCGCGTGGACTCCACATCGCAGGACCCTTCGACCGGTTAAGCATTCTGAACTGAAGAGTACAGGCATCAGTGACAAGACCGGTAAAGCCACCGAGCGCATCTATCTCTCTAACGATCTGGCCTTTCGCTATTCCGCCGATTGCAGGGTTGCAGGACATCTTTGCGAAGCCGTTCATGTCCATTGAAATCAGAAGGGTGTGAGAGCCCATTCCGGACGCAGCCATTGCAGCTTCGCACCCGGCGTGGCCCCCGCCCACAACTATGACATCATAGGACCGCGTCATAGGTTCGAAAGAATTCCGAGATAATAATTCTCCTTAGCGCGCATGGTAGCGATGTCCTCCTCCGTATGGTCATCATATCCTATAAGGTGCAGAAGTCCGTGAACAATGACACGGTTAAGTTCATCGTCGAAGTCCACCCCATAAAAAGAAGCATTCTCACGGACAGAATCGATGCTGATAAAAAGGTCTCCGGACAGAGTCTTTCCCTCGCAATAGTCAAAGGTAATGATATCGGTAAAATAATCGTGTCCCAGATATTTTATATTGATATCCAAAATATAATTATCGGAACAGAATATCACAGAAATATCGCCGAGCCGTTTGGTTTCGCTCTCTGCGACAAATTTAAGCCAGCGGGAAGTGAGCCGCTTACGCTTGAATTCGAACTTGATATCCTCGGTAAAATAACTGACCATTGCGATAAAGGGCGTTAAAATTCACGCAAATATGCTATTTTTGCTGAAAATTTGCAAAGATTTGGCAGCGCAGACAAACACAGAGAAGGCAGTTTTCGTCGGAATAATCCTTGAAAAAGGCGGCGAAAGAAAGGTAATGGAATACCTCGAAGAACTTCAGTTCCTCGCGGAAACCGCCGGAGCAGTTGGAGACAAAAAGTTCGTCCAAAGGATGGACCGTCCGGACAAGGCGACCTACATCGGCACGGGAAAACTCGAAGAGATAAAGGAGTACTGCGAGCAGGAAGATGTCCAGTACGTCATTTTTGATGACGAACTGACCGGAACCCAGCAGCGGAATATCGAAAAGATAATCCAGTGCGCCCATATCATCGACCGCACAAGCCTCATCCTCGAAATATTCGCCCAAAGGGCCCGCACCGCATATGCAAAAATGCAGGTAGAGCTTGCCCAGCTGCAATATCAACTCCCCCGCCTTGCCGGAATGTGGACCCACCTGGAAAGGCAGCGGGGCGGAATGGGCACACGTGGCGGTATGGGCGAAACCCAGATCGAAGTAGACCGGCGGATCGTAAAGGAAAAAATCACCAAACTGAAGGCCCAGCTTGCGAAGGTAGACCGCCAGATGGCAACCCAGCGCGGGAACCGCGGGTCCTTGGTCCGTCTTGCGCTCGTGGGCTACACAAACGTCGGGAAATCCACCCTGATGAACCTGCTTGCAAAATCCGACGTCTTCGCGGAGAACAAGCTGTTCGCGACCCTGGATACTACGGTCAGAAAAGTCGTAATAGAAAACGTCCCGTTCCTTCTCAGCGACACCGTAGGCTTTATCAGAAAACTGCCCACACAGCTAGTGGAAGCCTTCAAGAGCACCCTGGACGAGGTCCGTGAAGCGGATATCCTGCTACACGTTGTGGATATCTCACACCCGGATTTCGAAGAGCAGATGGACGTCGTGGAAAAGACTCTGAGGGATATCGGAGCTGACGGAAAGCCCGTCCTCGTGATCTTCAATAAGGTCGACGCGTATAAACCCGAGGAATACGACCCTTATTCCATAACACCGAAGGAAGCGCGGCACAGGACGCTGGACGAGCTTAAAAACAGCTGGATAGCCCAGGAGAAAACCCCGTGCATCTTCATTTCCGCAAAGCAAAAGACAGGAATAGACAAGCTTCGCGGCGACCTTTACAAGATGGTCGCGGAAATACACGCCGGAAGATGGCCTTTCGACAACTTCCTGTGGTAAAAAAGAGGCGGCCCGATCAGGTCGCCTTCTTTCTGACTTTATCAATGCGTCACCCAAGTCACCAGAGCAATATACCCTACAGCTATGTCAGTGGCTGTTTTTCAGGAACGGGTCGGAAAAGTGATAAAGTCAGGAATATGCTTAACTTGCCATCCGAGGTGCATAAGACAGACTCTACGGACAGCGCAAGGTTCATGTATTTGTCCTGACTTTATCAATGCGTCACCCAAGTCACCCGAGCAATATACCCTACAGCTATGTCAGTGGCTGTTTTTCAGGAACGGGTCGGAAAAGTGATAAAGTCAGGAAAAGAGGCGGCCCGGACGGGTCGCCTTCTTTATCAGAATCCGTAATTCAGCCCTATCATAAAGGTTCCGGGAACATCTCCCCCGAACAGCATTGCAGCATCGAGACCTATCCCCGCAACCCTCGCACCAAGTCCTGCGGACACATACGAAGGCAGGAAAGTCTTTCCGCCATAACTGTATCCAAGGCGTGCAAAAGCGATATCCTTAAAAGAATACTGGGCGCCAAGTCCTGCGCGGAGACCGCCGCCGGAGAAGAAATAATCCAGCTGAGCCGCGAAATCAAGCCCGAAATCGAGCCTGTAATCCGCAGAGGCCATAAGAGCAGTCGGAAGCGGATAAGCATCTCCGGACTGGGACTTCACCTTGCCCCCGAGGCCGGTAACTCCGCCCGAAAGCGACAGCGCATCATCCAGAAGTTTCGCCGATGCAAGCACCTCGGCCGAAAAAGCCCCGTATTTCGCATCTTCCGCAAGCGAACGAGAAAGATATCGTCCGGTCACCCCGATTGCGACAGGGCCCAAATTATAGGCCAATCCGAGCCCGATCCGAAGATCTTTCGGCGTAAACTCACCGGCGGAAATGCCAAGAGAGGTAAAATCCTCATACGCCTCCCCCTTGTCCGAGCTGAAAAACGCCGAAATTCCCACCTTCCCGCCAATAGCGGAGAAGAAGTCAAAATTCAGGTCCGTCGATGGCGAGGAAGCCTTCCAGGAAGCGAATCCCGCCTCAGCAAAAAGCTTCTTTCCGGAAACAAGCCGCGAAGAAACCGCATCAAAAGCATCCGTTCCGCCCATTCCAAGCGCCTTTGGCGAGCGCTGGACAGCAGAAAAGTCCATAGCGACAGATGCCGCATCCTGCCCCTTTGCAGACACTCCCACAAGAAGCGCCGCACATACTACAATCAGTATCTTTTTCATCCGTCGCAAAATTACAGTTTAACGATAGTCCTGGTCACGGACGAGTCCTCGGAAACAACCTTGACCGCATATCTTCCGGGAGCGTATTTGCTCATATCAATCACCGCCGGTTCAAAAGAACTTGCAACGACGGTTTCATTATAGAGCACGGCACCGGCAGAACTGGTCAGAGTGATGGTGAGACTTTTCTCGTCACCGTCGCTGACATAGAGATTGTCAGTCACCCTCGTGGGATAGATGTCCGGCGCAGCATCCTGGGCGCGGACGAGAACCTGGAACGGCAGCGTCACGGTAAGCCCCTTGGCGTCCTTTCCCGTTATCACGATATCGACCATACCGAAGCCCAGCGTCGTCATATTCAGCACATTATCCGCCTGATTGATATGGACAACATTATTATTGCTTTTCTGGATAGTGTACGTAAGCGTCTCCCCGTCAGGATCGACTATATACTCGTCCATATTGAAAGCAATCTTAAGGCCCATCTGCTCATACACCTGGCTTTCCATTTCCTTGACAACGACCGGAGCCTGATTCTCGATAATCTCATACTCGAACTCATACACTGTTTCGGCGCCGAACTTATCCTTAACCGTGAATATACCCGTGTACGTGCCGTGTTCGACAGCATTCCCGACAATTTCAACCTGATATTTCTCCGTTGAAAGAGCCGTTGCCGTCGCTGCTTCACTTCCTCCGTCGAACGAAACCGTGAACGAATGTCCGTCAGGATCCGAGATATTGAACGTGATCTTCTTTGTCTGGAACGCGCGGACTTCGATCTTCCCCGTTTCGGACGCGGTAACTACAGGAGGAGTGTTCGTTCCTGTCTTAACAGTCTTTATCGGAGACAGCGACGAATAGTTTCTGTTATAATCATATCCGACGATAGCGACATAGTAGTCCGTCTCGAAGGAGAGGTCTGTCACCGTTCCCGTCATTTCCGCGCCCACCTTGAGGCTTTCCACCATAACAGTTGTCCTGCTGACGGAAGAGGGAATATTCTTCGGATCAAGGCTTTCGAGAACCGATTTGTCCTGAGATGCCAGGAGGACATAGCAAAAAGCCTTCCCGTCATCCGGGTCCGCCGTAACATTCCAGGTATATGTCACATTATTGGAAGCCGCCTCCACGGAGAAAGAAGAAACCGCATCCGGAGGAACCTTGCTTCCATAAGTGAAAGAACCGTAAGCGTCCACGAGAGGGCCAATATTGGCAGAAGCGGGAAGAACTTCCCTCGCTCCGCCAAGAAGCCTTTCAAGAAGCATTTCATTGGTAAACCCGGGCCCGCCGAACTGGGAAACGATAAGCGCCGCAACACCGCTCACGTGGGGACAGGCCATCGACGTTCCCTGCATATTCCCATACTCCCCTCCGGGAATGGTGCTGTAAATGAGGCCCTTGCCATAACTCGCATCACCTCCCGGAGCCGCGAGGTCCACCCAGGCTCCATAGTTGGAATAGGACGCCCTGGTCATTGCAGGAGAAACGGCGCCCACGGCAACCACAGCTTCATACTCAGCAGGCCAGCCGTCAGGCCAGCCGTCGTTCCCGGCAGCGAAAATCACGACACCGCCCTTCATCGGCCCGGTCTGATTTCCGTTCTTGTCCGTTCCGGCGTATTTGATAAAATAGTCGATTGCGCCCTTCGATCCGCCTACGCCGCCTGCAGCCGCATCTTCCGCGCTCTCATAGACGTGGCCCCAGCTGTTCTGGCTGATAACCGCACCGTGGTCCGCACCCCAGACTATGGCATCATAGAAATTCCCGGTAAGATCGTGTTTAGGGTCATCCGGATTGTCCTCAAAGACCTGGCAGGACATAAGCGTAACGCCGCCGTTCCCGTCAAGGCCTCCGGCGATTCCGCATCCGCCCTGCCTGTTGTTATTTATCGCGCCGATGGTACCGGCAACGTGGGTTCCGTGCGAGTGTGGAACAATGACATAATTCCCGCGGACAAAGTTCTTGCTTCCGGAACTGCCCCCGGGCAGGGAAACCGCAGCAAGGTCATAATGGGACAGGTCTATGCCGCCATCAACGACAGAAACAATAACATCAGACTTTCCTCCCGTATAGTTTTCCCACACAGGGGTGACATTTATGTCACATCCCTTGACGTGATTCCCGGAAAGGGTTCCGTCATTGTAGTAACCCCACTGCAGGTATAGGTCTGGATCATTGAACGTTGCCGTGGACTTTATCCTTCTTTCAGGCTCAACGAAAACGACTCCGTCTATTTCTTCCATAGATGAGAGCGCCTTGGTCTTCGTAACCTCCCCGGACTCCTCATAGTCGATGAAATACCAGTGGTGAAGGCCCGCCTCGCGGTGACGCGGCTCCCACTCTCCGGCATCCGGATATACCCTCTCGACATTCTTGACCTTAATGTCCGTAAAAACGGCATTGAGGACCGACGATTTCGTAGCCTTGGTCCTGCCGGCAGCAAGGTCTTCCTCGATAAGATTCGTCATCTCCTCGGAGAACTCCACAATCATCCTGCCGGGTATCAGAGCCGGCTTTTCTCCGCTTTCCGCCGTCTTGCTCTCCGCCTCCACGGTCTCCTCCACGACGGGAAGTTCCCTCGCGCAGGCGAGGAACGTAAGTCCGACAAAGAGAACCGCGACGGCCTTAAAAATCCTTTTCATCTGTTACTGTGCAAAATAGTTCACAACCTGAAGCAGTGACTCCGGGTTATTCCACTTGACTTTATTCGTCTTGAAAAACGCCTTCAGCCCCGCCTTGTCCGGCGCCGCCTCCGTCACATCCTTCTTTGTCGCATAAATGCAGCGACCTTTTGTGAAAATATATTTCTTGTATATCAGGGGCAATATTTTCCCCTTATCCTTACTATTCTTGAGCTCCATATGATTGATGTTACTCGAAGAATTCGTTCCGCCGATTCCCTCCAGCGAAGACAGAGCCGTCGTGCTCACGGAATTCGAGGAAGACCCATAAGCCGCCCCGGTGGCATTCAGCGTAGCCATATCAATCTCAACCCCCTCTACGACGTATCCATTTTCATTAGACGAGAGAATCTTTTTCAGTCCGCCGCCGGCATAGACATAATAATCCTCCCCGATACGGGCCGATGCTACCGTGAACGGGTTTATCTCCTTTATCATATCACCCTCGATAAAATGCACCGTAGAGCGCATAAGATGGAGATTCAGAAGAGCCTCCTGGCGGCTCCCGTCGTGAAGCAGGACCTCGCCTTCAACAAAATCCTTATAAAGATAAGGCCACGTTGATGTGGGCGTATAATCGTCTGCGGAAGCGGCGGCGCTGAACATAAACACCGCGGCGGCAATACAAAGAATGAACTTTTTCATAACTTTTACTCCTTTATGCATCTTACCGAATAGGCGTCAGCCCTTGCCCCGGTGGACAGGGGCGACATAGTAAGAAGATCGTTTTTATTATAGTCCTTTGTGCTGAAAGACAGCGCAACGGCACCGTACTTAATCATCGAATCATCAGCCTCGCTGCCAGGGCAGTTAAACCAATAATTACCCCACAGGCCCACCATACTGCCCATAAACATAGCATATCCGCCATCGTATCTTGTCGCGGCCGGGAAGTAACTCTCAATCCCCTTGTCCTTATCCAGATAGATATGCCATCCCGTATTGAAATCCCCAAGGTCCACAGTGCCGTCACCGTTGATATCTACGACATTGAAATCCTCGAATACCCACGCATATCCGCCGCTTGTCGTGAAGCTCTGGAAGGTCCGGATAGGAGGTACGCGCCATCCGGCCGGACAGGGGTCATAATACGTCTTGGAACCAACGTTCGTATACTTTCCTCCCGTCCTGTTATACCCCTCAGGATTTCCCCAGAGCGCCTTGTTGCTTTCTTCCGGGACAAGCCAGTCCTTGGACGAAGCCTGGGCGTTGTTGCTGATGCAAGTCGTAGGGTTTGCAATGCTGAAGGCAAGGGTGTTGCTCTGGAGGTCAAACCTACTCGAAGCATTGATTTTGACCTTGTTTCCGCCCATATCATAAACGGGAACGTTCTCCGTGATCACGCTTCCTCCGCTCATAATCGGAGAGCCCGGGAACGGATCCTTCCGGCCCCACTGATACAAAAGCCCATACGACCCCAGCGATCTGTCGCTGTCATTCAGGGCCCCGAGGTTCATATTCATAACCTCATCGCCCGTATCAGCCTTAAGACCGGTGATTTCCTCCTCCGGGTGCCATATATGCCAGCTCCAAAGAACATTTCCTTCCTCATCAGTCGCCGCAATAAGCGCATTCCCGGGCCTTTTGGAAGCCTCGAACCCTATCTGTCCTTCCTTACAGGAGACGGACAGGATCATTTCCTTTGACGTCTGCCAGAGCAGCGTGGCGCCGGAAGGAGATATCGCCGCCGGCGCATCGAGCCCATTTACGGTTTTCCCGTTTCCGCGGACCGTCGCGTCAAAGAAGAATTTTCCCCTGTGGGTAATAACATAGCAGTTCGCCGTTCCGTTTTCGCTAAGGACCTCGTCCGGATACTCTATGACCCCCTCTTCCTGGGTAAGATAGTATTCCTGCCCGGCAAGAGGATTTGACAGGGACGGAGCGTAAACCTTCAGGACTGCGGATCGCTTCTCCTCCACCTCATTCTTCCAGACCGTAAGGACAAGGGTTTCCGCGTCCTTTTTGTTTCCTTCTATCCAGGAGATATCGTTACCCACCAGTTCGAATTCCCAGCTTTCCTGGTTTGTACTGATTTTGAATTCCACATCGCCTCCTGACGCGGCAAGGGAGAGTTCTCCGTCCACGGTAAGGTAGGGCTTCTCTGTGACAACCGGTTCTTCTTTTCCCTGATTATCGCCGCCTTTCTCCTCCTGCCCCTCTGTTTTTCCACAGGAGAACAGGACAAGAGCTGCTGCAAACAGGTATAAACTTCTTCTTTTCATATACACTTACTAATGGACTGCTAATATATGAATTATTTGCAAAAAGGACAAAAACAAGGCCCGGCTTACCGCCAGGCCTTGAATTCAAATATCGTTCCTTAAAAGGAAGAGATGCTTAAAGCTTGGCGATAGATTCGCCTCTGAACACTCCCGGGAAGGAAATATCAACACGTGCCTTTGCCGGTACGGACCCGGTGGCTTCGGTCTCCTCTGCCTTTGTGAAGACAGGAAGGAAGTAGTTATAGCCGTAAACACCGGCATAGTCTTCATCCTCATCAATTTCCGAAATACCGCCTTCGGGGATATTGTAAACCTCGTAATAGTATCCGGGATAGGTCGTTCCGGTAGTGAACTTACCAAGCTCCGTCATCGCAAGTGTGATATTGGGAGCCGCTGCCGTTACACCATAAGCAAGGGTATAGAAGAATGCAATCTGAGTCATCTCAGCATCTGCATAAACTCCACCTATAAATTCATAACGGATAGGGAATGTCAGCGTTCCGAGGTCTTTGTCAAATGTTCCGTAAATAGCAAGATCATCGAATCCATAGTACTCGGTAATCATAACGTTACCCTTCTCCTCATCATCAGAAGCGGCAAGGACGAACGACCAAGGATCCTCGCTACGGGCTGCGCCATAGGCGCTCGTTCCGTCATTCACATACTCGCCGTAAATATCCTCAAGTTTGTAATCGTAGGAATAAACAAGCGGTCCAATGACGATTTCCTCGTTATAACTGCCATAGATATCCTGGAAAGCCTGTGCTTTGATAGTTATGGTAACCTCATCGCCGCGGGCGGGCTCTTCCGCAAGACGTACACCAAAGGTATAGTATCCTGTTGCGCCGTAATAGGGAGCTCCGCTGAGGGTCGTTTCCTTTGTTGTGGTTACTCCTCCTTCGCTATGGACGACCTTTACACCGACCATCTTGGGGAAGGCCTTTGCAAGCATTGTCTTTGAAGTAATGGTGATATAATCCGAATAGTTGGTCATGACCGAGATTTCCTCTACTTCCGTCTCGATAGTTCCTGCCTTGATTCGGCCATATACACCGTTGACATTCGAAACTGCTCCTTCATCATCATAAACCCAGGAGCTTTCAAGCGCTTCTGCAACATTGCCTGCTGAATCAGCAAATGTTCCCTCTTCGTAGTTTACGAGATACCAGGTTCCGGGAATATTGACATCATCCTCGAAGGAAATGATGACTACTCCGTCTTTATTGGAAACAATCTTACCTTCAGCATCAGTCTTCAGCGGGGTATCTGTTGCGCCGCGGTAAAGACCGGCATAAACGACAGCTGTTACCTTCTTGCCTTCGACAAGGGAGACCTCCTCGCTAAACTCAAGGGCGACAAGTTCATCCTGGAAGTCAAAATCAACAAGTTCAGGAGCAACGTTGTCGGAAGTCGTAAAGCTCTTGACTGCGATTTCTCCTACGACACCGGTAGTACTGCCGGCTACGGCATATACATAATACTTGGTATTAGGCTCGAGTTCCGTAAGGGAAACTGTTGTCGAAGGTTTTTCCGCATCATACTTTACCAGGCCGCCGGCTACGGATTCATAGCTCTGGCTGTAAAGTTTTTCCGCATCGAGTTCTTCGAGTTCGCCGGAATCATCTACCAGAAATGCGTAATAAGAGGCAGCGCCCTCAGGGGCAATCGTTACATCTGCAGAGTTATCGCCAACAGCGGAAACGCTGATAGTAACAGCGGGTGCGTTGACAACCTCAGCTACGTGAGAATCATCCTCAGGAACTGCGGTGCAAGAGAATGCGACTGCTGTCGCAACTCCGATTGCTGCAAAAAATTTGATATAATTTTTCATAACTCTTTCTGATTAAATTTTCGTAAGAGTGAAACGCCAGCAATAACCGATATTACCCGCATTCATAATATAGCCGATAAGGCCATAATCTGATGCAAAACCGGTATCCGTAGCGGTCAGCGTAAGAGATGAAACCTCATCCTGGACATAACCTTCATCGTCAAGAGCATACAACTTTGCGTTCTCTCCATTGCTGTAGGTATAACCGGAATCAATAGGAAGAGCAAAGACAATGGTCTTAAGATCGGCGGAAACCTGACCTACTGCCGCAAGGTCGCCGTCTGTTCCAAGCCAGGTCTGAGCTCTGGGAACGAACTGGGGAACGTGAACGACTGTTACATCATCAGGATCCTTTTCGATGGTGACCGTCCAGGTATTGCCCTTAATGTCAAGGAGAGTGTAATCTCCAAGGATAGCGGCAAGAGGATGATCAAGGTCATTGATAGTAAATCTGCAGACCTTATTTGAGCCTATTTTTACCCCGTTGGAGCTGAGAAGGTTGATGACAATCACCTTATCACCGGTATAACCGTCCTCTCCGTGGATAGGAAGAAGGTCAACTTCGATATAGGCTGTGCGTGCTCCGTCAGCAAAAGTAAGAACAGCGCTGGGATCTACAAGATTGAAGTGAACTCCAGCTTTTGCAGTTGAATTCTCAGTATCTACCTCATAAGTCACAGTTGTATTGACGGGATCGAGCGAGCCGATGGTAACAGCGATCTTTACGCGACCGGCATCCTCCGATGCGGAGATTGTCGTCTTGTCAAATGCTGCAAAGGAGTCGGAAGCACTGAACTCAGGATAAGTGTTCAGTTTGCTGCAGGAAGCGGCCACAAGAATGGCGGCGGCTGCAATAAATAATTTATTTGTCTTCATATAGCTTTTCCTCCTTAATTATTATAACCGTCATTCTGGACAAGCTTAGGATTAACCGTGAATTCACGATTAGCAATAGGCATCGCCCATCTGTAATCGCCTGCAGGGATGTTCGTAGGAATGGATGTTCCGGAAACATCAGTACGGGTCATAGGACGGCCGGTACGCGCAAGGTCAAACCACAGGTGAGCTTCCCAAGCAAACTCCTTGGCCTCTTCGAGATAAACGTTAGCAAGAGTTGCTGCAAGAGGGGTTGCGCCACGGTTGTTTGCAATTGTTGCAAGGTCCGTAACAGCGCTCGCACCGGCAATATTTACACCGGGGTGCAGGAGAGCTTCAGCACGGTTGAGATACATCTCGGAAAGGCGAAGGATAATGATGTTGTTAGCATCGATTGCGCCGACACCCTTACCGAAGTACTTCATAGTGAAGAGTCCGTTTCCATCAGGATCCGGCTGGACGAGAGTCTTACGGGCGTCACCGTCTTCGTAAAGGTTAAGAAGGTCAGAAGACGCACCGCAGTCTCCATAGCCAAGATATGTACTCATTGCCCACACATTCTCGTTTCCGGTTCCGTAGGTCTGGGTCTGGTTTGTCCAAACCTCGAAAATCACCTCACCGCCACTGCGGGTATCCTCACGCCATACACACTTGTCTCCGTCAGTTACCTGGGCGGCAGTCCACATCGTGTACTTGCCGGAGTCGATAACCTTGGTTGCGTAATCAGCAGCCTCCTGCCATTTCTCCATATAGAGATATACACGGCTGAGGAGAGCCTGGATCGCATAGATGGATACCTTTGCGGCACTGTCGTTACCGCCGCTGCGGAGATAACCGGGATCGATTATGGACTCTGCTTCGAGAAGGTCCTTGACAATCTGATCGTATGTATCGGTAAGGCTTGCGCGCGGAGGCTTTGCCTCAGAATCAACAGTGAGAACAACAGGAACGCCGAGTTTTGCCGCCTCTGTTGTCAGCGTGTTGTTATAAGGCATTGCGTAAGTACGTACAAGGTCGAAGTGTGCAAGGGCGCGGAGGAACAGGCATTCTGCCTTGATATTGTTCTTCTGCTCATCCGTTGCCTCAATACCCTCATCATCGATATGGGCAAGGACGGAGTTTGCACTGAGAATAACGTAGTAAGCTGTTCCCCAGAGCGGCTTTGTTTTTGTCTGGGTGTAGTGGACAGCATACTCGTCAGTATAACGACCGGAAATATACTTGGACAGGTTTGTCCAGCGCTTTCCGTTCATTGTCTGCATTTCATTAGAGAGAATGAAATTAGCACCATACCAGTTGGCGGATGCCAGAGGCGCATACGCACCTGCTGTTGCGGCGTCAAGTCCTTCGAAAGTGGACAGGGTGAGGACATCACTCTGGGCCTGCTTGGGAGCTTCCTCAAGGAAATCCTTGGAGCAACTGGAAAGGGTAAGTGCTGCAAGGGCAGCTACGATAATATATTTCTTCATATCTCTTTCCATTTTAGAAGGTTAACTCGATACCTCCGACGACGGACTTCGTAAGAGGATAAGCACCGGCAGTGATACCGGTAACACCCTGCTCGGGATCCCAGAAGTCAACATCGTTGAAGCAATAAAGGTTGAGTCCGCTCACGTATACCCTCAAGTTGTTGACTTTGAACTTCTTGGTGATATTCTGAGGGAGTGTATAGGAGAGGGTGATGTCTTTGACACGGAGATAGCTTGCATCTTCGAGCCAACGGTCGTTGTACCAGTCGTCGGAACCGGAAGTGTTGCCTGCAACGGGTTTCGGGTTCACACCGGTATCGCCGGGCTTACGCCAGTAGTTGTATGCGGATGCGAACTGGTTCCTATCCATCTGGGCACCGTCGGAGTTCAGATAGTGATGCTCGTTCCAGATAAGAACCTTATGACCGGCCTTGAACTCGAAGAATGCGGAAGCGGAGAAGCCCTTCCACTGAAGGACAGTGTTGAAACCGCCGACGAACTTGGGTTCAGGGGAACCGGCATAGTACTGACGAGCTTTTGAGTAGGTGCTTGTAAGGTTACCGTCATCGTCAACCCAGAGAGGTTCACCGTTCGAAGGATTAACTCCGTAGTAGTCATAAAGATACCACGTATACATTCCCATTCCGACAACCTGCCGAGTATATGTTCCGATATGATCATCACCACCGAGGTCGAGGATCTTAGTCTTGTTATAAGCTACGTTTCCGCCTACTGACCACAGGAAATCGGGCTTGGAAATGATGTCATAGTTCAGCTGGAATTCAACACCCTCGTTCTTCATTGAACCTACGTTCGTGAAGATTGATGAGAAACCGGTGGTCTGGGGGATCTGCTTGGTAAGGAGGAGGTCCTTGGTGGTACGGCGGTATACATCGACGCTTCCGGTGAGTTTGTTCTGGAAGAATCCGAAGTCCAGACCGGCGTTCCAGGTAAGGTTGCGCTCCCAGGAGAGAACCCTGTTCTCAAGCTGTGAAGGCAGATAACCGGAGATACCGTTGTAGATGGCGGAACCGTACAGACCGTAGGCCTGGTATGCGCTGATACCGTTGTTACCGTTGACACCGTAGCTGAGACGGAGTTTCAGGAGGTCAATCCAGTTCACTCCCTTGAGGAAACTCTCGTTGGATGCGTTCCAGGAACCGGAAACGGACCAGAAAGTACCCCACTTGTTGTCAGCTCCGAACAGGGAAGATCCGTCTTCACGGATGTTTGCCTGCAGGAAGTAGCGGTTGTCATAGTTATAATCAGCGATTCCGAAGAAGGAGAGCATTGTCTCGTTGGTCTCACCGTAAAGTATTTCAGTGTTTTCCTGGTTGATAGACTCGTTGAAATACGGCATTGAAGGGTCAGCCTCGGGGGTATACAATTCGTAGGATAATGCCTTGTATCTCATTGCCTCCTGACCGACGACGGCACGCACGGAGTGATATCCGCCAAAGAGGTTTGCGTAGGTCGCGGTATTTGAAGTGGTGAGCTGGAGAATCCTCTGGATACCCTCATCGAGCTGATCAGCATACCTCGAGGTATGTGAAAGGCGGCTGTAGTAGTGACGGCCGTTCGTGAAGAAACTCTCGAGTGAGTTCCTGGTCTCAATATCAAGGTTCTTGATAGGAGTCCAGCGGAGATTGGCCGTACCGTTGATATGCCAAGTCTCATCGAACTTGTCATCATACTCTGCGGATGCACGGGCGTTTTCACCGCTGTTCACATCCGCATTTGTGATGAACAGTCCTTCATCGTTGTGAGTAGGTTCCCAGGGAAGCCAACCCTCACCGGACCACAGAGGGTTGGCGCTATAAAGGCTCTGCATAGGAACGTCGGACTGCTTGGAATAAGCAAGGTTGAACCTTACGCCCATCTCGAGGTTGTCCAGAAGCTTGTAGGATGTGTTGACACGTCCCTGGAGCTTGTTGAAGTCAACACCGTAGAAGACACCTTCGCTCTTCTGATAGGAGAAAGAGGAATAGAACTTAGCCCTCGAGTTACCGCCGCGAGCGCCGATTTCATATTCCTGAAGGTTACCTATGCGGGTAAAATCGTTAATGGCATTGTAGATTTTGCCGTTAAGGATAGAAAGGGGACGATAGTATGGGCAGGTAGGATCATCAGGGTCCATTCCGGCATTCACGACTGCATCCCTCTGATACTCGAGGAGCTCGGATGCATTCATCATACGGAATCCGCTATCGCTCTGGAGCCAGTTGATACCATACTTTGCGCGTGCGGTGAACTGCGCGGCGCCTTCCTTGCCGCTCTTGGTGGTAACAAGGATAACACCGTTAGCGGCACGGGAACCGTAAGCAGCTGCAGCTGCAGCATCCTTAAGGACGGTAATAGACTCAATGTCGTTGGGGTTCAGGGAGGTAAGGGCGCTGCTGGAGGCAGAGTTACCGTTGAAAGCAACTGAACCTGTAATCACAGGGATACCGTCCACAACCCACAGAGGAGCATTGGATGCGTTGATGGAACCGTTACCACGGATACGGATCTGGGTAAGGGCACCAGGCTGGCCGGAAGCTGCTGAGACGGACACACCGGCGAGTTTACCGGAGAGGGCGTTATCGACGGATACGATAGGCGTCGATGCCAGAGTCTCACCACTAACCGTAGAAACGGATCCGGTGACAGCTTCTTTCTTTACCTGTCCGTAAGCCACAATAACCACATCCTCCAGAGCTGTAGCATCAGACTCTACAGTGACGTTAATGAAATTGCGTCCACTCACAGGCACTTCCACTGTCTTAAATCCAAGGCAGCTTACTACCAGAGTTCCGTTAGCCGGGACGCTGATTGAATAAGCGCCCTGCTGGTCGGTCATAGAATAGACGGTCACACTGCCTTTGAGCTGCACAGCAGCGCCTCCGACAGGAGATCCGTCAACCTCTGAAACTACACCCGTAACGGTGACATTCTGTGCGAATGCACCTACCGAGAACAGCGTCAGGGCTATGGCCGCGAAAAGAGAATAGAACTTTTTCATTGGCTGTAATTTAAGTTAAACAATTATTACACTACTCTATTTTTCAGGTTTCAGCACCGTCAAATACAACGGTACAGGTTGCAAATATTGTAAAACAATTTCATTTTTGCAAACTATAAAATGCCTGTTTAGATGACATTTATTAACGATTCTTCCCTTTTTAAAATCTTTTTGATACCCGTATTTTGGATTTTATTGTGACAAAATTTAAAAAATCCCCCTCAAAAACTAATAAAATGTAATTATTAAAAATTTTTAAAAATTTCTTTTTATTAAAAACCTTCAATCTGACAATACCTTAAATAAAATAAAAAAGCCGATCATTTTTTAAATGGCCGGCTTTTCTGGAGATATATTCAGTCTATTCGCTGAATCTTGCCTTAAGATATTCTCTGTTCAGCCTGGCAATGTGGTCTATAGTAACGTGTTTAGGGCATTCCATCTCACACGCGCGGGTGTTGGTACAGTTGCCGAATCCAAGTTCGTCCATCTTTGCAACCATCGCGCGGGCGCGGCGGGCCGCCTCCGGCTTACCCTGGGGAAGAAGTGCAAGCGAGGATACCCTTGCGGCAACGAACAGCATTGCAGAACCATTCTTACAAGTGGCGACACAGGCACCGCAACCTACGCACGCAGCTGCATCCATACTGTCCTCAGCCTTGTCGTGGGGGATAAGGATGGTGTTTGCATCCTGGGCGGCACCGGTACGGACGGAGATGAATCCGCCGGCTTGGAGAATCTTGTCAAATGCGCTTCTGTCCACCACAAGGTCCTTGATCACAGGAAAAGCGGAACTCCTCCACGGTTCAACAGTAATCGTTGCGCCGGGCTTGAAATGACGCATAAACAGTTGACACGTAGTAACCTGATCGTCCGGTCCGTGGGCCCTTCCGTCAACATACAGGGAACAGGCGCCGCAGATACCTTCACGGCAGTCGTGATCGAATGCGATAGGCTCAACACCCTTACGGATAAGCTGATCGTTGAGGATATCCAGCATCTCAAGGAAAGAAGCATCCTCCTCCACATCCGTGACGTGGTATGTCTCGAAATGACCTTTTGCCTTGGCGTTACGCTGACGCCATACTTTTACATCATATTCCATAAACGGTCAGTCTTTATAGTTACGGGTAGCTATCTTGATATTCTCATAAGTGAGAGGTTCCTTGTGGAGTTCGGGCTCAACGCCTTCTCCCTTGTATTCCCAGGCGCCTACATACATAAAGTTGACGTCATCGCGCTTGGTTTCTCCGTCCTCTGTCTGCATTTCCTCACGGAAGTGTCCCCCGCAGGATTCCTTCCTGTGAAGGGCGTCACGGGCCATAAGCTCTCCAATATCGAAAAAGTCCACGAGACGGAGGGCCTTTTCGAGTTCCTGGTTGAATTCTCCGTTCGTTCCGGGAACACGTACCGTCTTCCAGAATTCCTCACGGAGCTTTCCAATTTCCTCGATTCCCTTCTTCAGGCCTTCCTCATTACGGGCCATTCCTACATATTCCCACATAATGTGGCCCAGTTTCTTATGGATACTGTCCACAGTCTCGGTACCCTTGACGGCGAAAATCTTCTCGATCCTTTCACGGACGGCCCTTTCGGCAGCGTCGAATTCAGGAGCGGAAGTATCAGTCTTAGGCTCTGCGAACTTATGGGAAAGATAATCTCCGATAGTGTAGGGAAGAATGAAATATCCGTCAGCAAGTCCCTGCATAAGGGCCGATGCGCCAAGGCGGTTCCCGCCGTGGTCGGAGAAGTTTGCTTCACCTATCGCGTAAAGGCCGGGAATGGTAGTCTGGAGATCATAGTCAACCCAGAGACCGCCCATAGTGTAGTGGATTGCGGGATATATCATCATAGGCTCTTCCCAGGGAGAGGAGGAGGTAATCTTCTCGTACATCTGGAAGAGGTTGCCGTAACGTTCTTCAACCCTCTGATGACCAAGCCGTTTGATCGCATCAGCGAAGTCAAGGAATACGGCGAGTCCGGTTTCGTTTACACCGTAACCTGCATCGCAGCGCTCTTTTGCCGCGCGGGAGGCAACGTCACGGGGAACGAGGTTTCCAAATGCCGGATAACGGCGTTCGAGATAATAATCGCGGTCCTCCTCGGGAATCTGCGAAGGCTTTATCTCGTGTTTTCGGAGTTTCAAGACATCCTCCATTTTTTTCGGGACCCATATACGTCCGTCATTACGGAGGGATTCGGACATAAGAGTGAGCTTGCACTGCTGGTCACCGTGGACAGGAATGCAGGTAGGATGGATCTGGGCAAAGCAGGGGTTTGCAAAGAAAGCGCCCTTGCGATATGCCTGCATTGCGGCTGAACCGTTTGAATTCATTGCATTGGTGGAGAGGAAATATGTATTTCCATAACCTCCGGTTGCAAGCACTACAGCGTGAGCTCCGAAACGCTCGATTTCGCCGGTGACGAGGTTACGGGCGATGATACCCTTAGCCTCACCATTGATTATAACGAGGTCAAGCATCTCGTGACGGGGATAACTCTTTACGGATCCGGCTGCTATTTCCTTGTTGAGGGCTGCGTAAGCACCGAGCAGCAACTGCTGGCCGGTCTGTCCGCGGGCGTAGAAAGTACGAGATACCTGTACGCCTCCGAAGGAGCGGTTTGCAAGGTATCCGCCGTATTCACGGGCGAAAGGGACGCCCTGGGCTACACACTGGTCTATGATGGCCGCGCTTACCTCAGCGAGACGGTATACGTTAGCCTCGCGGCTGCGGTAGTCACCTCCCTTGATCGTATCGTAGAAGAGGCGGTAGATTGAGTCATTGTCGTTCTGGTAGTTCTTTGCTGCATTGATACCGCCCTGGGCCGCTATGGAGTGTGCGCGGCGGGGAGAGTCGGAGATGCAGAAAATCTTGACATTGTATCCCAGCTCGCCAAGCGATGCGGCTGCGGATGCTCCTCCAAGACCGGTACCTACGACTATAACCTCAAGTTTTCTCTTGTTGTTTGGAGATACAATTCTGATTTCAGCCTTGCGCTTGGACCATTTTTCAGCAAGGGGTCCGTCAGGAATCTTCGAAATGAGTTTTTTGTCGGCCATATTCTGATTTTTCGTTTGAGTCTGCAATTTTACGCATTTTTCCACTCTTTATCAAAAAAGATTTCCGGTTTCTTCCGGAGAAGACGCCTTCATATATTCATCGAGCCCAAGGTGACGGTATGCAAGTTCCGTGGCCACGCGTCCCCTCTGGGTCCTCACTATGAATCCTTCCTTGATAAGGAATGGCTCATATACCTCTTCCAGCGTTCCGGTATCCTCGCTGATTGACGTAGCGAGAGTCCCGACTCCGACCGGCCCGCCTTTGAAAGTAGTGATAAGCGTCCTAAGTATCTTATTGTCTATTGAATCAAGTCCCCTCTTGTCTATCTTCAGTTTATCGAGGGCGAAGCGGGTTATGTCAAGGTCGATGTTGCCGTCTCCGAGAACCTGGGCGAAGTCACGCACCCTTTTCAGGAGCGCATTTGCAATCCTCGCCGTACCGCGGCTTCTCATCGCTATCTCCCCGGCAGCTTCTTCATCTATTTCAATATCAAGTATACCGGCGCTCCTTTTTACAATTCTCCGGAGCTCGTTCGTATCGTAATACTCCAGGGCGCAAGTGATACCGAAACGGTCACGAAGAGGAGCGGTAAGAAGGCCGCTTCGGGTTGTCGCGCCTATGAGGGTGAATGGATTCAGGGATATCCTGACGCTTCGGGCCCCGGGCCCTTTGTCAATCATTATATCAATTACAAAATCCTCCATCGCGGAATACAGGTATTCCTCAACCTCAGGAGACAGCCTGTGGATTTCATCTATGAACAGCACGTCCCCTTCCTCGAGTCCCGTCAGAAGCCCCGCCAGATCCCCAGGCTTTGCAAGCACAGGTCCTGACGTAACCTTCATCCCGACGCCCATCTCGTTTGCAATGATATGTGCAAGGGTAGTCTTTCCCAGTCCGGGAGGCCCGTGGAAAAGTACGTGATCCAGCGCCTCACCCCTCATTTTCGCCGCTTTGATATATATACCAAGGTTCGAAACTATTTCATTCTGTCCGGTAAAATCATCCAGGGTCTGCGGTCTGATTATTCCGTCCAATTCATTATCTTTGTGCGCTGAACTCTCGCGCGGGTCGAATTCGTCCATCGTAAAACGTCCTCCGGGTTTTTAGATTTACAAATATAACTTTTATTTTTAGATAATTTGTTGTTATACGTGCTGTTGAAATGTTGAAAAATGTCAGTAAATCATTAAAAATCAAATTATTGATAATGATTTAGGTTGTTAAAAACACCCCCGTTCCGCTGTTTGTTGATTGTTGAAAAAACAAAAGACGGAAATACTGACACTTTTTTAACAGGGTTATCAACAGGTTTTTCAACAATGATAAAGATAAGTGAAGCAGCTTCCGGTAACCTGCGAAAAGAATTAAGCCGTAGAAGAGAAATCTTCTGCACCGGCCTTTTTCTTTCCGCGCGGTGGTTTGTCGTGTCAGAATCCGCCAAGGAAGGTATAAACCTTATAATACTACCAACGAGGGAGGCCGCAGAATATGCAGCGTCTGACCTTTATAACCTGACTGAAGGTGACTGTGTATTCTATCTTCCTGATTCCGGTAAGGCAGTCGCAAGATCCAACTATAAATCTTCGCTTTCCGTCCAGAGAACCTCCGCCATAGGGAAGATTATGTCCTGGAAAGAAGGAAAAACATTCATTGTAACATATCCTGAAGCCCTTGAGGAAGGGATCCCGCCTGTCGGAAATATGGAAATGTCAATGTTGACCGTCCATATGAATGAAAACGCGGGTTTTTCCACCGTCAGGGACCGCCTTGCGGAAATGGGCTTTGAAAAGGTTGATTTTGTAAGCGCACCCGGACAATATGCGGTAAGGGGATCGGTTATAGACATTTTCTCTTATTCCATAGAAAATCCCTACCGCATATCTTTCTTCGGCGACGAGGTTGACAAGATTACCATATTCAACTGTAACACTCAGCTCTCAATTGATAAACCGGATGTAGCGGATATCATCCCGGATATTTCTTCCACGGAAGGAGGGGAGGTTTCCATACTTTCCATACTCCCGAAAAGCACGACACTGTGGCTTGATTCTTCGGATATGTATAGCGGAAAACCCTTCTTCGAAGAATCGGGAAACTTTCAAAAAGTTTACATCGACCCCCCTCTCAGTGGCGTAGAAGCAGGAAAAATTCAGTTTTATATAACTCCGCAGCCGGTTTTCAACAAAAACTTCGACCTTCTTCTTGAGGATATATCAAGAAGGATGGAGCAGGGGTACAGGGTTGTTATTTTCGGAGAAAAAGAGAAGCAGCTGGACCGCCTGAGGGCCATAATGAAAGAGGAAAACTTTACGGTTTTCCCGGAGTTCGTCCCCGGAAGCAGCATCCACAGCGGCTTTATCGATAATGAAAACCGCATCTGCTGCTATACAGACCACGAAATATTCGACCGTTTCCAGCGTGTGCGGCTCCGGAGGAGCGTCGAAAAGAGCGAACAGCTTACCCTTAATGAACTTACATCATTCAACATAGGCGACTATGTTGTCCATATAGACCACGGAATCGGGATATTCGGCGGACTTGTCAAGATGAAAGACGATAAGGGACGCTTCCACGAGGTCGTGAAGATAATGTACAAGGACAACGATGTAGTCTTTGTATCCGTCCACGCAATCCATAAGATATCCCGTTACCGCAGTGCGGAAGGAGAAGTCCCGAGGATAAACAGGCTGGGTTCCCGCGCCTGGACTAACCTCAAGAGCGGAGCGAAGTCCAAGGTAAAGGATATAGCAAAGGAACTGATAGCACTTTACGCTAAACGGAAGGCATCCAGGGGATTCGCTTTCTCAGCTGACACTTATCTCCAGCAGGAACTGGAATCCTCCTTTATGTACGAAGATACGCCGGATCAGGAGAAAGCGACGGCAGCGGTCAAGGCAGATATGGAGGACGACTGCCCGATGGACCGTCTCGTATGCGGCGATGTTGGGTTCGGAAAGACGGAAGTGGCTGTCAGGGCCGCTTTCAAGGCCGTTTACGACAGTAAACAGGTGGCGGTCCTTGTACCTACCACGATCCTTTCACTCCAGCATTTTGAAACCTTCAAGGCTCGCCTTAAAGACCTTCCCTGCACCGTCGAATACGTAAGCCGCCTGAGGACGGCGAAAGAAATAACGGAAATAAAGAGAAAACTTTCCGAGGGACAGATAGATATACTTATAGGCACTCACAAGATACTGGGGGACGGTTTCAAATTCAAGGACCTTGGCCTTCTTATCATAGATGAAGAGCAGAAATTCGGCGTAAGCGCAAAGGAAAAGCTTCGGCACCTGAAAGAAAGCGTCGATACCCTTACCCTTACCGCTACACCTATCCCCAGGACCCTCCAGTTCTCCCTTCTCGGGGCCCGCGACCTCAGCATCATAAACACGCCGCCGCCTAACCGCATCCCCGTCCAGACGGAGATTATAATGTTCGACGAAGCTGAAATAAAGTCCATCCTAGAATATGAACTCAACCGGGGCGGACAGATTTTCTTCCTCCACAACAAAGTTGAGGAACTACCCTCAATCGAAGAAATCCTCCACAGGCTCGTTCCAGATATGAAAATCTGTGTGGCCCACGGTCAAATGGCCCCGAAGGAACTCGAGGACAGGATGCTTGGTTTTATTCGCGGAGACTTCGACCTACTTCTTTGTACAACCATCATAGAGAACGGCCTCGATATTCCTAACGCAAACACCATAATAATAAACCAGGCCCATAACATAGGCCTTTCAGACCTTCACCAGCTTCGCGGCCGGGTAGGAAGGTCCAACCGAAAGGCCTTCTGCTTCCTCATAGTTCCGCCTCTTGTGTCCATAACGGACGACGCGCGGCGCCGTCTCCGCGCAATTGAAGAGTTCTCGGACCTTGGAAGCGGATTCAACATCGCTATGCAGGATCTGGATATCCGGGGGGCTGGCAATCTGCTTGGCGCTGAGCAAAGCGGTTTCATCTCCGATATGGGCCTTGAAACTTATCAGAAGATCCTTGCGGAGGCGATGGAGGAAATAGGGATTGAAACAGGATTCAGAAGCGATTCCCTCGAGCAGAAGTTCGTCGAGGACTGTACGATTGAGACGGATAAGCCTGCATTTATTCCAGACACATACATAGACATAAGCGCAGAAAAGATCCGGATATACAAGCAGCTTGACGCGATGAAATCCTCCAGGGAGATAGACCGCCTGTATTCCCAGCTGGAAGACCGCTTCGGCGCCGTTCCGGACGAGGTGTCGAACCTTTTCTACGTGGTAAAGATAAGGAACGCCGGAGAGAGGCTCGGATTCGACAAGATAATAATCAAGAACGGAATGCTGATTATGTTCTTTGTCACGAACCCTATGTCACCATATTACAAGAGCCCTGTCTTTGAGAAGGTTATGAAAAAGGCGACGGCGATGGGCCCGGGATATAAATTCAACCAGGACGGCGGGCGCCTCAGGATTGTGACAAGGGGGGTGGAATCTCTCCGTCGGGCCCACGATATTTTGAAAAGATTTGAATAATAGCTAAATTCGCAGCCCTATGGCGAATCTGCTTGTTGAAATAGGAAACACTGCCCTTAAGGCGGCCTGGGCTGACGGAATCACGCTCGGAAAGACATTCCGTTACCAGGGGGAGAAGACTATGGACTTCATCCTCTCCGTCACCGCCAAGCAGAAGCCGGACGTTATGGTAGTATGCTCCGGTACGGAAATATCGGAACAAGATATGGACATACTCCGCGCAGAATGCGGCGAACTTGTCATAATGGACCCGGCCCATAAAGACGTCTCGCAGCGGAATTCCCTCCCGGGATTCCTCAGCGGCGACAGGGCTGCATCCATAATAGCGGTCCGTTACCTCTTCAATGGGAAACCCTCGACGATAGTTGACTTCGGAACTACCCTGACGATAGATTTCATATCCTCCGACGGTCTCTACCAGAGCGGAAACATTTCGCTCGGGTGCCGTACCCGCTTCAAGGCGCTTGGCCGCTATTCCCGTTCCCTTCCGGTCCTGAATTTTCCCGAAGAGCCGCCGGTGACGGGTACAACCCAGGAAACTTCGATTGAAGCCGGAGTCGTTACAGGCATAGTCTTTGAAATTAACGGCTACCTGAGCCTCAGCCCGGACAATATAGTTGTGTTTACCGGAGGAGACGCGAATTATTTTGCAAAAAGGATGAAAAACTCCATCTTTGTAATTTGTAACCTTGTTTCAATGGGGCTTGCAATAATTGCAGGACAGTATGGCAAGAGGTAAGATGAGAAGGATAGCAGCGGCCGTGGCCGGAATTCTGTTTTCGGTAGCGGCATATTCCCAGACGGAGGGTACCTTCAGCGGGTACTCCCCTTATTCCGTATACGGGATAGGAAACCTTCACAGCCTTGGAAACGCTTATTCTTTCAGCCGTGGCGGTACGGGTATAGCGGACAGGAATCACCGCTTTATGAACATCCTTAATCCCGCGTCGGTAACGGCCCGTGACTCCCTCTCCTTTATGGCGGACTTCGGCCTGTCCGGAAAGGCGTCCCTGTTCCGTGACGGAAACTCAAAGGGCATAGGCAATATCTACAATATCAGCGATTTCGCAATTTCCTTCCCGCTGTGGAGGAACGCCGCTTTTATGGTGGGCCTTACCCCTTTCAGCGATATAGGATACAGCACAACGACTACTGAAAAGTCTTCCGAAGGCGAATCCAGCATAGGCTATACCGGCAGCCGTACATATGCGGCCGGCGGTACCGGCAGCGTTTACCAGCTGTTCGCCGGGGGCGGAGTAACCCTTTGGAACCGCCTCTCGATAGGCGCGCAGTATATGTTCCTGTTCGGTAATATCGACAAGTACTCAAGTGTTTCTTTTTCCGAGAGTTCTTTCAGGAGCATAGCCGCCGGAGACACTATCCAGGTTAAAGCTTCCACCGTCAAATTCGGCCTGCAGTACGAGCAGCCCCTTGGCGGAAACTACAAGCTTTCCCTTGGCGCCACCTACCGTATGAAAGCCGCAATGCGCGGCCAATCCATCGCTTACGATTACTGGTCAATGTCCTCGGACGGAAACCGCATTTCCCGTGCTGAGACCCCCCTGAAGGGCGAAGGCCTGTCGTTCGGAGACGAACTCGGAGCAGGACTTTCCTTCCGGAAGGGAGACAAGTGGGCAGTACAGATGGACTATACCCGCGGCAACTGGACCGGAACGGGATTCGACTCCTTCCGCGGCTTTATGAACAACAGTTCTCATCCCTTTACCGGAGGAATAGCCCAATCCATCCGCGGAGGCTTTGAAATCGTCCCTAACGCAAACGATATCCGTCACTACCTTAACCGCGCGACATACCGCGCCGGAGCGTACTTCGAGCAGTCTTATTACAAGGTGGACGGAAAGCCGCTGGGCACGGTTGGCATAACTATTGGAGCAACACTTCCCGTGTACATTTGGTATAATGGACTCACGGTCGCCCTGGAAGCCGGATATACCGGCCTCGGAGGAGCTCCGGTAAAGGAAACGTTCTTCTCGTTCCACGTCGGATTCAACATATTCGACATATGGTTCAGGAAGTACCAGTATGAATAACAAAAAATGCAACAGATATGAAAAGACTTGCTATTTTGATCTCCGCCGTCTTCGTTACCTTCGGAAGCGTTTTCACCGCCTCCGCACAGGGTAAGTTCGGACCGGACAGCGCACAGTGCCTGATATACCTTTCCTACTATCAGGAGTATTATAAGCAGAAGAACTTTGATTCCGCCCTCCCTAACTGGAGGAAGGCATACGCAATATGCCCCGGCACTGCATCCCAGAATATGTTCATCCACGGCTCAACCCTTCTCAAGAGGGAGATAGACCGCAACCGCCGCAAGAATCCCGAGTACGCAGAGGCGCTCATTGACAGCCTTCTTACCCTCCAGGACCAGCGCCTTATTTTCTATCCCAACCTCAAGGGAAAGAGCCAGAAGGCGACGATCCTCAACAACAAGGGTCAGTATATGATCAACTACCGCAACGCGGACAGCCGTTACCTGTATGACAACCTGGGCGCAATCACCGCGGAGCTTGGCAACGAGACAACCAGCAATATCCTCGTGAACTACCTCCAGTCCTCCATCAACCTCTACAGGGACGGAGAACTTACTGCCGATGATGTCATCAGGGTTTACGACATCGTGACTGAGGATATCACCACAGCCGTTGCAAAGAATGAGAAAGAGGCTGAGGACGACGCCAACGCAAAGGCTGCGATAGAGAGCCTCTTCGCGGATTCCAAGGTGGCAAGCTGCGACAACCTCCTTGCGATCTTCGGCCCCCGCTACGATGCGGATCCTGAGAACATATCCCTTCTCCAGAATATCGTGAAGCTTATGAACTCCGCAGAAGGCTGCACCTCCAACGACCTGTACTTCCGCGCCGTCACGAGCCTGCACAAGAACGATCCTTCCTATCGTTCCGCATACGGACTGTATATGCTGAACGCATCCCGTGGACACACTCAGGAGGCAGTCCATTATCTCGAGGAGGCAATCGCTTACGAGGAGTCCGACGACGAGACTGACGCCCAGTACTACTATACCCTCGCGAACTTCGCATACTCCAACGGTCTCCGCGCAAAAGCCGCAGAAGCGGCCCGTAAGGCAGTCGACCTTGGCTACGGATACGCAGGAAGGGCATATATGATACTCGGAAACCTCTGGGCCTCCGCGTCCTGCGTCGATGACGTTGACAAGTATGCGCGCTACTGGGCAGCGACAGACTACTATGTGAAAGCCCGTAATGCGGACGAAAGCCTTGCTGACAACGCAGCCGCGTCCATCGCGAACGTCTCCCGCAACTACCCTGAGGCCAGCGAAATCTTTATGTATGACCTCTCCGCAGGCCAGTCCTACACCGTCAGCTGCGGTGGCCTGAGCGCAACCACGACTGTCCGCGTGAGCAAGTAGGGAGTGGAACGCCATACCGGAATATTGAAGATGATGGCAACCGCTGCGGCGGTTGCTTTCATCGTATATTCCTGCAAGGCAAGACTGGGCCAGGCGGAAGCCATCGACCTTCACTCTCACCCTGTCCAGACCGTTGACAGCATGTTCTTCGTCCAAAGCGAGAACGGACGGGTAAAGATGAGGGTGGAAGCCCCCAGAATGGAGGTATACGAAGGCGACACAACCGCTTTCGACCTGTTCCCGGAGGGCATTTCCGTGTATGGATACGCGGAGGACGGCGTCCTCGAAACCCTGATCAAGGCCGATGCCGCCCGTCACGACCGCCGTACCGAAACGGAGAAATGGTCCGCTTTCGGAAACGTCCGCATCCGTAACATAGTCAAGCAGGAGACGATGGAGACGGATACGATTTACTGGGACCAGTCCAAAAAAGAAATATATACAGACAGCTACGTCAAGATGTATTCACCCTCCGGATATATGCAGGGATACGGAATGCAGTCGGACGAAATGGCGCGCAATTCTATCATACTCCGTCCCTTCGACAGCTACGGAGTCGTGGTGCAGGATACGACCAAGGTTCAGATTGATTCGGTTAATTTTATCGGTCCTCTTGGGAGATAAAGAAAAAAATAACTATCTTCGCACCCTTATTTGAAAAAACTATAAAAGTAAGATAAAATGGCAGTTTTAGAGAAACTTCGCAAGTGGGGTATCTGGCTTTCCATCGCGGTGGCCCTTCCCCTTTTGCTGTTCATCATCGACCCCAGTCAGGTCATTCAGACTATCCAGTCCATTTCTTCCAAGTATGACGTAGGAAGAATCGAAGGCAAGGGTATCTCCTATACCGAATTCGAGAGCGAGGTTGCAAGGTATTCCGCAGTGTTCGAAATGCTCAACGGAGCCAGCGCAAACTCTGAAGAGGCCCAGAAGCAGGTCCGTGACCTCGCCTGGAACTCCCTCCTTGACAGCAGGATGTTCATCGCCCAGGCCAACAAGGCCGGTATCTACGTCGAAAAGGACGAACTCCTCGGCCTTATGGGCGAGGAAAACACCTCCCCCGTGCTTGTCCAGTCCGGTATTTTCGCAACTGAGAACGCCCAGTTCTCCCCCGACGCCCTCCGCGAGTTCCTCGATCAGAAGGAAGTCGACGAGACCGGCCGCCTCAGCCTCCTTTGGGACTTCCTTATGGAGCAGGTGGTATCCGCCCGCTACCACGAGAAGTACAACGCCCTTATGCTTGCGGCTGATTTCCAGAACGACGCGGAGCAGGCCCGGATGATTGCGGACAACAACACCGTTTCCTCCGTGGACTTCGTGACCGTCCCCTTCACCTATACCCGTGACACGACCGTAACCGTCTCCTCCAAGGAAATCAAGGACTACTACAAGGCCCATAAGGAGCAGTTCTCCCAGCCCAAGGAAACCCGCGACATTGAATACGTGGTGTTCGAGGTCAAGCCTTCCGCTGAGGATGTCGCAGCAGCAAACGAAGCATTCGCCGCTCTTTATGACGAGTTCGGCACTACCGAAAACGTCCGCCAGTTCCTTCAGAGAAACAACTCCGTCACCACTTATGACGAGCTTTGGTACAAAGCCGGTGAGCTTGCATCTGTCAACAGCGAGATTGACAGCTGGGTAAGCGCCAACCGCTCCGGAGTCTCCCCCGTCGTCCGTGCCGGCGATGACTTTATGGCAGCCAGGATTATGGAGACGGCTGCCGTCCCGGATTCCGTATACGTCCGTTACATCGTCCTTCGCGGCGCAGGTGCCCGCAACACCGCAGACTCCCTTGTCAACGTGCTTGGAAAGAGGGGAGCGAACTTCTCCGCACTTGCTGAAGAATTCTCCATCGACAAGAACTCCGCCGCTGACGGCGAGATCGGAAACCTTGGATGGCTGACCCAGTCCGCTCTTCGCGGAAGCGGTCTCCAGAGCCTTCTCGTAGCCCCTAAGAACAAGCCTTACGCTGTCACTAACGGCGCCCTTTCCTATGTTCTCGAGGTTACAAAGACAACCGCTCCCGTCCAGAAGAAGAAAGTCGCCGTATTCCACGCGGAGACCGTCGCTTCTTCAGAGACGGCAAACGAAGCATACAACAAGGCGAACAACCTGGCATCCCTTTCAAACGGCAAGTATGAAGACTTCGCCGCCGCCTGCACTTCCGCCGGTCATTATGCCCACCCTCTTACAATCAACGAAGGAACTGATACCTACGGAACGATAAAGAGGGCAAAGGCTGTCACCCGCTGGGCGTTCGATGCAAAGCCCGGTACCGCCTCCAGCATCATCACCGTGGACCAGAACTACTTCTTCGTCGCCGCCCTCAAGGACGTCCACAAGAAGGGTTACGCCCCCGTCTCACAGGTCTCTTCCTACATTGAGAACACCCTCTATGCTGACAAGGCCGCTGAGAAGCAGGTCGCTGCCGTCCGTGAGAGGATTGAAGGCCTCACAGACCTCCAGTCCATCGCAGACGCGCTCGGAACCACCATCAGCCACAATGACGAAGTCTCCTTCGCCACGATGTCCTACTACGGAGGACTCGACAGCAAGTTCGTCGGAGCTGTCTCAGGCGCTCCCGAGAATGTACTTACCGGTCCTGTCGCAGGAAACACCGGAGTGTATGTGTTCAATGTTTCCGGCCGTACCGTGGAGTCTCACTTCACGGAGGATGACGCCGCCACTTATCACAATCGCTTCGCCCAGCTTGCCGCATACCGCCTGATGTCCATTATGCAGGAAGGTACCGACACTGAGGACAACCGCGAGCGTTTCTATTAACAGTTACGGAGTATGGCACTCCGCTGTGGAATAGTAGGCCTGCCTAACGTAGGCAAGTCCACGCTCTTCAACTGCATCAGTTCAGGGCGTGCCCAGAGCGCCAACTTTCCCTTCTGCACTATCGAGCCTAATGTCGGGTCAACCAACGTTCCCGACAGAAGGCTCGAAGTCCTTACAGAGATATGCAAGCCCAAGAGGACTATTCCCGCAACAGTTGAGATAGTCGACATCGCAGGACTTGTCAAGGGCGCATCCAGAGGGGAGGGACTCGGCAACCAGTTCCTTGCAAACATCCGCGAGACGGATGCGATTCTTCACGTGCTGCGCTGTTTCGACGACGGAAACATTGTCCACGTCGACGGCAGCATCGACCCGGTCCGCGATAAGGAGATTGTGGACCTGGAGCTCCAGATAAAAGACCTTGAGACGGTTGAAAACCGGATAAAAAAGGTTGAAAAGCAGGCAACTACGGGAGGCGACAAGGAGGCGAAGAAACTTCTCTCTCTCCTTCTTCGCTACCGCGCCGCCCTGGAGCAGGGCCACAGCGCCCGGACCGTCACGCCCGAAAATGCGGAAGAGGAACAGTTCGCAAAGGATCTTCTCCTTCTGACGAATAAGCCGGTAATGTATGTTTGCAACGTGGATGACGCATCCGCTGCATCCGGCAACGCGTATGTTGAGGCCGTCCGCGAGGCGGTTAAGGACGAGAATGCGGAGATTCTTGTAATCGCGGCAAAAACAGAGTCTGAGATAGCTGAAATCGAGGATTACGATGACCGCCAGATGTTCCTTCAGGAGCTTGGCCTCGAAGAATCCGGAGTCGTCCGTCTCATTCAGGGAGCATACCATCTTCTCAATCTCCAGACCTTCTTTACGGCCGGGGCGGACGAGTGCCGCGCCTGGACAATCCGTAAGGGAGACAAGGCCCCGAAGGCTGCCGGAGTGATCCATACGGACTTCGAACGCGGATTTATCCGCGCGGAGGTAATAAAGTACGATGATTTCGTAACCTACAAGACGGAAGCGGCGGTACGTGCCGCCGGCAAGATGGGCATCGAAGGAAAGGACTACGTCGTGGAGGACGGAGACATCATGCATTTCCTTTTCAACGTGTAATTCCCTGTGGCCACATTAAGGAACGGAATATTGACGGCGACGGCGATACTCATTGCCGCCGCCGTCGTTTGTTCCTGCGCCGGCCGCTCCCGACAGAAGAGCCCGTCTTCTCCGCCTCCTCAACCTCAGGATGACCTTGAAACGGAGGTCAGCGTAATCGTCAACCTCGCGGAAGGCGGTCCCCTTTCAGAAGGAATCAGGACTATTGAACAGTACGCCCTGAGACTTGCCGCCTTTCACGCTTCCAATCCCGGCTCGAAGGACGTTCCGGAGATTGTCTCCCTCGTCAGGAAATATCTTTTTGACGGAGCCTCACCGCTGAGGGACGAAGACCTTTACCTTCCTTTTGTCAGCGTGGTATGCGAGATGTATCCGGAGGGCTCTCCGGAACGCATTGTCCCGGAATGGGAGAAAGCGATGTGCTCGATGAACCGTGTGGGATCGAAGGCCGCGGACTTTGTTTTTATGGGCCCGGACGGGCGCAAGGGGCATCTTTACGGCGTGGAGGGAGACCCCCTCATCCTCGTTTTCGGAAATCCTGACTGTACCGCCTGCAAGGAACTTATCGCGGCTTTTGAGGCGGATCCGGTCCTTCTGGACACCGCTGTCCTGAGCATATATATTGACGAGGATGTTGACGCCTGGCGGAGTCACCTTGGCGACTACCCCTCATCCTGGACACTTGCTTATGACCCGGCGATGGTCCTTCGCGGCAATACCCTGTATCATATCCCCGCCATCCCCTCTGTATATCTCCTCTCTGCGGACAAGACGGTCCTCCTGAAGGACAAGAGCGTCTCCGCAGTCCTTCATTATCTAAACACAACCCTCCGATGAAGAAGAAATCCATTGTGACGGCAGCCGTCGCGCTGCTCCTTGCCGTTCCCGTTTTCGCTGTCCTTAACGAGAAGGACCTGGCCCAGACCCTGTCTGTTCTCCGTTACGAGCTCAGCGCGACATACCGCAATTCCGCCCGTTTGAACCAGCGGATGAAGGGTAGCGGCGACCGTCAGCACGCCCGCCTCGTTTCTATGATGCAGAAGAGCAACGAGCTGTCCCTGATGCTGTATTCCCAGAAGCAGGACTATACCTTCGATATGACCTATGCCCTGAACGAGGTGTCCCGCCAGTATGACGAGTTCTCCTCGAGGAAGATGCCATTCGACCAGATCGTGAAGCGGCTTGATATAGACATCGACAGGTATGACAGACTCATCCATACGCTGCGGAGCCTTCCGCCGTCAACGACGGTCGAGTATCTCGACAGCCTTGGAAACGTTGTAGTCCTTGACGCGGGAACCAGTGCGCCGAAGGCTTTCACAATCTCCCATCGCCGTCCTTTTGGAGCACAGGAGGAAGAGGAGACGTTCCAGCTGGATTCCGTCGGCAGGGCGGACCGCGACAGCTGCCTGTTCTTCGCAGAGGCGCTGCTCGCTATGAGCCGGGAGCAGAAGCAGAGACTGGTCCGCGACAGCACTCACTACCAGGAGACCGCCAGCATGCTGAAATCCGCCTACGATTATGCCCAGGACCGCTATAAGACCGTCCAGAGCAAGATTTTCATCGACGGGCAGACGGACTACTTCACCCTCCTGAAATCCTTCAAGCGCTACTGGAGAACCGCAACCAACGACTACAAGGATAAATACAGCCTCCGCGAAAACCAGGGGATCAACAGCCAGTGGAGAGGGCCCATGGTGCTCGGATTCTCGCTGTTCGCCCTCGGTTATCTCATCGTGGCGCTTGCGCTGAGTATCCTTCTTGTGACGGTACTGACCCGGAGGTCCAGGATTTTCAAGAGCGAGCGGCTGGTGAAAAACAAATTCACGACGACCCTTATCTCTACCGTCGTTATCTTCGCCCTGTCCATTATGCTCGCGAGCGCCTTCTCCACGCAGCATTTCTTCTCAATGGCATCGAAGATACTCGTCGAGTTCGCCTGGATGCTTGCCGCAATCCTCATTTCGCTGATTATCAGGGTTGATGAGGACAGCGTGAAGAAGGGAATCGGCCTGTATCTCCCGACGATGCTGATGTGCCTTATCATAATCTCCTTCCGGATTATCTTCATCCCCAACAGCCTCATCAACATCATCTTCCCTCCGATTCTGCTTCTTTTCACCGTCTGGCAGGGCTTCACCCTTGCGCGCTACCGCAAGGCCCT
>FLNX01000006.1_pt1 | contig 113993 bp, 80 predicted proteins | sample 1140341 | NCBI WGS metagenome assembly FLNX01 (sample SAMEA3878208, study PRJEB12797) | bioreactor metagenome | biome: Moose rumen | place: Sweden | collected 2011-10
GGACCCGCCGGCAAAGGGAGAATCGCTGATTGTCGCGGATATGAACGTTTCGTTCCCGACCCGGCCCTGGAGAGGCGCCGGCGTCGCCGTTCCCGTGTTCTCTCTCCGTACGGAAGACAGCTTCGGAATAGGCGAATTCAATGATATCCGGCGCCTTGCAGAATGGGCCGTCGAGGCCGGTCAGAGCTTTATCCAGCTCCTTCCCATCAACGACTGCACAATGACCCGCACCTGGACGGATTCCTACCCCTACAACGCCGTCAGTTCCTTTGCGCTGAATCCTATTTTTGTCCATCTTCCCGCCGCGGGAGTCCCCGTCGATGCGGCTTACAAGAAGCTTAAGGACGCTCTTGAAAGCCTTTCAGCCGTGGACTACGACAGGGTTGTGGCGGAGAAGGAGCGTATGATGCGCGCGGCTTTTGCCGCTGTGGATGTGGACTCTGCTGAAATCAAGGAATTTGTAAAGGCGAACGAGTCCTGGATACTCCCTTACGCCGTTTTCTCCGCCGTCCGCGACGAAAAGGGCACCTCTGATTTCTCCACCTGGGGCGACTTCTCCGTGTACAGCGCCTCCGCCGTGTCGAAATATGCCGTGGCCCATAAAGATAAGGTAAACTACTACATCTGGGTCCAGTATCAGCTGGACCGTCAGCTCCGCGATGCGGTCGCTTATGCCCATTCGCTCGGCGTCGCAATCAAGGGCGACCTCCCTATCGGCGTCAGCCGCCAGAGCGTCGATGCGTGGCAGAATCCCCGCCTGTTCCATATGGACTCGCAGGCCGGCGCTCCGCCGGATGCATTCTCCGCAGACGGCCAGAACTGGGGCTTCCCTACCTACAACTGGGAAGAGATGGCAAAGGACGGCTACGCGTGGTGGAAGGCGAGGATGCGTAAGATGAGCGAATACTTCGATGCATACCGCATCGACCATATCCTTGGATTCTTCCGTATCTGGGAGATTCCTTCGAAGTACAAATCCGGTCTGATGGGCCATTTCTCGCCGGCGCTTCCCTATACGAGGGAGGAGCTGGGAGCCTTTCCCGTCCCCGGAGGCGAGGGCCAGGACGTTCTCTTCGTGGAGGATCCCGTCCGTCCGGGAATGTGGCATCCCCGTATTTCCGCCCAGAATACGGACGCATACAACCGTCTCCCCGATCACCTTAAAGACGCCTTCAACAACCTCTACAATGACTTCTTCTATCGCCGTCACAACGAATTCTGGAAGAATGAGGCCCTGAGGAAGCTGCCTTCCCTTGTGGAATCCACAGGAATGCTTACCTGCGGAGAGGACCTTGGAATGATACCTGACTGCGTACCTTCCGTTATGAGCGCGCTCGGAATACTCTCTCTCGAAATCCAGAGGATGCCAAAGGACCCGAAGGATGAGTTCGCCCGTCCGGAGAATTATCCATACTGGTGCGTCTGCGCTACCGGAACCCACGATACATCCCCGCTCAGGGCCTGGTGGGAGGAAGACCGCGGCGCCTCCGCCCGCTTCTACCACGACATTCTCCACGAAGGCGGCGAGGCTCCCTACTTTATGGAACCCTGGCTCGCTGAGAAGATTCTCCGCCAGCACTCCGCCTCTCCGGCTATGCTCGCAATCCTGCCCCTTCAGGACTGGCTCGCCGTTGACGGAGAAGTCCGCTACGGCGGCAACCCCGCGGACGAACGCATCAACATCCCCGCCATCCCCCGACACTACTGGCGCTACCGTATGCACCTGAAGATAGAAGACCTCCTCGCGAACAAGTCCCTCTCGGCCCATCTGAGAGGAATCGTCGAAGACGGCGGCAGAAATATATAGGCCTATGGCAAAAGGCGACAACGATTGGAAATCCCGTCTCGGGGTAGTTTATTCCACAAATCCGGATTTTCACTATAAGGAAGAGGCCGGAGCGGGGGAGGAGGAAACCGTCGAGCCCTCAAAGCAGAAACTTATTGTGGGAATAGACCGCCGTAACCGTGGAGGAAAGCAGGTTACGCTGGTGAGCGGGTTCGTGGGCCGGGAAGATGACCTGAAGGAACTTGCACGGACGCTGAAGACGAGGATTGGCGTTGGGGGAAGCGCCTCGGACGGCGAGATTCTGATTCAGGGCGATTTCCGCGACAGGGTGGTCGACCTTCTGAGGGGGATGGGCTATATAAAAGCAAAGCGTGGCAACTGAGATATTCAAAAGCGGTGAACTTTTGCTCCCGGAGACTCCTTCCGGGGCGGAATCCCTGTCCGGAAGCCTTCCCGTTCTGGAGGTGGTTACGGTCGGGGTCTTCATCCTTCTTGCCATCGTGGTGATGAAGAATTTCCTGTCCATCATCCCGTCCCTGTGGGACAGCGTCTTCCGCGCACGTGGCAGCGCCGCCCTTGAGAACAGCGTCCGGATAAGCCGCGACAGGAATACCGTCGCTTCCGTACTTATTTTCGCTGCCGTGCTCCTTATGTATAAATACAGGCTTTGGGCTCCGGACTTTACGGAAGGGATGGAGGGGAACACGTGGCTTCTGCTTTGCTGGGGGGTATTTCTCGGGTATCTTCTCCTGAGATATATAATGTACCTTATATTCCTTCCCGCGAGAAAGGACTACTATGCCATAGCGCGGCGGGCTGGATTTACCTTCTTCATATTCGCCCTTATAATCATCCTTCCGGTCGTGGGTGTTTTGGAAATTTTTTCTGTTAACATATTCACCATCAGGACGGTAATTCTGACGATACTATCGGTGGTTTTCCTTGTTTTCCTGGTGAGAAAATGTCAAATTTTGGGCTCGTCTTTTTATCCTTTGAGAGTTTTTTTGTACCTTTGCGCGCTCGAACTGATGCCGGCCGCCGCGTTGGTGGTAACAGGAACGGTTCTATAGGTAAGAAGGCTAAAAGATGGCTATAAAGAAAATACTGATATCCCAGCATTCCCCAAGGGTGCTTACCCAGTATAATGAAGTCACGGAAAAGTTCGGGGTAACTTTTGACTTCAAACCCTTTTTCCGTGTCGAACCCCTTCCCTCGAGGGATTTCCGGGCCCAGAGGATCAATCTTCTGGATTATACGGCGGTAGTATTCTCCTCCCGTCACGCAATCGACGCATATTTCCATCTCGCAGAGGAACTCAGGATCAAGATTCCCGAGACGATGAAGTACTTCTGCACGACGGAGATTGTCGCTATGTATCTCCAGAAGCATATCGTCTACCGTAAACGCAAGATCTTTTTCGGTGACGGTACTCCGGAAGGTCTCGTCGGCCTTATCGGCCCTAAGCACAAGGCAGACCATTTCCTCGTGACCACTTCTGACTCTTCCGCAGTCCAGGCTCTTATCAGGCACTTCGAAAGCCATAATCTGAGCTATACCTCGGGTGTATTCATCCGTTCGGTCAGTGAAGATCTCGCAGATTTGGATATCAATGACTACGATATGATAGTCTTCTACAATCCCGCTGACGTCAAGTCCCTTAAAGAGAATTTCCCCGGATTTGTCCAGGGAGACAGGGTTATGGTGGCATACGGGAAGGCAATCGTGGGCGCTATGGAAGAGGCCGGCCTGAGGGTTGACGTCAAGGCTCCTACTCCGGAAGCTCCGTCCGCGGCAAAGGCTATCGAGCTCTATCTCGAATCTCTTAAGTAATGGGTCCTCTCCGTCATACTCTCACTAAGGCGGAAAGGCTCAGCGGCAAAACATCCATCGACAATCTCATCAGCCGCGGAAAGTACTTTTCCGCCGGCTGCGTGCGTTGCTGTTATCTCTTTCGGGACCTCGCCTCCCCGGGCCCGCCTCCGGGCGAGGTTGCCGTGAGCCCCTCGCTTCCGGGCGACCCCCTGTCCGTCCCCTGTCACTCCCCACACCCGGGCGAGGCTGCCGTGACGAGGATTCTCGTCTCGGTTCCTAAGAGGCACTTCAAGAGGGCGGTTAAGCGGAATCTTCTCAAACGCCGTATCCGTGAGGCGTACCGGCTCCAGAAGGAGATTCTTGGGGATCGCGTCGTGGACCTGATGTTTGCCTATACGTCCCGCGAAGTTCTTACTTACGAGGAAATCCGTTCATCCGTGGAGGCCGTTCTACGTCATCTTGCCTCAAAGTGATATGGCCCCTTTCAAGGAGATATTGAAGAAGATACTTATCTTCCCGGCAGTGGTTCTGATTAAGTTCTATCAGATATGCATATCACCCCTTAAGCCCCCGACCTGCCGCTTTACTCCTACTTGCTCGCAGTACGCCCTCGAAGCCTTCCGTAAGCACGGCCCCATCAAAGGCCTCTACCTCACGGTGCGTCGGCTGCTTCGCTGCCATCCGTGGGGCGGCTCCGGCTACGATCCCGTGCCGTAGTCCCCCGTACCGCCGACGAGGTCGAGGATTTCTGCGGTGATTTTCTGTTGACGGGTCTTGTTGTATAGGAGGCGGAGTTCGTCGAGGAGCTTTTCGCCATTGTCTGTTGCTGTTTGCATTGCGACGACACGGGCGGCGTGCTCAGCAGTGGCGCTGTCGAGAAGCAATGTGTAGAGTCGGAAACGAAGCGTCTTAGGGGTGAGGTCCTCAAGCAGCGCCTCCAGTCCAGGCTCGAAGATATACTCTGTTTCAGACAAATCCTCCCCGCCAGAGGGGCCCATAATCGCGGGAAGCAACTGCTCCTCCGTCGGAATGTACTTTCCAATGCCTTTGGAACGGTTGCAGGCGATGACGACCTTTGAATAAACGCCGTCAGCAAATGCCCTTATGAGCTCGTCCGCAAGGGTGGCAGCCCCGTCGTACGACGGCTTGTCGGAGAGGGCGTTTAGATCCGCGGAGCCCATAAAACCTTGCCTTTCGATGCTGTCAGTCTTTTTAAAAGCATCGTACATTTTCCGGCCCACGGGAATTACTTTCGCGCCGGGGTACTTCTCCGTCAGGCTTTTGACAAATCCGGTTATCGCGGAGTTGAATCCTCCGCACAGGGACGTATTCGATGCGACCGCTACGATCGCTACAGGCCCATCCTGCTGCGGCTGGGAAGTCTCAAGATCTGATGCCTCCTCCGTCTCCACAGAGGAGTTCCCAATAAGCGCGTCAAGGATGCTTCGGAGCGCCTCCTCGTAGGGGCGGGCGGCGGCGAGGGCGTCCTGGGCCTTACGGAGCTTCGACGAGGAAACGAGCTTCATCGCCGAAGTAATCTTCAGCGTGCTCTCAACGGAACTTATCCGGCCCTTTATTTCCTTCGACGACGGCATAACGAATAATTAAATCATTCCGTGAACCACATCAGCGGCCTCACGGCGGATTATATCGAAGATTTCATCAGAAACCTTTCCATCCGCAAGAGGGTCGAGGACGTCCTCGCGGTGTGAGGCGCGGAGGCGGACAAGCAGAAGTTCCTGGAACTCCGCCACACGATCGACCGATATGTCCTTCATCAGTCCGGACGTTCCGCAGTAAAGTACTGCCACCTGCTCCCCGACCGGCATTGGGCTGTACTGGGGCTGGATCAGCAGCCCCGCGTTCTTACGCCCCTTGTCAAGAGCCATCTCCGTCACCTTGTCCATATCCGAAGAGAACTTCGTGAAAGACTCGAGTTCAGCGTACTGGGCCTGGTCTATCTTGAGCGTTCCGGCAACTTTTTTCATAGACTTCCGCTGGGCGCTTCCGCCTACCCTGGAAACGGAAATGCCAACATTGACAGCCGGCCTTACGCCCCTGTTGAACAGGGAGGATTCGAGATAAATCTGACCGTCAGTGATGGAAATCACATTCGTTGGAATATATGCCGATACATCCCCGGCCTGAGTTTCGATAATGGGGAGTGCCGTGAGCGATCCTCCGCCCCGGACCTTGTCCCTGAGTGATTCCGGAAGGTCGTTCATCTGACGGGCCACGGACTCTTCGGAAATAATCTTGGCGGCCCTTTCGAGAAGCCGGGAATGGAGGTAGAAGATGTCGCCCGGATATGCCTCGCGGCCGGAAGGACGGCGGAGGATGAGGGAGACCTCGCGGTAGGCGACAGCCTGTTTGGAGAGGTCGTCAAACACAACCAGGGCGTGCCGGCCCGTATCGCGGAAATATTCGCCTATGGCAGCCCCTGCAAAGGGCGCGTAGTACTGCATTGCCGCAGGCTCTGCAGCCGATGCGGCGACCACAACCGTATAGTCCATGGCACCGTGGTCCCGGAGCGTTTTTACCGTGCTTGCGACGGTGGAACCCTTCTGGCCTATGGCGACGTAGATGCAATAGACCGGGTCGCCGGCGAGGAAATTGGACCTTTGGTTGATGATAGTATCAATCGCAATGGCTGTCTTTCCGGTCTGGCGGTCGCCGATGATAAGTTCCCTCTGGCCCCGGCCGATGGGAATCATTGCATCGATCGCCTTGATACCCGTCTGGAGCGGTTCGCAGACCGGCTGGCGGAAGATAACCCCGGGCGCTTTCCGCTCGAGCGGCATCTGAACTATCTCTCCGCCTATTTCGCCGAGCCCGTCAAGAGGATTTCCCAGCGAATCCACGACACGCCCCAGGATCGAATCACTGACTCCTATCGAAGCGATCCTTCCGGTTCGCCGGACCGTCATCCCCTCCTTGATTTTTTCCGTCGGGCCCATCAGCACCGCACCGACGTTGTCAGTCTCCAGGTTCATCACGACACCTGTCACGCCGTCGCCGAAGTCCAGCATCTCGCCGGCCTCCGCGTTGTCGAGCCCATAGATTCTGACGACGCCGTCGCTGACTTGCAGCGCCTTTCCTATTTCTTCGAACCGGAGGTCGTGGCCCATATCCCTGAGTTGGGACAGGAGCACCTCCGATATCTCGCTGGGTTTAATTGAAGACATATCAAATTATTCTTCTGTTGTCATTATGGAAATCCTGACGGATTTTCTCGAGCTGGCCTTTCACGCTCGCGTCCATCAGATAATCATCCATATCAAATACGAATCCTCCTATTATGTCGTGGTCTATCCGGACCCTTATGACGACATCGTCCCCGGTATGGGCTTTTACAAGCGCCTTGATCCTCTGGAGGAGCATCGGGGAGGGCTCCGTGGCACAGGTGAGGACGGCGTTACGGACACCCTCGCTGCGAAGGAGCAGCGCCTGGAAATGCTTCAGGATGAACCGGATTTCCGTCAGCCTTCCATTTTTGGCGAGCAGACGGATGAAACTTTCCATCTCGTGGGACATGGGCTGGCCAAGCGCGGTATGAAGCAGCGTAACTTTTTCGTGGTCCGAAATAACATCCCTCGACTGAATCATCCTCTCAAGCCCGGGAACTTCTTCAAGGGCCTTTACGAGTATCTCTGCCTCAGAAAACACAGCCTTCCCGTGCCCGGTCTCCCTGACATATTTCACCAGGGCGCGGGCATAGCGGGATACTATGAGAGATGAATTCACGAGATGTCTTTAGTCTTAGCTGCCACTTCGTCGACAAGTTTGTCCATATAAGCCTTCTGCTCCGCGCTGTCCTGGAGATTATGACGGAGTATTTTCTCCGCTATCGCAATGCTCACGAGAGCGACCTCCTCCCGGATGCTGCCCAAAACTTCGTCCTTTTTCCGGGCGAGTTCCTTTTCAGCATCGCTGAGGATGGCTTCAGCTTCGTGCGTTGCCTGGACTTTTGCGTCTTCTACGATCTTATGGGCGGTCTCGGCTGCTTCCGCAAGCATTGCAGCCTGCTGCTTCCTTGCATCGTCGAGGATGGCCTCGTGCTCGGAAGCGGCCTCCTTCATCCGCTTCTCGATGGCCTCGGCATTACGGAGCGACTCCTCGATTGCGCGGGAGCGCTTGTCAACCATCGATGTGATCACCGGAAAGCCCCATTTTGCAAGGATGAACAGTACGATCCCGAAAATGACGACCATCCAGAAGACCAGTCCGAAATCCGGTGTCAGAAGGGACATAGGGCTATTTTGCAGTTACGGCGAGAAGACATACAAGAACGCCGAACAGGCAGACGCCTTCGATAAGGGCGCCCACGATGATAGCGGTCGTACGGAGTTTGCCTGCGGCTTCGGGCTGGCGTGCGGTGGCCTCCTGGGTGGAGGTACCGAGTTTCCCGATTCCAAGGGCGGCGGCGAGGGCGACGACTGCTGCGCCAATGGCTCCACCTACTTTTCCGATGGCACCGGCTGCTGCCTGTAAGATAATGATTGAAGGTAACATATCAGTATTGTTTTTTAATGGTTTTCAGGTTCTTGATGGGCCATTCCGATGAAAAGGGCGGATAGCATCGTGAAAACGTAAGCCTGGATGCAGGCGACGAACACCTCGAGAACATCAAGGAATACGCCGAACAGTACGGAAATCACGGACAGCGATCCGTTCATCACGGGCGCCATATTCTTGGTGAGGAAAATGACGGCGATTACGCTCAGGAGCATTATGTGGCCCGCGAGCATATTCGCAAAGAGCCTTATCATCAGGGAGAAAGGCTTGGTGATTGTGCCCAGCACTTCGATGGCGGGCATTATGGGGATGGCCTTTAGGAAGAGGGGGACATCCGGCCAGAAAATGTCCTTGTAATAGTGTCTGTTTCCGAAGAGATTGACAGCGAGGAAGGTGAAAAGGGCCAAGACTCCCGTCACGGCGATATTGCCGGTAATATTAGCCCCTCCGGGGAAGACGGGGAATATCCCCATCAGATTGTTTATCAGTATAAAGAAGAATGCCGTGAGAAGATATGGCGAGAACTTCGCGTGCTGCGGCCCGACGGCCTCTTTAATGACGTCGTCGTTTATCATCATTATTACGGGCTCCACAAGGGCGGCAAGTCCGGAAGGCTTTTCCTTAAGCACGTCGTGCTTCTTGTACCATCTGGCGCAAAGCAGGATGAGGATAACGAGCAGGGCGGAATCGAACATAAGTCCAAGCACATTCTTCGTTATGGATATGTCGATGGGCCTCCGTCCCGTCTCCGCGTTCACGAGCTTCCCGTTCTCATTCAGCCTGTACCCGTTTTCAGCGGCGTTATGCAGCGTGAATACGTGGATGCCGTCTTCGATTACGATGCACGGAAGGGAAATCGCGACATCCTTATCCCCGACGGTGCAGATATGCCACTCATATGAGTCTCCGATGTGGCCGAACAGGTATTCCTGCATATCGAGCGAGTCCTCAGCCGGAGCGGCGGCGAGGATAAATGACAGTATGCAGGCGAGAAGTCTCATAATTCGACGGCGACAGTGACGGTGTTCTCCCGGACTTCGGCGAAGCCTGAGCGTATGGGGAAGGAGTCAGAGGCCCCTTCTGCGACGTATGAGACGTTTCCGGCTGAGAGCGATGTTATCAGGGGTGCGTGACCCTTGAGGACCTGGAAAGGCGACACCGATCCGGGGAGCGTCACGGAAGACACTTCCCTGTCCAGAATGACCTTTTCCGGCGACACGATATAAAGCCGGATGCTATCCATTGGACGCTTCCCTGAGGATGCGTTCGCCCTTTGCGATAGCATCCTCGATTGTCCCCACGTTGAGGAAAGCCTGTTCCGGGAGATAGTCCACCTCGCCGGAGAGGATCTTTCTGAACCCCTTCACGGTATCCTCTATCGGGACCATTACGCCAGGAAGTCCGGTGAACTGCTCCGCGACGAAGAACGGCTGCGAGAGGAAACGCTGTACCCTTCGCGCCCTGCCCACCGTAATTTTGTCCTCCTCCGACAACTCGTCCATTCCGAGGATTGCGATGATATCCTGCAGCTCCTTGTTCCGCTGGAGAATCTGCTTCACCTCCTGCGCAACCCTGTAGTGCTCCTCCCCGACGATGTTCGGATCCAGAATCCTCGAGGTGGATTCGAGCGGGTCCACGGCGGGATATATTCCCATCTCAGTAATCTTACGGCTCAGGACCGTAGTTGCATCCAGATGGGAGAACGTCGTTGCCGGAGCGGGGTCAGTCAGGTCGTCGGCCGGGACGTAGACCGCCTGGACGGAGGTGATGGACCCGTTTTTCGTGGAGGTGATGCGCTCTTGCATCTTGCCCATCTCGGAGGCCAGTGTGGGCTGATATCCTACGGCGGAGGGCATTCGCCCGAGAAGGGCGGAGACCTCTGATCCGGCCTGGGTAAAACGGAAGATGTTGTCTATGAAAAAGAGGATGTCGCGTGGACCGTCGCCACCGCCCTCATCGCGGAAAGATTCCGCGAGGGTGAGGCCGGAGAGGGCGACTCTCGAGCGGGCTCCGGGAGGTTCGTTCATCTGGCCGAAAACCATAGACACCTGGGACTTCTCCAGTTCATCCCTGTCAACCAGCGAGAGGTCCCATCCACCCTTGCCCATATCCTCCAGGAAGGCTTTTCCGTAGCGGATGACTCCGGATTCGATCATCTCGCGGAGGAGGTCGTTACCCTCACGGGTACGCTCTCCGACTCCCGCAAAGATTGAGAATCCGCCGTGGGCCTTTGCGATATTGTTGATAAGTTCCTTGATAAGGACGGTCTTTCCTACGCCGGCGCCGCCGAAAAGGCCTATCTTTCCGCCTTTCAGATAGGGCTCCAGCAGGTCTATGACCTTGATTCCGGTATGGAGGACCTCCTGGGTCGTGGTAAGGTCGTCGAATTTAGGGGCTTCGCGGTGGATAGGGAGGGAATGCTTCTTCGGGAGCGGCTCCATCCCGTCAATGGCGTCTCCTACGACGTTCATTACGCGTCCCTTGATTGCGGGACCTACAGGCATCAGGATTGGCGTAAGGGTGCAAACCGCCTCCATCCCGCGGCGCAGGCCGTCTGTCGAGTCCATCGCGACGCAGCGAACAGTATCCTCGCCTATATGCTGCTGAACTTCTACGACAAGGGTCCGGCCGTCGGGCCTTTTGATTTCGAGGGCGTCATTGATCCGGGGAAGCTCGGTTACTTCCTTCCTTGCGACGATGTCGAAATGGACATCCACTACGGGGCCCACGATCTGGCTTATGTGTCCTGTGATTTTTGGCATATCACAAATATAATCATCTTTTTATTATATTTGCCCATCAAATCGATAAACCTGGATGTCGCTTTTTTCAAAATTCCGCATCAGCAAGCCCTCCGTGGACAGGATTCCGGAGGAAGAAGTGGATGAGAGATACCGTACGCTCAGAAGACGCACATTCTGGGGCGTGACGGCTGCGTATGTCCTGTACTATGTATGCCGGATGACCCTTGGCGTCGTGAAGCAGCCCATCATCGACGGGGGTATCCTTACGGCCGGCCAGCTCGGTATCATCGGCTCTGCCTTCTATTTCGTCTATGCAGCGGGTAAGTTTTGCAACGGCTTTATCGCTGACTACTGCAACATCCGCCGTTTTATGGCTGTGGGGATAGGGATATCGGCCATAGCAAACCTTGTGCTGGGACTTGCCGGTCTGCTTCAGACCTGGCTCGGAATCGGGTCCATAGTTATGACGGTGCTTTTCTCGCTTTTCTGGGGAATCAACGGGTGGGTCCAGTCGATGGGCTCACCTCCCGGGGTTATCAGCCTGTCGCGGTGGTATCCGCTTTCGCGCCGCGGGACGATGTACAGCATTTTCAGTTCAACTCCCAATCTCGGTAAGGCCGTCACGATGATCCTTACGGGATTTGTCGTGGGCGCAGCGGGATGGCAGTGGGGATTCCTGGCGGCGGCGGTCGCGGGGATTATCGGCCTTGTGATATCGCTGACTATGATAACGGATACCCCGGAAAGCGCTGGGCTTCCCTCTGTCCAGGAGTATTACGGCGAGGCTCCCGCCCCGGCGGATTCAAAACCTACAAGGGAGATTCAGAAATGGGTAATCAGGCACCCCGGGATATGGGTGATCGCCCTGTCATCGGCCTTTATCTATATAACTCAGCACGCGGTTAGTGACTGGGGAGTCCTGCTGCTCCAGAAGCAGAAGGGATTCTCTCTCGAGAGCGCGACTCAGATTATAGGCATATCAGAAGTGTTCGGCGTTGTCGGGACGCTTCTTGCCGGTTGGCTTTCAGACTCAGTGTTCCGTGGGAACAGGGTTACTCCCGTGATAATCTCCGGCATCCTTTCAGTAGCGGCCCTTCTCGGATTCCTTTTCCTCGGGGGAGGCTTCTGGACGAATATCCTTTTTGTTGCAGTATTCGCCCTGTGCTTCAGCGTCGTGTTCTGCGTTGTGGCCGGTCTTATGGCCCTTGATTTCGTCCCCCGGAAAGCGACCGGCTCTGCGATGGGCATCGTAGGAATATCCTCCTATGTCGCCGCAGGCGCACAGTCCATCCTCAGCGGCTTCCTGATCGAGGCTGGCAGTACCGGCGGAGTGTATGATTTTACCCCAGTAGCAGTCTTCTGGACCTGCTCGTGCCTTCTCGCGTTCGTCCTTCCTGTCATTCTGTGGAGGCATTTGAAGAAATAATGCTACCTTTGTGTGAGTATGACCCAGGGGACAGCGACAGTAGTGAAAAACGCCGGAAGCCATTATCTGCTTTCGGAAATTCCCTTGTGGAATCCGTTCCCGGCCCTGCTCCGGGGAAAGATTCGCCTCAAGGGGAGTAAAATAACCAACCCTGTCGCCGTTGGCGATGTCGTGGACTTCATCCGTGAGGATGGGGATGGTCCTGCGGCAATCACGGCAATCCACCCCCGCCGCAACTACGTCATCCGCCGTTCCACCAATCTTTCCCGCCAGGCCCATATCATTGCGGCTAACGTCGATATGGCCTATATCGTGGTCTCGCTGTTTTTTCCTGAGCTGAAGCTCCCCTTCCTGGACAGGATTCTCGTAACCTGCGGGATGTATGGCGTCCCTGTTACCATCGTCCTCTCGAAGGTGGACCTTTATCGCGACTTCGCCGCGCAGCAGATTAACAATTTCCACCGCATCTACGAAGGGGCCGGCTACCGCGTCATCGAAACCTCTACTCGTACGGGTGAAGGCATTGATGTCCTTCGTTCGGATCTTGCCGCAGGGGCCCCAGCCTTGCCTGACTCTGCGCCGCGGATATCGCTCCTGTCGGGGGAGTCGGGTGTCGGGAAATCGTCGCTTATCAAGGCGATCGACCCGGCGCTTGACCCAAAGGTGGGGATGATTTCGGAGGCCCATCTCCAGGGAAAGCACACGACTTCCCTCTACGAGATGTACCACACCAGGGACGGGGCTTTCATCGTAGACTCTCCCGGAATCCGCGGCTTCGGTCTTGTGGACGCCGGAAAAGAGGAGATCGCGAAGTACTTCCCGGAGATGCTCCGCGTCGCTGACTCCTGCCGCTTCGTTCCCTGTACACACACTCACGAGCCGGGATGTGCCGTCAAGGCCGCCCTTGAAGACGGGTCCATAAGCCCGGAGCGCTACAATTCCTATCTGGGAATGCTGGAGGAGGACGGCAAGTTCCGATGAAAAGCCGTCGCCCAACGCACGCAGGAGCCTCTGCTTCGCCTGACTCTGCAGAAAATTATTTTTCGGGACGGGACCCGAAAAACCAATTTTCTGCGACGTCCTTCCTTCGTCGCCCAACGCACGCAGGAGCCGGGCTTTCCCGCGAGATTCTCCGCCTCGCTGTTCCGAGCATACTTGCCAATATCACTGTTCCGCTTGTGGGAATGGTGGATATGGGGATTGCCGGGCATCTTACTGGCTCCGACGCTGCCGTCCTCATCGGCGGCATCACCATAGGCTCGATGCTTTTCGATCTCCTGTACTGGAGTTTCGGTTTCCTCCGCACCGGTACCGGCGGACTTACCGCACAGGCCTATGGAAAGGCCCTCGTCCTCGCCGGCGGGAACAGTGACTCCTGCCCGGTACGCTCCTCCGGAGCTATCCCTCCCACTTCGTGGGCCCCTCCCTCTAACACGGCCGAGGGTGGTCCTGCCGTCAGGAGTCACTGTTCCCCCGGCGAAACATCCCCCTTCACGGAGTGCGGGTCCATCCTCCGGAGGGCGCTGAGGATAGCGCTGGTGTCCGCTGTCGCGATGATTGCGCTACAATGGGCTATACTCAGGCTGGCTTTTCTTTTTGTCGATTGTTCTCCCGCCGTGGAGGAGCTTGCTTCGCGATATTTCCGGATACGGATATGGGCCGCACCGGCGACTCTCAGTCTCTTTGCCCTGAAGGGATGGTTCATAGGGATGCAGAACACGAGGGCGCCTATGGCGGCGGACCTGACGGTGAACTTTGTCAATATCGGGGCGAGCCTTCTCCTTGCGGTAGCGCTTGGTATTGGCTTTGACGGCGTCGCCTGGGGCACGGTGATAGCGCAATGGACCGGTCTTGTCCTCTCCCTTGCAATAGTTTATTTCAAGTACGGGCCGGCACTTCGTCACCCTGCTCACGGAGAGGTCTCCTCTTCGGTGCCTGACTCATCCGCACCGTCTTTTTTCAGGATGAACGTGGACTTGTTCCTAAGGTCTCTGGGGATGATAGCGGTATATATCGGGTTCACGGTGATATCGGCCAGATACGGGGATATGATGCTGGCGGTGAGCGCCGTGCTTATGAAGCTTCTGATGTTCTTCTCCTATTTCACTGACGGATTCGCCTTCGCTGCGGAAGCCCTGACGGGCCGTTTCATCGGAGAGAACGACAGGCCCATGCTGCAATCATCCGTGCGATGCAACTTCCTTTGGAGCGGCGCTCTCGCCGTGCTCTTCATCGGCATATACGCGCTAGCCGGCCTTCCCGCCTTCAGGCTTCTCACCTCGGATGCCGCGGTCGTCGGCGCCGCCCGGGAATTCCTGCCCTGGCTGCTTCTGATGCCCATCGTGGGCTGCCCGGCCTTTGTCTGGGACGGAGTCTATATAGGGGCTACCGCCTCCCGCGACCTCCGGAACTCGACGCTCCTTTGTGCCGTTGGCTTTTTTGCGGTTTATTTTATCGGGATTGCATTGGCAGGTGCCGGGGTGGGTACCGGGGTGGGTACCGGGGTAGGTGCCGGGGTCTCCGCCGTCGGCATTTCCAACACTATGGGCATTCATATCCTTATGGGCGCATACTTCACACATCTTCTGATACGATCCGTTTACCTTACGGCGAGATATCGCGCCACTATCCTTGGAACGCCCCGGGAGGCGTGAAGTGCAAGTCGTTGATTGACAGCGTGTTATATAAAAGAGGGGTATCTAAATGAGATACCCCTCTTTTGCGTAATCATCTCAGTATTAATAACTTACACTTTACGGCCACTTCACGCGGCCCCTTTACTCGGCCCCTACAGCAACTCTCCGTGGTATCCGACAGGGCGGTCGAAGGGCTTGAGCAGAGAGTCAATCGCGCGGGCCATCTCAAGGCGCGTCAGGACGCCGTCAGGAGCGGGAAGGCCAAGGGACTCGATGCTTTCGCCCGGGAAATAATCCTCGAGGAAGACCTCTTCGGAGAGTACGGGTTCATCTGCCCTGAACCAGGTCTGGTTAGCCCATTGATACGGCTTCCCGACACCCCTCATTATTCCGGTTGCGCCTATCCTTTGGAGTATGCCGAAATCCGGGGAATCCTTCGGGAGATCCCTGTAGGGCATAATGTATCCCCCGCCGTCAAGGAGGACCTTCTGGACCTCGCGGACGGGAACTGCGGTTACGTCGCCGCCGTAGTTGAGCGCGGCGAGCGCGGCGATGACGCCGGAGGCCTGTCCAAGCTGGACAACGACAGGCTGGAGACGGGTTGCCCCGTTGATGAGATTGGTAACGGAGACGGATTTCTCGCAGACAAGGATATCCTTTTCCCCTTCCGGAATCACGACGCCCATAGGCACGTTATAGGAAGGTATGGGATAGAAAGCCAGACGGGGGAGTCCGGGCCAGTTCGGGTGGCGGTGGTGGTGATGGTCCACGGGATAATCGCCAACCGCGATGCCGGTCCTGTACAGATTGTCGATGTAGGGGTTCTCCGCCTCGTCCATTGTGAAGCGGACGACGCCGTGGATACGGCGGGATTCACGGTGATAGGGGATGAAGGGGAGGAGGTCCGGGGTCGGATACTCGTCGTCGGCGAGCCCGAGGTGATTCATCCCGAGGGATGTCTGCATAAAATAGACAAAGCCCAGCGTGAGGTTCCTGGCGCTGTCGAGGAGTTCCTGCCGTCTCTGAGGTGAAGCGGTGACAAGGTCCATATAGATGTCATTACCCTCGATGGGCCAGTTGATCATAAACTTCTTTCCGCCGGGAAGACGCCCGTAAGTCAGCATAGTCTCGGGAGTGTGGAGACCCTGATGGGTGGCTGCGATTTCATATCCGCCGCCAGGTTTCTCCACAACCCTTTCATCGTTCAGGGGATTGATGCAGCAGTTGACATAAAGGGTTGAGTCATAGGGCTCCGGACGTGGGATTGTCACGTCGTGGTCATACTCCTTGAGCGTTGCGACCATCGTGATGTCCTGAATAATGTCATTGCCTCCATCGATCGCTATCCTTTCGCCGGTCACGGCCTTGTCATCCATTCCAAGGTCCCACGGAATTCCTACCTCCGCAGCGACATCGCCCATCTCCGTCGCGTCCACAAGGACTGCTGCGCGGGCCTTATGGGCCTTCCCCTCAGAATCTGTCCAGGAGACTTTCCATCCGCGGGAGAGGCGCTTGAACTGTGTCGCCCGGACCTCGTAAAGGATGTCCAGATCCTTCTTCTGTGTAGCGGCGATATTTTTGAATATCTCGTTTCCGACGTGGGGCTCGAACAGGACGTTGCTTACCCATCCGCTCATAAGCGGTCCATATCCGCCGTAGCGGCCGGCGAGCGAGTCGCAGAACTCGCCGAAGAAGCCGCTCCGCATATTGTAGTTGCCGTCGACAGCGGAGACTCCTGCTCCGGTGAGCATACCTCCCAGCCAGGTGGATTCCTCCAGGATAAGGGTGTGGGCCCCGAGGCGGGCAGCCTGGACTCCGGCCGAGGTCCCGCCGGCGCCGCCGCCAACGATTATGATGTCATATCGGGTGGTACAGGATGCGACAATTGCAAGGGCCGCGGCAAGGACAAGCAGTTTTTTCATATTCTATTTCTTCGCAAATCCAACCATTGAAATGACGGAACGCTCCACGTTGTTCGAGGAAGGACGGTTTAGTATCTGGAGGTCGTTTCCTACACAGAAAGTCGAAGATCCGCCACCGTCGAGATTAAGTACGTCAACGCAGCCCACTCCGGTCATCAGGCGGGCCATATCAGTAAGTACAACGCCCTCGCTTACTCCGGAATTACGGCCGTCAACTACCATCAGGACCACCTTTCCGTCCGCCCTCCGGCCAATTGCCGTACGGGGCTGGCGGGTGCTCTTATTGAAGATGTCGGTGTAGAACAGCTCGAAGTTGGAGAGGTAGCATTTGTCCGCATCGGCAAGGCTCTCGTCCTCCGCGAGGAAATTAATCTGAATCTTTCCGTCCTTGACAAGTACGGGGCCGCCGCCGATGGCGCTGTAGTAACCGGGGTCGATCGCCGGGGCTGGGTAGGTCGCCGAGGGCTTCAGGGGAGTGGCTCCGTCGATCTGGTGGATGGGCACGTCATAGAAATACGGGCCTCCGCCGACGGTTCCGCCGTAGCGCCAGCAAACGGAGGTCTTTGCATCTTCCGTCACGCCGAAGACTCCGCGTGCGGTAGGATAGGTGTATTTTCGGGAGAGGCTGTGATCGTTCTCGGCCTTGAAGACTCCCTGGTCCAGCACGTAGCTGAGGGATGTCGTGTAGAAGTAACCGCCGTTTGTGAATACGTAAGGGGATTCGGTGTGGGTCTTGGGCCATTCGCTGGTCTTTGCGTAGCCGTTGGGGCAGAGGGTCCTCAGGACGACGTTTCCGGTCGAAAGGTCTGCGATGGCATACCAGATGTTCAGGGGACGGCCGGTAACCATCGTCTTTGTCGCGTTGTAGACCTTGATCTCGGAGGGGAAGTCGCCGGGAGTTATATCCGTGTAGGTTACATCGTAGGGGGCGGGCTGGGCGTCGGGAGTTGCCGTTACGGGGTCAGAATAGCCCACGATATCCCCGCTGGTGCTCTTGGCATAGGCCCGGAGGGTTACGGTTCCGGTGGGGTCGAAAATGACACCGACGCCGTCATTTCCGGTCCTGAGCTTCTTCCAATAGGTGTAAGACTCATCCTTTCCAAGTTCGGGCGACGTGGACGTATAGCTCCATACAATTCCATTCTCGACGGTTTTTCCGAGGTCTTCGGTAATCGAGAAACGTACGACTATCATATTGGGGGCAGTCTCCACCTTCGAGATCGTGGCCATCGGAACAGGGTCCGGAATGCCCTCTATCGTGAAATCTACGCTTGCGTAGTCGCTGTATGTGAGCCCCTTGAAGGAGCACAGCCTGTAACTGTAGGAACCGTTTTCCGTGAAATCCGTGTCAGTGTATGTGAAAACACCTGCAGAGAGGGTTGTGAGGCGCTTGTATTTACCGGTACCTACGGCTTTTTCGATGTCAACTCCGTCGTAGTCCGTGGAGGCGTTCTCCCAGGTGATGGTTGCTTCCGCACCCCCTGGAGTGGAGACATTGAGGTTCGAGGGGGCGACAAGGGAGGGTTTTACCTCCTCATTCTGCCCGTTATTGCTTCCGCTGTCCGGATTCCCGTTGTCGGGATTCTCCTCTCCCTTGCAGGCTATGACTGCGAGGGGGAGCATCAGGGACACTATAAAACTGTACTTTTTCATTATAGGGGATTAATTGCTTTGTCTGGGTAAAGTGATTTGAAAAGCTCTTTCCGCTGGAAGATTCCGTCGAACCAGAACTGGGATTCGCCGGCTGTGAGCATCTTCCGGTTGAAGGCTATCTCGCTCTTAATGTCAGCTTCCGAAAGGATGTTGCTCCCGTTTTTGAGGATCATTACGGGACAGAACATCGAAGGCTTAAGGTAACGGAGCGAAAGCGTTACGTAATCTTCATAATTTGCAGGAATGTAACACTGGACACAGATGAGGTCTGCGTTACCTTCGCTGACCCACGTGGGCCAGTCCTGCATAAGGTTCTGTTTGCACCAGGGGTAGTTGTTGGGGCTGAAGCAAACTGCTGCGGAGGGCTTTATTCCCTTGACGGTTCGGTAGATGTCTGCGGCAAAATCATTCAGTATCCTGAGCCTGAAATTCTGCCAGGCAGTGGAATTGTAATTAAGGGAAGGCTCCGCGCCGTCATTTGCGGCGGCATAAGCCGCCTTGGTGAGGGGATCGTACCCGGAATTGACGGGCATTGCGGGCATCCTGTCGTCGCCCATAACGCCGTCCAGGTCCGGATACAGCACAAGCGCCTCCTTTATCAGCGACAGGAAGAATCCCTGTACCTCGGGATCGTAGGCGTTCAGGTAATAGTCGGTGCCGTTGTAGTTGGAGTACCCGCCCTTGTTGTCGATGCCTATCCATCCGGGATGCTTCGAAAGAAGGGGATCGGTAAGGTCCACACCGCCTACGCGGTGCATAAACCCGTACTCGAACCAAAGGACAACCTTGATGTCGCGCTTATGGGCCTCGGAGATGATGTCCTTGAGGGCGTCGCCGCTGCCGCCGGTATACCCGGAGTACATATTGCCTTCAGCGGCGGAGGAGTACGTTGTCTCCTTCAGGAGAAGGGGGCTGTCCCAGGCTGTCTTTGTCGCAGCCCACGTACATACGAACAGCGTGTTGAAGTTGAGTTCCTCCATCAGGTCCAGCGACGAACAGACGTTGTCGTAGGTGATGAAGGATGATGTATGATCAGGAGAGGGGAGGAACAGGCCTCTGACGCCAGTGGGCTCTTTGAAAGACGAGGTGACGGCAAACTGGGCGGCGGCGCCGTCTTCCTCCCTCCTGAGGAATATCTTTCCCTTTTTCGTAAGATTGAAGCTGCTCCCGCTTTCCGGGTCTGCGGTTATGCCTTCCGGCACTGTGAAATCCAGCCGCACCCCGGAAACATCCGCGCCGAAGGGGAAGAGAATGTCAGCATTCTCCTCCCCAAGTGTCACTTCGGCGTCGGGAAAATCGGGAACTTCGAGAGTAAGCACCTTCAGATCCGGCAGGACCTTGGCTTGGGTCGTATCTGCAGACTCAGCGCCAGGCCCGGGTTCCGGATCGGGATTGACGGAGGGCCTGCAGGCCACGGCAAGGAGCGCGAGAATCAGAAGGTGTCTTACTTTCATAGCGAATTACTTTTCAAGTTTGAACAGGGAAATACCTGCGCCTTCGGACAGTAGGAGTATCGTGCCCTTGGTATCGCTACGGCCCTTTCGCCCCAGGCTGACCTTGGAACTGAACCCCGCTGGTACCGTACATACGGCACTTTCGGGGAGAGTCCCGGACTTGCGACCGAGATGGTCCGCGCATATGTGGACGGATTCCAGACGACCGGCCGCAAGGGATGGGGGAAGGAGAGTGTCAATGCTATGGTAAAGCACTGGCCCGGCGGCGGCAGCGGTGAAGGCGGCCGTGACGCCCACTACTCCTTCGGAAAGTTCTCCGTATATCCCGGCGGCGGCTTCGAAACCCTTATGAAACCCTTTACGGAAGGAGCATTCAAACTTCGCCGCGGAACGGGACAGGCCTCTGCCGTAATGCCCTATTATACGGTTTCATATGGACAGGATCCTTCAGGGGCCAATGTTGGGAACGGCTACAGTCCATATATCGTAGACACCCTCCTCCGTCACGGATACGGCTATGACGGCGTTGTATGCACAGACTGGGCTGTCACGCACAATTACGAAAAGGTGGAATGGGCCCTCGGGAAGTGCTGGGGATTCGAGACTGCAACGGAAGGGGAGCGTCACTTCGCCATCCTCAAGGCCGGAGTGGACCAGTTCGGCGGCAACAATGAAAAGGCCCCCGTACTGGAGGCATATCGGATGTGGGCGGATGAGTTCGGGGAGAAATCGGCCCGCGAGCGTTTCGAGCGTTCTGCGGTACGCCTTCTTATGAATATGTTCCGAACCGGCCTGTTCGAGAACCCCTATGTGGACCCGGACTTCACGGAACGCACCGTAGGATGCCCTGAGTTTATGCGGAAAGGGTATGAGGCCCAGCTTAGGAGCATCGTGATGCTCAAAAACCACGGCTCCGTCCTTCCCGTCACAGCCCGTTCCAAGGTCTATGTCCCAAAGACTCACATCACCCCTTCCCGCGGATTTTTCGGGCCAATGTCGAATGATGACAAGTGGGAATACCGGGTGGATACCGCTCTTGTCGCGAGGTTTTTTGATGTTGTGGAGAATCCTTCAGATGCGGATTTCGCGATTGTCTATATGAATGAGCCTTTCGGTCCCCAGGGCTATGATGCGGAAGACCGTGAGGCCGGGGGGAACGGATATATCCCCATCAGCCTCCAGTATGACGATTATACTGCAACCGACGCCCGCAAAGCGAGTATTGCCGGAGGAGACCCGCTCGAATCTTTCACTAACCGCTCTTATCGGGGGAAGAGTGTCAGAGTTTATGACAAAGGGGACCTGGAGGCTCTTCGCAGCACCCGTGAACTGATGGGTGACAAGCCTGTCGTTGTTGCCGTTACGGCGATGCGGCCAATGGTGTTCTCAGAACTTGAACCCCTTTCGGACGCCGTTCTGCTCGGCTTCGGGGTGCAGGACCAGGCATATCTGGATATTGTGGCGGGAACAGTCGAACCTTCAGGCCTTCTGCCGGTACAGATGCCCTCGTCGATGAAAGAAGTGGAAACCCAGTGCGAGGATCTTCCCTTCGATATGGAGCCTTATGTGGATGCGGACGGCCACAAGTATGACTTTGCCTATGGACTCGACTGGAAGGGCGTAATTAAAGACAGCAGGACAGCCAGATACGGAAGATGATGCCGGTCTCCCTCATACTGCTTGCAGGGTTGCTGTTCCAGTCAGACAGTACCCAGTGGCTTTTGAAAACTGACGGGACGCAGTTTCCCTGGGTTACGGAAAAGTACGGATGGGGCGGGGGATATATGGATATTTCCGGACAAACGTATGAGTGGACAGGTGATAACCCGTCTGATCTTGACGGGCCGGTACGTATATCCGTTCAGCGGAAGGAAGAGGGGGAGGATATTGTCGAGACCTATACCTTCAGGAATACGTCCTCACGGAGTGTCCGCCTTGGGAATATAGGCATTTATACTCCCTTCAATGACAGCTATCCTGACGCGGCAACCTGTATGGAGAAGTGTTGTCATGCCCACGTCTGGGCCGGAGGAAAGGCAGCCTATGTGGCTGCCGTAAAGATGAACGGGAAGGGCCCGGGACTTGGACTTATGGTCGTGAAGGGTGAAGTTACGGATTACGACATATGGGAGCGCGGGAATGACAAAGGATGGTCCAATTATCGAGGCGTTATCGCGCTTTGCCCCCCGGATGTGAAGCTACGTCCCGGCCGTTCGTACGTGCTTTCGTGGCGGATTTTCAAATTTGATACCACCGGTTCCGGATTTGAGGATGCGATACTTTCCCGCGGAGGGACGCTTGTATCAAGCGACCGTTATGTATATCGGACCGGGGAGCGCTGTAAAGTTCTCTTTAAGACATCCAAATACAGTTACACGCGGTCAAGACGCCTTCGCCGGCCTGGAGAATACAGGATTTCACGCCGAGGAACCTATGCTGACGTTCTCGCCGTTCCCGCCGGGCAGGACCTTTTACGTGCCCGTGCGGAGTTCATCCTTGACAATCAGCAGATGATGGATCCGGGAGATCCACGCTTCGGCGCATATATGGTCTATGACAATGAGACGGGAGCTATTGTGACGGATGATATGGGCAGAAGCGACCTCGATGAAGGGCGTGAGCGTGTGGGAATGGGCATATTCTTCGCGGAATACTGCCGCCGCCATCCCTCTACAAGGCTCCTTCAGTCGCTGGAACAATATGCGAAGTTCGTGCGTACGAAGCTTCAGGGGGAGGACTATGTGACGACCTCCAGCGTATCCCACTTCGTTCCCGAAAGGGGATATAACTATCCCTGGATAGCGGATTTTTATTTCAGGATGTACGAATTGACGGGGAAGAGGCAGTATGCGGCAGACGGATACGGTACGATGATGACGCTTTTCCGCCGGTTCGGCTATGGGTTTTATTGCATAGACTATCCTGTAACAAAGAGTCTTCGTGTATTGTCAGATGCCGGGCTTTCGCAGGAGAGAGATTCCCTTCTGGACTGTTACAGGAGAACGGCCCTGGAATTTATCCGAAATGGCAGCAACTTCCCTTCCCACGAAGTCAATTACGAGCAGAGCATCGTTGCTCCGGCAGTCCAGCTGCTGTGCGAAATGTCACTCGTGCTTGAGGGGAAGGAATCTGAACGCTGCCTTTCGGCTGCACGCGAGATGATGCCGGCCCTCGAAGCTTTTTCGTTCCGTCAACCCAGTTTCCGCCTTCGCGATATCCCCATACGCCACTGGGACGGCTGGTGGTTTGGCAAAACCCAGAACTATGGCGACGTATTTCCCCACTACTGGAGCGTAATCTCCGCAGCGGCTTATCATTGGTTCGCCCTCGCTTCCGGTGACGAATCATATATGGCCAAGGCGCATACAATCCTCCGTTCGAACCTCGCATCATTCTTCCCCGACGGCTCTGCTACCTGCGCATACCTGTATCCCCGCCGGATTAACGGCGTTCCCGGAAAATACTCCGACGCTTATGCCAATGACCAGGACTGGGCTCTCGTGGCATATCTTGACTTTTACTTATGAAACGTTTCCTCCTGACAATATGCCTTTTTTGGGGAGTCATTCCCCTTTGCGCCCAGGATGTTTTCGCTCCCTGGAGGGCGTCGTGGGCAAAGACGGCGGAGGCCTGCAAGCCGGAACTGTCCGTAGAGACAGTCCTTCCATCCTGCAGGGTGGAAATCGTTCCGGATGCATCGGAATACCAGGGATACAAAGCAGTCCCTGCAAGCACGCCCCTTTACGGAGAACCCCTTGAAGAAGGCGTCCCGGTTTTCTATGACCTGGGCCGGCACGTTACCGGGTATCTGACGGTAAACTTTCAAATCACCCGCCGCTGCCAGGATGCACCGGTGAGGCTGCGTCTGTTTTTCGGGGAGCTTCCTTCGGAAATGACGGCGCCGCTGGAGCCTTGGGCTTCAGACCTCGGCAGGGGATGGATGCAGGAGGAGATACTCACAGTAGAAGACCTTTCAAGGCCCTTAGAAATACCCAGGAGGCTTTCCGGACGTTATCTTTCCATAGAACTCCTTTCCGGCTCCCGCGGATTTGACTTCACGGTTTCAGAAGTCTCTTTCAAAGCGGTCAGTTCCGCATCCTTTTCAGAGTATGCCCCTGACGGGAATAGTGCGGGCGCGCTTTATGACCGTGCCTTGAATACGCTTAGAGAGTGCATGCAAACAGTGTACGAGGACGGTCCCAAGAGGGACAGGAGACTCTGGGGAATAGATGCATACTTCGGCACTCTTTCCAATAACAGTACATTCAAAAACCACAACCTTACAAAGCGCTGTCTGTATCTTCTGGCGTCACTCTCTTCAGAGGAGGGGCTCCTGTTTGCGGACGTCTTCGAAACCCCTTCCCCTCACCCGCAGGACGGAAACATTTCTCTGGACTGCAGTCTGTTCTATCCACGTATGTTGCTGGAATATGCAAAGGCCACCGGCGATGTTGAGACCGTCCGCGATTTATGGCCGGTTGTAGTGAGGCAGGTCGAGGCGGCAAAGGAGCATCTGACGGCAGAAGGACTTTTCTGCCCATCGGTGACAGGGAAGTACTCGTGGCTGATCTTTGACTGGAACGAGGGACTGGACCGGGACGTACAGACTCAGGGGATTATGATATGGGCCCTCCGGGGATGTTCGCAGCTTGCTGAGATGATAGGGGAAAGGCGGAGATCTGCGGAGTTCGACGCTTTTGCGAATAAGATGGCAAAAGCGGTGCTGAAACACTGTTATGACCGGCGTGCAAGGCTATTCGTCAGCGGCCCTGAGAGACAGGTTTCCTGGAATTCCCAAATCTGGATGGTCGTTTCCGGCGTGGTTTCCGGAGAGAGGGCTGTCGCAGCGCTGGAATCAGTTGCCAGGGATCCGAAAGCTCTTACCCCGGGAACTCCCGCGGCGAATCATTTCCTTGTCGAAGCTTACCTTATGTCCGGGTTGAACTCTAAGGCCGGCGAGCTGCTCACATCATATTGGGGCGGAATGGTGACAGACCAGACGGATACGCTGTTCGAGGTCTATGACCCTTCAAATGATTATACCTCCCCTTACGGGTCTTGGCAGGTCAACAGCTACTGTCACCTCTGGAGCACGACGCCTCTGTTCTTTTTCCGGACCGCTACCTCATCGCCTCAATCACTCCGCGATTGATTTCGCAGAGGTCCGCAGCATCCATCTTGACCACTTTCCTGTCATAGGTCATAAGGCCGTTGACTTCACCTTCGACGTCTGTAGTCTGGGTGTAGACGGCGGCGGAACAGCCTTGGGGGATAAGGGCTTTGAGCATCTCAGCGTATTCGCGGTACCGGGCGAGGACTTCGTCGGAACTCGAGTGCTGGATGTATCCCCAGTTCCCGTCGTCTTTCCAGAGGTAGCCGGCGACCGGGAAACCGATTCCGCCGTACTCACCCTGGACGGAGACCTGGGATTTCTCGAAGAATTCGAATTCGGGATTGGGGTAGTGGTGATAGTCGTAGATGTCGCCGACGCCCTTGATGTAGTTGCCTCCGGATGCCTGGTTGACGAGCCTGGTGGAATCCAGCCCGCGTGTGAAGTCGACAACCTTTGCCGTCTCGAACTGGGCCCAGGCTTCGTTAAACGGGACCCATACTACGATTGAAGGGTGATTCTTAAGCCCGTCGACAATCTCGCCCCACTCGTGATAGTAAGTGTCACGGACCTCCTCGGGTGCATCCCACTCGGTTCCGCCGAAGTGGATGTAGTCCCATTTGACAAAGCGGTTGTCCGTGATGCTGGGCATATCCTGCCAAACGAGTATTCCAAGCTTGTCGCACCAGTAGTACCACCTTTCGGGTTCAACCTTGACGTGCTTTCTGATCATGTTGAAGCCCATCTCCTTAGTCTTCTCGATGTCAAAGCGGAGCGCTTCGTCCGTAGGGGCTGTGTACAGTCCGTCGGGCCACCATCCCTGATCAAGCGGGCCGAAGTGGAACAGCGGTTCTCCGTTCAGTGTCATACGGAGGTTACCGGAAGCGTCGCGGATTGTCCCGATTTCACGGAGGGCAACGTATCCCGTTACTGTATCCACGGCTTTTCCGTCCTGTTTAAGGGAGATGGAAAGGTCGTAAAGGCACGGATGGTCCGGGGTCCAGAGCGAGGGCTCCGGGAAAGTAAGGACAGCTTTCTCTCCGGGCTTTGCTGTCGCGGTAACACCGCCAGCGGAAACTTCGACCTCGTCTCCTCCTTCCGTCTCGACTGTTACTGAAACGGAGCCGTCGGAAATGTCGCTGGTGTAGGTGTATCGGGCTATATGGGCCTTGGGTACGTTCTCAATCCAGACACTTTGCCATATGCCGCTGACGGCGGTGTACCATATTCCTTCGGGGTGCAGTACCTGTTTTCCCCGGGGCTGGCGGTCGTTGTCCGTACCGTCTTCCACGCGGACGAGAAGCGTCTGCTTGAGGGAAGGCTTCAGGTAGGGCGTCACATCGAGGGTAAAGCCCATATAGCCTCCGGTATGGGCCCCGGCGTATTTTCCGTTTACCCAAACCTCCGCCTTCCAGTCAACTGCGCCGAAATGTAGCAGCGTCGTTTCCCCGGGAGCCCATTTGAACGTTGTCTCGTACCACAGCGCCTCTTCAGGCAGTACGTTTCTGCCCACTCCTGAGAGGGCTGATTCCGGCGCAAACGGGACCAGTATCCTGCCGTCCCACTTCTCAGGTTTTTCCGCTTCTGAAGGGACTATGGCATAGTTCCAAAGCCCATTCAGGGATGCCCATCCGCCTTCTCTGACCATCGCAGGCCGGGGATATTCCCCCAGCGGCGCTTCCGGATCCACCTCCGAGGCCCATCGAGTCATAATCCTCCCTTCTACGGGTTTCCACTGCGGGGCTGTAGAGCAGGAAAGGAGTGCGGCAGCCGCGGCTGCGAGAACGAGAATCTTTTTCATATGGTGCCAATGTGTTATTATCGTGATTACAAATATACGCTTTTATTTTGCTATATTTGCCCGGTTTTTCCGCTGAAAATGAAAAGATTTCTGATAATAATCGCGTCTGTCTTCGCCATTGCTGTCTCCTGTACGGAGGATTCGGTATGGACGGACGAAAAGGCAGGCGGAAAAGACTGGGGAAAGGCCCTTGATTCGTTCTACGGAGGGTTCCCGGAAATTACGCTGAGCGTATCTGAGAGCGAATGGAACCGCCTTCTTGAGGCTTATGATGAGGACAATGACACACAGGAGTTCATCCACGCATCGGTTACATATAAAAAAGACGACGTGGAGGAAAGTGTCAGTGATGCCGGCCTTCGGCTGAAGGGAAATACGTCGAGGAGACGTCCTGAGGGAAGCGATGGAGAAAAGCACAAGTCTTCCGGGGCCGCCTGGCATCACACTCACTTCGGGGTGAACCTCCGGAAGTATTCCGAAACGGGAGACATCCTCGGTAACCGGCGCTTCGATCTGAAATGGTTCAAGGACGACCCGGCCTATGTCCGTGAGATATACTGCTACGACCTGTTCCGCCGCTTCGGCGTATGGACCGCCATCCGTGATGTCTATTGCAGGCTGTACATCAAAATCGGCAAGGAGGAACCGGTGTATTACGGGGTATACGGGCTCCAGGAGCATATCAGCGAGAGCTATCTCAAGGCAAGGAAGGAGAAGTTCGGAGATGCTGGCGGGAATCTTTGGAAGTGCCGTTACCCGGCGGATCTTAAATCTGCCGGAGGAATAGGCGCAGACGACAACAAGACCTGGTTTACCTACGAACTGAAGACGAATATCGAGACGGGCTTCACCGATGCATCGACCCAGCTCCGGGATTTTATATCGAAACTTAACTCGCTCTCCGGCGAGGCGTTCTACTCCTGGATCGGAGGCGTTATGGACATAGATCTTTTCCTTCGGACTTTCGCGGTTAATGTTGCGGTTGGGATGTGGGACGACTATTGGAACAACTACAACAATTACTACCTCTATTTCAGCGGCGATGTATCCTCCTATAAGCTGTGGTTCATCCCGTATGATTATGACAATACTCTTGGAACAAGTCAGAATTGCGGCGTTCTGGATGATTCCGGCCGGAAGGATCCCCTGAAATGGGGCCATCAGTCCGCTCCGCTCACTATGAAAATCCTTACCAATCCTGAGTGGAAGGCTCTTTATATCAGTTATCTGAAAGAGCTCTGCACGGATGGATCCGGTTATTTCGACTATGCCTCTTCCTCCGGAAGAATCCGTAAGTGGCAGGACTCTATAAGGGATTATGTTCCTAACGATACCGGCGAGGATACCTCTATCTCCGACCGTCCGGCCTCCTGGGGCAACCACTCCGAATACCGCATCCTCGAACCCGGCCCCAACAACTTCTTCACCGTCAAGGCCGGAGTAATCAACGCGCTATAGGGCGGGGGGACCGGAAGGGCACGGAAAAGGAAGAACGGGTTTCGCTGTCTCAGCGGAACCCGTTCGCAATTCTAACCTAAAACTTAACCTATGAAAAAACTATTCGACAGAACTTATAGCGAATACTGTGCCAAAGCTTTGAGATCATAGGTAAATTTTGTCTAATTTTTTTGATTTTTGTAGAATTCTTTATCCTCGCGGATGGAAATGATCTTAACCGGGCGGTCCGGAAGGTTCGCATTGTTTACCTGTGAGGAAGCAATCTTGTCAATGACGGCAAGACCGGCAACGGTCTCTCCAAAGACAGTGTATTGCCCGTCGAGGTGGCGGCAGCCTTCTTCGCTCTGGACAAGATAGAACTGCGAACCGGAGGATTCACGGAAGGGGTTTGCGGCATCCCCGCGTCGGGCGGCGGCAAGCGCGCCTTTCTTGTGCTTGTTCTCAGGACGGATCTCCGCCGGAATGGTATAGTCCGGTCCGCCCTGGCCGTAGAGGGCGACCTTGGTCGAGTCCTTGGTATACGGGTCCCCGCCCTGGATCATAAAGCCCTTGATTACCCGGTGGAACAGGGTTCCGTCATAGTATCCGCTCTCAGCGAGCTTTCTGAAGTTGTCCCTGTGGCGAGGGGTATTCTTGTAGAGTTTAACCTTTATTGTGCCCATATTTGTAACAATGTCGAACACCGGCTCCTGGACAGCCTCCGGGGGAAGGGCTTCCTGGAGCGCTGACGTATCGGCCGAGGGAGTTGTTACGGCAGTGAGCGAATCTATTTCTCCCTGGACTTTTTCAATCTCTTCCGAGGTCTTCGGACTGCGGTTGCCGCAAGATGCTGCAAGTATTACAGCAACGGCAATGAAAATCTTTCGTGTCATACTTTGTGTCATTTGACGCAAAATTAGTTATTTTTGTGTGTTTTTGAAAAGCAAATGGCAAATCCACTGAAACAGCTCGCAGGTGAAACCGCCGTTTACGGCCTCAGTTCCATCCTCGCCCGAATCCTGAACTTCGCTTTCGTCCCCATTTACACGAGGATGCTTACCCGCGCCCAATACGGTGTGGTCACCGAATTTATGGCCTATATAGCCATCCTGCAGGTCGTGCTGGTACTTGGCCTCGAGACCGGCTGTTTCCGCTTCGCCAACAAAGAAGGCGAGAAGCCGGAGAAGGTCTTCTCTAACGCCCTTCTGGCCGTATTTGCCCTGAATGCCGCCTTCCTTGCCGTCGTAATGGCTTTCTCCGGCGACATATCCGCTGCGCTGGGCTACGAAGGTTTCGGGTCCATGATATCCTATATCGGCGGTATCCTTTTCTGCGACAGCTTCACCGCGATCCTCTTTGCCAAACTCCGTCAGGAGCACAAGTCCGTGAAATTCGCCATAATAAAGACCGTCAAGATCCTTACGGAGACAGCGTCGAACATTGTTCTGTTCTTCGCCTATCCCGCCTTTGCCGCGGCCCATCCCGGAGGCCTCCTCTCCGGTCTCATCTCTCCGACCCCGGACTTCACATATCCCATCTTTGCGATATTCGTAAGCTGTATCGTCTGCGTCCTCGTCCTGCTTCCGGATCTTTTGAAGATAAAGTTTTCCTTTGACGGGAAGCTGCTTGGGAAACTCCTGCTATACTCGCTTCCTCTTATGGTTGCGGCCCTCCCGGGCATCGCCAACGACTTCCTCGACAGGATTCTCTTCCGTTATTTCGACGTAAATTCGGAAGCATGGAGGGACAGCCTCGGAGTCTATCAGGCAGCCGTAAAACTGGCGGTTATAATGAACCTCTTTATCCAGATGTTCCGCTACGCAGCTGAGCCGTTTTTCTTCCAGAGGGCAAAGGACAGGAATTCAAGGCCTCTCTACGCTCTTGTAATGGAGTATTTTACTGCCTTCTGCGGCCTTGTCTTCCTGGGGGTGATTTTCTATATAGACATCATTTCGCTCCTTCTCGGACGTGATTTCCGCATCGGTGTTGGCGTTGTGCCGATAATGCTTCTTTCCTATATGCTCCTTGGAATGCTCTTCAACGTTTCAATGTGGTACAAACTGTCAGGAAAGACTCAGATGGCAATCTGGATCACCATCGCCGGTCTTGTTGTGACAGCTGTCGTAAACATCGTCTTTATGCCCCGGTTCTCCTACTGGGCCTCCGCATACGGCCACCTGTCCAGCTATCTTGTGATGCTCCTTATCAGCGCCATCCTCGGAGCAAAATACTACCCCATCCCTTACAGATGGGGTAGAATCCTTTTGATATTTGTCGTTATGGGCCTGTTCTACGGGGCAGAGGCCGCGCTTGACCGCTGGCTGTTCGCAGGCGAGGGGGGAGGTATCAACTGGATCCAGATGGGCCTGAATACGCTGCTTCTTGCCGGCTACGTCGCCGCCGCGTGGAAACTCCTCCCGCGCTACAGTTCACTTGAGGCGTGATCCGGTTCCCCTGGGGGAAGGACCCCGCCTTGCCCGGCCACTACCAAAACTTTCCTTCGTTCTCCTTGAGGTAAACCTCGAGTTCCTCTTCGCTGCGGGCGGGGGTACGGTCGAGCCCGATCAGGCCTTCGCCGTCGAGGCAGTAGTTGTAGCCCATCAGGTCGAACATCTTGTAAGCCTTCTGGAGCGAAGTGTGGAAGCGCTCGTAGTCGCGGACCTCAGGGTCGCACCACTGGACCTCTGACAGGGCGCACATACGGGGAAGAAGCATATATTCGAGGTGCTCCTCAGTTGCGATGTACTCAGTCCACAGATTAGCCTGGACGCCGAGGATATGGCCCTCGAGGCCGGGAGTGAGGCCGTCGTAGGGCTCGTAGCTGTAAACCTTTTCGATGGGCAGATATCCTCCGATTCCGAATGGCTCCTTGTCCCTCTCCCAGCTCTGATAGTAATCGAAGTAGAGGAAGGGGGAGGGGGTCATAATGGCATCGAATCCGCGGTTTGCAGCCTCGATTCCACCCTGGACGCCTCTCCAGGACATCACGGTCGCGCCGGGCTCAAGATCCCCTTCGAGGATTTCATCCCAGCCGATAATCTTCCTGCCGTGCTTCGCAAGGAACTTCTGGATGCGGGCGGTGACGTAGCACTGGAGCTGCTGTTCCTTCGTGGCCCTGTCGCTGTCCCTGAGGCCCAGCTTTTTGATTCTCCTCTGGCAGAGGGGGCATTCCGCCCAGCGAACCTTCGGGCATTCGTCTCCTCCGATATGGATGTACTCCGAAGGGAAAATGTCGATGAGCTCAGTAAGAACACCCTCGAGGAATTCGAAGGTCTCTTCCTTTCCTATGCAGAGGACGTCCTCAGATACGCCCCAGCGGGGCCATACCTTATATGGGCCACCAGTGCATCCAAGCTCCGGATATGCGGCAAGGGCGGCGACCATATGGCCGGGAAGATCTATTTCGGGGATTACGGTAATACCCTTCGAGCCGGCATAGGCGACAATCTCACGGAGTTCGTCCTGGGTGTAATAGCCGCCGTAACGGATTCCGTCGTTGGACTCGAAATCGTTCTTGATGCAGGTTCCGTCGCGGTAGGAGCTGATCTCGTTCAGGCGGGGATATTTCTTTGACTCCATCCTCCAGCCCTGGTCCTCGGTGAGGTGCCAGTGGAAACGGTTCATCTTGTAGATAGCCATAAGGTCGATATAGCGCTTGGTCTCCTCTATCGTCCAGAAGTGACGGCAGGGATCAAGATGCATTCCGCGGTATGCGAAGCGGGGCTGGTCCAGGATAAACCCGAAGGGAACAGTCCATTTTGCCGATGCCTTGGCGCTTCCATAAACCTCTACGGGAAGCATCTGCTTCACCGTTTCCATTCCATACAGGAAGCCGTTCAGGGCCGATGCTTCAATTACGACCTTCCCTTCGCTGATGGCGACTGCATACTGCTCCGGGGCGAGATCTTCGTTCTTCGAAATCGCGATAACCGCCTTGCCGGAACCGGCTTTGCGGCCCGTCACGGTCTCAAGACGCGCTTCGAAGTCCTTTACTGCGGCGAGGGTCAGTTCGTCCAGTCCTTCGCCAATCTCGAATGCCGCGCCGGCAACATTGACCTCTCCCTCGGCTATCTCCATCGAGTTGGGCTGAGGAATAACAGAGTGAGGCTGCTCCTTGGGAGCACAGGCCGCCACGATGGCGACTCCTGCGATTAGTGTCAGTATCTTTTTCATATAATCAATTGGTTATTAAAATATTATCAGTCCGATCAGGGCAGATGCGACTATCACGAGTATTGGATTCACCTTCCCCCAGTACGACGCCACGAACGCCGCTGCGAGCATACACCAGCTTTTCCAGGAAGGGAAGTTCTCCCTCACAAGGCTCACGCTGAGCCCCGATGCCCAGACGAACCTGACGACGAGAATAGCTGCGGCGGCGCCGATAAGGCCCGCAACGCACGGGCGAAGAAACGACATCGTCCCGGCAAACAGCCTGCTGTTACGGAATTTGACGTAGAAGCGTACTATCAGGAGCATTATCACCAGCGATGGGATCACCAGCGCCAGCGTCGCGGTCAGCGACCCCAGTATGCCCATAAGATGGCTTCCCGTCGCTGCGGAAAGCACATCATAGCCCACATATGTCGCCGTGTTGATTCCTACCGGTCCCGGAGTCATCTGCGAGATAGCTACGATATCCGTGAAGGTGCTTTCGCTGATCCAGGCGTGATGGACCACAACCTCGCTCTGAATGAGCGACAGCATTGCATAGCCGCCGCCTATCGTGAATGCGCCGATCACGAAAAATGTCCCGAACAGGGTCAGAAGCAGCACGAGGGTATCAGTCATCTCTTTTTTTTCTCCCTGAACCAGGTTATTGCAAAGCCGATGACGGCAGTCGAGAGGATAATGTATATGGGCGAAACGTTCAATACCGCAACCAGCAGCAGAGCTGCTGCACTTATTGCCCATGCCCACCATGTCTTGTTCGACTTCCGGGCCATGTTTATCATAGGGACGGCGATAAGGGCGATAACCGCCGGCCTTATCCCGAGGAATGCTTTCTCCACCCAGGGGTTAGTCCTGAATGAGGAAAAGAACATCGCGATTGCAAGTATGATAAGGAAAGAGGGGAGGACAGACCCAAGTGTCGCCGCAATACTGCCCTTCACTCCGCGGAGGCGGTATCCTGCGAAAATCGAGATATTGACTGCCAGAAGACCGGGCGCAGACTGCGATATCGCCACTATGTCCGGGAGGTCTTCCTCCGGAATCCATCCGCGGCGTTTCATCTCCTGCTCAATGATTGGAATCATAGCGTAGCCCCCACCGATAGTGAAGGCTCCGATTTTGGAGAACACCGCAAAAATCTTCAGGAGGGAGGGTCTTTCCATAGCGGTACAAAGATACGTAAAAAATCGCTATCAAAAACTGCAAAAAAATTTGGTAGTTCGAAAAAAGGTTGTACCTTTGCAGTCCCGTTTTGGAAAACGGGGTTTTTTAACGAAAGTTCATTGAAAATACTGGAAGAAAAAGTACAAGCAAGTACCGGAATGAAATTGTAACAGATTTTGTTCAAGAAAACGAGCGTTGATTTCTTTTAAGGAATTAAGGGTGTCGGGATCGAGCTAGAAATATAAATATACAATGAAGAGTTTGATCCTGGCTCAGGATGAACGCTAGCGGCAGGCTTAACACATGCAAGTCGAGGGGCATCGGGTTGTAGCAATACAATGCCGGCGACCGGCGAAAGGGGCAGCGATGTAGGTTTCGCCGTCAATGACGCGGACGGTGCAGTCTGCAAGTGAGTTCCCACTCTTGTAGCCTGCGATAGGGAACTTGCCGGGATCGCCAAGACCGTAGGTGAATACGGAGGTTCCGTCGATGGCCTCGATCGCTTCCTTGAGGGTGTCACCGTTCAGGGCCATGATGCGGAGGCTCGCGTCGACGAGGTCACCGGTCAGGCGCGTGAACGCCATATACTTCTGGTCGTTGAACGTGAAGAAGTTGAATCCCTCGTCGGTGCTGGAGAATATCTCGCTGTTTGCGTCCAGAGTCTTGGTGAAGGTTGTTCCGTTCACGTTATAGACGGTGGGACGGAGTCCGGCAGCGACAGCGAGGACCTCGGTGTCGCTGTACTTGTAGATTTCACTGTAGGTGCCGCCGAATCCGGAGAGAGAGGATTTGGTAGGAGTTGCGGAAACCTTGCCGTCCTTGATGGGGAAGATATAGACGTTACGGGGTTCTCCCTGATGAGGGACAAACACCAGCGCGCCATCCTGCCACGTTCCGAAAACACCCATCTTGTCGCCCAGCCTGAGACCGTCCTCATTCTCGTAGGCGAGAACGTTCTCAGGAGCGCTGTCCTTGTCCTTCCAGGAATAGACCTTGAGGACTCCGCCGATTGCGAGGTTGGTCTGGAGGATACGGTAGCCGTTTCCGTCAGGAATGGTACGGATGCAGGAGACTGTGTGGGTTCCGCCTTCGATTCCGGTGGTGAGGAGATTTCCGACGAGGGAACCGTCCGTGATGTCGATAACGAATGCGCCGTTGGCTGCTCCGCCGTGCTGGGCAAGATAGATATACTTGTCGTCCATTCCGAGCGACCTCTGCCAGAAGCCTGCGATTCCACGCTCGATCACGGTCTGGTACCAGTCGTCCTCGACAGTCTCAGGCTGTACATAGTGGCCCCATACGCGGGTTGCCTTGCGGAGGCCGGAAGTGATGACGATGACCTTGTGGGTCTTGGTGATGTCTCCGAGTTTGAGGGTGAAGGTCACGCCGTTCACTTTGTCGGTGAAGTCGAGTTCAGCACCGGTCTCGATGGCCTCGCCGTTGACCAGGACCTCGGTTTCCTCAGGGTCGACGGTAAATTCGACGGGGAGGTGGCTCAGCGATGCGGCGCTTGCCATATGGACCTCTCCGCCAAGGGCGTCAATCTCATTCACGGTGAGGGTGACGAACTTCGGATCAGGATCTCCGAGCGCGACGCTCATCTTGAACTCGGCGAGAGTTTCCGTTCCATACTTGAAGGCGACGGTCTGTTCCGCGCCGTCAGCGTAGTTGAACGTCTTCTGGTATTCGGCTGTCACGCCTTCCGGAAGGTTGAGGAAATTGACGGTAAGGGCCTTTGCGTTGTCCTTGTCAGAGTAGTCGAGGGTGATCTTGATGGTCTTTGCGGCCTGGTCCACAATGACGAGGTAATCCTTTTCAATGCCGGTCACGTCGATGTTGGCGGCGGAGATGGTAAGGGCGGGAAGATTCTTGTTCCCGTCAGTTCTTCCATCACCATTCTTGTCATTGTCATCGGGATCATTTTTTTCTCCCTGACAGGCGGCTACGGCAAATACTGTAAGTGCCGAAGCCAGAAACATTAGGAATTTTTTCATATTCTGAAAGTGATTTGGTAGTTCTTGAAGTCTTTTCCGTTCGCGGCTTTAACCTTGAAATAGACAGTGACGTTCTCCAGGGAGCGGATTCCTCCGAGCCCGTGTCCGAGCCCTTCGCCCATCGCGTCAGTCTCCTCGACCGTCGCGGTCGATGGGATCGAAGCCTCCAGCCTGCAGCGGGAGACATCTGTAACGGTGGCTGGGAAACGGTAGGAAGCAGCGCCGCTTTCGGCGTCGTACATACCGCTGAGGGCGTCGAGACTATTCCCGACGGCCTTCCCTTCCGCGTCATAGACATATACCTTGAGGGCGCTCAGGGTGCAGGCGGAGTCCCCTTCCGGGAATTCCGGCTCAGCGCAGGAAGCGGCGAGCAGGGTCGCGGCGGCTAGCGCCGATATGTATGAGAGAATCTTTTTCATCACCAGTCGCTGTTTTGTTTTGCCTCAGTGTTGTTGGAGATTTCGTTCTGGGGGATGGGGAAGCGGTCGAAGCGCTCGGGATAGCGGTGGACGCCCATATCGCAGGAAATCAGCTCCGCCGTGAAAGTGCTTCCGCTCTTTTTCCAGAGGACACCGTTGAATTTCTTCCCGTCAAGGACGGCGGCTGCGCGGCCTGTCCGCCTCAGATCCCAGAACCTGTGGCCTTCGAAGCAAAGCTCCACGGCCCTTTCTTTAAGTATGACGTCAAGCGCGCTGTCCCAGGATGTAATGGCCGGAGTGATGACGTCATCCCTGCCGAAGCGGTTCTTCCGGAGCGTCACGACATCCGCGAGGGCGCCGGCAAAATCATTCTCCGCCGCAAGGCATTCCGCCCTGATCAGGAGGATTTCCGCAAGGCGGGATTCCGTCCAGCTCTGATACGAGCCGTCAAGGATGTAGTCCCTGTTGTCCGGGTCAAGGTTTTTGCGGATGTAGTAGCCCGTTACCGTGTTGCCGGGGCTGTTGTATGCTCCGTAGGGCATATATTTCATATCGACCCCGTTCTCGTATATGTCCATCGTGCGGCCCTTCCACTGCGTGCCGTTCCAGAGCACCGCCTTTGCCAGGCGGGGATCCCTTGATCCCACGTTTTCATCGGTGATGAAGCGGCGTGCGGTGTTGGAAATGTCAAAGGGCGATCCGTCCTGATTGTCGAACATATCGACAAACTCCTGGGTAGGGCCGGCAAGGCCGCTGCCGTAGTTACCGCTCAGACAGACATCGCCGGGGGAGGAGTAGCGCGAATCGTACAGGTGGGTCAGGTTATCCTTGAGGAAGTTGAAGGAAAGGATTGCCTCGTTCCCGTCAAGGTCGTATGGGCCGTTGTCGATGATATCTGTCGCGAGCGTCTTCGCGAGGGAGTAACGTCCGGCGTAGAGCATCGCCCTTGCGGCGATGGCTTCAGCGGCATACTTGTCGATGCGTCCGGAAGCGGCCTCGGGGGCGGGGAGATGGGCTATGGCATAGCTCAAATCCTCATAGACGAGGTCCCAGGAGTCACTCACGGAGGCTCTCGCCCTGTTCTTCCCGGCGGTTGTCATATCCTTGATGTCCTTGTAGATTATTACGCCGAGGTCATCCTTGACGGAGGCGTGGGCCCTCATAATGAGGAACCAGCAGTAGCCCCTGAAGAAGAGGGCTTCGCCACGGTAACGCTCCTTCTGCTGCGCCGTGAGGGCATTTGTTTTGTCCAGGGCGTCGAGGAATTCGTTGATCCTCCGGATCCATCCGTAACAGCCGGTCCACGCGTTGAAGTAGTTGTTGGAGATGCTCTGCTGACCGTCGACGGTCATAATGAGGTTGCAGTCTCCGGCGCCGGCGACGATCGCTCCGTACTTGAGGATATCGGTAAGGCCGTCGGACATCGAGGCATTGCTTCCGCCAAGGGCGTAGGAGCCGAACTGGCTGAAGTTACGGATTATGGGGTAGAAGCTGTTCAGGTACAGTTCCGTGTTTGCGGGAGTACTGACTCCGTAGGAGATGTCGTACTGGTTCGTGGGCTCGAGGTCCACGCTGGAGCAGCCATAGAGAGCGGCCGCTGCGGCAATTAGCAGTATGTTCAGCAGTTTTCTCATATGGCATCAGAATGTTATGTCAATTCCCGCGCTGACGACCCTTTGCTGCGGGTAGTATCCGTTCTGCACGCTCGGGACTTCAGGGTCCAGTCCCAGCGCGCTTAGTTTTGAGATGGTGATAAGGTTCGATCCGCTAAGATATGCTCTCGCCCTTGAGATTCCGGCCTTGGAAACCCATTTTGCCGGAATGGTGAATCCTATCTGGACGTTCTTCAGGCGCAGATAGCTTGCATCCCGCTTCCAGAAGTCGCTGGAGACGGCGTTGTTCGAGCTTGTCGCGGTGCTCAGACGGGGGTATGATGCATCGGGATTATCCGGCCTCCAACTGCCTTCCACGAGGTATTTCGGGGGATTGCTGCCCCACTTGAACGCCTGCGTAAAGTATGTTCCGTCGGAGTATCCCAGCGCAGTGTATGTTCCGCAGAGCATTATATCTGTCATCGCAGCGCCCTGCAGCGTGACGTGGAGGTCCATAAAACGCCATCCGGCGGAAAGGTTCAGGCCGAACATCATCTTCGGGAGCTGGGGGCCTGCTATCCAGGTCCTGTCCTCGAGGGTTATCTTGCCGTCGCCGTTGAGGTCTTTGTATTTAATGTCACCGACACGCACCGCATCGCTCGTCTTCGGAGAAGAAGCGAGATCTTCCGCGTCCTCGTAAAGGCCGTCGGAGACATAGCCCATCACACTGCCGAGGGAGGTCCCGAGGCGACTCTGCCACAGGGGGATATTCTCGCTGTCGTTGGTTGCGATATACCGGTTGGTTGCATATGAAACGTTTGCGGAGACGTCGTAGCTCAATTCCCCGATGCGGTTCCTGTGCGAGAGGACGAGTTCAGCGCCCTTCACGTCCACTACACCGCCGTTTATGATCGAAGGGAAGTTGCCCCCGAGTGACGGTGGCTGTTCCCCGGCCTGGGACTGGAGAATGTCGGTGGTGAGCTTGTAGAAGACATCGGCCTGGACCCCGAGCCGTCCGTTCCAGAGGGAGAGGTCGCCTCCGACATTCCAGGTCGTCGTCGTTTCCCAGGTGATGTCCCTGTTGGGGATGGACGTCGTAGAAAGGCTCTGGACGGGGGACCCGTTGATGACGGCGACGGCGTTTTTGGAGATTGCGACACCCTGGACATACAGGAAGTCGGAGATCGCATCGTTGCCAAGACGGCCCCACGAAGCGCGGAGTTTCAGGTTGTCAAGCCAGCTTCTCGTCCCTGCCATCCAGGGCTCTTCGGATATTCTCCAGCCGGCGCTGACTGCGGGGAAGATCCCGAGACGGTGGTCCTTTGCGAACTTCGCGGACCAGTCTTCGCGGAGCGACGCCTGGAGGAGGTAGCGTCCTCCATAGGAGTAGTTGACCCTTGTGAGAAGGCCCTGACGGCCTGTATGGGAATGATTGCCCTTGACCGAATCCGGGGTGACTTCGTTGCTGAAGTCAAGATCCGGGATTTCGACGATGGGGAATGCCTGCTTGGTTGCGGTGAAATAGCGGTAGTCCGTTCCGCTCTGCTCCCAGACGACGTCCGCGCCCACTTCGTGGTTCCCGAAGGTTCCGGTGTAATTGACCTGGGCCTGTCCGGTATAGCGGGAATAGAGGGAGTGGCTGTCCATCAGGGTGTTTACGCCGGATGAAAGGTGGGGCGACATTCCGGCCGTCATTGTCACGAATCCTGTGACGGGGTCGCTGCTGCCGTACTGGGGTGTGGACTGGGCCGCGGGGAGCATCAGACGCTTCGAAAGGACGTTCTGGAAGTCGTAGCTTAGCATCGCCCTTGCCGTCAGGCCCTTCAGGAACGGGGCCCGGTACTCGAGTGACAGCGCTGTCTGGACATAGCTGTTTTCCTTCTGCTGGAATCCGGATTCGTCCCTTGCAATAAGAGGATTCTGATAGCCTATGTAGGTTCCGTCAGGAAGCCGGGGGTTTGTCGTGGGCCTTGCTGAGATGGTGTAGAACACGATGTTCTTGTAGCCGTACTGCGCTCCGCCGCCGTCGAGGGAGGCGGTAGGGTCGGAAGAACCTGCGGAGACGCCGCTCTGGTGGCGCTGCTCGATTCGTCCGGAGAGGTCCAGCTTCAGGGTGAGATCCTTTGTCAGGGATACATCTACGTTAGAGCGGACATTGTAGCGTTTGAACCATACGTTGTCGATCAGGCCGTCCTGAAGCAGTGTGCTGCCTCCGAGGAAGTAGCGTACGGTTTCGTTTCCTCCGGAAATGGTGACGTTATGATTCTGTCCCACGGCGACATCCTTGAAGATGAGTTTCATCCAGTCCGTGTTTCCGAAAACGCCCTGGGGGTCTGTCGCGGTGCCGTTGATATAGGCGATCTGCTGGTCCGAGTAGTCGCGGGTAAGGCCGTCGAGGTCCGTCGCGAGATTATGCCAGTAGGCGTACTCCGGGCCGTCCAGGAGTTCAACCATATCGGTGTTCCTGGAAAAGGTGACGCTTCCGTTGTATGTCAGGGTGGGCTTGGACTCTGAGCCGCGCCTCGTCGTGACCAGTATTACGCCGGATGCGCCTTTCACGCCGTAAACGGCAGCGGAGGCGGCATCCTTGAGAATCGTGATGTCAGCGATTTCGGAAGGGTCCAGATTGGAGAATTCGCGTTCAACACCGTCCACAAGCACGAGGGGAGTGGCGGTGCCTGTCGTGGAGACGCCTCTGATATAGATGGCGGCGTCGTTTTCGCCGGGAAGTCCGGTTGTCTGGCGGGATACCAGACCGGGCAGGAGGCCGCCCAGCATCGCGGAGATGTTGTCCGCCGGGGCGGCGGCGAGGTTGTCGTTGCCGATGGAGGCGATGGACCCGGTAAGGGTTCCCTTTTTCTGGAAGCCGTAACCCACGACGACGACTTCGTCAAGGGAGACGGCATCGTCCTCAAGGATTATGGTCAGCGGGGTTCCCTCCCAGGGGATGTCCCTCGAAGGCGCGAATCCGATTGCGGAGACGTTCAGGATGTCTCCCTTCTTTACGCCCTGCAGCGTAAAGTTTCCGTCCAGGTCCGTTATCGCGCCTGAGGTGCCTCCCTTTACGGAAACCCCGGCCCCCGGGACCGGCTCTCCCTTGGAGTCCAGCACCTGCCCTGTGGCTTTCCCCTGGGAGAAAGCGACAGCCTGACACGATAAAATGAGCAGCGCAGTGGCTGCCAATTGTCTCAGTGTTCTCTGCATTTTTGTGCGGAGTTATTTTCCGGTGGTTGTTTCAGACTGCTAATATAACGTTTTTTTGCGATATTTGCCCCTATGAATCGTTATTTGCCCATCTTATCAATAGTTTCTGCAGCCGTTTTCCTTTCCTCAGCCTGCACGAAAGAGTATGACCTTTGTGTTTATGGCGGTACGGCGTCCGGAATAATGGCTGCTTATGCGGCAGCTGAAGAAGGTCTCGATGTTGTCATCGTGGAGCCCACGGAACGCTTCGGCGGGCTTACCGCCGGCGGCCTCGGGCAGACCGACATCGGCAACACCGACATCGTCCGCGGTCTTGCCCTCGAGTTCTACCGGAAGATTGGCACGGACCTGTCCCATCCGGACAAGTGCGTCTTCACCCCTTCCTCCGCCCTCCGTGTTTTCGAAGAGTATCTGGCCCATCCAGGGATCAAGGCCGTCAAGGGATATCACCTCGCAGGTGTCGTAAAGGAAGGCGCTGCCATAAAGTCAATCCGCGCGGCAAAGGGGGCGGACACGCTCACCTTCCGTGCGAAATGGTTTATCGACTCGTCGTACGAAGGCGACCTAATGGCGGAAGCCGGAGTAAGCTACCGGACCGGTCGCGAAGACAACAGCGAATACGGCGAGACCTGGAACGGGGTCCAGATGCTCAGCGGACACCAGTTCCCTGACGGAGTGGACCCGTACGTCGTCCCCGGCGACCCTGAAAGCGGTCTTCTCTGGGGAATCAGCGACCGGGAGCCCGGGCTTCCCGGATCCGGGGACGGTCTTATCCAGGCCTACAACTACCGTATCTGCCTCACGGACAGCCTTGAGAATATGGTGCCCATTACGGAACCGGAGAACTACGATCCTTCCAGATATGAACTCCTCGTCCGTTTGTATGAGGCCCAGCCCGGAAAGACCGGCGTCAACGACTATTTCATCTGGAGCCTTATGCCCGGCCGTAAGACCGACATCAATAACCGGGGCGGCTTCTCTACGGATATGATAGGGATGAACTACGACTATCCGGAAGCCTCCTGGGAACGCCGCGAGCAGATAAAGAAGGCCCATAAGGACTACACGCTGGGTCTGCTGTATTTCACCGCCACGGACCCCCGTGTCCCCGAGGCTCTGCGGAGGGAGGTCGCAAGGTGGGGGCTCCCGAAGGACGAATACGTGGAATCCGGCCACTGGACACCTCTTCTGTACATCCGCGAAAGCCGCCGTATGGTGGGCGGATACGTTGCGACGCAGGCTGACTGCGAAGGCACCCGGACCGCCCCTGACCCTGTGGCTCTTGCCGCCTATACTATGGACTCGCACAACTGCCAGAGAGTTGTCGTCCACAAGGACGGGAAGGCTATGGTAAAGAACGAAGGCAATGTTGAGATGCCCGTGTGGAGCCCATATCCCGTATCCTACAGGTCTATGACACCAATACGCTCCGAATGCGTCAACCTGCTTGTCCCGGTGTGCTGCTCCGCAACCCATATCGCCTATGGGTCCATCCGTATGGAACCTGTCTTTATGTGTATGGGCGAAGCTGCCGGAAGGGCTGTCGCCATAGCGGAAAAGGGAGGCCTCGGTGCCGTGCAGGATGTAGACAGCAGGGACATTGTTGCTCGTTTGAAGTAAAGTTTCTAAATTTGCCGGGTAATAAAACCTAGATGGAAATGACAGAGAAAATAGACAAGACGATGCGCGACAGCGCGGCCCTCAGGTGGACCGCTCTCGTGCTGATTGCGATGATGATGTTCTTCGCTTACCTGTTCGCAGACATACTTTCGCCCCTGAAATCCCTCCTTGAGGCGGAACGCGGATGGGACAGTGCAACGTTCGGAACATATGCCGGAGGCGAGTATTTCCTCAACGTGTTCTTCTTCTTCCTGATCTTTGCGGGTATCATCCTGGACAAGATGGGAGTGAGGTTCACCGGAATCCTCTCCGCCTCGCTTATGGTTGTCGGCGCGTGCATCAAATGGATAGGTGTCAGCGACTGGTTCCAGGCTACCGCTGCCTGTGACTGGCTGAATTCCTGGTGGACGTCATTCCCCGGCAGCGCGAAACTCGCAACCCTCGGATTTATGATATTCGGCTGCGGCTGTGAGATGGCCGGGACAACCGTATCCAAGGCTATCGCAAAATGGTTCAAGGGCAAGGAGATGGCGATGGCGATGGGCGTTGAAATGAGCATCGGCCGTCTTGGCGTTTTCGCTGCGATGTGGATTTCCCCGGCCATTTCGAAGGCGTTCCCGGATGCTGTGGGCTCCCCGGTCCTTTTCGGTACGCTCCTTCTTCTTATCGGCCTTATCTCCTTCACGGTATTTACTTTTATGGACCGGAAGTTTGACAGGCAGCTTGAGGAAATAGGCGAGAAGGACACCTCCAAGGCTGACGAATTCCAGATCAAGGATCTCGGGAAGATATTTTCCTCGAAGATGTTCTGGATTGTCGCTATCCTTTGCGTGCTTTACTATTCCGCAATCTTCCCGTTCCAGAAATACGCAACCAACTTCCTTGAGGAGACCCTCCAGGTTGAGGCCGCACTGGCCGCCCGCCTTTTCAGCGTGTTCCCTATCCTTGCAATGGTCCTGACTCCCTTCCTGGGCCTGTTCCTGGACAAGAAAGGCAAGGGGGCGACGATGCTTATGGTCGGTGCCCTGATAATGGTGGTATGTCACCTCAGCTTCGCCTTTGTCCTCCCCGTCTATAAGGCATCCTGGCTTGCCGTGGTGCTGATTCTGGTGCTCGGAGTGAGCTTCTCGCTCGTTCCCGCTGCCCTCTGGCCCTCGGTTCCCAAGATTATCGATGAGAAAATCCTCGGTTCCGCATATTGCCTTATCTTCTGGGTCCAGAACATCGGCCTCTGGGGCGTTCCGCTCCTTATCGGCGCGGTCAACAAGGCTACCGGCGGCTATACCGTGCCTATGATCATTTTCGCGAGCTTCGGCGTAATCGCGTTTCTTTTCAGCCTCCTTCTGAAGGTCGAAGACCGGAAGAAGGGATATGGGCTCGAACTTCCCAACATCAAGGAAGACGAGGTGGCTGCCGTAGCTGAGGCTCCTCTGGTGGACGCTGAGACCCTCGCAGAGGAACTTTCCAAGGACGAATGCTCGGAAAAGTAATGGCTTCTCGTGGCAATTCAAAGGCGGCGTGGCTCAAGTGGGCCGCGCTTGCCTGTCTTGTAGTGCCGATGTTCGCATCGTACTACTTCGACGATATGTTCTCAAGCATCTCCTACCTGTTTGAAGATGCTTCTTTGACAATGCTGGGATGGGATGCTGCGGGCTACGGGCTGTACGCCAGCGGCTATAGCGTCCTGTGCGTCTTCGGAGGGCTCGTCATAGGCGGAATCCTCCTTGACAAGTGGGGTGTCCGCGTCAGCGGCTCGCTGTTCGTCGGAATGATGGTTCTCGGGGCCGGGATCGTGACGGCGTCGCTGCTTCACGGCGGCGAAGGCTCGCTCACTGCGGCTTATGTCGGCGTTATGCTCTTTGGCCTTGGCAGTGAAATTGCCGGCACGGCCGTCACCCGCAGCATCGCAAAATGGTTCAGAGGCGGGCCTATAGCCCTCGCGATGGGCCTTCAGCTCGCTATCGCGCGCCTTGGCACCGCCTTCGCGCTGGTTATCTCCCCGCGCCTCGTCCAGGAGGTCTCCGGCCACGTATATACCCTCTCCGAGACCGCCCGCCCCGCCCTGCTCGGGATGGGCCTTATGGCTCTTGGCCTTATTCTCTGGGCGCTTTTTGTCGCCCTGGATCACCGTAAGGAGGGGGAAGTGTCCCCCTCTGGAGCATTTGCCGTGATACGGTCGCGAAGCGACGCGGAGGAGGGGGACACTTCCCTCTCCGGAGAATCAAGGGAGACAGAGGATGTGCCTTCGAAGGAGGGAAAGGATGAGTTCCGGATGAGGGACGTTGTCGGGGTACTACGGAACAAGAACTTCTGGGTCCTCGGACTCCTTTGCGTGCTGTTCTACTCCAGCATCATCGCCTTTAAGAAATTCGCCGGAGCGATACTGATTCCGCGCTTTGACATACCTGCATCGGCTGCCGGCTGGATGGTGTCCATGCTGCCGTTCTCGACAGTTATCTTTGCCCCGCTTTTCGGCGTCCTGGTGGACAAGGCCGGTCACGGTACGCGCTGGATGGTAACCGGCGCCATCCTCGCCCTTGTGGCTCACCTGCTCCTTGCGTTCGCCCCCGAGGGAGTGCCCTTCTGGGGCTATCTTGCGATGGTGCTGCTGGGCTTCGGCTACTCCCTTGTCCCCGCCGCCCTCTGGCCATCAGTCCCCAAGATCGTCCCTGACAAGGTCCTCGGGACCACGTACGCACTTATCTACTGGGTCCAGAACCTGGGTCTTCTGAGCTTCAAGTGGATTGCGGGCGTTATCCTGGGCCGTCATACGGCAGCTCCGGGCCCTGACGCGGCAGCATCGGCCCTTTCAGGCCCTGTCGCCGTCGAGATGATGTTCGTCGCGCTCTGCGTCGCCGCAGTTGCGACGGCCCTCCTGTTCCGCCGCGTCTCCCGCCGTAACCCCGCCCTCGGTCTTGACGCCCCAAGCCGATAATCGCGAAAAATAGTTATCTTTGCCAGACGATGTACAAAGGACTGGACCAGATTGACTCCCCCAAGGACCTGAAGAAGCTCTCCAGGAAGGACCTCCCGAAGGTTTGCGAAGATATCCGCCGTTATATGGTGGAGTGCTGCGCCGTCAACCCCGGACATTTAGGGTCCAGCCTCGGCGCGGTGGAGATAATCGTGGGCCTTCATTATGTATATGACACACCGGAGGATAAAATCGTCTTCGACGTCGGGCATCAAGCTTATGCCCATAAGATTCTGACCGGCCGCCGCGAAGCTTTCCGGGGCAACCGTAAGGCCGGAGGGATCAGCGGCTTCCCCCGAAGGGATGAAAGCCCGTATGACGCGTTCGGCGCCGGTCATTCATCGACATCCATTTCCGCAGCCCTGGGCTTTGCTGAGGCTGCGAGATTAAGCGGACAGACGTACAAGTCCGTGGCTCTCATAGGAGACGGCGCCCTGACGGGCGGCCTTGCCTGGGAAGGCCTTAACAATGCAGGGGCCAGTAACGCAGACATCCTTGTCATCCTGAACGACAACAATTTCTCGATTGACAAGCCCATCGGAGGCCTTCACGACTATCTGCTGAAAGTCACAACCTCTTCAGCATATAACCGCCTGAAGCGCCGTGTCTGGACCTCCCTTGGAGAAAGCAAGTTCCGCGCGAGGGTCCAGAGATGGGTCATCTCCACCAAGTCCAATATCGTCCGTTCTTCCGGCGGAGACCTCTTCGAGGCCCTGGGGTTCCGCTATTTCGGGCCCATCGACGGAAACGACATCGACCAGGTCACGACAACCCTTTCCAAGCTCCGGAACCTCAAAGGCCCCCGTATCCTTCACTGCATTACAAAAAAAGGTGCCGGCTATGCCCCTGCGGAAGCGGACCCTACGGTCTGGCATGCACCTGGAAAATTCGATCCCCTGACCGGGCAGCGGCAGAAAAAAGTCTATGACGCCGCCCGTTACCAGGACGTTTTCGGGAAGACGCTGGTTGAACTCGCAAAACTCGACGGAAAAGTCGTGGGCATAACCCCTGCGATGGCCTCCGGTTGTGGGATGACCCAGTTCCAGCAGGCATTCCCGGAGAGGTTTTTCGACGTCGGTATTGAAGAGGAGCACGCTGTGACCTTCTCTGCCGCCCTTGCCGCCGGCGGGCTGAAGCCTTTCTGCAATATCTATTCATCTTTCTCCCAAAGGGCTTACGATCAGATAATCCACGATGTCGCCCTTCAGAAGCTGCCGGTTACGCTCTGCCTTGACCGCGCCGGTCTTGTGGGCGAGGACGGTGCAACTCATCAGGGAGCCTTCGACCTCGCCGCTTTCCGGTCCATCCCGAACTGTACTGTCGCCGCCCCCCGCAACGAGCTTGAACTGAGGTCTATGATGCACTCCGCCCTTTCCGCCAAGGAAGGTCCCTATATTATAAGGTATCCCCGGGGAACCGGAGAAGGTGTGCAGTGGGAGGATGTTCCCGTCGAGCCCGTCGAGCCCGGAAGGGGAGTCTGCCTTGCAAAGGGCAAGGGGCTTGCAATCCTTGCGTTAGGTCCTGTTGCCAACCGGGCCTTCGAGGCAGCGGAGCGTCACCGTATAGACTACTGGGTGGGCCCGTCTGTCTACGATATGCGTTTCCTTAAGCCCATCGACACCTCGATCCTCGAGGAGATAGCCAATAATCACCACGCTGTACTGACAATAGAGGACGGCGCACTGAAGGGCGGACTGTACAGCGCAGTATGCGAGTTTTTCGCTCCAAGGGATAACGCGCCTATCATCCGCGGGCTCGGTATTCCGGACAAATTCATAACTCACGACACTCAGGCCGCCCAGAGGGAGTCCTGCTGCCTCTCCACCGAGGAAATTTTTGACATCGTGAGAGATATGATGAAAAAATAATCAAAAAATTTTTTGCAGATTCCCAAAAACTCTCTATCTTTGCACTCCCTTTCCGATAGGAAGGGTTTGAGCCGCCGATATAGCTCAGTTGGCCAGAGCACGTGATTTGTAATCTCGGGGTCGTGGGTTCGAATCCCTCTATCGGCTCGAAAAGGGCCTTGAAATATTGAAAAAAGCCAATGGGAGGTTCGCATAGTGGCAATTGCGGCGGACTGTAAATCCGCTCCCTCAGGGTTCGGTGGTTCGAGTCCACCACCTCCCACATTCTATTGAAAGTTTGAGGTGCTTCCGCAAATTTTCAGTGGAAAATTTGCGGAAGTAGCTCAGTTGGTAGAGCATTAGCCTTCCAAGCTAAGGGTCGCGAGTTCGAACCTCGTCTTCCGCTCATATAAGCCGGTGTAGCTCAGGGGTAGAGCGCATCCTTGGTAAGGATGAGGTCATGAGTTCAAATCCCATCACCGGCTCTTTTTGTGATTGAAAACAAATTGTTTAAACAATACATTAATTATGGCAAAAGAAACATTCCAGAGAACCAAACCGCACGTCAACATCGGTACTATCGGCCACGTTGACCACGGTAAGACCACCCTCACCGCTGCCATCACGAAGGTGCTCGCAGAGCGCGTTTCCGGCAACGCTGACAAGGTGAAGTCTTTCGACCAGATTGACAACGCTCCCGAAGAGAAGGAGCGTGGTATCACCATCAACACCGCTCACGTTGAGTACGAGACTGAGAGCCGCCACTATGCGCACGTGGACTGCCCTGGTCACGCTGACTACGTGAAGAATATGGTTACTGGTGCAGCCCAGATGGACGGTGCAATCCTTGTGGTTGCTTCCACCGATGGTCCTATGCCCCAGACCCGTGAGCATATCCTCCTCGCCCGCCAGGTGAACGTCCCCAAGATCCTCGTTTTTATGAACAAGGTTGATCTTGTTGACGATGAGGAAATGCTTGACCTCGTGGAGATGGAAATCCGCGACCTCCTTGCTTTCTACAAGTTCGACGAGGACTGCCCCATCATCCGTGGCTCCGCCCTTGGCGCACTCAACGGCGAGAAGGTTTGGGAAGACAAGGTCATGGATCTTATGAATGCAGTGGACGAGTACATCCCGCTTCCTGAGCGTCTTGTTGATAAGGACTTCCTTATGCCTATCGAGGACATCTTCTCCATCACCGGACGTGGAACCGTCGTTACCGGCCGTATCGAGGCAGGTACCATCCACGTCAACGACCCTGTAGAACTCGTCGGATTTGGCGATGAGCCCCGCAGCACTGTCGTTACCGGTGTTGAGATGTTCCGCAAGCTCCTCCCTCAGGGAGAGGCTGGTGACAATGTAGGTCTTCTCCTTCGTGGTGTTGACAAGAAGGACGTTAAGCGCGGCGAAGTCGTTGCAAAGCCCAAGTCCATCACTCCTCACACCATCTTCAAGGCTCAGATCTACGTCCTCAAGAAAGAGGAAGGCGGCCGTCACACTCCGTTCCACAACCATTATCGTCCCCAGTTCTTCATCCGTACCCTCGATGTTACCGGTGAGATTATGCTCCCCGAGGGTGTAGAGATGGTTATGCCTGGCGATAATGTTGAAATCACCGTTACCCTCATCACTCCTGTTGCTATGAACGAGGGACTCCAGTTCGCTATCCGCGAAGGTGGACGTACCGTCGGCGCAGGCCAGGTTATCAAGGTTATCGAGTAATTTCACCTATGCCATTCGGGCGGGAACCCTCTTGGGGGTACCCGCCCTTCATAGGGGAATAGAACAAGGGTAGTTCAGCGGTCTCCAAAACCGTCGATGTGGGTTCGAATCCTGCTTCCCCTGCAAATATCAAAGGTTACGATTTGGTAAATGTTTAACAGACATCCGGATTCCCGCTTCCAATTTTCCGGTGTCCATTAAAAGCTAAGATGAGAAAGTTTTTTGGCTATCTTAAGGAGTCGTACATCGAACTGACCAAGAAGGTCACGTGGCCCACTTGGAGCAAGCTCCAGAGTTCCGCTCTGCTTGTCCTTGTGACGACCGTGATCCTTGCAGCCGTCGTGTTCGTAATGGACTTCGCTTTCCAGCATCTGATGGAGCTTATTTACGCATTGTAATTGATTTGATCGTTTATGGCTGACAAAAAATGGTACGTACTTCGTACCGCGGGAACTAAGGAAAAGAAAGCCGCTGAATACCTTCTTAAGGAAATAGAGAGACACGCTGAACTCCAGGCAATGGTGGATCAGGTGCTCGTCCCTGTCAAAAAGGAGATCGTCACGAAAGACGGCCGCCGCAAAGAGGTCGAGAGACTCCTTTTCCCCGGCTATGTCCTCATTCACGCGGAACTTAACCCTGACCTTGAGTTCGTTATCCGCAACGGAATTCCCGGAATGTCCGGCTTCCTGACGGAGAAATCCGGCAAGAACCCCTCCGAGCGCGTCCCCGTCCCCATCCGGGATGAGGAGGCCGCCCGTATCCTTGGAGTCCAGGACGAAAACGCAACCGCAGCAGCTGAAACGCTCGTCAATTTCACCGTAGGAGAGTCCGTCAAGATTACCGACGGCCCGTTCAACGGCTTCAACGGTACAGTGGAAGAAATAATCGAAGACAGAAGCAAGTTGAAGGTAATGGTAGTTATCTTCGGGAGGAAAACACTCCTTGAACTGAGCTTTACTCAAGTAACTAAAGAATAACAAAGAATCATGGCAAAAGAAGTTACCGGATTCATCAAGCTCCAGATCAAAGGCGGCGCAGCTAACCCTGCACCTCCGGTGGGACCTGCTCTCGGTTCCAAGGGACTTAACATTATGGACTTCTGCAAGCAGTTCAATGCTCGCACTCAGGACAGGGCCGGAAAGGTTCTCCCTGTTGTTATCACAGTCTATTCTGACAAGTCCTTCACATTCGAGGTAAAGCAGCCGCCCGTGGCCGTTTCCCTTAAGGAGGCAGCCAAGATCTCAAAGGCTTCCGGCGAACCCAACAGAAAGAAAGTGGCAACTGTTACCTGGGACCAGGTAAAGCAGATTGCCCAGGACAAGATGCCCGACCTGAATGCATTCACGATCGCTTCCGCAATGAAGATGGTCGCAGGAACCGCACGCAGTATGGGTATCCGAGTAGAAGGCGAATTTCCCAAGGATCTTTAAACACACGCACGAATTATGTCCAAGTTAACGAAAAACCAGAAGGCTGTCCTTGCCAAGTACGACAAGACCCAGCTATATTCTCTTCAGGACGCGTGCGCTCTTCTGAAGGAAATCAATTATGCTAATTTCGACGCATCCGTCGAAATCACCACCAACCTTGGCGTTGACCCCCGTAAGGCCAACCAGATGATCCGTGGCGTTGTCACTCTTCCTCACGGAACTGGTAAGGTTACGCGCGTGCTCGTGCTTTGCACTCCCGACAAGGAGAACGAGGCAAAGGAAGCCGGCGCTGACTACGTAGGTCTGGACGACTATATCCAGAAGATCAAGGATGGTTGGACTGATGTCGATGTGATCATATGCACCCCGTCCGTTATGGCAAAGGTGGGCCAGATCGGCCGTATCCTCGGTCCCCGCGGACTTATGCCTAACCCCAAGACCGGCACCGTTACGATGGATATCGCTAACGCTGTCAAGGATGTCAAGGGCGGTAAGATCGACTTCAAGGTGGACAAGACCGGTATTATCCACGCCGCTATCGGCAAGGTCTCCTTCACCCCGGAGCAGATCGCAGACAACGCCCGCGCTATCGTAAACGCCATCCTTAAACTCAAGCCCCAGGCTCTCAAGGGAACTTATCTCAAGGGCGCAACCCTTTGCACCACTATGAGCCCTGCCGTCAAGCTTGACATCAAGGGATTCACTTCAGGTTCAGCTGAATAAGGAAGGAGGGAAAGACTATGAAGAAAGAACTCAAAGCCCAGGTTATCGAGGCCATCAAGGCCAATATGGCCCAGTATCCCAACTTCTATATCACTGATATAGCAGGTCTTAACGCATCTGAGACTTCCGCCCTCCGTCGCGATTGCTTCAACGAGGGAATCAAGCTCACCGTCGTCAAGAACACTCTCCTCCACAAGGTCATCAAGGATTCCGGTAACCCCGAACTCGAACTCCTCGTTCCCGCTCTCGAAGGCAATACCGCCCTTATGTACACGGAGGCCCCCGCAGTTCCTGCAAAGCTTATCCGCAAGTACAACAAAGCCGGCTCCGAAAAGCCCGCCCTCAAGGCCGCTTATGTTCAGGAGTGCGCATTTGTCGGCGCTGACAAGCTCGAGGAACTCGTCAACATCAAGTCCCGTGAAGAACTCATCGGCGACATCGTGGCTCTTCTGCAGTCTCCCATCAAGAGCGTCGTTTCCGCTCTCCAGAATGCCGGCGGCGCTACTGTTGCAGGACTTGTCAAGACCCTTGAAGAAAGATAAATCAATAATAACAATTAAAATAAACAACAATTATGGCAGATGTAAAAGTTCTCGCAGAAGAGTTGGTAAACCTTACTGTGAAAGATGTCCAGGAGCTTGCTAAGATCCTGAAGGAAGAATATGGTATTGAGCCCGCAGCAGCAGCAGTTGCAGTTGCAGCTCCCGCAGCCGCCGGTGAGGCAGCAGCCCCCGCAGAGCAGACTGAGTTTGACGTCGTCCTCGTCAGCGCCGGTCAGTCCAAGATCAACGTGATCAAGGCTGTCAAGGCCGCTACCGACCTCGACCTCAAGGGTGCTAAGGACCTCGTTGACAAGGCTCCTGCTACCATTAAGGAGAAGGTCTCCAAGGCCGACGCTGAGGCTCTCAAGGCAGCCCTTGAGGACGCCGGTGCAGAGGTGGAGATCAAGTAACTACCCCCTTCCCTAACGGAAAGGGAGTAAAATCAGGTTTAGAGCCCAAGGTAGGCTCTAAACCTTTTTTCCGTCTAAAAAGTTTTTCTCCTAAGCGAAGGCAGAACAATGTCACAAAAGCCCAATACAAAGCGTATTAATTTCGCGACCTCCAAGATCCTGGAATACCCCGACCTTCTTGAAGTCCAGCTTAAGTCCTTCCGCGACTTTTTCCAGCTGGAGACGACTCCTGAAAGCAGGAAGAACGAAGGCCTCTACAAGGTGTTTCAGGAAATTTTCCCCATAGAGGACACGAGGAACAACTATGAGCTCAAGTTCATCGACTACTTCATAGATCCTCCCCAGTACTCCATCGAGGAATGCCTTGACAGGGGTCTCACATACAACGTACCCCTGAAGGCAAAGCTTCAGCTTTCGTGCACAGATATGGACCACGAGGACTTCGAATCCACGACCTCTGACGTCTACCTTGGGAACATCCCTTATATGACTCCCTCGGGAACGTTCATCATCAACGGTTCTGAACGTATCATCGTGTCCCAGCTGCACAGATCCCCCGGCGTGTTCTTCGACCAGTCGATGCACGCGAACGGTACCAAGCTCTATTCAGCCCGTATCATTCCGTTCAAGGGATCCTGGATCGAGTTTGCAACTGACATCAACAATGTTATGTATGCTTACATCGACCGTAAGAAAAAGCTGCCCGTGACTACTCTCCTGAGGGCCATCGGATATAACTCCGACAAGGATATCATCGATATCTTCGGCCTCGCAGACGAGGTCTCCGCTGACCGCGGAACCCTCGAAGCACAGAAGGGAAGAGCCCTGGCGGCCAAGGTCCTCAAGACGTGGACCGAAGACTTCGAAGATGAGGATACCGGTGAGGTCATCCCCATCGAAAGGACCATCGCAATCGTCGAGAGGGGTGAAATCCTCGACGACGACACTATCGAGAAGATAGTTGATACGGAGGTCAAGACCGTCCTCCTGCAGAAGGACGAGGTAGGATCGGCGGAGTATGCCATCATCTACAATACCCTGCAGAAGGATCCTACAAACACGGAAATCGAGGCTGTCAACTACATCTACAAGCAGCTCCGTAATTCCGAACCGCCGGATGAGAACACCGCGCGTGATGTCATCGACAAGCTCTTCTTCTCCGAGAAGAGGTATGACCTTGGCAGCGTGGGCCGTTACCGCCTCAACAAGAAGCTGGATCTTACCATCGATCCCGCGGTCCGCGTTCTCACCAACACCGACATCATCGAGATCATCAAGTATCTCATCCAGCTGATCAACTCCCGCGCTACCGTCGACGATATCGACCACCTGTCGAACCGCCGCGTCCGTACCGTCGGTGAGCAGCTTGCAAATCAGTTCTCAGTGGGCCTTTCCCGTATGGCGCGTACCATCAGGGAGAGGATGAATGTCCGCGACAGCGAGCAGTTCAGCCCCATCGACCTGATCAACGCGAAGACCCTGAGCTCCGTGATCAATTCCTTCTTCGGAACATCACAGCTCTCCCAGTTTATGGACCAGACCAACCCTCTCGCGGAGATTACTCACAAGAGGCGTCTGTCCGCTCTGGGCCCCGGCGGTCTTTCCCGTGACAGGGCAGGATTCGAAGTCCGTGACGTTCACTACACTCACTACGGCCGTCTCTGCCCTATCGAGTCCCCTGAAGGTCCTAACATCGGCCTTATTTCCTCGCTCTGCGTTTATGCGAGGATCAACAACCTCGGTTTCATCGAGACTCCCTACCGTGAGGTTCACGGAGGTAAGGTGGACCTGAGCGACAAGGGATGGCACTATATGAGCGCTGAGGAAGAAGAGAAGAAGCTCGTCTCCCTTGCGAACGTGAATATGGCTTCCGACGGTACTATCACGGATGAACGCATCCAGTGCCGTCTCGAGGCTGACTTCCCTGTCGTTACCAAGGAAGAAGTCGACTATATGGACGTCGCTCCTAACCAGATGGCTTCCGTCGCTGCTTCCCTTATCCCGTTCCTTGAGCACGATGACGCTCACCGAGCCCTGATGGGCGCGAACATGATGCGTCAGGCGGTTCCCCTTCTCAGCCCGGAATCCCCGATTGTGGGAACCGGCCTCGAGGAGAGGGTCTGCATCGACTCCAGGACTCAGGTCATCGCTGAAGGCGAAGGTACCGTTACCTATGTCGACGCGAATGAAATCCACATCAAGTACGACCTTACGGAGGACGAGCGTTTCGTGCGCTTTGACCCCGAGGAGACCGTTTACAAGCTCCCGATCTGCCGCAGGACAAACCAGAGCACCACTATCACCCTGAAGCCTGTCGTCCGTAAGGGCGACCACGTCTCAGCCGGTCAGGTGCTCACCGAAGGCTACGCCACTCAGGACGGCGAGCTCGCCCTCGGTCGCAACCTCAAGGTCGCGTTTATGCCTTGGAAGGGTTACAACTATGAGGACGCTATCGTCCTGAGCGAGGAGATGGTAAAGTGGGATATCCTTACCTCCATCCACGTCGACGAGTACCTTACCGAGGTCCGCGAGACAAAGCGCGGAATGGAAGAGCTTACCTCCGACATCCCGAACGTCTCCGAGGATGCAACCAAGGACCTTGACAAGGACGGCATTATCCGTATCGGCGCCCATATCGAGCCCGGCGACATAATGATCGGTAAGATCACCCCCAAGGGCGAAAGCGATCCTTCCCCGGAAGAGAAGCTCCTCAAGGCAATCTTCGGCGACAAGGCCGGAGATGTCAAGGATGCATCCCTGAAGGCAAATCCTTCCCTTAGCGGAACGGTCATCAAGACCGCCCTCTACGCGAAGGTTGCAAAGGAAAGCGGCCGCCGCGGCGCCCGTTCAGACCAGAGAGCCCGTCTCGAAATCAAGCAGCAGGAGTATGACCGCGCGGCTGAAAAGCTCCGCGTCAGCTTCATCGACAAGCTGTGGGATCTCGTGGGCGGACGCAAGTCAATGGGCGTAAGCGATCTCTACGGTGTGGAAATCTTCCCTAAGGGAAAGGAATTCACCCTGCAGGCACTTCGCGACTGCGACTACGACAACATCAACACATCCCGTTGGGTCAATGACCTTAAGACCTCCGCGCTCGTGCGTGAGCTCATCGCCAACTACTGCATCGCCCGCAAGGAAGCGGCAACCCGCGCCAAGAGGGAGATGGACAAGATCAAGATCGGAGATGAACTCCCGAACGGAGTGATGCAGCTCGCAAAGGTCTATGTCGCAAAGAAGCGCAAGATCACTGTCGGTGACAAGATGGCAGGACGTCACGGTAACAAGGGTATCGTCGCAAAGATCGTCCGTCAGGAAGATATGCCGTTCCTCGAGGACGGTACCCCTGTGGACATCGTTCTGAACCCGCTGGGCGTGCCTTCACGTATGAACCTCGGCCAGATTTACGAGACGGTCCTCGGATGGGCCGGCGCTGAGCTCGGGCTGAAGTTCTCCACGCCTATCTTCGACGGTGCTTCCATCGATGAGATTTGCCAGTACACAGACAAGGCCGGCGTTCCCCGCTTCGGTAAGACGCGTCTTCGTGACGGCGGTACCGGCGACTGGTTCGACCAGCCTGCCACCGTGGGCGTCATCTATATGATCAAGCTCGGTCATATGGTCGACGACAAGATGCACGCGCGTTCCATCGGACCTTACTCGCTGATCACTCAGCAGCCTCTGGGCGGTAAGGCCCAGTTCGGCGGCCAGCGTTTCGGTGAGATGGAGGTATGGGCCCTCGAGGCATTCGGCGCAGCCAATGTCCTGCAGGAGATCCTTACCGTCAAGTCCGACGATGTTAACGGCCGTTCCAAGACCTACGAGGCTATCGTCAAGGGCGATCCTATGCCCACTCCCGGTATTCCCGAATCCCTCAACGTGCTCCTGCACGAGCTCAGGGGACTCGGACTCAAGGTCACATTGGATTAATTACGGATTCTTTGATACGAAACAGTTATGCCTACTTATAACAACAAAGAAAACAAGGTAAAGAGCAACTTCTCGAAGATCTCGATTTCTCTCGCCTCGCCCGAGGATATTACCGAAAGGTCCTGCGGCGAGGTCCTGAAACCCGAGACCGTGAACTACCGTACCTACAAACCCGAGAGGGACGGTCTGTTCTGCGAGAAGATATTCGGTCCCACCAAGGACTACGAATGCTACTGCGGAAAGTACAAGAGAATCCGTTACCGCGGCATCGTCTGCGACCGTTGCGGTGTCGAGGTTACCGAGAAGAAGGTCCGCCGCGAAAGGATGGGTCATATCACCCTTACCGTTCCGGTGGCCCATATCTGGTACTTCAAGAGCGCTCCCAACAAGATTTCGGCGCTTCTGGGCATCCCGGCAAAGAAACTCGAGTCCGTGATCTACTATGAGAAATACATAGTTATCAATCCCGGAATCCTTGGGACCGACGAGGCCCCTATGGAGTTCGATGTCAGTAAGATGAGTCTCCTCTCCGAGGATGAGTATCTTACCTGCATCGACAAGGTCTATGATCTCCGCCGCAAGGCTGAGGCAGAAGGCCGTGAGTGGCCCTCGGAGAACAACTTCGTTGCAAAGATGGGCGCAGAGGGCATCTACGACCTCCTTAAGGAAATCGACGTAGTCGCCCTCTCCAAGAGCCTCCGTCAGCAGATGAGGGAAGAGACATCCCAGCAGCGCAAGACAGAGATCCTCAAGCGTCTTTCCGTCGTGAAGTGGTTCCTCGAGTCCAAGGATGTGAACCGTCCCGAGTGGATGATAATGAAGGTTCTCCCGGTGACTCCTCCGGACCTGCGTCCCCTTGTCCCGCTCGACGGCGGAAGGTTTGCAACGTCGGATCTGAACGATCTGTACCGCCGCGTAATCATCCGTAACAACCGTCTGAAGAAGCTCATAGAGATCAAGGCTCCCGAGGTCATTCTCCGCAATGAGAAGCGTATGCTCCAGGAAGCGGTTGATTCCCTCTTCGACAACTCCAAGAAGTCGTCCGCAGTAAAGAGCGAGTCCAACCGTGCGCTGAAGTCCCTGTCAGACTCCCTCAAGGGAAAGCAGGGCCGCTTCCGTCAGAATCTGCTCGGTAAGCGTGTGGACTATTCCGCACGTTCGGTTATCGTCGTAGGCCCGGAACTCAATATGCACGAGTGCGGACTTCCGAAGTTTATGGCGGCAGAGCTCTACAAGCCCTTCGTGATCCGTAAGCTCATCGAGCGCGGTATCGTGAAGACGGTCAAGAGCGCGAAGAAGATCGTGGACCGTAGGGATCCCGTCATCTGGGACATCCTTGAAAACGTGATGAAGGGTCATCCCGTGCTCCTGAACCGTGCACCTACCCTCCACCGTCTCGGTATCCAGGCTTTCCAGCCCCGTATGATCGAAGGAAAGGCCATCCAGCTTCATCCTCTTGCCTGTACGGCTTTCAACGCTGACTTCGACGGTGACCAGATGGCAGTCCATCTTCCCCTCGGAAATGCGGCAATAATGGAGGCCCAGCTCCTTATGCTCGGCTCCCATAACATCCTGAACCCCGCTAACGGAAGCCCTATCACCGTTCCTTCACAGGATATGGTGCTGGGTCTGTACTATATCACCAAGGAGCGTCCCGGTGCCAAGGGCTCCAAGATGCGCTTCTATGGTCCGGAAGAGGTTATCATCGCCTACGATGAGAAAGTCATCGACATGCACGCCCCTATTATGGTCCGCCTCCCTAAGGACAAGCAGGACCTTTCGAAGGGATACGAGATGGTGAAGACTACCGCCGGGCGTGTAATCGTCAACCAGTACATTCCTGACGAGGTCCCTTACGTCAATGAGGAGCTGGGCAAGAAGGCTCTCCGTACCGTCATCACAGACGTTATCAAGAACACCGGCGTTACCCGCACGGCAAAGTTCCTTGATGACATCAAGAACCTCGGTTACGACCAGGCATTCCGCGCCGGTATCTCCTTCAACCTTGGCGACGTCCTCGTCCCTGAGGAGAAGGAAGCCCTCATCGAGAAGGGTTACCAGGAGGTTGAGTCGATCAAGTCCAATTTCGCAATGGGCTTCATCACCAACAACGAGCGCTACAACAAGGTCATCGACCTTTGGTCCTCCATCGACAACCAGCTCACCGCTATCGTGAAGAACCGTATCTCCGCAGACCAGCAGGGTTTCAACCCGGTCTATATGATGCTGGATTCCGGAGCCCGCGGTTCAACCCAGCAGATCAAGCAGCTGTGCGGTATGCGAGGCCTTATGGCAAAGCCCCAGAAGAGCGGTGCCGCAGGTGCGGAAATCATCGAGAACCCGGTTATCTCCAACCTTAAGGAGGGAATGTCCGTGCTGGAGTACTTCATCTCTACCCACGGCGCCCGTAAGGGTCTGGCTGATACCGCTCTCAAGACCGCAGATGCAGGTTACCTGACAAGGCGCCTTGTCGATGTCTCCCACGATGTGATCATCACCGAGGAAGACTGCGGAACCCTCCGCGGACTTATCGCAACCGCGATCAAGAACAAGGATGAGGTTGTCGAATCCCTCGGAGAAAGGATCCTTGGCCGTACTTCCGTGCACGATATCTTCAATCCCCTTACCGGCGAACTTATCATCAGCGCAGGAGAGGAGATCCGCGAGGATACCGCAGCCCTGATAGATTCCCTCCCCATCGAGCAGGTGGAAATCCGCAGCGTCCTCACTTGCGAGTCCCGTCACGGTGTCTGCGCAAAGTGCTATGGCCGCAACCTGGCCACCAGCCGTATGGTCGAGAAGGGAGAAGTCGTCGGCGTTATAGCTGCCCAGTCAATCGGCGAGCCCGGTACACAGCTTACACTGCGTACCTTCCACGTCGGTGGTACCGCTTCCAGTGCCACTGCGGATTCTTCCATCGAGTCCAAGTACAAGGGTAAACTCGTGTTCGAGGACCTGAGGACTATCGAGCGTATCGATGACGACGGCACCAAGAAGGATATCGTAGTCAGCCGTATGACTGAACTCCGCATCATCGATGAGCGTACCGGAATGACCTATTCCCAATACGACATCCCTTACGGTTCCGTCCTGTACTTCCACGACGGGGATACCGTAAAGGTCGGAGACCTGATCTGCGAATGGGATGCTTACAACGCGACGACCATCGTCGAAGTTGCAGGAACCCTCCGCTTCGAGAATATGATCGAAGGCGTCACCTACCGCGAGGAGAATACTGACGAGTATTCGATGTCGACCGACAAGGTCATCATCGAGGCCCGTGACCGTACGAAGAACCCGTCCATCGTCATCGTTGACGACAACTCCGTAGTTCTTCGCCAGTACAACCTCCCTGTCGGAGCCCACGTAATGATGGAGGACGGCAACAAGGTCAAGATAGGCGACGTCATCATCAAGATCCCCCGTGCGATCGGTAAGGCGAGCGATATCACCGGCGGTCTCCCGCGCGTTACAGAGCTCTTCGAAGCCCGTAATCCTTCGAACCCTGCCATCCTCTCCGAAATCAACGGTGAGGTCCTTATGGGCAAGGTCAAGAGGGGTAAGCGCGAGATCATCGTCAAGAACCGCTCCGGCGTCGAGAAGCACTATGAGGTTCCTATGACAAAGCAGATCCTTGTCCAGGAGAATGACTATGTCAAGGCCGGTACCCGTCTTTCCGACGGCGGTACCTCCCCGACTGACATTCTCAATATCCTCGGCCCCGTAAAGGCCCAGGAATACATCGTGAACGAGATCCAGGCGGTCTATCGTCTGCAGGGCGTCAAGATCAACGACAAGCACTTCGAGATCATCGTCCGCCAGATGATGCGTAAGGTCCAGATTCTCGATCCCGGTGACACTGAATTCCTCCCTGAGGAGCTCGTGGACAAGACTGAGTTTATGGACCGCAACGACGAGATCTTTGGAAAGTACTACATTGAAGAGCCCGGCGACAGCGTCAAGTACGAGCAGGGTGACATCATTGGAGCAAGGGAATTCTTCAGCGAGAACGCTTCCCTCGAGCGTCAGGGCCAGAAGCCTATGGTCGCCCGCGAGGCAAAGCCCGCTACGGCTTCCCAGGTCCTCCAGGGAATCACCCGCGCAGCGCTGAAGACCGGAAGCTTCATCTCCGCAGCCTCCTTCCAGGAGACCACGAAGGTGCTCAGCGAGGCCGCAATCCGCGCCCGTGTAGACCATCTTGAAGGCCTCAAGGAGAACGTCATCTGCGGTCACCTGATTCCCGCCGGTACCGGCCTCGCGGAATATCAGGACATCGTAGTAAGCTCCAAGCAGGATCTTGCTGCACAGATGGAGGATCTTTAGTCCTTCGTCTGTAAAGGGAAATCTCTATTTAGTGACTGGTCCAGAGTATAATCGGCTCTGGACCAGTTTTTTTCTAGCCAAATCCGTCCATTCACTTGTCATTCCCAGCGGCAGGGATTTCCCGGACGTATTTCTACCTGTTCCGCCTCCCCCTCGGTCCGTAACCTGTTCCGACTCCCTCTCGGTCCGTAAACCTGTTACCCATTCCCATCGCACTGGGCGTGAAGTGTAATATGCTGATTTTGAGCTGGTTATGCAAAAGAGGGGTATTGAAAACCGACACCCCTCTTTTGCGTAATAGATTGTATTTCAATATTTTACAGTTCACGCTCAAAATCGGGAGCGGAGCCGGGACCACCGCGGCCGCTGCTGCGGGGTTCGCCTGCGGCGAGCGTTGGGTGACGAAGGAAGAGCGAAAGGCGACGGGGCGAGGGGTGACGAAGGAAGTGCGGAGCGGTGAAATTGGTTTTTTCGGCCCCGTCCGGAAAAATAATTTCACCGCGCAGCAGGGTCGCCGCAGCAGGGTCGCCGCAAAGACGCGGCCGGCCGCCGCAGGGTCGCCGGAGGGGGGCGGAAATGACGGCGAGGCGAGAAGTGACAAAGGAGGTGCGAACCGGGAAATTGGTTTTTGCACAAGGTCTGATTTCATCCGGGGGACCTTGTGCATAAATCGGCCATAGGAGACAAAAACCGCACAAGGTCCGGCACCCAAAATCAGACCTTGTGCACCCGAGGGTGAAGGGCATACGTATACGGTCCCCGGACCGCTTGCTCACGGCTCCGCCTGGGATGACCTTCACCGCCGTCACTTCGGCGGAAAGGAGGAGGTCGGCGACGGCGTTGGAGACTGTTTTCAGTTCGTAACTGAACTTAACAAGCTAAATAACAGTGCGTAATTCGGTTACTTTCCGGTTTTATCTAGAAAAATCCGCAAAAATGTCACCCCGGAGTTTGGAAAAAACAAGTCTCCGGGGTAACTTTATCTTTGGCTATATGTTTGTTTAGAAGTAGACCACGGTCTCTTCCTTGACGGCGGAGAGGATCTGGTTTGCAAGGCGGCTCACACCGAAGCGGAAAAGGTCTTTGTTAAGCCACTGCTCACCGAGGACGGTTCCTACGATGGACCAGTAACAAACTGCGTCCATTGCGGAAGAGATGCCGCCGGCGGCCTTGAAACCGACCTTTCTCCCTGTCCTGTCGTAGTATTTCCGGATGCATTCGCACATTACGTATGCGGCCATAGGCGTTGCGTTGACCTCGACCTTTCCGGTGGATGTCTTTATGAAGTCAGCGCCATTTTCCATAGCGAGGAACGAAGCGTCAGCGATGAGTTCCGGAGTGACAAGAAGGCCTGTCTCGAGGATGACCTTCAGGCAAAGCGGGCGTCCGAGTTCCTTTGAGAGACGGTCCATAAGATCCTTCGTATCCCTTATTTCCTTTCCGGCGGCGTCGTAATGGCCGGCGAGGAAGGTATTCAGCGCGAGGACGATGTCAATTTCATCGGCACCGGCGAGGACTGCCATCTCGACTTCCTTGAGTTTGAGCTCGGGGAAGCTCTGTGAGGAGGGAAAGCATCCCGCGACATTGGTCACGTGGAGTTCGGGGCAGGGGCGGCCTTCCTTCACTGTAGCTGCGAAGTTCGGATATACGCAGATGGACGCGGGGAGGGGGAAATCCGGATAGTCCTTCCGGAAGGAAACGGTCTTTGCGACCAGCTTGGCGACGGACTCATACGTGTCCTTGGGACTAAGTGTCGTAAGGTCCATAATGGAGAAACACTTCTTGAGGATGTCCTCGGAAACAACATTCTCGAGGGATGAGGCAATAAGGTCAAGCTGCCTTCCGATGGCTTCCTTGTCAGGAGTGTAGCCGTACTTTTTAGAAATATCAGACATAATCTATAGTGTTTTGTTTTATCCTTTTATCTGTATCGAAAATCCTTCCGAAAGAAGCGGTGCCGTAATAGCCTCCATCTCCTCCACAGTATATTTCTCAAGGTCCTCCTCCGGAGTTTCGCGGTCGATCGTATAGACCATAATCTCCCGTGGACGGAGCCGTCTTACGATGTCCATCCACCCGTCGGCCCAATCCCCGCTCGAAAACCCAGGCGCCTTCAGGAACATTGTCTGAAGGATGAAATCCCCGTTGAAGCGCTCCAGCGAACTGATAACTTTTTCAAGGTCGTAATGCCCTACGGGGCGGTTTATCAGTGCCGCCAGTTCGGAGGAAGGAGCGTCGATTTTCATAATGGGATTGTCCACCTTCCGCAGAGCCTCGAAAACACTGTCTTTCCAGGCAAGGGTAGCATTGGACAGGACGGATATCTTAGCCGTCGGGTAATGCTTGTCCCTGAGCGCCACGGTAATGTCAATGATCTCGGCGAACTGCGGGTTGAGGGTGGGCTCTCCGTCCCCGCTGAAAGTGATGGAATCGATGGGCGTTCCGTCAGCCTTGCAGCGTTCAAGCGCCGCGGAAAGCTCCCGCCGGACATCTTCCGCCGTGGGCAGAAGCCTGTCCCCGGTACCGTCCTTGTTCCACCCGCATTCGCAGTAGATACAGTCGAAATTGCACAGCTTTCCATTCCTCGGCAGGAGGTTTATCCCCAGCGAGGAACCCAGCCTCCGCGAACGGATGGGCCCGAAAACTGTTTCTTCTCTCATCATAGGTACTCAGGGGGTGTATAGGTTGAGAGTATGTCAAGGTATGTTGAATCCGTCACATAGGAATTCAGCAGCGAGTCCATATCGTAATCCGGCAGGTACTTGTCCCATTTCTTCTTCCAGTCGCGGAACTCAATCTCGCCCTGGACCCGTTTGGCTTCCTCGGTGAGTCTGGCGGCGACGCGGCCAAGCAGCTTCGAGAAGCGGTCTGCGTCACGGAGGTACTGTTCCATACTGTAAAGATAGTCATCAGTAGTGTATCCGTACTTTTCAAGTATACCCTCATAGACAAGAGATGTGTCCGTCTGGCGTCTAAACTCGGATTTTCCAACGAGGTACTGGTCCAGTACGAACATATCGTAGTAGATTTTCTCGAGGTCGTCCTTCGGGATCTTGCGGGGACCGCAGGCGGAAAGCGCCGCAAGAAGCGCTGTGAAAACCGCTATATGGGAAAGCGTCCTTCTCATCTCCTTTATCTCAGGGCTGCGCCGAACTGGGCCTGAAGGGCGGAAAGGACCCGGTCCATCGTACCTTCGACTTCCTGGTCAGTGAGGGTTCTCGAAGGATCCTGAAGGACAAAGCCCATCGCATACTGTTTCTTTCCCGAAGGAATCTTGTCCCCACGGTAGACGTCGAACAGGGTAACGCTCCGGATAAGCTTCTTGCCGGCTTTGAGAGCGGCTTTCCTGAGTTCGGAATAAGGGACGGACTCATCCAGAAGGAGAGCAAGGTCACGGCGGACCTCAGGGAAGCGGGGGAGTTCGGTGAAGGAGAACTTGTCACGCTTTACAAGGGTGAAGAGCTCTTTCCAGCGTATCTCCGCGACATAGACAGCCTGGCGGATACCGAACCGCTTCGAAAGGGCGGGATTCACAGTTCCTATTACGGCGAAGGGCTGGGGTTCACGGCTGGGGAGGCTGTAGGTGATGCCTTCGGCGAAGATATCCTCCGGCGCAGGTCCGGTTATAAGGGAATCAAGATCTACGCGGTAACGCTTCAGCAGGAGCTCCAGATAGCCCTTGAGCTGGAAGAAATTGCTGCCGGCAGCGCCGTTGCGCCATGCTTTCTCGGGCGTTCCGCTAAGGAAAAGGGCGAAGTTCTGATGCTCCTCATAGCCTTCGAGCTTCGTGCCGTCCTTTTCCGGGAGACGCTGATAGACGGAGCCGTACTCGAAGGTACGGATGGCGTTTATCTGGCGGTTCAGGTTGTATGCGATCACCTCCAGACCGCTCAGGAGGAGCGTCTGGCGGAGAACGTTCAGATCAGAGCTCAGCGGATTGACGATATGGACACATTTCTCCGCGGGATATGTCGAGAGGCCCTTGTAGTAGTCTTCCTTGGTGAGGGAGTTGTTCATAGTCTCGACAAAGCCGTTAGCGGCGAGGAAGTTCGAGACTGCGTTACGGACAACTTCCGGCTCGGGCCCTGCGACGGGGTTGACGGATATCCTGATGGACGAAGGGAGTTCGATGTTGTTGTATCCGTAGATGCGGAGGATTTCCTCCACGACATCGCACTCACGGTAGACATCGACCATATAGGTAGGGGCCGCAACGAGCGCTCCGCCTTTCCTTTTCTCGACAAAGATGTAATTCAGCGCCTCGAGAATCTTCTCTATCGTGTCGTGGCCTATTTTCTTGCCGATGAAATTCTCGATCCTGTCATAATCAAGGTCTATCTGCTTCCTCTCGATTTTCTCCGGATAGTTCTCGACAACCTTTCCCACAACCTTTCCGCCGGCAATCTCCTGGATAAGGAGCGCGGCGCGTTTTGCGCCATAGAGGGCGGCCTCAGGGTCTGCGCCCCTTTCGTATCGGAAGGAGGCATCGGTGGAAAGCTGCTGGCTCTTGGCGGTACGGCGGATGGATGCGGGATCGAAGTATGCTCCTTCGATGAAGACATCCTTGGTGGATTCGGTAACGCCGGAATCCTCGCCGCCGAATACACCGGCAATACACATAGGGCCCACGGTGTCGGCAATCACGACATCCTTCGAAGAGAGCTTCCTTTCCACTGCGTCGAGGGTGCGGATCAATTCTCCTTCGGTAGCGCGGCGGACGATAACCTTGCCTCCACGAATCTTGTCCGCATCGAAGGTATGGAGGGGCTGCCCGGTCTCAAAGAGGATGAAATTGGAGATGTCGACGATGTTGTTGATGGGCCTTGAGCCTATTGAGAGGAGTTTATTCTGCAGCCACTGCGGGGAAGGCCCGACTTTGACGCCCTTGACGGTGATTCCGGTATAGCGCGGTGCGCCGGAGGGATCTGTGACCTCGACGGGAATCTCCTTGCCCTCGCCTTCGCGGAATGCATCCACGGAGGGAATCGAAAGCGAGCAGGGGAGGTCTCTGCTCCTCAGGTATGCGTAAAGGTCACGGGCGACGCCGATGTGGGATGCGGCGTCAATGCGGTTTGCGGTAATCTCATACTCGATAACCGCATCTTCTTTGAGATGGAGGAATTCCTTTGCCGGGGTGCCGGGAACGGAATCGGCCGGAAGGACCATTATCCCGTCGTGGGAGGTCCCTATTCCAAGTTCATCCTCCGCGCAAATCATTCCGAAGCTCTCCACTCCGCGGATTTTTGATTTCTTTATCTTGAAGTCTCCGGGAAGCACCGTGCCGATGCGGGCAAACAGGACCTTCTGCCCCGCCGCAACGTTAGGCGCTCCGCATACTACGGTGACAGGCTCCGGTGTGCCGTCATTTACGGTAGTGATATGCAGATGGTCCGAATCCGGATGCTCCACACAGGTCAGCACCTCAGCCACCACAACGCCCTCAAGCCCGCCGGGAATCTCTTCTTCGACGGACAGCGAGTCCACTTCAATTCCAATGGAAGTCATTGCTTCCGCGACCTCTTCCGCTGTCAGTTCGCATCCGAGGTAATCTTTCAGCCAATTGTACGAAAGTTTCATACGTCAATATCTTCTTTTCTGAAAAGGGAGCTTACGAACTCCTTCCTGTCAAACAGTTTCAAATCATCAATTCCTTCGCCTATTCCGACGAACTTCACGGGGACTTTCATCTGGTCCACGATGCCAATCACGACTCCGCCTTTAGCCGTTCCGTCCAGCTTTGTAATTGCGAGAGAGTCCACGCTGGTCGCCCTTGCGAATTCTTTCGCCTGGACAAAAGCATTCTGCCCGGTGGAGGCGTCGAGAACGAGCATAACCTCGTGGGGACCGTCGGGAACAACCTTACGGATGACGTTTCTGATTTTGGTCAGTTCATTCATCAGGTCCACCCGGTTGTGGAGCCGCCCGGCCGTATCTATCAAGACGACATCCGCGCCCCTTGCAACAGCCGCGCTCACGCTGTCGTATGCGACGGAAGCGGGGTCCGCGCCCATAGGCTGTTTCACGATATCGACGCCGGTCCTTTCGGCCCATATCGTGAGCTGTTCCACGGCGGCCGCGCGGAACGTGTCCGCGGCGCCAAGGATCACCTTCTTGCCCCGGGCCTTGAGCATCGCCGCAAGTTTGCCGATGGTCGTCGTCTTCCCTACACCGTTAACTCCCACAACCAGAATCACATAAGGCTTTTTCGAAAAATCGAAGGGCTCTTGCGTAGTTGCTTGTTCGTCAACCTCAAGCAGCTGTCCAATCTCATCGCGGATAACGTCGACGAGTTCATCCATCCCCACATACTTGTCCCTTTCAACCCTGTCCTGAATGTTGTCAAGAATCTTAAGGGTTGTCTCTACGCCCATATCGGAAGAGAGCAGCGCCTCCTCCAGGGCGTCCAGCACATCGTCGTCGATGCGGGATTTCCCTGTGATGGCTCTCCCGATCCTCTGGAAGAAGTTGAGGTTTGTTTTCTGTACACCTTTATCGAAAATTCCCATATCCTACAAATATACTCAACTTTCCGGATTCCAGCAAATGCGCCTATTTTGACAGGCCCACGAGATACGGCCGGAGCGATTCCCACTTGTAATATGGGCCTTTGAAGGGCTCCAACCCGCGGATTGTCGTTTCCCTCTCGTTATATAGGAACTTAACGAGCGTATTTCCCCGCCTGTTCCGGTAGAACACAATCTGAAGGTTCGAGCCCATAGGGATATACCTCCAGGTCGCAAAATCCAGATGCGAATCCATAGGATATCTGTCTCCAGGACCTTTCAGGCCGATGAGGCCCACCAGCGGCAGAAGGCCGCTGTCGTGGCCGAAGCGAAGGTCCGCCACCACACGGCTCCCCGGGGCAAGCGCGGCATCGGCCTTTTCGACTATATCGGCAACGAGGGGTCGGTAGGCGATGATGTTGCATTCACCCCATTCTTCGGGATTGCCTATGCTGCCGTAAATCCAGCTGTTTAGGAACGCATAGGCGCGAAGAAGTTCTTCATCAGTGAGGTAACGGAAAAGGTCCACCCCGCCGGTCTCCGAGGAGAGATCCTGGGAGACGGCGGCGATGCGGACGAACTGATTCATAAAATCCACCCGGTTCCCGATTATGGACTTTGCCTCCGGGGCATCCTTCACGTAACGGCTGATAAAGCCGTCGGGTTCGAGATACTTCGCTTTTGCTTCCTTCCGCTTCGCTTCCTTGTCCCTGAGGAGGGTGCCGGTAAGGTCCACGGGGTCGTGGAGTAAGACTTTCTTGTATTTTTCGCCGGTATTCCAGGAAATCTTGAGATCCGGATCTTCCCTGAGGAGTTCTCCGGTGAAATTCGTCATACTTATTATGCAGCGCTGGATATTGGAAGAGATACAGTCAACCTCCTTGCGCTTACGGAAGGCCTTCCTGTACTTTGAATACATCCTGGAAGCGATTCCGCGGTGCTCGAGAGCGCCTCTTTCGCTGAGTTCCCCCTCCATGTCAATATGTTCGCGGGCGACTTTCTCAAGGTCTTTGAGGAGCTCTTCTCCCTCGTCCGTGAGAAGTTTCATCTCGTGAAGCTTACAGAACATATTGTAGGAGTCGAGCGCCCCTTCGTGCAGCTGCCGCCTTGATCCGTGACGGCCGTAGTGGCTTATATATATGGGCTTATATCCCAGCGGAGCGGGGGTCTCCACAGCGGAGGCGGGAACTTCGTAACTGTGAAAGATTCCGGCGGCGCGGTCGCGGCTGTCCAGGATGGGCTTTGCGAAGTCTTCTTCGGTTATGGGCCTTTGTGCAAAGAGCGGAAAAACCACCGCCATTGCAAACAAAATTGACAAAAATGATTTTTTCATGTCGGAACTCATCGTTTTCGTCAGCAAATATAGCAACAGAAGGCCTTAAAAGCAAGTATGAAAATAAACGTAACCTAAACGTTTAAAAAACGTTTAGCTCAATTATCTTTTTAAACTTTGCCGTGATAAAAATTGATTTGGTTATGAAAAAGATTCATTTCGCTATTGCTTGTTTTGCAGCAGTTTTGCCCTCCTGTGAGAGGGATGCCGCAACGGATACCCCCGAGCCCGGCGATCCGGAGGTTCTCCACGATGAAATCATTCTTGGAGAGAAGTTGGAGGACCCTTATTCAGTTAAGAACATCACTAAAGCCCTGGAGGCCCTCTACCCGACAAAAGCGGGGGCGGTGAGTGTCTCGCCCACCAATCTCTATGTCCGCTTCCTGCCCCGGGACGACAACGAGATGGACACGCTCCTTTCCCTTGGAATCGATGTCCTGGACCATCCGGTCGAGTATCGGGTTGTCCGAGAGGGGGACTGGTATCACGATCCCGGAATTGACGAGGAGTCAATCACGTGGCAGTACGCGGTTGTCCCCACGGATTTCGAATTCCCTTCAGGGATTGCTTATGAGGTGCTCGATGAGTGCTACCTTGCAGAAAATGACCCGGTTACGCGGGCGGATGACGGGATAGACTGGAGTGCGGTGGAGAGGATGTCTTATGTGCTTACCGGGAACGGCGAAATGCTTTCTCCCACGACGAAGGGAGGGAGTGACAATGTGCCTTCCGGAAGGATTACGGTGACGGATGCGGAATACGCGGGAGGGAAACCGGTGGGCCTTTCGGAGGTGAAGGTCTGCTGTAATTCCTTCGTCAAGTTCAGCGTGGCGTACACGGACCGGGACGGGAACTACCATATGGACCGGAGTTTCTCCACTCAGCCACGATACCGGATCGTGTTCCAGAACCGGGCCGGTTTCTCGCAGGGACTCAATCTGATTCTTGTGAGCGCGTCGGTCGCAACGCTGGGGAAAGGCCCCGTGTCCGGGCTTGATGTCAATGTGACTGATAAGGATGACGAGAGGCTGTGGAGACGGTGTGTGGTGAACAATGCTGCGTGGGAATATGTGTCCCGGTGCAAGGAGGCGGACCTTGACCTTACGGCGCCTCCGACGGACCTTCGCCTTTGGGTTTTCAAGAACCTGAAGGACAGTTCGACTCCTATGCTCCACCATGGCGCGATCGTGGATATCGACCTTGTGAAGAAGTATCTCGGTGATTATTCTTCTATCCTGAAGCGTTTCCTCCCGGATGTCACCATAGGCACAAAGGGAGGGAAAGACTATCCCTCCATCTATGCCTCCGTCATCCACGAGCTGGCCCATACGAGCCATTATATGCAGGTCGGGAATACCTACTGGAACAAGTACATTACATATATTCTCAAAACCTTCCTGACCGAGGGCGGTGAAGGTTACGGAAGCGGCTTCGGGGTTAACGCCTGGTACTGCGGGATAGGGGAGATGTGGGGCTATTTCCTTGCAGATACGTTCCTGTCGGACCGCTATGGGCCCATATATGACCCCCTTGGGACGGAGTACTGGTTCCATCCGGAGATTTTTACATATCTGTACAACCGGACCTTCTCCCGCTCAGAACTCCTTCGCGCCCTGAAGCCCTCGGTGACCTCCCTGGACGACCTTGAGGACACACTCATCAGCCTCTACCCCGCACGCGAAACAATGATTCGCCAGGTGTTTAACCGGTATCGCTGATGAAGTTAAGGATGATTCGCCAGGTGTTTAACCAGGTATCGCTGATGAAGTTAAGGATATTGGCGGCGGGAATCCTCGCGGTGTCCTGCTCCCTCGTTCTCGAGGACCGGACCGGGTGCGGACGCTTCCTGGAGCTTTCCCTCAGTGATGCGCCGGCATACCCCGTCTTTGTAGGAATAGCCTCCCCGGGAAACTCCGCCTCCCCGGGAAACACCGCCTCCCCGGGAAACTCCTCCTCCCCGGGAAACACCGCCTCCCCGGGAAACTCCTCCTCCCCGGGATACTCGGCTACGCTCTTAATCGACCGTGACACAGTGCTTTACCTCAATGTGCCAGCCTCCGAGGTGGAGGTCCGCGCCGTGTGCCTTTCCCGCCAGCCCTCCTGGCCGTCCCCAGTCTCGTCGGCCGGCTCGTCTTCGGTCTCTTCGGCCGGGCTATCCCCGGTCTCGTCGTCTGTCTGCTCGTCCGGGCAGTCCCCGGTCTCGTCGTCCGTCTGCTCGTCCGGGCAGTCCGGTAGCCAGGCCCCGGACATCGCCGGTCCCTTCGAACCAGTTATCATTTCCCAGGGAGAGGACTGTCCCCCCGTTTGGCTCTTCCGGGCCGTCATCCCCGCCGGCCAGGCTGATGAAGAAATCCCCGTCCCCATAGACCTCCAAAAGAGCTTTTGCACCGTCACCCTGGAATTCCCCGGTGCCCTTCCCGTGGACGGTGTCGTCCATTCGGCCGCCTCTGCCGCAGCTTCCGGTTCCCCGGTCGCCCCGACCTTCCCGCCCCCTGCCGCCGCTTTGGCCACCTCTATCGGTTCCCCGGTCGCTACGGTTGCCGGCTCCCTTCGCATCGTCGGGGGCGTTGCCGGCTACGATTCCTTTTTCCGTCCCCTCCCCGGGACCTTCATCTTCGTGCTCCCTATGAACGTGCTCCCTGCGGAGGTGCCAGGTTCATCCCAAACACCACTATGCGGATCCTGTTCCGAGTTCGATTCTGGGGAAGGTCGGGCACAAATTTGGGGAAGGTTGGAAAACAGAGGGGGGACCTTCCCCGGGGATAGTGTCCCAGGGCACCCTGAGACCCAATATGGGTGGGGAAGGTCCGGCCCCCAAAATCCGACCTTCCCCGAAAATGGCCTGGACCTTTCCCAAAACCACGGTGGACCTTCCCCAACGGGCCCAACCTTCCCCGAAAACGGCCTGGACCTTCCCCAAAACCACGGTGGACCTTCCCCAATGGGCCCAACCTTCCCCGAAAATGGCCTGGACCTTCCCCAAAACCACGGTGGACCTTCCCCAACGGGCCCAACCTTCCCCGAAAACGCCCTGGACCTTCCCCAAACAGCCCCGGACCTTCCCCGCCCGAAGGTCGTCGAGGGTACGACGTGGGTCCTGTCCTGTCGGCTTCCACGGCAGGTGGACGGATCACTGATGCTGGAGGTGCTTGGCGCTGGGGGTGAGGTAATCCGGACATTTGCCCTGGGGGAGTATATCCTCAGGGCAGGGTACGATTGGTCTGCCCCGTCGCTTGAAGACATCCATATTGTTATGGACCTATCTGTGAACAGGATGGATGTGATTATTGGCAATTATACTGATACTAGACAATTTGAAATACTGATTTGATATGCAAAGGGTTGTTTTAAGGAGGCTCCCTGACGGTATTGAACGCAAGGTGATGCCGTTTCACATAAGTATGGAAGGACTTGAAATGACGGTCCTGTTCAGGGATGATGAAGATTATTCTGTGATGGTGAAGTATATCGTGATATGCGCCAAACGGAAAAATGTGATAGTTGTAATACACAATGTGGTTTCTAATCATGCCCATATAGCTGTGCTTGCCGCTACGCAGTATGACGCGGAGGCGTTTGCCGTGGAGCTGAAAAAGGTTTATGCGATGTGGTTCAGCCGAAAATATGGGGAAAAGAATATCCTTCACAGGGTGGATGTCAAAGCTATCCTTCTTGACACCGACAGGTATGTCCGGTGTGCTCTTTCCTATATAGTACGGAATTCGCTTGATAATGGAGGTGCGGTCCACGAGTACCCGTGGTCCGGCTACCGGGCAATGTTCAGAACATGTCCCGAGACGCAGTTCAAGAAGGTCTGCCTTATGACAAAGCGGGAACGGGAAAAGATTATGCATACCGGGGATGACCTGAGAGACGTGCCGTGGGCCGTCGATGCTTCGGGAAACCTGATTCCTGACTCATTCTGCGATGTGGAGTATCTGGAACAGGTATTTAACGGTGATCAATCCTACTTTCTTAGGACCATAGGAGATGTGGACCCAGCCTGGATGAAGGAGATACTGATAGACAGCCCACGGAAGCAGCTGCCGGATAGCGACTTCTTCCGCGAGGTGGAATCTGTGGCGGAGAGGTGGTTCTCACAGGGTATTGCAGATCTTGTCCGGGAGAAAAAGTTCCGGCTTATGTCATATATATGGCATACTCGGAAAACGACGGTCAACCAGCTTGCCCGGGTTTTCGGCCTTCCCCGAGAGACTGTACGGGAAGCCGTTCGGAGGAAGGGGTAAGGAAAGGACGGCCAGGGTAGGGAGTGGATGGTCGGGGAAGGCAGTGGAGTCGTGGGGAAGGTCGGGCACAAATTTGGGGAAGGTTGGAAAACAGAGGGGGGACCTTCCCCGGGGATAGTGCCCCAGGGTGCCCTGAGACCCAATATAGGTGGGGAAGGTCCCGCCCCCAAAATCCAACCTTCCCCAAAAATATCCCCAACCTTCCCCGAAAACGGCCTGGACCTTCCCCAAAAAATGTCTATATATTGTTTATTTCAAAAAGTTTCGTAACTTTGCACTCCCCAACAGGCGCGGGTGGCGGAATGGTAGACGCGCTAGTTTCAGGAGCTAGTGCTGTAAAAGGCGTGTGAGTTCGAGTCTCATCCCGCGCACGAAGTCCCGATGCTTCAAGGAGGCATCGGGATTTTCGATTTTTTTGGAAAAACGTACCAAAACGAACCAAAACCAAAGCGTACCAAAGCGTACCAAAGCGTACCAAAGCGTACCAAAACCAAAACGAACCAAAACGTACCTAAACCTATAAATGTAATATGCAGGATATCAGGAATATAGCCATCATCGCCCACGTGGACCACGGCAAGACCACCCTCGTGGACCGTATGATTTATCAGGCGAACCTGGTGAGGCGCCCGGAAGACCTCGGGAACCTCATCCTGGACAGTAACGACCTTGAGCGCGAGAGGGGAATCACAATCCTATCGAAGAACGTGTCCGTGACTTACAAGGGCGTGAAAATCAACATTATCGACACTCCCGGCCACAGCGACTTCGGCGGCGAGGTAGAGAGGGTCCTCAACATGGCGGACGGAGTCCTTCTCCTTGTGGATGCCTTTGAGGGCTGTATGCCCCAAACCCGTTTCGTGCTTAAAAAGGCCATCGAGATGGGAAAGAAGCCCATCGTCGTAATCAATAAAGTTGACAAGCCCAACTGCCGCCCTGAAGAGGTCCAGGAAGAGGTGTTCGAGCTTATGTTCAACCTTGGCGCAAGCGACGACCAGCTTGATTTCAAGACCGTTTACGGAAGTGCAAAGCAGGGATGGATGTCCGGCGACTGGAAAAAGCCAACGAAGGATATAACCGCCCTTCTGGATACAATCCTTGAGGAAATCCCCGCTCCGGCACAGCTCGAAGGAACTCCTCAGATGCTTGTCTCCTCGCTGGAGTATTCTCCTTACGTGGGACGTATAGCGGTGGGGCGTATTACGCGCGGCACGCTTAAGGCCGGAATGCCTGTGAGCCTTTGCAAGCGCTACGATATGGTGGAAAAGTCAAAGATCAAGCAACTGATGGTCTTCGAGGGACTGGGCAAAGCGAACGTGGACGAGGTGGAATGCGGCGATATCTGCGCCGTGGTAGGCGTTGACGGATTCGAAATCGGCGATACCATCGCAGACATCGAAAACCCTGAAGCCCTTCCTCCTATCGCAGTGGACGAGCCCACTATGTCGATGCTCTTTATGATCAACAACTCCCCGTTTTTCGGGAAGGATGGAAAATATGTCACGTCGCGTCACCTGAAGGAACGTCTTGAAAGGGAACTGGAAAAGAACCTTGCCCTCCGCGTAAAGCCCGGTGTCAACGCTGATTCCTTCGTGGTTTACGGCCGCGGAGTCCTACATCTTTCCGTCCTTATCGAAACAATGCGCCGTGAGGGCTTCGAACTCCAGGTGGGACAGCCCAAGGTTCTGGACAAGACCGTCAACGGCCAGCGTTGTGAGCCCATCGAGGAACTCTCAATTGAAGTGCCCGAGCAGTTCGTCGGTGCTGCGATCGAGCTTTCAACCCGCCGAAAGGGCGCCCTCGTCAGGATGGAGCCCCGCGGAGACCGTACCCTTCTTGAATTCGAGATCCCGACCCGCGGACTTATGGGCCTTCGCTCGAACCTCCTTACCGCAACACAGGGCGAAGCCGTCGTTGCCCATCGCTTCAAGGATTATCAGCCCTACAAGGGAGATATTGAGATGCGCACAAATGGCTCCCTCGTATCTCTGGAGACGGGTGAGGCAATCGCTTACTCGATGAACAAGCTCCTCGACAGGGGGCGGTTCTTCGTCGAGCCCGGCGAAGAGATTTACGGAGGTCAGGTCGTTGGCGAGCATACCCGTGACCGCGACCTTAACATCAATATATGCAAGACAAAGAAGCTGACAAATGTCCGCGCCTCCGGATCGGATGAGAAAGTCATTCTTCCTCCGGCTATCAAATTCTCCCTCGAGGAGGCTCTGGAGTATATCCAGGAGGATGAACTGGTGGAGGTGACGCCCAACCATATGAGGATGCGCAAAATCGCCCTCGACCCCCTTGCGAGGAAGCGGAATTCGGCTTCGGAAGAATGAGTTTTTGTTTTAGAAAAAATTATTCTTATCTTTGCACCCCTTAATCTGACTTGAGCTCTTATGAACGGAGAATTTGTAATAGCAACAGGAAGATTGGCCTCCGGCAGGACAGAGTTCCTTCTGAAGGCGGGGAAAGAGTTCTTTCAGGAGTTTGGCAATACGGATATCCTGTCCGCAGACATCACTGTGGACGCGGTGGCGGAGAAAAACGGCCGGAGGATCGGCCTTGACCTAACCATCAGCGGTACGGTGACAGTGCCTTGCGACAGGTGTCTTGAGGATTTGGAACTCGAGGTTTCCTCCGCTCCACGGTTCTTGGTGAAGACCGCGGAAGAGGAAGCTGCCGGGGACGGAGCGGAGGAGGACCGGGAGGTGCTCCTTGCTGACGGCTCCGGGAGTCTGGACCTCAGTCAGGCTGTGTACGATTATGTCATCCTGTCTCTCCCGATGGTCAGAACTCACGGGGAAGGCGGATGCAGCGACGCGGCAATCCGTTATCTTGCCGGGGAAGGCTCGGACGAGGAGGCTTCTGAGAGTGTTCAGAGCCCGTTCGCAGCCTTGAAAGGACTTTTTGAGGGAAAATAAAAACAATTAAAATATACAACAATGGCACATCCCAAACACAAACTCTCCAAGCAGAGAAGAGACAAGAGGAGAACCCACGATTTCGCTCCGGTTCCTACCCTCACCGTCTGCCCTAACTGTGGCGCAACCGTGATCTATCATCGCGTATGCCCTGAGTGCGGCTACTACCGCGGTCGTCAGATCATCGTAAAGAGTGCGGAGTAAATCCTCCCACCTCCCGGGCCTCATAGTTCAACGGATAGAACGGAAGTTTCCTAAACTTTAAATCGAGGTTCGATTCCTCGTGGGGCTACCCGAAAAAGCCAGGTAACTACCTGGTTTTTTTTGTCTTTCAAGGTGGCGAATAGTTCTTTTGTACTACTTGACAAAGGCGGGATGTCATTATTTTTGCATAATATGAAGTACAAAGAGAGTCTGTTATTTCTTGCGGCCGGGATGCTTCTTATGGCCGCCTCATGCAATAACTCCGCCGGGGAAAAAGATTCCTGGCGGGAACTCCTCTCGGAAAGTGACCGTCGGGCTGCCCTCAGGGAATGGGAACCGGCCACCGAATATGCACTGAAAGCTCTGACGGCCAAAGACTTGACTGGGGGGGGGCAAGTCGCTTGTACTAAGCCGCCTCTCCGCCCTTGACATAATGACCTGGCGGGATGCCCAGGGGTGGGAGCACGCCGTCGAGGCCGAGCGTCTTGCCCGTACTGAGGGAAGCGATACTCTCATTTCCCAGGCCCTCCTCCAGAAGGGGCGCCTGCAACTTGTAGGGGCCATCACAGAAGGAGAAGCCCAGGATAAAGAAGCCCTTGAAACCCTTGAGGAAGCGCTTGCATACGCTTCCTCAAGTCCGTCCATACAGGCAGATATCCTCCTCCAGATGAGTCAGGCCTATATCGGCCTCAACCGTTTCAGCAATCCCATTGACCCTGTCCTGTATTCAAAAGCCGGCGATTGTATAGACCGCGCCGTAGCCTTGTCTCCGGACCCCGCTTTCCTGTCCAGGGCCCTTCCCTATTGGATGCGATGGTACCGCCAGGGCGAAGCCTGGGAAGACGGGATAGACTGTTGCCAGAGAGTTCTCGATGGGCTGGACAAGGAGGATTACCTTATGCAGACTCAGTGCTGGAACAACCTTGTGATGCTGTATGCCCAGGCCGGGGATGTTGAGAGTACGGCTTCTGCCCATCAGCAGTATGTGTATGCCATGGAGTATTATATGAAGCAAAAGGCCGATGCCCGCCTGCAGGAGATGGAAACCCGCTACGAGACATCGCTCAAGGATTTGCGTATTGCCAAAATGAATATTTGGCTTGTGGCACTGATATTGCTTGCGATCGCGCTCACCGCCATTCTCGTAATGACGCAAGGTTATATACGCAGGATTATTGCATCCGACCAGGGAAAAGAACAGCTCTTGAGGCTTATTTCCAAGGACCTTGCAGCTCCGGAAAAGGGCAGACATATCCAAGGCATTCACGATGCAGATGCCATACTTGAACGGTGTAAGGAGTTTCTCGGGAACGAGGATGGTGTCATGGCCGATGAAATTGCATCCTATATCAAGAATCTCTCCGACGAACGCTCCCGCAAGGTGCGGGAACTTGGCCTCACCGCCAGAGAACTGGAAGTTATCCGTCTTAGCGGGGAGGGCCTCTCGGCGGCAGGTATTGCTGAACGTCTTCACGTGAGTGTCTATACCATCAAGAATCACAAGCAGAACATCTATCTGAAGATGGACGTCCGCAGCAATGCTGAGATGCTGCATCGCGCAAATGAGATGGGAATAATTTAAAATAGTTCTTTCGGACTATATGGCGAAGATGGCTTTTACCTATCTTCGCCGTTGGTGATTATTCTAACAGCTAAGATATGAAACGTGTTTTATCGGCCCTTGCGGCAACCCTCATTGCATTCACTGCATGTGATGAAATTGAAATTCCAGCAGAAATTAACATTCCTGATGCAGAGAGTCTTGAACTCTTTGAAACCGGAATCTCTTTTTCCGCCTCCAAGGAAGGCGGAGTCCAGACAGTCCACCTTTCTTTTGAAACCACTTACAAGTGGAGTGTTTCCATTAAGGATATGACCGGAGACTGGCTCACGGTTGATCCCATGTCAGGAGACGGCGGTCCGGCCACCATAACGGTTACTGCAAAGGACAACGTGGAGACGACTCCCAGAAGGGCGGAAATTACCGTTTCATGCCTTGTTATAAGCAAAACGGTCAAGGTAACACAGGCCGGCGCAGAGCCTCCACAGACGATTCCTGCAGAGAGTGTAAAACTTAACGTGCAGACTGCCGAACTGAAGGTAGGTGAGACCCTGCAGCTTGTTGCTACCGTTGAGCCGGAGAATTCTACGGAAAAGGTAGTATGGGCTTCCCTTATGGAAGAAAACGCTTCTGTTGAAGATGGTTTGGTGACGGCTCTGAAGGAAGGTTACGCTTCCATTACCGCCACTGCAGGAAAAGCCATGGCCACCTGCCGCATAGCTATCAGGAAGGCCGATGATAACAGTGAAGTGGAAAGCATCACAGTCACCCCTGAAGCTGTTACCATTAACGCCGGGGAGGAAACCATTCTCACCGCCACCATTACTCCCGAAGGCACCGGCGCGGTAATCAAATGGACAAGTGACAATACCGTCATTGCCAAGGTGGAGAAGATTTCCGACACACAGGCCAAGGTTACCGGTGTCGGGACCGGAACCGTGAAGGTAATAGCAAGTGTCGGTGACGTCTTCGATTACAGTGAAGTGACCGTGGAGAAGAAATCCTCCGGCGGTGGCATCGAGTCCATAACGCTGAGCGAAACTGCAATTCAGCTGGGATTCTACGAGACAAAACAGCTCACAGCCCGTATAAGTCCGGAAAGCGCCGCGGATGCGACAGTCACCTGGACCAGCTCCAACGAAGATGTGGTTCTTGTGTCCAATGGCAACACTCCGGCCGCAGACGGCAGCATCAAACCTGCCGGCACGGTGATCGCCAAGAACAAGGAGGGCGTGGCCACAGTAACCGCCACGGCAGGAGGTGTTTCCGCCACTTGCACCGTTACAGTCGGTTCCGGCAATATAGTCCCTGTGCAGTCCATCTCGCTTAACAAGACGGAACTCTCGCTTCAGGTGGGCGAAAACTTCCAGCTTGTCGCCACCATCCTGCCTGAGAACGCCACCACCCAGCAGGTATCATGGAGCATGACGGCCCGTTCATCTCAATTGTCTATGGAAGCAGACGGCTTAAACTGCAAGATTGGCGCTTTGGCCGCATGCGAGGCTACAATTACTGTCAGAAGTGGATATGACCCCGGCAACATATATGCAACGTGTAAAGTTACCGTCACCGGTGACCCGTCCGGAAGCGATGAAGAAGAGGTGGACCTGGGCCTTCCAAGCGGGCTGAAATGGCGTGGTTGGAACGTAGGGGCTTCAAAACCCGAGGAATATGGCAATCATTATGCCTGGGGAGAAACCACCATCAAATCCAGCTATACCCTCTCCAACTATAAGTTCAAACCAACCTCATACAGCGAAGTCACGCTGTATCCCAAGTACGAGACCCAGCTAGGCGGAGACGGAAAGAAGGTCCTTGACGCCGAAGATGATGCTGCAAGCGTGAACCTTGGCAATGGCTGGCGCATGGCCACTGTTGCCGAGTGGAAAGAACTGCGCGAGTCTTGCACATGGACTTGGACAAAACGCAACGGGGTCAACGGAATGAAAGTGACAGGCCCTAACGGCAAGAGCATCTTCCTTCCTGCAGCCGGAGTCTTCGAGAGCACTCTGGCAAACCAGGGCACCTACGGAAGTTACTGGACATCTTCACTTGCAACGTCGCAATGGGGGCATGCCGTAGATTTCATTTCCAACGACAAAACCACTGCCGTAATCGGCCGTGAATGCGGTCTGTCCGTACGTCCCGTAAAGGATTAATCCCCCAGCCATCTGAAACTACAGCCCGAGGATTTTGCTCCCCGGGCTGTTTGTGGTTTGTAAGTCCAGGGACGTATTCAGATTTGAGCGAAAAGGTCATCAGCCGTGACCACGGCATTAAGGCTGCCCTTATCGATGACAAGATCTACCTGTGCGCCTTCTATCCCATTCTGAGGATCTTTCTTGCATAGCCAGGTGCTTGCTTTCTGATTATATGATGATTATGAGATAATTACAACTATTCTCAGCGGAATCTATTAAATAATGACAGATTCCGCTGGAGGTGGAATCTGTCACGTCAGGGCTACTATTTACATTGTTGTCCCATTGTTTTACCCAAATTTTGAAAATCTTTGTAATTCGCTGTAAGTCAAGTTACTTTTTAGATAGAACACCTGTTTCCTAAACTTTAAATCGCGGGCTTCGATTCCTCGTGGGGCTACAGAAGCACTGGTATTTCGCCGGTGCTTTTTTGTATTTTTGGTGTAATATTTATTTATTACCTTTGCAAAAAGATCTTGTACAATGAATCAGATATACTTTGAAGCAAAGGGGGAGGCGCTGTTGGAAAGGATAGGGATGACCAAGGCGGAGTTCGCCAGGCGTATGGGCATCAGGAAACAGAATGTAAAGGCGCTGTTCAAATCCAAGAACCTTGAGACGATTTATAAGGCGGCTGGCGTGATGGACGTGCCGTTTGAAATGCTCATCGGTTACATAGAAGAGCCTGACTTGACTGAGATTCCTCTTGTTCCATTTGAAGAGGAGGAAGGTATGTTTACCGAAGATGATATTCCTATAGGAGATTCGACAGAAGAACGTCGATGCCGGCAAAAGATTATTCTATCATTCTACCACGATTGGAAGAAGCGTAATCCAGAGGCCAAGAAATACAACTTTAACCTCAAAGATGATATTAATATACGTTATGTTTCATTAGAGGAGACGGCAGGTCAGGCATCTATGACATACCTGTCTACTCTGGCCGTGCTTCAATTGGACGCCATCTTAACAAATGCCGTATTAGTAGAAACCACGCCGGCAAATCCGAAAAAGAAAAACCAGAAAGGATTTAAGAGTATGTTACGAATGTCATACAATTGCCCGGGAATTGGTTTGGTCAAAATGATGGTTGGGGTTAAACAAAGCAATAAGACGAAAGTCCAGTATTGTATCACAGCTATTGATACTGCCAAGACAATAAAACAGGAGGCCGATTGACCTCCTGTTAGCTTTGCCCCAAGACTACGTGGCGGAATTACTTCAAGAGCGAGGATTAAGCTGGCGGGGACTTCGCGCTACCCTTTGTCCATCCGTATCACGGTTTATTATCTCAATGCAAAGGTAGTAATTATTATCAAAAACACAAAACCAGGTTGTACCCCCAAGTGGAATAATTGTTTATTGTGGAAGGTTATATTTCTTCCGTATCATCAGGCTTTAGATAGTGTAAATATGGATTACAAGGGCCTGGAATCCACTATTTTGTAAATAAATTGTGAATTGCTTAACTTTAGCCCCGAAAAGGGGCTCCCGCCCGTTCTAATCAGTTGATAAGCAATAAATAACGATATGAGAAAACTCACAGAAAAGGAAATCGCTTTCCTGGAAAACAAGGGCTGCAGCTCCGTCGACTGGAGCGGAGTCCTTATCGAGGATGCGGAATCCCTCAATAATATATGTAATGTAAACTTTTCCGGTGAAGTGCGTATCGGTCGTCTGGAAGGCGCTTTTGAGCTTCCCGGCGGGCTGAAAAAGCATTCCGGTATAAGGAACGCCACCCTCCATAACGTAACCGTGGGCGACAACTGCCTTATCGAGAATATCTCCAACTATATAGCGAACTACGACATAGGCGCCGGTACATACATCGAAAACGTCGACCTGATGTTTGTCGATGGCCCATCCACCTTCGGAAACGGGGTTGAAGTCTCCGTCCTCAGCGAGACCGGGGGCAGGGAAGTGAAGATTTATGACCGCCTCTCCGCTCAGATTGCATATGTTGTTTCGATGTATCGTCACGTGGACGGTCTCTCCGCCCGTCTGAACTCCCTCATCGACGCTTATTCCGAGGCCCAGAAGACCAGCAGCGGAAAAGTTGGAGCCCGGGTCTATCTGCGCAACACCCGCTACATTAACGGAGTCCGCATAGGCGACTGTGCCGTCATCAGCGGCGTCAACCGCCTCCGGAATGGGAGCATCCTCAGCAACGCCGTCGCCCCTGTCTGCATCGGCCACGGAGTTATTGCCGATGACTTTATCATCTCCAGCGGATCCTCCGTGGAGGACAATACTACCCTGACTCGCTGTTTCGTGGGCCAGTCCTGCAAGCTCGGGCACGGCTACAGCGCCTCAGATAGCCTGTTCTTCTCCAACTGCCAGGGCGAAAACGGAGAAGCCTGCGCAATCTTCGCAGGCCCCTTCACCGTAACTCACCATAAGAGTACGCTCCTGATAGCCGGAATGTTCTCATTTATGAACGCCGGCAGCGGATCCAACCAGAGCAACCATATGTACAAACTGGGGCCCATCCATCAGGGAATTCTGGAACGCGGCTCCAAGACCGCCTCTGACTCGTACATCCTCTGGCCGTCCCGCGTAGGCGCGTTCTCGCTCGTGATGGGCCGTCACGTGACCCATTCCGATACGACGAACCTGCCTTTCTCCTACCTCATCGAGCAGCAGAACACGACATTCCTCGTCCCCGGAGTCAACCTCCGCAGCGTTGGAACAGTCCGTGACGCACAGAAATGGCCCAAGCGCGATGCCCGGAAGGACCCTGACAAGCTTGACTGCATAAACTACAATCTTCTGAGCCCGTTCACAATCCAGAAGATGCTGAAGGGTATCCAGCTGCTGAAAAACCTCCAGTACTCATCCGGCGAACTCTCCGACATTTATTCCTATCACAGCACCAAGATCCGGAACTCCTCCCTCCGCAAGGGCCTCGGATATTACCGTACTGCAGTAACCAAGTTCCTCGGGAACTCCATCATAAAGAAACTCGAGAACCTCCCTGCAGGCGCTTCTGATGAGGAAATCCGCAGGGCTCTCCTTCCGGAAACAGAAACCGGCAGGGGGCAGTGGGTAGACCTTGCAGGCCTCATCGCCCCGAAGGGTGCAGTGGATTCCCTGATTGAAGACGTCATCGCCGGAAGAGTCGATCTGGAGAGTCTTTCAGGGGCTTTCCACAAGATGCATTCGAAGTACTACACCTACGAATGGACCTGGGCTTATGACAAGTATGGGTCCTTCTTCGGCTATCCGCTGGAAACCATCACCGCGGAGCAGGTGTCAGATATTGTCAGGCAGTGGAAAGATGCCGTGATAGGCCTTGACAAGGAGCTCTATGAGGATGCGAGGAAGGAATTCAACCTTGCGTCAATGACCGGATTCGGCGCTGACGGCACAAAAGAAGACAAGGAGCACGACTTCTCTGAAGTGCGCGGCTATTTTGAGTCAAATTCTTTCGTACGTGCCGTACTCGACCATATCAGTGTCAAGGAAGCCCTTGGCGACGAACTTATCGCAAGGCTTGGCAGGCGGCAATAAGTCTAAGCTTTTTCGAGGACAGCGTCTGCAAGAGCCTCCAGTGCCGGAATATCATCCGCGTGGAGGCGGCTTTTTATCGTTACGACCTCCGGAAGCACAGATACAGCCTTCATGGCGGAAAGCATCTCCGTCATCACCTTCGCGGCGGCAGGGGCCCATGATCCGTTCTCAATCAGTCCGACTGTCCTTTGCTGGTAGCCCTTCATCTGGAGGGTGTGGAGGAAGTTATAAGCCGGAGTAAACAGGCCTCCGTCGTAAGTAGGAGCGGCAAGGACCATCTTTCCGTAGCGGAATGCATCCTCGACAGCCTCAGCCATGTCATCTTTGCAGAGATTTGCTGTCGCAACCTTCGGGCAGCCTTTCGCGCGGAGGATGTCCGCAAGTTTCAGGGCAGCCTCCTCCGTTCCGCCGTGCATGGACGAATAAGCGACGAAAACGCCCTCTGTCTCAACGCCATAACTGCTCCAGATGCCGTATAGCCTCAGATATTCATCCAATCCCTCGCGGAGTATGGGCCCATGGAGGGGGCATATCGTGCGGATATCAACGGTCGCAAGCTTTCTGAGAAGCCCCTGTACGGGAATGCCGTATTTTCCGACAATGTTGAAATAGTAACGCCTCGCCTCGCAGGCCCAGTCATTATCTTCTTCTCCAAAGAAGCCGCACCTGGGGAGGGCGCCGAACTTTCCGAAGGCATCAGCGCTGAAAAGGCATCCGGTCGAGGCTTCGTATGAGACCATAACCTCGGGCCAGTGAACCATCGCGGCGCCGAAGAACCTCAGGGAGACTCCGTTCCCGAGATCCAGTGTATCTCCCTCCTTCACCGCAATTCCTGCGGAGGAGAAATCCCTCCCTTCGAAGAAATTCGGGAGCATCTGGAGCGCCTTTGCGCTTGCGACGACCTTGATCCCGGGGAAAGAATCCAGGGCCCATGCAATCAGGGCCGAGTGATCCGGCTCGACGTGATGGACTACAAGATAATCAGGAGTCCTGCCGCGGAGAGCTTCAGCGAGATTCGCCTTCCACTGTTCCGCCACGACAGCGTCAGCCGTGTCAATGACAGCAATTTTCGCACCCTCTGCGAGGTATGAGTTATAAGCCATTCCTTCCGGGGTGATGTACTGGCCCTCGAACAGGCCTTCTTTCTCATCGGAGGCGCCGATGTAGGTTATGCCTCTGGTAATTGTCTTTATCATACTTTTTTGTAAGGTATAGTCAATATGAATCGGGCACCGCCGGTGTAGGACGTGTCAAGCCACACCTTTCCGCCCAGATTCTCGGAAATGTTCCTGCAGATGTTAAGACCCAGTCCCGCACCCTGCTTGTGGGCATTGAGTTTAACGAAGCGGTTGAAGATATCCTCTGCCTTTTCCGGGGGTATTCCTGGACCGGTATCCGTAACCGAGAAGGTAACGAAGCCGGGGTTCTCATCCAGGGAATCTTCCAGCGTAATGCTGCCCTCCATCGTGTGCTTGGTCGCATTCGACAGATAGTTGATAAGGAGCTGCTGGACCCTCATTCCGTCCGTCTCCACGCGGAGATCCTCCGGAAGTCCGGGTATGAATTTCAGCTCCACTCCGGGCTGGACGCGGTGATCGATGCACTTGAGGGCAAGGCGGCAAACTTCATTGAGGTTGCACGGCTCCATCGTGATGACATACTTCCCGTTCTCCATGTCCGAAAGGCTGAGGATGTCGTTAATGAGCATGGTGAGGAGGTTCGAGTTGTTCATCACATAGGAGAGGAACTCAGCTTTCTCTTCCTCAGTATTGAAGCCGTCAGGGAGCCCCAGCAGCTGGGAGAAGCCTATTATGGCATTGAGCGGGGTCCGGATTTCGTGGCTCATGTTCTGGATGAACAGAGTCTTCATCTCATTGGCTTTCTGGGCCTGCTCACGCGCTTTTTTCTGGGCCTTCAGGCTCTTTCTCATAAGAAGGGCGATAAGCGCGGCTATAACAAGGAGGACGGCGAAGATAATGGCAAGTATGGTGGTTCTGTATATCTTCCAGACAGAATCCGGCTTTGCATACAGGAAGGCATCCGCAGGAATGAGACCTTTGTCCAGATTGAAGTGTTCCATCGCAAGCCAGTTGATGGTAGGATGACCTTCGGTGAAGCTTACAAAGGGGATATCCCGCGGCTGTACACCATTGTCAAGAACCGCTTCGAGCCTTTCCGTAAGGGCGGAGTGATACAGCTCGTGGTCGTAGGTATAGAAGCCCACGAAGTCGTGAGTCCGGTCCAGGTCACACCAGAACAGGTTGAAGATAGGGACGATGTCCTCGATGATGTGGGTTACATTGTGACGGGAGTTGATGGTCTGGACATAACCCTTGTGCTGGAGCCAGGAGCCGAACAGGACGCCGACCTCCTCTTTGGAGCACTTCTGGAGGGCATCGAAAAGCTGGTCCGTGGAGTATTTCGAGGAGGAAAGGCTTTGATAGCGGAGTTCGGGATAGGCCTCCGAGAGATATTTTTCGAGGCGGACCTGCTGCTCGCGGCACTGGTAGTTTTCACCCGCTATGAATATCAGTTCCTTCATTTCCGGAAGCATATGGACCATCAGGTCAACTGTACCCTCGACAAGGGCGGGGGCGTGGAGCAGGGTGACGTTCAGGCCTTGCTGTCTGAGCGTCTCGACGGGAAACCTCCGGGCTGAGGCGTCAACTCCGCCGTGAATCGTATATTCCTCTTCGCAGTAGTAGTCGTTTTCTCCGGCAAGGATGATGGGAATGCCGGGCCAGTGCTGGTCCAGGTCCTTTGCCATAATGTATCCCGCACCACCGACTATGACGGCCATCGCAGGGACCCTGTCTTCGAATTCCCGGAAGATTTCGTTTTCCCTGTTACGGAGGTCCATTCCGTTGGAAACCGAGGTTATCCTCAGGTAGGAGGAGTGGACGTGGAGGTCGTTGCGCCTGTCCTGAAGGAGATCCAGAGGGGCGATCATATCCTGGGCCCAGTCGCTGGACTCGGCGAGGGAACAGACAAAAAGGATGTCTTTGTGCTGGAATTCGTCCTGGGCGCAAGAGGGCTTTGGAAATGCGAAAATAGCGAGGGAGACAGCGCCCAGTAACAGTCTGATTATCTTCTTGGTCATCTTGGGACTTGTTATTCTTCGCAAATTTAGGAAAATTAGCTAAATTTGTGAAGATATGACACCAAGTCTCCCATGAAAAAACTGATGACCATCCTTCTCGTCCTTCTCTCCGGCCTTTTCATCGCCGCGGCAAAGGACAATCCGGTTGCGGACCCCGGTGCCGTAACCATTTATGAAAATGCCCGTTTCACCGTCCTTACGGACAGGCTCGTCCGTATGGAATGGGCTGAGGACGGAGTTTTTGAGGACCGGGCGTCCCTTGCGATAGTGAACCGGAACCTTCCCGTCCCAAAGTATACAAAAACGTTAAAGAACGGTGTTCTTACTATTAAAACAGACAAGTTAACGCTCACTTACAGGGGCGGCCGTTTTTCGAAAGACAACCTCTCGGTGAAGTTTGCTCTCGGAACGTGGAATCCCGCAGTGGAACAAAGCGGAAATCTCAAGGGGACAACCCGTACCCTTGATGGCTGCCTTGGATTCGAGCAACTTTCCTATAAGGAAAAGGAACTGGAGAACGGCATTCTGAGCCGTGACGGATGGGCCCTCGTGGACGAGAGCGGGAGGCATCTTTTTGAAGAAGTGGATTCGCGCTGGGGAAACTGGGTAGCCGCGCGCCCGGAAGGGGACAGGATTGATTGGTACCTGTTCGCTTATGGGCACGACTATACCGCAGCCCTCGGCGACTTTACGAAGGTTGCAGGAAAGATTCCGCTTCCGCCCAGGTACACGCTCGGATACTGGTGGAGCCGCTACTGGATTTACACGGACGAGGAAATCCTGGAACTTGGCAACGAGATGCGACAGAGGGGGATTCCAATGGACGTTATGATTGTCGATATGGATTGGCACTATACCTACAAGGAGATGGAGAAGAGGCTCGGTACTGACCATTTCGGCGAAGGTATGGGATGGACCGGATATACCTGGAACAGGGAGCTGTTCCCTGATCCTGTAGGCTTCCTCAAGGAACTGCATTCGATGGGCTACAAGACGGCGCTGAATCTCCATCCCGCATCGGGTATCCGCCCCTACGAGGAGTGCTATGACCGCTTCGTGGAGGATTATCTTTCCCGGACGGACGATTATGACGGCCCCAAGGATTTCATCTTCGGAAAGGAGCAGTACTGGTACCGCGGAACCGGCAAGGCTGTGGGCAGGGAGGGATATAGGGCCAGCGTCCCTTACCGTATGGACCAGCAGGCTTTCGCTGACGCCTATTTCGGGAGCGTAATCCGTCCGCTGGAACGCCAGGGGGTAGATTTCTGGTGGCTTGACTGGCAGCAGTGGATGACTTCGCGGTATGTGGAGGGGCTTAGCAATACCTTCTGGATCAACTATGCCTTCTTCCGCGACAAGGAACTCAGCGGCAAGGAGCGCCCCTTCATCTATCACCGCTGGGGAGGACTTGGAAGTCACCGTTACCAGCTCGGATTCTCCGGCGACACGTTCGACGAGTGGGACGTGCTCCGTTTCCTGCCGTACTTTACTTCCACGGCCTCAAATGTAGGCTACGGCTATTGGGGCCACGACATCGGCGGACATATGCAGAAGTGGGGGCAGGAGCATCCCACAGACCCTGAGATCTACACCCGCTGGCTCCAGTTCGGCGTCTTCACCCCCATTTTCAAGACCCATTCCACCCAAAACGCCTGCCTTGAGAGAAAGATATGGGCCTATCCTACCCATTATGACTATATGCTGGCGGCAATCCGCCTTCGCTATACCCTTAGCCCATACATCTACACCTTCGCCCGCGAGGCATACGATACCGGTGTAAGCATATGCCGCCCGCTGTACTACGCTTATCCGGAGGTGAATGAAGCCTATACCTATAATGAGGAATACCTCTTCGGCGACCGTATCCTCGCTACCGCCGTCGCAGAACCGGCCGGGCCTGACGGTAAAGCTGAAAGGAAGATATGGTTTCCCCGCGGCACTGACTGGTACGACATGGCCCGCCACGAGACCCACAAGGGAGGTTCGGTCAAGGCTCTCCGTTATTCCATCGACGAGAACCCCTGGTATGTAAAGTCCGGAAGCATCCTTCCTCTTGCCGGTGAGAATATCAGGAATCTGCAGGACCCCTCCGATGTGCTGGGCCTTCTCGTTGTCCCCGGATCCGGGAAATCGACATTCACCCTGTATGAGGATGACGGCTCCTCGCGTGACTACGATACGGCCTTCTCCCGTACCCTCATCGAGAAAAACCGTTCCGGGAACAGGATAACGGTAAAGATTGGCACAAGACACGGCTCATACGAAGGGATGTCCCCGGAGAGGGAAATCTATCTTGTCCTTGAAGGCATCGGGAAGCTCCCGAAGGCTGTCCGTCTCGGTGGCGAGGCCGTCACGGACGTCCGCCTCGACGGCTCCCGCGTCCTTGTCTCCCTCCCAAGGGTTTCCGCCTTGGCAGAAAACACGATAGAAATACTTCTTTAAAAGATGAAACATTCCATTGCAATATTGGCGGGCCTCGCTGCGCTGGTCCTCTCCTGCAGCCGCCCTGAGATAAAAGCGCCTTCGGCCGTAACGCCCCCGGTCCCGGAGTTTGCAAAGTACACAGACGGTCTTCTTCCGGACATAAGCCCGAAGGGCTGGATCCTCGAATTTCTCGACAGGCAGCGCAGCGGTATGACCGGCCATCCGGAGGCCCTCTCATACCCCTATAACTCCTGCCTCTGGGACGGGGACATTACCCGGAATACGGAGTCTTACGGCTCAGACTGGTGGCGGTATGAACAAACCGCCTACTACACGGACGGACTCGTCAAACTGGGCTATCTCCTTCGAGATTCGCTCCTTATCGCCAAGGGAGAGGCCGGAATCCGCTATACCCTTGACAATGCGGATGAGGACGGCCGTCTGCCCCATACGAATTTCACCTGGGCCCGTATGTGGCCCATGGCGGTATTCTTCCGCCCCGTTCAGGCATATGCTTATAAGCATCCGGACGAGGATATACCGGCCGCGCTGGCGAAGAACTATTCGCTCTACAGCGATGAGGAACTCAGCGTCTGGAGAAACATCGTAAACATAGAAGGAATGCTGTGGACCTATGATATGGGCGCAGATTCGACGCTTCTTGAGAGGTCCGAGCGGCTCTGGAATGCGGGTCAGTTCGGAGACCTTACGCCGGAAGCCTGCCTTGCAGAGGAATTCCCCATCATACACGGGGTTACCCTCAACGAGGAACTTAAACTGCCGATGATGCTCTATGCCCGTACCGGGAAGGCTAAATACCTGGAAGCGGCAATTCACGCCTACAATACCCTCGAGAGAAAACATATGCTTCCGGACGGGGTCAATACGAGCGCAGAAAGGCTTTTCCCCAATGACATCAACAGCAGCCACGAAACCTGTGACATCGCGGACCATACCTGGACCCTCGGATATTTCCTCGAGACAACCGGAGACGCCGCGTGGGCGGACAGGATTGAGATGGCTGTATTCAATGCCCTACCCGGTGCCGTTACAAAGGATTTCAAGACTCTCCAGTATTTCTCCTCCGTGAACCAGGTCATTGCAACGGGCGACTCCAACCATAACGAATTCTTCTTCGGCAGCACCTGGATGGCCTACAGGCCAACTCATCAGACCGAGTGCTGTGCCGGCGCGGTCCACCGCGTGATGCCGAATTATGCCTCCCGTATGTGGATGCGCCGTAAGGACGGTGCCGTTACGGCGGCGCTTTACGGTCCGTCGGAGATTACCGTTGAACTGCCTTCCGGGCAGCCCTGCATCATCCGGGAGGAAACAGCCTATCCTTTCTCCGAAACCGTCGAATTCACCCTCGAGATGGCAAGGAAGGAAAAGTTCCCCATTGTTCTGAGGGTGCCATCCTGGTGTACGGAGGCTTCACTTGAAGTCAATGGGAAACCGGTCGGGGCTGATTTGACCCCCGGAACGTTCTTCACCGTCGAGAAGACCTTCCGCAGCGGGGACCGGATCACTCTGAATCTCCCTATGGAAATACAACTGAAACACGTTCCCATGGGCGGAACCTGTATTTACAGAGGACCCCTCCTGTACGCATTCCCGGTCCCCCAGACTGTAGAGGAAGATGACAAGGTTTACGACAATATGGCCGGAAAGGTTCCGGAGAATCCGGATTTCAAGTGCCTGTCCATCACCCCTTGCGGTGACTGGAACTACGCAATCACTTCCGGCGAGCCCGTTTGGAGGGCGGCGAAAACATCCGGATATCCGCTCGATCTTGCTACCGTGCCCGGAAAAATATCCGTTCCGGTGAAAAAGATCGAATGGGAACTATGGCAGGGGCGCTTCACCCCTTCAGTCCCAAGGGAACCCAGGGCGCTTTCTGATGAGGTGATGTGGATTGACCTTGTCCCTTACGGAGCCACAGAACTCCGGGTCTCAGTATTCCCTGAGCTACTCTGACAGAGCTTTCAGGAGCTCGTGACGGATTGTCCTGAACTCCCCGGGATGCGTTGTATAAACCCACCAGTTGAAAACAAGCCGGTTGCAGAAACTTTCCGCTGCAGCCGGATTTTTTTTGCGGAGCATCGTAAGGAGGATGTGGTCCTCAATGCCGTCACGGAGAGCTTCGAAGCGGATTGACCTTTCAAACTTGTGATATCCGGGGTAAACTATCCAGCAGTCTCCTCCTGGAAGGTCCGTTCCCGTACCGGGACGGTCAGCGTATCCGTAAGGGTCGCCGGTCCAATAGTTGAATCCCCAGTGCAGATATCCTGTCGCCCCGTATTTGAAAGCCATCCAGTAAATGGCCCTCGTCTTCAGAAGCGGCTGCTCTATGAAGCGGTTAGGATACTCTCCGCGAGGATAACAACAGGTGTAGAACCATATTTCATCTCCTGCCCTCTGGCGGGAGGAGAAGAAGTCATAGTTGTTGTGCCAGGTGTCCAGCTGGGGGACCCAGACATCCATCGCACCGGTCAGTTTCGTGGTTTGGAGAGCCTCCATAACCCTCAGTGACGGTTCTATGCCGCGGAGGAATCCAATCACTTTACGGTAGCCGTCCGCATTAGCATCGACCGGTTCGTCACAAACCTTCTGCCAGGATTTTTCATACCATCCGTTCTCTCTCAAATTCGCGGTGAATGCCGGAAGGAATGCCGTGTAGAACTCCTTTACGCGCGGGTCAGAGATTTCCAGAGTCTCGTAACTCCCATTTCCGTCAGGCACGAAGAGCCCGAATCCTCCGGTCCATACCGGGGCAATCCTGTGGCCCAGTTCGCCGCACTGCAGCCTCTCGAGCAGTCCTTCTTTCTCATAAAAACGGACGACTTCGTTGAACTTCCCAAAGTCGAAGGCCCATTTCCCATCCTCGCCCCGGTTCATCCCGACAAGGTCGAAGACGGGAACTTGTGAGACGTTCTGACGGGCTTCGCGAAGCGCATCGGCCATGTCTTTCATATACTCCCAGTACAGAGGGGAGAATGGCTCGACATCCTTTCCGGCGTTCCAGTGACGAAGGCATTCCGCGAAGTCGAAACACCAGTTTACGGTAAGAAGGGAGGTCTCTTCCAGAACTACCGGCCATACTTTGAGAACCAGAGGGACAATGCGGGTAAGACTGTGTCCGCCTGTCTTTGCTTTCAGGGTGAAAGTGCCTTTGTAAACTCCCGGCTTGGCGTCGGACGGAACCGAAACTGTTACCCAGGCGGAAGTGGCCTGTCCTCCGGGAATCTTCCATGGGCCGTCGGTAAGAATCGGATCCGGGAATAGTCCGGAGGCGCTATGGATGACATCGTGGGCGGGGTCGGTCGCATAAGAGCCAATCCCTACAAGTCCTACAAGACCACAGCGGAGTATCTCGATCGCGCTGTCGTCTGATTCGAGGGAGGAACAGCTGAGGGTAATGTCTTCCAGCGCGGACTCGCAGCGGAATGCTATCTGGAATTCCGCATGCGCACCGGCGGCCGTTTCTGTTGTGTCCTTAAGGGGCAGGAAAGCGACGGCTTCCGGCAGAATCTTTGTCATCGGATCTACCTGGACCATAACTATTTCCGGTGCGGCGCTGCAAGAGTAAAGCAGAGCTGCGGCAGCGAGGGCGGGGAGAAGATGTTTCATTACTTTGACAGATATTCGAGCATATCCCTCCGAAGGGCACGGAAATGCTTGACGTCCATATCGTAGGAGGGAGCCTCCGCATCGAGGATGAGGCGGGCGCAGAAGGCGTCGGCATCGGCCTTGGAGCGATTCTCAATCATCTTGAGGAGGTCGTAGTCGTGTATTCCGTCGCGCATTGCGCACAGGCGGATTGAACTGTAGAGCTTGTGGTCTCCTGGCCAGATTATCCACATATCGCCGGCGATGTAGGACCCGTAGGCATCTTTCCACGGGTCTCCGTCCTTGGCGCCAACCCAGTAGTTGAGGCCCCAGTGGAGATATCCGGAGGCGTCGTAGTGATAATTGAGCCAGTGGAGGATACGGGTTTTCAGCAGCGGAATACGGATGAACCTGTTCGCATAGTTGCCCTGGGGGCCCATGGCGGAGTAGATCCACACCGTCTGGTCCTCCTGCCTGGGAAGCCCCTTTGCCGTCAGGATATCGGGGCAGGGGATGTCGAGATTCGCCGTATTGATCAGGGTGGACTGGACAGGGTCCAGGACGACAAAGTCCGGGGCCACCTCCTTTACGATTTCCGTCAGTTTATTGTAAGCCCCGGAGATGTTGTCGTCAGGCTCGTCGGAAAGAGTCTGGACATAAACATCCTTCCAGGAGCGGCCGTCAGGGAACGTGTGTGATTCGAGCATCTTTCGAAGACCGTCGAAATATGCCTTCAGGTAGTATTTCACAGGTGCGGGATCTTCATCCGGAAGGTTTACGTAGATGGACTCCGGATTTCCGTCGGAATCAACCCAGAGGTCTCCGTTTCCGTCCAGTTTGTATGCGCCCATGGTGATGGTGCTCTCGTGCCTTGCCGCAACGATGTTGTGCCCCTGGACCTGCCGGAGGTCGGGACAATTCTCATAGAACATATTGAATTCCCTCTCGTAGGCGGGCTCATCAAAATTGACGACCAGATGGTACTTGCCTGAGACCGGGTCCTTTACGGCTTTACGGTCAAGATAACGCCATCCGCCGTCCGCATAGACGAGCCTGAATCCGTTCTGGCCGTACTGGCTTGCAAACCGTACGATCATTGGCATATATGTGTTCATTACGGACCAGTATTCGGGAGTCTCGTCGCCGGTCATCGCTTCGACCTCGGGATTGGCCCATTGGAGAATATCCAGGCCTTGCTTCTCGGGAAGAGTCACGTCATATACCTTTACCCAGAAGGGGAGTTCGGCAACGGAGTCGCCGCTGACGCGGAAAAGACCCTGGTACAGTCCGGGGGTGAAGTCGAGGGGAATGTCGAATTCAGCCCATACCCCGGCGAAACCGCCTTTTTTCAGCCAGCGCTGATAATCAGACTGGGGAACAAGAGGGTCAGGGATGTCATAGACCAGGTACGAGTACCTGTCCGGAGCAGCGCCGCCACACCAAAGGTCCCAGTGTTCAGTGGCCCTGACCTCCCTCACGTGGTTGATTCTGGGCTCGACGGAAAATCCTTCCCTCTGCCCGTCCGGAGCAAAAAACACGACCTCGGGGTTAAAGTTGTTGTTCTGATCCACCCCGGCCCTTACGATCATCTGTACGGTTGCCGTCTCGCCTCGCGCCACGCATATCGTATCGCAGGCCCAGTCAAGAGGCTCCCTCTGGACCGGTTTCAGGAGGGCGTCCACCTGCTCGAGCCAGAGCCCCTCAGGATGGACCTGGACAGTCTCTGTCCAGGAAATGTTTCCGATTGTCGCGGTAATGTCCACATATCCTGCCTTCTTTCCTTCAATACCGCCCGCTCCGGCTTCTGCAATCTGAGAATCGGAGGTAGTCCAGACCAACTGCTCCGTCGTGTTCCCGGGGGTGATCGTCACTTCCGGAACAAGGGTTTCCCCGATGGCGATGCTCCTTGAAGGCAGCGTGACCTCAAGGCTCTCAGCAGCGATATACAGTCTGGTGACTACAACGTGACAGGAAGCGCTGACGCTTCCGGCGCGGGCTGTTATGTCGCATTCGCCCTCAGAGGCGCCAACAACGGTGCCGGTCGCGCTGACTGTGGCGATCTCCGGATTTCCGGATTCCCAGGTTATGGTCTTGTCCTTGGCGTTCCAGGGAGTTACATTGGCCGTCAGAGTGCGGCCGTCGCCTATCAGAAGATACAGGTTCTTCTCCGACAGCATGATGGCGCCGGTCTCGTTCATAACCGGATTCAGTCTGTCAAAATCAGCTTCCACCTCTTTGCAGGAGAGAGCAAGGAGGGAGGCTGCGAGGATGCCGTATAAGAGTCTTCTCATATCAGGATGGATAGTATGTCAACGGATAATAATCTTCAACATCGGTTCCCTTGACGATTTCGGTCGAGCGGATGTAACTGACTCTTTCCCCGTCAAGGAAAGAAGCGGCACGGACAGTAACAGCCCCGGTGACCGGGAAGGCTTTTTCAAAAACAGGGGAGTCCGGGGCGGGCTCACCGCCGTCAAGGGTATAACGGACTTCCGCAAGGGGATTCTCGCTCTCCATCCGCACGAGACCTCCTGTATAAGTTACTTCCGGAGCATTGTGCAGGTCGTAGGCGTTTATGCCCATGGCGCGAAGCCTTTCCAGATGGGCCGGAATCTTAGTCCGGAAGTTGTCCCAGGAGATATTTCCCTCATCCGTCCATGCTATTTCCGCAACGGCGAGAAGTCTCGGGAACATCATGTACTCGCGGTGCCCGTCTGTAGGAATATATTCAGCCCACGTACAACCTTGGACACCGATCACGTTTACGCCCATCTCCGGGCGGATGAATTCCACGCTGTCGGGAGAGACTTTCTTCGCCTCGATGAGACTCTCATTCGCCGCGGCTTTTTCGGGAGTGTCCGGGACAGGGAAGAAGCGGTACATCTTCTTGATGGGGGAGTAGCCGTACATTGCCTTGTTCTCATATTCCGGAGAGGCCTGGTACCAGTCGCAGTAGAGAATCTCCCCGGGTGTCATAACCGCCTTGAGGCCGCGGTTCGCAGCGCGTATCCCTCCCTTTTCGCCGCGGTAGGAATAAACGACCGTCTCCGGGGCAAGATTATTGTTTTTAAGCAGTTCATCCCATCCTGCCATAGTCCTTCCGCCCTTTCTCAGGATTTCCGCGATGCGGGAAACCATATATGTCTGGAGTTCTTCCGTAGAGGTCATTCCCTCCTTCTCCATGAGCGCCTTGCACGCAGGACACTTTTCCCAGCAGTGCTTCCTGGCTTCGTCCGCCCCGATATGTATCACCTTCGAAGGGAACAGGTCCATAACCTCTCCGAGCACCGCCTCCGCGAACTCGTACACGCGGGGTTCCGCTGCGCAGAATTCTCCGCAGCCATAGGGCTTTTTCTCACAGCTGAGTTCCGGATACCCCACGAATACCGCATCGGAATGGGCCGGGAATTCTATTTCGGGAATGACGTTTATGTGTCTTGCGGCGGCATAGGCGACGATTTCACGGATGTCCTCCTTTGTGTAGTATCCGCCGTAGGCGCCGGGAGTATCCTTGTCGCAGAAAAGGCGCCGGTCCATCTTCCACCACCCGTCCCAGTCTTTCATCACCCTGTAGGCGCCCTTTTCGGTAAGGAGGGGATAGCTGTCAATCTGGAGCCTCCATCCTCCGTTGTCCGTCAGGTGGAAATGGAACTGGTTGAACTTGTATGCCGCGGCAGCATCAATCAGTTTCTCGATCTCCGCCTTGTCGAGGAAATGACGGGAGACGTCCAGATGGAATCCGCGGTAAGCGAAGCGCGGCCGGTCCTGGATAATGGCACAGCGGAAACCGTCGCTGTCACGGAGCTGGTCCAGAGTCTTCCTTGCATAGAACGCCCCGGCACCGGTGGCGGCTTTTATACTGATGGACTTGCCGCTGACCTTGAGAATATACCCTTCTTCTCCAATCCTGCCGGCAAGGGTGGGGTCGAGGGTCTCCTCGGGCACGGTTCCCACGGGACAGTGTCCGCGGAGGACCTTTACGGAGGAGGGCTCCGGAATAAACTCCGGCGGCTCCGGGCTGGAGCATCCTCCCAGAAGGAGGGCACCGGCAAGAAGGATTGAAGTTTCAGTACACCTAAAGAGTTTCATTGCGCATCAAAATCATATTCGACGTCCCCTTCGACGACGAATGAAGGTCCGGGTCCGGTTATCTTAGTCCCGTCAAAGACGAAATTACGGATATGCAGTCCGCTTATCGAGTGCTGGAAAGCATTCACGTTGAAAGCTGGTGTCTTTACCTGATTCCTGTCATAGACGGTGAAGTTTTCAAGGGTGATGTTTTTCATCGTACAGGTCTTGTCCATATCCGGGTATTGCCATATCTGGACATTCCTCCCGGAATTGCTGACGCTGTCGAAGATGAGGTTCCTCGCCGTGATATTCTCTATCCTTTCAGCTGTCCCGCCGCCCCAGTTGTTGTCGGGGGAGGCATATTGGCCGATGGCGAAACCGGCCCTGAGGTCATCTTTCCCGGTCCCGCCCTTGTGCTGAAGGATGATGCAGTCCTCGATAAGGACATCGTGGATATATCCGGTCGCATAATCGCGGTTCCCGGCTTCAGGGCCGACGACTATGCCTCTTGCGTAGTCATTCCAGATCAGGTTGTCGTGGACATGGACCTTGCAGAGGTCGCTGACAGGGGATGCGTTGAACCGTACTTTGAGGGTTATGCAGTCATCGTAGTTCCGGAGGAAACAGTTCTTGATCTCAGCATTTTTCGAGCAGACGAGATCGATGCCGTCACCGTTAAGTTCCCATCCTATGATGTTGACCCCGTCAACGAGGACTCCGTCATAGTTGTAGATGCAGAGGTTCCAGCTGGGGCCGTCAATGATGCTGATGTCCTTCACGGTAAGGTTCCGGAGAACACTTTTATGGTCCGGATTGGCGCTGAAGATTATGTCTCCGTTACTGTACTGTTCTCCCCAGTGGCGGAGTTTCTCTCCGGAAAGGATTCCGTGACCTGCAACCGTACAGTTATCTCCCCGGACCCGGATCGTTCCGTAAACGACAGCGCCGTAATCGATGTAGCAGGTCTCTCCGTCAGAAAGGCTGATTTCTCCCGCATCGTGTTCTCCCGGACCGAAGTATCTGATTCCCCCGCCGGAGTGGGTTGGTTTGTCAGGGTCCGGACGCACCGGGAAGAGGAAGAGGTTATGCTGACGGTCTCCGCCGAATTCCACGCTGACTTTCCTTTTTTCGTAGGAAGGAAGAACAAAACGGACGGTGCTGCTGTCGATGGCCGTAACGCCGATATCCCACGGAGAAGGGCGGACCGCCGGGTCTTCGGCTCCACCGCGGATCTTATGGACAATGACCTCAACCGGGCCTTGGAAACGGTCTTCGAAAATGCAGTAGCTCATCGTGTCGCGAAGTGCCCTGCTGTTATCCCAGTCATTCCAGATTCCGGCGTGACGCGCAGCATCCGAGCATAGCGCATCCCTGACGCACATTTCCGTCCATCCATCCTCCTGCAGGACAAAAACCCTGTAATAATCCGAAGGGCCGGCTTTATCCTCCGGAAGCGAAAAACCGGACGGAGTCGTGAGGAGGCTGTCAGCAGCGGATGAATCCGGTTCCGTTACGACGGCAGAATTATCCTTTCTGGTTGAGCAGCAGGCAGCTAGAAGCAGTATGGAGAGTAGTCCGGCTCGTGCTTTCATAATGTGGTCTTTTTGACAAACAAATATAAATAATATAAATAGGAACAAGGTGGAGGATTTAACGGATTTTTCACCTTCGGAAGGTCGGGATTTAGAAAAATAGTGTATAATTCCGAAAAAAACGGTAAATATTCCACCCCGCCTACGCGGAAAACTCCTACATTTAGCCAGAATTTTTGTAACACTATAGCTATGAAACGATTTTTCAGATTCTTTGCTCTCATCGGCATCGCTACGATGACTGCACTGGTTTCCTGCGAAAAAAAAGAACAGGACACTAATGATGACAACGACGGCAAGGATAAAACTCCTACCTACGCTGAAGTTCCTTTCAGCAGAGTGGCAGTTACCTGTGACGGTGAGACTGTCGAAGGAACTATCCAGGACGAGAAGTATATCTATTTCCACTTCAACAAGGCAGAATCCTTTGTCGATGCAAATCTTGTGATCGATGTCAATGAGGGTTATACGCTGACCTTCCCCACGATTCTCGAGCACGTTGACCTTCAGGCGGAACCGGTCCTCAACTTCAGGGACCCCAAGAACGCTACGGTCAAGTACTGGCTCAGGTTCTCCTCTGACGCATTCCCTATCGTTGACGAGTCCAAGATTCACATCGAGGGATTCGCGGCCGGCGAGTATCTTACGATCGACAATGCATCGAAGCTTTTCACCGTCACCTATGACAAGGAAAAGATCAACTATGAGAAGGTGACCATCGTCTTCGAGGACGGCGCTCTCCAGGATGCTGCCACAGTTAAGACAAATCTCACCTATGACTTCACTGACGGTATCCAGCAGCCCCTTGTCATCGACCTTGGCGGCGACCGTAACTATACCGTGAAACTCGACGTTTCCTCTTACGTCAAGCTTACCCCTTCAGATTTCGGCTTCACTGACGAGACCTACAAGTATGTCGATAACGTTGACAACTATCCTTATCTGAATGTCTGGAGGACGGACAGGCTTGCTGCCGTCCCCGTCTATTCGACGATAGAATGGGCCCACGCAAACCCTTACGAGTGGGATTACGTCTGGGCATACGGCGAGAACGACTGGGGTGGATACTTCTACGACTGGGTGGATGAGTTCACCTTCCTCGGCAACTGGGCGGAAGACCGTCCGACTATGACCTGTATCGGACCTGTCGTCATCGTCACCGTCGACCGTGACGCCGTTTCCGGCAAGATCGTCACAGATGACGATATGTCAATGAAGCTCGGCGATGTCGAGGGCCTTGTCACCGCTCCCGGATACAGCGATAACCTGACGAACTGGAACTACCTCCTTTACGCAGACGGCAAGATCCGTATTCCTCTCAATGGAGACGGAGACGCTGATACCCCTTATCGTTCCGCAATCGGATTCACGGAAGGCGGCAAGCCCAGCTTTGCAAATGCCGTTGCCCTCGCCGGTGACACCAAGCCCCGCCAGATTCCTTTCCAGAAAGACCACGCCTCCTCTCAGGCAGAGGTCGCAGCCGGTGCTGTTGACTGGGATGTCGTGAGCGCAGCCTGGGCTCTTCCCTGGATTATCCGCGATGGTGTCGCAATGCGTTGGGAAGACATTTGGAACAACGATGCTTCACGCTGGTCCGCAGGCTTCGGACAGGGCTGGCAGTCGATGTATCCCGGTCACGTCGTTATGGGCGTTACCTATGACAACAAGATTGGCTTCATCTGCAACCCTGGCGGCAGTGACAACTGGGACGGTGCTGACAGCAACGCCTGCCCCGAGGTGTTCACCGACGGCGGTTGGTTCAAGGGTATCACCCCCAACCAGATGGCATGGCTCGCAATCCAGATGGGCTGGAAGGAACTTACCGTTATCAGCGGCCAGAACGGTGAAGGCAACGGAAACGCCAGCACTGTCCGTGTAAACGGCAAGAGCGTGTTCCAAAGTGCAGACCATCCTTACCTCTCACCTGTCTATGACAACGAAGGCGGAGACGTGAATTGCGCTTACGCCATCGTTCTGAACAAGCGTTAATTTCACATCTTAAATACTTCAGCATTTACCGACTCCCCGGAGGCGGTAGATGCTGAATTGATAAAAGAGAAATCCATCAGATGAATCCCATACCAAAACTGATTCTGACGGTACTCCTCCTCGGAGGAGCGGCGGCTGCCCCTTCCGGAGCAATCCGGGCCGCCGAATCCGTGTCGGTTCCCTCCGATAACGGAAAGACCGTTACCTATCGGGGAAAAGTCGTGGACGCGACAACCGGAGATCCGCTTCCCGGCGCGGCCGTAAGACTGAAGGGAAGCAACCGGTACGGAACGGTAACGGACCAGAACGGCGAATTCTCCCTGACCCTCCCTTCTGACAGGAAACCGGTACTCGAGGTCTCGTACCTCAGCTTCAAAACAGCGGAGTTTACTGCGACAAGGAGCGCTTCCGTCCTTTCTCTTGAACCTGACAATACCTTCCTCGATGAGGTACAGGTCGTCGCATACGGTCAGCAGAGGAGGGTCACCGTCACCGGTGCAGTATCGTCCATAAGTTCAGACGATATCCTGAAATCTCCCTCCGGCAGTGTCGCCAACGCTCTTGCCGGTGCGATTACGGGTGTCTCCTCCGTCCAGGTATCCGGTCAGCCGGGTGCCGAAGACCCCGAGATTTATGTCCGCGGTACGGGATCTCTCTCCACGGAAGCCTCCAAACCGCTGATCCTTGTGGACGGCGTGGAAAGGTCCTTCTTCCAGATGGACCCGAATGAAATCGAGAATATCACCGTCCTTAAGGACGCGGCTTCGACAGCCGTGTTCGGCGTAAGGGGCGCGAACGGCGTCATTCTCGTTACGACGAAAAGGGGAGAGGAAGGCAAGAACCGCATCTCCTTCTCCTCTCAGTTCGGTCTTACCCAACCCCTGAGGCATCTGAAGAGCGTCAGCAGTTACGAATACGCGACAATCTACAACGAAGCCCAGATGTCCGACAATCCCGGGATTCCGGAGAGTTCGCTGAAGTTCTCTCCCTTCGTGCTGGAAATGTTCGAGACTAACGGTGATCCCATAATGTTCCCGAACATGGACTGGGATGACTACATCTTCAAGGATCTCGCCTGGCAGACACAGCATAACGTTACGATGTCCGGCGGCTCCTCACGCTTCCGTTATTTCGTCTCCCTGGGGTATCTGTACCAGGACGGAATAATGAAGCAGTTCGACTTGACGTACGACCCTAACTATACCTATAACAGATATAACTACAGGGCTAACGTCGATATCGACGTCACGAAGACGACCAACCTGAAAATCAACCTGGGCGGACGTGTCGGAACGACCCACGAGCCCCAGACCTATAACCTCTGGGAGAACATAATGTGGTGTACTCCGTTCTCCAGCGCAGGTATCGTCGACGGACACTACATCCTCTCCGGCGGCGGCAACGGAAAGTACATTCCCGGAGAGGGCGGCCTCGACGGACTCGCCCTGTTCTACAACTATGGCTTTGCGGAGACGACGGAGAATGTCCTGAATATGGATGTCCAGCTCGACCAGGACCTGGAATTCATCACACCCGGCCTCCGCGCATCCCTGAAGGGAGCGTACAACTCCACATATTGGCTTTCGGTAAGCCGCAACGTCACCTACGCCCCGTCGATGTATTATACCCCGATGTACCTCGGATACTTCACCCAGCCCGGAATGGACGTATCCAGCCCGATGTTCGACAATACGATCGTTTACCGTACATCCGGTGTTGACGGCCTTGTCGAGCCCATGTCCTACGGCGACTGGACCGGACATTCCCGTAACTGGTATCTCGAGGGAAGCGTAAACTATTCCCGCGCGTTCGGAGACCACGAAGTCTCCGGACTGCTTATGTACAATCAGTCCAAGACTTATTATCCCGCCCAGCTTACTGAGATACCTACAGCTTATGTGGGATACGTGGGACGTGTCACGTACAACTGGAAACACCGATATATGGCGGATTTGAATGTGGGCTACAACGGTTCCGAGAACTTCGCCCCCGGGAAACGCTATGGACTTTTCCCCGCTGTCTCCGTGGGCTGGAGCCTTTCGGAAGAGCCATGGATGCAGTGGTCCAGAAGCTGGCTGGACTTTATGAAAGTCCGCGCATCCTACGGCCTTGTTGGTAACGACAAGTACTCCGGCGCCCGGTTCCTCTACCTTAACGGCTCCTGGAACCCTTCGAACGCAGTTTTCAACTGGGGATATTACGACGCGGCAGGCAATGTGTACAAAGGAAGCTGGCAGTTCGGTGACCAGTACAGTCCCGTTATGCTCCCTGACGCGGTTGAGAACACCGTCGGCAACTCCATGGTCTCCTGGGAAAAGGTCAAGAAGCAGAATTACGGTGTTGACATCGTCCTGTTCAAGCAGCAACTGACGATCAATGCGGACCTGTTCTTCGAGCACCGCTACGACATTCTCTCAAAGCGCAACACTCTTCCCGCCATCACTGACGTATCCCTCCCGCTTATCAACCTTGGCGAGGTTGACAACCACGGATATGAGCTTTCCGTGGGCTGGACCTCGCGGGTCAGGGATTTCAACTACTACGCGAAGGCGAATCTCTCCTATTCGAAGAACAAGATCATCTATATGGATGAGATTATGCCCAACTACCCCTGGATGGCCCAGACCGGGCAGAGTACCGGGACCAAGTACGGGCTTGTCTTTGACCGTTTCCTCCGCGAGAGCGACTTCGATGACGCAGGCAACATCCTCGAATTTGACGAAGACGGCAACCGGATTCCTTCGATGTCCATCGGAAATCCCCGCCCGGGCGATGCCCTTTTCAAGGATCTGAACGGAGACGACAAGATTGACGAGAACGACGCAAAGTGGTTCGGCTATTCGGACCGGCCGGAGTATGTGGCGGGATTCATCGCCGGATTCGGATGGAGAGGTTTTGCCGTGTCGATGCAGTGGACCGGCGCCTGGCACGCATCCCGAATGATAGACGGCGAGATGAGGACCCCCTTCGGCTCCCAGAACTCCAGAACCCTTCTTACATATCTTGCTGACGGCCGCTGGACACCCGAGAATCAGGATTCCCGCTTCTCCCGTATTACTTTTATGAACAAGACGCATTATCTGACGACCAGTGACCTCTGGCTCATCGACGCGTCTTACCTGAGGCTCAAGACTGCGGAAATTTCCTACACCCTGGAAGGTAACCGTATCCTTTCAAAGGCGGGAATCTCTTCCGCAAAGTTCTATTTGAGCGGTTATAACCTCCTGACACTGTTTTCGGATCTTGCAGACCTCGATATCGACCCTGAAGGAAACACCTCCGGATGGGACAACCGCTATCCAAACAACAGAATCTACAATATCGGCATAAATCTGAATTTCTGACGGATATGAAAAAAGCAATCAAATACCTGGCAGCTGCGGCGGTCGCCGCCTCCTTCGCCTTCGCTCCTTCCTGTCAGGATCTCAGGTTCGGAGACGACTTTCTCGAGAAGGCTCCCGGGGTGGATGTAACCATCGACACGGTCTTCTCTTCCAAGATGTATGCGGACCGGGCTCTCGTTGCGGCGTACGCCTGCCTTCGCTGCGGATATCCCGTCCACAACAACGCCTGGCCGCTCGGCTCCCAGGGACAGTTCAAATACCAGGCGGCCTGCAGTTCGATAGCAAATGACGTCCACGACTCCCTGACGGACATCCTTGACTCCCAGTGCACGTGGGGAGGCGCATACAACGTTTACTATAACGGATCCTACTGTGCTGAGACGGAGAATACGGAGAGCGGAACGAAGTACGCATATCTCCCTCACCTTGACGGAGCGTGGAAATGCATTCGTAAGTCCTACCTTTACATAAACAACGTGGACCGTGTCCCGGATATGACTTCCGCTGAAAAGAAGCAGAGGAAAGCTGAATGCAAGGTGATGATAGCGATGTCATACCTTGACCTGTGGCGGAATTTCGGTGGCGTGCCCATCCTGAAGGAAGCGGTTGAGGCCGGTAAGGAAGGCACTGTGGATTATACGAGAAAGAGTGCGGAGGAGGTTCTTGATTTCATCATTTCGCTTCTCGACGAAGCCGCGCCTGACCTTCCCTGGACCGTCCCTGCAGACGAGGATGGACATCTTACCAAGGCTTCCGCTCTCGGTCTTAAGTGCCGTGCCCTGGCCTTTGCGGCAAGCCCTCTGTTCAATTCAGCCGCGCCATATCACGACGAGATTCCCGACATTGTGCTTGGAAATGTGGATAAGGTCAATCCCGCTGATGTCCAGAAGATGTACTGGTTCGGCGGCTACGATGCCTCCCGCTGGAACAAGGTGGTAAAGGCCTGTGAGGAATTCTTTGAGGCCAATGCCGGCGGCGGATATGCACTCATTCAGGCTGCCGGAACGACTCAGGATGATTACCGCAGCGCCTGGAACAAGACATATGCGGACCGTAACAACGGCGAGATCCTTATCCATACGGGCAGGTATATGCCCACATTCGCTGATACATATCTGCGCTGCTACTTCGGCCCCGCAGAGGACTACGGCAACAATGGACGAGGATACGGCGGCGGTGCGGTTACCCTGAACTTCGTGGACCTGTTCCCATATGCTGACGGCACAAAGGCGGATTACCGTAAATGGATTGCGGATCACGACCATACCGGGACCCTCACAGATAACCCCTTCGTCGGCCGTGACCCCCGTCTGTATGAGTCCGTGATGATTGTCGGAGACCACTTCCAGGGCCATCCTGCCCGTATGTGGGATGACGGTTATGAGCACGGAAGCGCAGAAGATCCCCGTGCTTATACCGGATTCAGTTCGAGGAAGATGCTCTGGGATTATAACGATGAGACATTCCACAACAAGCCTACAGACTGGTCATACCTCCGCCTTGCTGAGATTTATCTGATTTACGCAGAGGCCCTTAACGAAACGGGAAGGAAGGCTGAGGCTTACGAGCAGCTCAATCAGGTCAGAAGGCGTGTGGGCCTTCCCGATATGAATGACACCCTCCTGTCGAAAGTCCAGGAAGGCAGGACTTACCCTACTTACGCGGAAGCGCTAGTGGGAGATGCCCGCCTCCGTGAGGAAATCCTCGACGAGAGGGCGAGGGAACTCTATTTCGAAGAGGTCCGTCTGTATGATATGATACGATGGAAACGTCAGGATATCTTCTGCAAACACCTGTACGGAATCCATATGACTATCAAGAGCGGTACCTATGAAGGCAACAATCTGGTGCTGAACTTCCTCGACCCGTTCGAGCCCACTCCCCGCTACTGGAGAGACCACTGGGACAACAAGTGGTTACTGAGCGCGTTCCCCACCAATGAAATCAACAAAGGTTACGGCCTTGTCCAGAACCCCGGATGGTAGAAATGAGTATGAAAAAGTTTTTCCTAATCATAACGGCGCTTGCCATAACGGCAGCCGCGGGTGCCCAGCAGTCCATTTCCACCGTACGTGGAGATGACCTGTCAGGAACTTCGGAGCGCCAGATTATGAACGCCCTGTACGGGCGTCTTGCCGGACTGCAACTCTACCAGAACGGGTCCGGGTACCTTCCTTCGTCTAATATACCGGTCACTACTGTCCGCGGACGGGGTTCCTACAGCGGGAATCATACGCTCTATATCGTTGACGGAGTTGAGCGTGATCCTTCGGAAATCGAAGTGGGAGAGGTTGAGAGCGTGACTGTGCTTAAGGATGCCGTTTCCCTTGCCCTTTGGGGAATCCGCGGTGCAGACGGCGCCGTCCTTATCACGACCCGTCGCGGAAGCGACGAGCCCTTCAGGCTCCGCACCCAACTCCGTACTGGAATCCAGACCCCCTATGGCATTCCTGAAATGGCCTCCCCGGTCGACTATGCAAACGCATTGAACGAGGCTCGTGCCCTGGATGGTCTTGACAAGTATTTCTCGCCATCGAACATCGCATCGATTGCTGACGGAACAGGTACGATAATCCCGACGATGGACTGGGAAAACGCGATGCTGCGTAAGTATGGACTTGCAAATGACGTGAATCTTTCGATTGACGGCTCTACCCGTTCCACCAGGTACTTCGTCTATGCAAACTACAGCAGTAACCGCGGTTTCCTGAAGAACACCGGACTTACAGAGGATATCGATACCCAGGCTGCCTATTATTCCCTGAAGCTCCGTTCGAATCTGGATGTCAAGGTGACTCCGTCTACGGACCTCGTCATAGGTCTCAGCGCAAGGCTCCAGCAGCAGCAGGGTCCTGCGGGAGGCGCTGACATATCTTCGATGTATGCGGCTCCTACCGTCGGTATTCCGGCAAGGCTCGGCAATATGTGGGTCAGGACCAATATGATTGACAACCCGGTAGGTTCCGTGCTCGGAAGAGGCAACAAGATAGATTTCGGCCGTTCCCTGCTCGGAGATGTGGCTATCAAACAGGATCTCTCTATGATTCTTCCCGGCCTCCGGGCTGAGGTCCGGGTATCCTATGACAACGCATCCCTTGTCACGGACCGGAAGAGTTTCACCTACTCTTACTATACGGTTTCGCCGCTATATGACGCAGAAGGAAATATAAACGACTACGCCCTTTCCACCTACGGAAACGATACGGAAATCTCCTTTGCGACTTATCTGGCAAGCCAGTATATGAGACTTACAGGATGGGCTAAGATTGGCTGGGACGGACAGTTCGGGAAAAACAGCATCCGCACGGACCTTATGGCAAGCCGCGAGTCTTATAAACTTACTGGTGCCGGGAATCTTTTCAAGCATCAGGACTATGTTTTCTCGCTGGACTACGATTATGACGGGAAGTACCTGTTCTCCGCTGTCGTGAACGAGTCCGGAAGCAGTCTCCTGTCGGAAGGGGACAAGTTCCGCCTTTATCCTGCGGCATCTGCCGGATGGGTTGTTTCGAAGGAATCCTTTATGGAGAATGCTTCCTTTGTGGACTATCTGAAGGTCAAGGCATCAGCCGGACTTTCCGGCATGGACGCGAATCTTGTCTATGATATGGACAAGCAGTTCAACGGCTCGGGCAACAGCTATATGTTTACTCTCGGTACTGTCCTTCACGGCTCGCGTGAAGGCGACCTCCCTTCGGTCGGGGTCCGTCCGGAGACTGAGCTGAAGATAGACGGCGGACTGGAATTCCATATGCCGTGGGGACTCAGCGGAGAGCTTGGCGCCTTCTATAACAAGAGGACAGGACTCAGGACGGTTGCAAGCAACACGACATCCGGAGTCCTCGGCATCGGCCTTTCGGATTCCTTCACAGGCGTTGTGTCCAACCGGGGCCTCGAAGCCGCCCTTGGTTGGAATGTCAGGATAGGCGAGGTCAGTCTGGACCTTGGCGGAACCTTCTCCTTCGTAAGGAACAGGATAGAGCATCTGGAGGAAGAGTATCATCCGGACGCTTACCAGTATCAGGCAGGAGGCAGCATAGGCAGGCTGTTCGCCCTTGAATCAGACGGATTCTATTCAGACAGCGATTTTAATGCAGACGGAACCCTCCGTGACGGCGTTGTCGAGAGTACGTTCGCAAGTGTACGTCCCGGTGATATCAAGTATCGGGACCTCAACAATGACGGAAAAATTGACAATTACGACTACACCTGGCTGAAGACACCTGCCTTACCGGAGATTTATTACGGATTCCGGATTGCCGCCTCCTGGAAGAGTGTCTCCCTGAGCGCATTGTTCCAGGGAACCGGTGACTGGACTGCCGTTACAAATCTTGCGAGCGTGTATCAGCCCCTCTATGGCGGGGACAAGAACGTTTCTGAGTATTATCTTGAGAACTGCTGGCATGCGGACTCTTATGAAGGTGCCCGCTATCCCCGTCTGACGACCCTTGAGAATAACAACAATTTCCGTGACAGCGACGTTTGGACCGAGAACGGAAAATACCTCAAGCTCCGCGAGCTGGAAGTCCGTTACGACTTTCCCAAGGCCTTGATTTCGAATGTCAGGATGGCGCAGGCAAGCGTTTTCTTCAAGGGAAACAACCTCTTCTGTATAGACAGTGTGAAGATCCTGGATCCGGAGTATATCTATCTCGCCTATCCAAGGTCACGCTCCTTCCTTTTCGGCGTCAATGTTCAATTTTAAATGGAGGTGGAAATGAAGAATATATTTAAATTTGCAGTAATCACCGTTGCAGCGGCATCGGTTGTCTTCGTTTCTTGCTCTGAAGACCTCGTGGTGAATGAGAACGAGTACCACTCCAAGGAGTATATGTTCGCTGACTTCGGAAAGGTCAAGGACATTATGACACATTCATACGGCTATCTGACCGCAGGCTTTTCCGCGGTAGGAGGGACAATGACGGAATGCGCGACGGACGATGCTGTCTATGCGAATACCCCGAATACGATCAAGGGATTCTACGACGGCAGCTGGTCCGCCAACAATACCATGGACGATTGCTGGAATACTTATTACAGTGCGATCCGGTCCTGCAACTACCTGATGGAGAACTGCCCTGAAGACTATGAGGTGGCAAAGTATCTGGAGGAGTACACCCGCAATAAGGAGCAGCTCCAGAACTACCCCTGGGAAGCAAAGACCCTCCGTGCATATTATCACTTCGAACTTCTGAAGAGGTACAACAGCATCGTTATCGCTGACCGTACTTTCACCCCGGAAGAGGTCAACAGCCTCCGCCAGGTGGATTACGCCACGGCAGCGGAGTGGATAGCGGATGAACTCCTGGAAGCATCCGGACATCTTCCCGCCACCTATTCCGGAACCTATTTCTCCGAACTCGGGCGCTGTACGAGAGGTTTCGCCCTCGCGCTCAGATCAAGGGTGCTGCTCTATGAGGCCAGCCCCCTGAATAACCCCGATAACCTCACGGAGCGCTATGTCAGCGCCGCTGCCGCCGCAAAGCAGATGATCGATGGCAACGCCTCTGACGGCAATACTTTTGCGCTTGTCAATGAGATTTTCGGCTCTGAGTCCAAGGGCGTAATCTTCGCTGTCCGTCAGGGTGCGAACAATGCCTTCGAGAGGGCGAACTTCCCCGCAGGCTATGAAGGCGGCCACTCCGGCGTCTGCCCTTCACTGAACCTCGTAGAGGCATTCGACATGATTGACGGTACGCCTTACGACAGGTCAGTCAACAGTGCCGCGTTGCTGGACCCGGCCCAGCGTGATCCCCGTTTTGAAAAGACCGTCCTGTATAATGGCGCGACATTCAAAGACCAGACAGTCGAGACCTTCCGCGGCGGCAGGAACGGACTTCCCCTCGAGGAGGCCTCACCTACATCCTTCTATCTGAGAAAATTCATCCAGGAATCGACCAGGCTCTCCGCCGGAAACACCAACAGCTACCAGCATGTGTGGCCCATAATCCGCTTCCCGGAAGTATATCTGAACTATGCTGAGGCCCTTTTTGAGGCTACCGGGAATCCCTATTTCACCGGTTCGCTCTCCGGGGTTTCGTTCACGATGTCTCCGGCCGATGCGGTCAGCCGCGTCCGCGCAATCTATTCCCTTCCTGCACTTCCCGCCGGACTTGATGCGGATACTTTCCGCGCAAGGCTCAGAAATGAGCGCCGTGTGGAACTCGCGTTCGAAGGTCACAGGTTCTGGGATATCCGCCGCTGGAAGGCCGGTGACCAGTCCAAGGATGTGTATGGGCTGGATATCGTCAAGAACAGTGACGAAACCTTCACGTCGACCCGGACTCTGGTCCAGAGCCGTCGCTGGGAGGACAAGTGGTACTTCTATCCCATCTCCGAAGTCGAAAGGCACAGGAATACTAATCTGACACAGAATTCAGGATGGTAGGATTTGTCTCATTGGTTCTGTCGGCGGTACTGTCCGCCGGCCTTGTGTTCCAGCCCCTCAGGATGGAACAGATACCTACCGATGAGATTTCATCCCTGTACCAGGATTCAGAAGGCTATATCTGGATTGTTTCATACTCTGGCCTGGTCCGTTACGACGGCTACCAGACCCTTCTTTATACTCTGAGCCCGGACAACGACGAATCCCTCGAAAGTTCGCTTCACTCGGTAATTGAGGCGGACGGAGACCTTTACGTTGCGACTGAGCACGGACTTCTCCGTCTGGACCGGAAGACAGGACAGCTCGGGTGGGTCCACGATCCGCTTATCTCCGGAATGAATGTATCGGCAATGGCGGTCGACGGCAAGGGAAGGCTCTGGGTGGGCGGCGACAAGGGTATCTTCGTCCGTAACGGAGAAGGCCAGTTCACGGCGTCGGTCTTTTCGTCCATAACCCGCGATAGGCCCATAACGGACGTAGTCCATATGACAGTCGACCACGCGGGAGACCTCTGGTTTACCTCATGGGGACGCGGACTCTTCCGTTTCGACATGGACCGTTCCAAACTGTTTTCCTATAGGGAGGGAGACTTTTCCTCCTCCTACATCATCCACGAGGACAGCGAGGGAGGGATGTGGATAGGAACATGGGGCCGAGGCCTTCTGTTCATGGCCGATATGACCGCTCCCGACAGCCCCTCCAGTTATGTCCGGTTTGCCCATTCCGACAGGGATCCCGCCTCAATCCTCGATGACATATTTACGATATCCGTGAAGATGCCGGAGGAAACCTCTGGATCGGAAGCCGGAGCGGACTCAGCATTCTCGAAAGGACAGAAAACGGATTTGGGGATTCATTCATCAACAAGTATCCCGAGGAAGGCGACGGAAATCTCCCGTATAATGAAGTGAATGCAATTCTTCGTGCAAGGGACAATTCGATGTGGGTCGGAATGCTTGGAGGCGGCGTCTGTAAAGTAGAGCAGGAAACTGTCAGGGAGGAACGTTTCCCTATGTCCAGAATCAAGTCCGAATACAAGACGGCCTCTGTCAAAAGCTTGATCCCTATGGAGGGAGACTCGTTCTGGATGGGTATCGCCGGACACGGACTTGTACTTTATGACGCGGGAACCGGAGAATTCGTCCATTACTCCCTGCTTCCGGAGTTTGAAGGCCTGACATATACCAGTACGGTTGACTGTGTTACCGGCAGGCGGGACGGTCGCGAAGTATGTTTTGGAACGTATAATTCCGGGCTGTGGGTACTTGACAGGGGAAGCCGGACAATGCGTGTTTTCAATTCCGCCACGACATCTGAACTTACTGAAGACTGCATCCTCTCCCTCGAAGAGGACGGAACGGGCAATCTTTGGATAGGAACCCGTCGCGGTATATTTGTGCTTACACCGGAGGACAGGGTTGTCCCCCTGGCGGAGTTCATTTCCAGGCCGGAGGCGGAAAACGGATACAAGGCACTCAGTATGAGTGCTGACTTGTCCGGACGGATATGGGTTGCTACGGGATATGACGGAATCCTTTGCATAGACCCGTACGGGCACGAAATCACATCATTCCAGGTCGACGATATGCCCGAAATCCGGAGTTTCAACTCAGTCCTTGCGGATTCATCCGGTAATGTATGGGCCGGATCGATGCTTTCCGGATTCTTCAGCTTTGAGCCGCGGAAGAAGGCTTTTGTCGAAGAAAGGAGCCTGACATTCCTCCGGGGAACGGGTATAGGCAATATCGCTGAGGACCCTCACGGGAATATCTGGGTCACGACAAACAACACAGTCCTGTCGTTCACTCCCGGCGAAAACCACGAAAGGAAGATTCTTCGCTATGAATCCGCATCCGGTACAGACGGGCCGGTATTTTTCAACCGGAACACCTCCTACTATATGGCTGATACGGATGAGATGGCCTTCGGAACATCCAGGGGCGTCCAACTGTATCCCTGCGCCCTCAAACCGGACCCGGATGAGGCCCATAGGATCCAGATTACCGGAATCACCCACGGCGAGGATATCTATCGCGACGTCATAGTTTCCTTCTCTATCTTCGATTTCGACTCTCCGGAAGACGATATCTACTCCTATCGTCTTACCCGCCGGGGAAAGACTCCCGGAAACTGGAATATGGTAGGCGGAGGAAAGAACAGCGCGGTATTCACGTCGCTGCGCCCCGGAAATTATGTCTTCGAGGTTTATGGATTCCGCTCCGGCAGGACTTCCGTAAGCGATGTATGCAGCCTTGCCCTTAAGATTCCCGGCAACCCGTGGCTGTCCTGGTGGGCTATTTCCCTTTATGCGCTCTTCGGACTTGGACTGATACTCTGGCTGTCACTTTCCGCATATTCCAGGATCAAGATGCGCCGCCGCCTTGAGATAGAGACTCTGAACCAGCAGAAGGCGGATGAAATCAACCAGGCCCGTCTCCAGTTCTTCACGAATGTATCCCACGAGTTCCTGACTCCGCTGAGTATCATCCTGGCCTCTATCGAGAGCCTCGAGCCCAGGACGGAACGCGAGAAGAACATTACTGGGATAATGACGGCTAACGCCGTAAGGCTTACCCGTATGGTCCAGCAGGTGCTGGATTTCAGAAAGGTCGAATCCGACAATATGGAGATAAAGGTCAGCGAAAACGATATCGCGGAGTTCATAGGCCACGAGGTGGAAGCGTTTATTCCGCTGGTAAGGAAACACGGGCTGACGGTATCCTACTCCAGCGATCCTCAGAGAATCAGGGGCTGGTTTGACCCGGACAAGGTTGACAAGATTATCTACAACCTCCTTTCCAACGCCGTCAAATATACCCCGGCCGGAGGTACTGTGAGGCTTTCCGTCAACCTCCGCCCGGAGAATACGGTGGAAATCGCCTGTGCGAACAGCGGTAACCTTATGTCCACGCGGACTATTTCCAAGCTTTTCCGCCGTTTCTACGAAGGCGATTACAGGCGGTTCAATACAATTGGGAACGGCATCGGGCTTTCCCTTGTAAAATCCCTTGTGACGATGCATGAGGGGACAATCGATGTCGTCAGCAACCAGCAGGTCGGAAACTGCTTTACTGTGCGCTTCCCGATAGGCCGTGATGCTTATTCGGAAGAGGAGATCGGCGATGCCATCTCCGGCGACAACAATATGCCTCTTACCCTGAGGGTGGGGGAGAATGTCACCAAGACGGGATATACGGTCCTTTGTATAGACGACAACGAAGAGCTGTGCGAACTCTTCCAGGTAATCCTCTCGAAGAGTTTCAACGTATTGACGTCAACAAGCGCTGAAGATGCCTTGAAAATCCTCGAGGGAGGTAGCGTAGACGTAATTGTCTGTGATGTGGCAATGCCCGGGATGGACGGATTCCAGCTGTGTTCGCTGATTAAGGAAAAAGTCGAGTACAGCCATATCCCGGTGATTCTCCTTACCGCAAAGATAGATCCCTCATACAGCGTCGAAGGCTTCCGGAGCGGTGCGGACGGCTATCTTACAAAGCCGTGCAACTACTCTGTCCTTACGGCTATGATTATGAACCTGATGGCAAAACAGGAAAAGAACGGCGAAGCGTTCCGGAAGCAGCTTGTATTCGAAGTTCCGGACATTGGCTACACTTCCGTTGACAAGCGTTTTCTCCAGAAGGCGATAGACGTAGTCAATGCCCATATTGCTGATTCCGACTTCTCCCAGACAGACTTTGTCCGGGAAATGTCCGTCTCCAGGACCGTCCTTACTGAAAAGCTCAAGAACCTGACGGGCTTCACTCCTTCCGCATTCATCCTGAACGCGAGGCTGACCCTTGCCTATAAGCTCCTGTGCGAGGAAAAGGGCAATATCAGGGTGTCCGACCTTGCTTATTCCGTGGGATTCAGCGACGCCAAGTACTTCAGCAAATGCTTCAAGGCAAAATACAAGAAAACCCCCAAGTCTGTGATGGAAGAACATATGATATGAAAAGACTGATGCTCCCTTTGGCTGCGGCCTGCCTCGCCCTGGCGGCCTGCGATAAGACGGAAACGATAACGATGGACCAGTTCACCCTTGTCCGCCAGTGCGGCGGTCCGGACCTTGGCTACAGCCCGTCCTCCGGTGTGGCGCTGATTAAGGAGGGGAGGTTCCTTTTCAAGGATCTCAACCGTAACGGCGTCCTTGAGCCCTACGAAGACTGGCGCCTGGATTATCTGGGGCGCGCGAAGGACCTTGCATCCAGATTGACCGTCGACCAGATCGCGGGACTTATGCTTTACAGCGAGCATCAGGCGGTTCCTACAGACCCCGAGGGTTACTGGTCTTCTCCTTATAACGGAAAGACCTTGAAGGAGAGCGGCCTTCCCCATTCTGCTGTCAGTGACAAGCAGAAGGCGTTCCTGAAGGATGACAATCTCCGCGCCATCCTGGTTGTACGTGTGGAGAGCCCGAGGATTGGGGCGGAGTGGAACAACAACCTCCAGGCTTTCTGCGAGGGACTTGATTTCGGCATTCCCGTCAACATAAGCTCCGATCCCCGTAACGAGGCGGAGGCGAAGGCTGAGTTCAATGCGGGCTCGGGCGGGACCATCTCCCTGTGGCCGGTCCAGCTGGGCCTGGCGGCGACTTTCGACCCGGATCTCGTTGAGGAGTTCGGCCGGATTGCATCCA